>Ga0224512_10002990_pt1 | contig 15104 bp, 10 predicted proteins | sample SF_May12_sed_USG_4_FD_169103 | JGI IMG/M metagenome (GOLD analysis project Ga0224512, IMG submission 169103) | Sediment microbial communities from San Francisco Bay, California, United States - SF_May12_sed_USGS_13 | ecosystem: Environmental > Aquatic > Marine > Sediment | place: USA...
CGAGGACCAGCCGACGGATACCGCATTCGCCGCTCCTGTCCGGGTCACACGTCGTCCGCCCTGGCATTTCGAGCTAGCCAGCGCGACGCGATTGTTGTGCACGCAATTGGGCACCCGCGATCTGAGCGGCTTCGGCTGTGATGCATTGCCGCGCGGCGTTTCGGCCGCAGGCGCGCTAATGCAGTACGTTGCCGATACTCAGAAAGCGTCGTTGCCTCACCTGACTTCGATCACCGTGGAGCGCCACGACGACGCTGTCATCATGGACGGACCAACGCGTCGCAACCTCGAACTCGAAACCTCGCTGTCGGGTCACGACGAACACACACTTGCCGGCGTCCTGGATCGCTGCCAGAGCCCAATGGGCAGCCGGCTCCTGCGCCGCTGGATCCAGCGCCCGCTGCGCAACGCCGACGTGCTCAAGGGTCGCTACCAGGCGATCGAGGTTATGCTTCTGCGCCGTGCAACCGAAGCGCTGCAGGCATGCCTGCACGGCATCGGTGACGTCGAACGCGTCGTGTCGCGCGTCGCTCTGCGCTCCGCGCGACCGCGTGATCTTCGTCAGCTCGCTGCGGCGTTGTCACGGCTGCCCGAACTGCGTCGCCAACTCATTGCCCTGGAATCCCCTTTGCTCGGGTCGCTTGCGGAGCGCATCGGTGACCACCGCCGACAATGCGAACTGCTGATCAAGGCAATTATCGACAATCCACCGATGCAGATTCGTGATGGCGGCGTGATCGCCGACGGCTACGACGTCGAACTCGACGACCTGCGTGCGATCGCGAACAATGCCGATCAGTATCTCCTCGACCTCGAAAAACGCGAGCGAGCGCGTTCCGGTATTCCGACGCTGAAGCTCGGCTACAACCGCGTGCACGGCTATTACATCGAGATCAGCAAAGGCCAGGCCGACAAGGCCCCCGTGGAATACGTGCGACGACAGACGCTCAAAGGCGCTGAACGCTACATCACGCCCGAGCTGAAGGCTTTCGAAGACAAAGTCCTGGGTGCAAGGGAACGTGCGCTGTCGCGCGAGAAGTTCCTCTATGACGGCCTGTTCGACCGCCTCCACGAGGTACTTGTTCCGCTGCAGCAGACGGCGGAGGCGCTGGCAGAACTCGATGTGCTGAGTTGCTTTGCCGAAAGGGCGGATAGCCTCAGGCTCTGCAAACCCATGCTGACTGATGAATCCTCCATCGAGATCATGGGCGGCAGGCACCTGGTCGTCGAGCAGGTCATCGATGCGCCGTTTGTCGCCAACGACCTGTCGCTCAATGCGGATCGGCGCCTGCTCGTGATCACGGGCCCGAACATGGGCGGCAAATCGACCTACATGCGCCAGACCGCGCTGATCGCAATCCTTGCGCACATCGGCAGTTTCGTCCCGGCCGAGAGCCTGCGCATCGGCCCGATCGACCGCATATTCACTCGCATCGGTGCATCCGATGATCTCGCCGGCGGCCGCTCCACGTTCATGGTCGAGATGACCGAGACCGCGACGATTCTGAATAACGCGACGGCGCACAGTCTCGTGCTCATGGACGAGATCGGCCGCGGCACGAGCACGTTCGATGGCCTGTCGCTCGCGTGGGCGGCCGCGCACTATATGGGTGAGAACGCGACCGCATTTACGTTATTCGCTACCCACTATTTCGAGCTGACGGCGCTCGCGCAGGAATTACCGGCCTGCCACAACGTTCACCTCGACGCGACCGAACATGCCGGGCAACTCGTATTCCTGCATGCCGTCAAGCCAGGCCCCGCGAACCAGAGTTACGGTTTGCAGGTGGCAGCATTGGCGGGCGTGCCGCGCGAGGTGATTCGTCGCGCCAAAGCGTACTTGCGGGCACTCGAATCGCTGCAGCCTGTGCCCATACGGAGTCCGCAGGCCGAGCTGCCGCTGACCGTCGAAGAGCCCCGGGTGGACAGCTCGCTGCGCGCAGCACTCGACGATCTCGATCCCGATGCGATGACGCCGCGCGAGGCCCTGGATGCGCTGTATCGTCTGAAAGACCTGTAGGGTGCATATCGCAGACGGCAGCGAATGGTGCACAGAGTGCACCCTACGGCTACGTCTCACACGGCGGCGAATGGTGCACAGAGTGCACCCTACGGCTACATCTCACACGGCGGCGAATGGTGCACAGAGTGCACCCTACGGCTACGTCTCACACGGCGGCAAATGGTGCACAGAGTGCACCCTACGGCTACGTCTCACGCGGCGGCGAATGGTGCACAGAGTGCACCCTACGGCTAGGTCTCACACGGCGGCGAATGGTGAACAGAGTGCACCCTACGGCTAGGTCTCACACGGCGGCGAATGGTGCACAGAGCCGTGGGGTGCGTTTCACGCACCGTCACATATGGTGAACAGGGCCCACCAATACAACGACACGAACGATTCGCTGTAGGGTGCGTTTGACGCAGCGTCATACTCGGCGCACAGGCACATTCGGTATTTAGTGTATTAAGTACACTAAATACCGAATGTGCCTGTGCGCCGTAGAGCGAGTTCCTCGAGTGCCTCGCGATTCGTCCACGACCAGACCGTTTTGATCGCGACATCGATTGGGACCCAGCGGTATTCCGAATGCTCACGGTCGCTGATGACAATATCGACCGTTCGCGGCACCCGATAACGCCACTCAAATTCGAGGTTTTCGACGACTCCCGGCGCAAATCTGTGCCGCCAGCGCGGATCGATCACGAATTCGCGGCTGACGCCCGAAAACTCGAGCACGCCATGATTCTGGAAACCGGTTTCCTCGCGCAGTTCACGCACCGCGGCATCCGCATGCGACTCGCCAGGCTGCAGGCTGCCCGTAACCGATTGCCAGAAGTCGAACGGTTTCGATCGCTTCAACAACAGGACCTGGCCGTCTTCGGTGTATACGACGACCAGCACCGACACCGGACGGCGGAATCGCGTGTTTTCGGTAGCGTCCAAGCCTGGTCGCCCGCCGGAGCGGTCCCTACGAAGTACGCGGTGTCCGCAGGCGGATGCCGGCTTCCTTGAGCTGATCGGCGGAGATCGCACCCGGCGCATTCGTCAGCGGGCAGCTCGCGGTCTGCGTCTTCGGAAACGCAATCACGTCACGGATGCTCTCGGCGCCAGCCATGAGCATGACGATTCGGTCGAGCCCGAACGCGATGCCGCCGTGTGGAGGGCACCCGTACTCGAGCGCGCTCAACAGGAATCCGAATTTTTCCTCGGCCTCCTCTTTGCTGATGTCGAGCAACTTGAATACGGCCGACTGCATGTCACGATCGTGAATACGAATCGAGCCGCCGCCGATCTCGGATCCGTTCAGCACCATGTCATACGCGCGTGATAACGCGCTGCCGGGGTCTGCGAGCAAAGCGTCCGGATCATCGACAGCGGGCGCCGTGAACGGATGGTGCAACGGCTGCCATTTCTTTGTCTGGACGTCGCGTTCGAACATCGGGAAGTCGACGACCCATAGCGGAGACCAGGTGCCCGTAATGAGACCAAGATCTGCGCCCAATCTTTCGCGCAATGCCCCCATTGCATCATTGACGACACGGGCTTTGTCTGCACCAAAGAAGATCAGGTCACCGGTCGCCGCGTTTGTGCGCTCGAGAATCCCGGCGATAGCGGCGTCGGGGAGAAACTTGAGGATCGGCGACTGCAGGCCCTCGCGACCCTTGTTCGCATCATTGACTTTGACGTACGCGAGGCCCTTTGCCCCATGGCGAGCGACAAAGGCAGCGTAATCATCGATTTCCTTGCGCGTCAGGTCGTTGCCACGCGGCAGGCAAAGCGCAGCAACGCGGCCGTCAGGATCGTTTGCGGGCCCCGCGAACACCTTGAATTCAACGGCGTCCACAAGATCAGCGATCTCTACGAGCTCGAGGCCGATCCGCAAATCGGGTTTGTCGACACCGAATCGTTGCATGGCGTCGGCATAACTTATGCGTGGAAACGGCGAAGGCAAATCGACGTCGAGGACCTGCTTGAATACAGACCGAATCATCGATTCCATGACGCCCGTAACGTCCGATTCATCGATGAAGCTCATCTCGACGTCGAGCTGGGTGAATTCCGGCTGCCGGTCGGCTCGCAGGTCCTCATCACGAAAACAGCGTGCGATCTGGTAGTAGCGATCGAGTCCGGCCATCATTAATAATTGTTTAAAAAGCTGCGGCGACTGCGGTAACGCGAAGAACTTGCCGGGATGCGTTCGGCTCGGCACGACGTAGTCACGCGCTCCCTCGGGTGTCGCGCGGGTCAACATCGGCGTCTCGACGTCGATGAATCCGTGTTCGTCCAGAAAATTTCGCATTGCGATCGTGACCTTATGGCGCAGCCGAAGGTTTGTGAGCATTTCCTCGCGGCGCAGGTCGAGGTAGCGATACTTCAGGCGCAGTTCCTCATTTGCCTGTTCATCGTGATGAAACGGAGGCGTCTCCGAACGATTCAGCACGGTCAGGTCGTGCACGAGCACTTCGACCTGGCCGGTCTTCATCGTCGGGTTGACGGTACCCTCGGGACGCTCGCGGACCCTGCCGTTTACCGCGAGCACGTACTCGCCGCGAATGCGTTCGGCTTCTGCGAAGATTTCCGGGCGGTCGGGGTCGAAGACAACCTGCAGCAGGCCTTCGCGGTCGCGCAGGTCGACGAAAATCACGCCGCCGTGGTCGCGACGCCGATGTACCCAGCCGCAAACCGCGATTTCCTCGCCGATCAGCGCCGCATCGATGTCTCCGCAATAGTGGCTGCGCATCGTCATAGTGGCTTAAAACGCCTCGAAAAAAGTGGCGGCATGGTACGGCGTGGCCGGCCGGGGCGCAAGGTATGGTTTGCTGCTACTGGACCGCGGCCCACAGCGTGACTGCCGCGGAGCGAGCGTCAACAACGCGACCTGTGTTCCGTACGCCGACCGGGACAGCGCACGCAGTGCACCCTGTATTTGAATCCGTGAACAACGCTTATCGGGGCGGGCTGCTACGATTTGTCTTGGTCCGGCATCTTGAGCGGCAGCTCGCCAATGCTGTTTTTCGGCCAGGGCGGCACAACGACACCGAGCGACATAACGAACCGGACGGCTGAATCGACCTCCATGTCGAGTTCAATCACGTCTTTTCTCGGTACGATGATAATAAACCCCGAGGTCGGGTTCGGTGTCGTCGGCACGAAACAGCACACGACGTCCTCGCCGGTACGGTCCTGCACCTCGCCGAGTTTGCTCGCAGTCTGGAATGTGAGCGTGTACATGCCCTTGCGCGGATACTCGACGAGTAACACCTTTTTGAACGCGTGGCCGGAATCCGAAAACACGATTTCGGCGAAGTTTTTGGCGGCCGCATAGATCGAGCGAACGACTGGAATCCGATCCATGAGCGATTCCCAACCACCCACGACGCTGCGTCCGACGATATTCGCGGCCAACAGCCCGGTCAGCAGCAGTACGATGATCGTAAGCAGGACGCCGAGACCCGGAATCGCGAAGCCCAGCCACTCCTCCGGCCGATACTTCAGTGGCAACAGGTTGAGGGTCCTGTCCGTAAGCGCGACGAGGAATCTCAACAGGATAAAAGTAATACCCAGCGGCAACCAGACGAGTATTCCGGCGACGAGGTATCGGCGCAGTCGTTTCACGATCGTTTACTCATGTCGTGTCGACTTTGCCAGCTGTTTTCGACTCGGTTGCCTTTTTATCGACGCTTTTCTTGGTGTCCGTCTTGTCGGCTGATGTGTCGACGGTCTTTTCGGTAGATTTCTTTTCGTCTTTTTCGCCTGCGATATTGCGCTGTTTATCTTTCTTGAAATCGGTCTCGTACCAACCCTGTCCTTTCAGCCGGAAGCGCGGCGCAGACAACAGGCGCTTGAGACCCGGCTCGCCGCACTCGGGACAATCAACGAGCGGCGCTTCCGAGATTTTTTGCAGCGCATCGAGCGTGTGGTCACATTTTTGGCAGGCATATTCGTAAATTGGCATGCATCAGTCTCCGTAAAGCTCGCGGATTATCCTGGGAGCGCGCAGCTACGCCGCATTCTTGAAATCGAGCCGGTCTTTGCTGACACCGACCTCGATTGCGTCGCCCGGTTTGAATTTACCCTGCAGGATTTCCTGCGCGAGCGGATTCTCGATCTGCTGTTGAATTGCGCGCCTCAATGGGCGTGCGCCATACACGGGGTCAAAACCGGCTTCAGCCAGTTTGTCCCGTGCCGCATCCGACAACTCGATACGCATATCGCGCTCAGCAAGGCGATCGTGCAGATAGCCGAGCTGGATATCGACGATCAGGCGAATATGCTCCCGACTCAGCGGGTGAAACACAACGACGTCATCGACGCGATTGATGAACTCCGGCCGAAAATGCTGGCCGACGACTTCCATTACCGCGGCTTTCATCGCCGCATAATTCTCCTCGCCGGCCAATTCCTGAATACGCTCGGATCCGAGGTTCGACGTCATGACAATGACCGTGTTACGAAAATCAACGGTGCGGCCATGGCCGTCGGTCAGGCGGCCGTCATCGAGCACCTGCAGCAGCACGTTGAACACATCGGGGTGCGCCTTCTCGATTTCATCGAGCAAGATCACCGAGTACGGCCGGCGCCGCACCGCTTCGGTAAGGTAACCGCCCTCCTCGTAACCGACGTAGCCCGGCGGCGCGCCGATCAGACGCGCAACCGAGTGCTTCTCCATGAACTCTGACATGTCGAGGCGCACCATCGCGTCGTCGGTGTCGAACATGAAATTCGCCAGCGCCTTGGTCAGTTCGGTTTTGCCGACACCCGTCGGGCCAAGAAACAGGAACGAACCGATCGGGCGGCGCGGATCGGACAGTCCCGCGCGCGAACGCCTTATGGCATTGGCGACGGCCGTGACGGCTTCTTCCTGGCCAACGACGCGCTTCTGAACGACGGCCTCCATTTGCAGAAGCTTTTCCTTTTCGCCTTCCAGCATCTTCGACACGGGAATGCCGGTCCACTTCGATACGATTTCGGCCACTTCCTCGTCGGTCACGTTGTTCCGCAGCAGCGTCGTCTCCCTGTTCTCTGTCTGCATCGCCTGCGCAAGCTGTTTCTCGAGCTCGGGGATTCGCCCATACTGCAGTTCTGACATGCGCGCGAGGTCGTTTGCGCGATGCGCGGTCTCGAACTCGACGCGTGCCCGTTCCAGTTCCTCCTTGATATGCGTCGCGCCCTGCATCGCCGCTTTCTCGGCCTTCCAGACTTCCTCGAGATCGGCAAACTCCCGTTCGAGTTCGGCGAGCTGCGTCTCCAGATCGCCGAGGCGCTTATGCGAAGCGTCGTCCGTTTCTTTCTTGAGCGCTTCGCGTTCGATCTTGAGCTGAATGATGCGCCGCTCGAGGCGGTCCATGGCTTCGGGCTTGGAGTCGATTTCGATACGAATGCGTGAGGCCGCTTCGTCGATCAGGTCGATGGCCTTGTCCGGCAATTGCCGATCGCTGATGTAGCGATGCGACAGAGTGGCGGCCGCGACTATCGCCGGATCCGTGATCTCGACGCCATGATGAACCTCATAGCGCTCCTTCAGGCCACGCAGTATGGCTATCGTATCCTCGACCGACGGCTCTTCGATAAGAATTTTCTGAAAACGACGCTCGAGCGCGGCGTCTTTTTCGACGTTTTGTCGATATTCGTCGAGCGTGGTCGCACCGACGCAGTGCAGCTCGCCGCGTGCGAGCGCCGGTTTGAGCATATTGCCGGCATCCATCGACCCCTCGGCTTTGCCCGCTCCGACCATCGTGTGCATTTCGTCGATGAACAGAATGATCTGGCCTTCCTGTTTCGCGAGATCGTTGAGCACCGCCTTCAAACGCTCCTCGAACTCCCCCCGGTACTTGGAGCCGGCGATCAGCGCGCCCATATCGAGCGACAGTATCCTCTTGTCGCGCAGACCCTCGGGCACTTCGTTATTGACGATGCGCTGCGCCAGGCCTTCGACAATCGCCGTCTTACCGACCCCCGGCTCACCGATCAGTACGGGATTATTCTTCGTGCGTCGCTGCAGAATCTGGATCGTGCGGCGAATTTCGTCGTCGCGGCCGATGATCGGATCGAGCTTGCCCTGTTCGGCGCGTTCGGTGAGGTCGATCGTGTATTTTTCGAGCGCCTGACGCGTGTCTTCGGCGTTCGGATCGTTGACCTGCTGGCCGCCACGCAGCTCGTCGATCGCTTTGTCGATCGCGCCGCGTACCCCGCCGGCCTGCTGCAGCGCATCGCGCAAGGGCGAGGTATCGTCCATTGCCGCGAGCACGAACAATTCGCTCGAGACGTACTGATCCTTGCGTTTCTGGGCGATCTTGTCGGTGATATTGAGCAGCTTGTTGAGATCGCTGCTGATGTGCACATCACCGCCCACTCCCTCGACCTTAGGCAATCGGTCGATTGCGTCACCAAGCTGTGAGCGCAGCAGATTCACGTTGACCCCCGCTTTGATCAGCAGACCGCGGACGCTGCCGCCCTGCTGATCCAACAGCGCAACCATGACATGAGCGGGCTCAATGAACTGGTGGTCCTGGCCCACGGCCAGCGACTGCGCCTCGGCAAGCGCCATCTGGAACTTGCTGGTCAATTTGTCCAAACGCATGCGATCCCCTCGTGACCGGTCACCCGATCGCTGCAAATTCGACACTGAAATAGCATCAGAAGCCCTGTTTTCAAGGGACTATCAGGACATTCTGCTTTTTTCTTGGGCCGGGGGATATCTGCCTGTTCTGCAAACGATGCAGAATGTCTCGCACTGCCTCTTCCCCGTGCGATGAAAAACGCATAATGTCCCCTACCACCGTCGGACGATGAAGCTCGCCATGCGGCCGCATTCGCCGTCGCGCCGGTACGAGAAAAACCGCTCGGCGTCGGCGTAGGTACACAGACCACCGCCATAAACGTTGCCGACCCCGGCCGCAGCCAGGCGCTGGCGGGCCAGCGCATACAGGTCGGCCTGCCAACGGCCGTGTTCGTTTTTGCTGAAACAACTCGCCGCGCTCCGATCCGCTGCGATGAACGCCGCCCGGACTTCATTGCCGACTTCGAACGCAGACTGTGAAATCGCCGGGCCCAGCCACGCGATCAGTGATTCCGGTGCGGTGGACATGGCGGCAACGGTTGCCTCACAGATGCCTGCCGCAAGGCCGCGCCAGCCACCGTGTGCGGCGGCAACTTCGCTGCCGTCGGTCGCACACAGCAGTATCGGCAGGCAGTCTGCCGTCAGGACCGCACATACCTCGCCGACCGAATCGGCAATCGCCGCATCGGCCGCGGGTGCGGTATCGCCAAACTCGACCGAACCCGTGTGCGCGACGCGCGTTCCGTGCACCTGCCGTATCCAGCGCGGCTCCGCCGGCAAACCGCACATCTCAATCATTTTTTGCCTGTTAAGCTCGACCGACTCGTCCGTGTCGCCGACGTGTCCGGCCACGTTCAGCGACGCGTACACCCCCCGGCTGGCGCCGCCACTGCGTGTCGTCGTGCCCGCCAGAATCCTGTGCGGTGCGGGCCAGTCGGCACGAATCCAGTCGGCGCTCATCGGGCATCCTCGCGCAGCGCATCGAGCAACTGCTCGAAGTCCTCCGGTGGCTGTGCTTCGAACGACACGCGCTCGCCACTGTCGGGATGCACGAACTCGAGCCGCGCGGCGTGCAGCGCCTGGCGTCGAAACCGGCGTAGCGCTTCGATCAGACGATCACCCGCGCCCTTGGGCAAAGCCAGTCTGCCGCCGTAAACCGGATCGCCCACCAGCGCGTGCCGGCGATGCGCGAAATGGACTCGAATCTGGTGCGTGCGGCCGGTCTCGAGTCTGACGTCGACATAAGTATGCGCCCTGAACCGTTCCCGCACCTTGAAGTGCGTGATAGCCGGCTTACCGCTGTCCTGCACGCTCATGCGCTTGCGATCGACCGGATGTCTGGCGATCGGTGCGTCGATCGTGCCGCCACCGGTCAATACACCGACGCACACGGCGAGGTAGTGTCTGGCGATCTCACGATCTGCAAGCTGACGCACGAGCGCCGTATGCACGGGCAGAGTCTTCGGCACCAGCAGCAGCCCGCTCGTATCCTTGTCGAGACGATGAATGATACCTGCGCGCGGTAGCTCCTCGAGCCCGGGCGCGTGGTGCAGCAGTCCATTCATCAGCGTGCCGTCTCTGTTACCTGCACCCGGATGCACGACGAGTCCCGCCGGCTTGTTGATAATCATGAGGGAGCTGTCTTCATAAACGACATTGAGGACTATCGGCTCGGGAAGCACGCTGACACTGACCTCGGACCTGGCGGTCAGCGCCACAAGCTCGCCGCCAATGACAGGGTCACGCGGCCGTAAACTCTCGCCGTCGACCGTAATGTGGCCCGCGAGCAACCAGGCCTTGAGTCGGCTGCGCGAAAATTCGGGAAACATCTTCGCGAGCGCCTGGTCCAAACGCAGACCCGAGAAATCGTCGGGGACGGTCCGGATGGTCGTATCTTCGGCAGTTGTCATGACGGTTGCGGGACTCCCCCGGGCCCCTGTGCCCTCATCGGTCGACGGCCAAGTTTACGGTATACTCGCCGATTTGGCCGGGCCCGGAGGGCCACTATACGGACTCACCAATATCCCATCATGACGAACCTTGACTCCGCCTCTGTTTCGAACCGCCGCATTCCGGTGCGCGCGCCCAGCTACGCGCTGTTGTGCGTGCTCGGCTTACTCGCCGCGTGTGCGGGCAACGAGGAGCAGCAGACGGCTGTCGAGAACCTGACCGAGGCGTATGAGGAAGCAAAGCAAGCCGTCGAACGTCAGAATTACCGGCGTGGTATTCAGATCTTCGAAGCCATTCAGGCGCGCTATCCGTTCAGCGATATTAGCCGGCAGGTGCAGCTCGACCTCATCTACGCATACCACAAGGCGGGTCAAAAAGAACAGGCAATCGATGCCGCCGATACCTTCGTGCGCGAAAACCCGATTCATCCGCGCGTCGATTATGCGCTGTACATCAAGGGACTGGCCTACTTCGAGGAAGGGCCGGGGTTTCTTGAGCGCCGCTTTAAAAAGGACACGACCGTGCGGCCGCCGAAAGACGTCGCGCAATCGTATTCGACGTTTCGGCAACTCGTCGAGCGCTATCCCGCGAGCCAGTATGCCGTGGATGCCGAGCAGCGAATGGTGTATCTCAAGAATCGACTTGCAGCGTATGAAAACCACGTCGCGCGCTACTATATTCGTCGCGGGGCCTATGTTGCCGCGCTGAACCGCGCCAAGAACGCGCTGGAGGATTACAACGGCGCCAAGAGTAACGCCGATTCCCTGAAGATCATGACGGAGGCGTACGAAAAACTCGGCATGGACGATCTGGCTGCCGATACGCGGCGCGTGCTCGCGCACAATTTTCCGAACGAAAGCTGATTCTCTGAGGGACATTCTGCTTTTACCAGATGAAGCAGAATGTCTCCTGATACGCCATGCGCACCGCAAACAACGGTGCGCGAAATGCACCCTGCGTTACTTGATCACAGCCCGAAACGCAGCATGTAGGGTGCACTCCGTGCACCGTATCGGACTTTAGCGCCAGAGCACGCTCTTGTGCGATAAGCGCTACCCCGGGAAGCGATACCCGGAAGTAATCGGATAGCGCCAGTCGCGACCGAATGCGCGGCGGCTGATGCGAATACCCGGAGGCGCTTGCCGGCGTTTGTACTCATTGCTCCGGACCATCTCCAGCACACGAATTACGGTCTCGCGCTCGAAGCCCCGCTCGGTTATCTCGTCGACCGAAAGGTCGTTCTCGATGAATGCTTCGAGAATCGGATCGAGCAGATCATAGGGCGGCAATGAGTCGCTGTCTTTCTGGCCCGGTCTGAGTTCGGCAGACGGCTCGCGCGTTATCACCCGCTCCGGAATCACGCTACCCAACGTGTTACGAAATTTTGCCAGCCGATAGACGAGTGATTTGCTGCAGTCCTTGATCGGCGCGAAGCCGCCCGCCATGTCGCCATACAGTGTTGCGTAGCCGACCGCCATCTCGCTTTTGTTGCCCGTCGTCAGCAACATGTCGCCAGTCTTGTTCGACAGCGCCATGAGCAGCAATCCACGACAGCGCGCCTGGATATTCTCTTCCGTTACGTCTTCCTCGAGACCCGCAAAGACCGGCACGAGCTGGCCGATCACTGCATCGTAGATCGGCGCAATGGGAATCGTGTCGTAACGCACGCCCAGCGTCTTCGCCTGATTTGCCGCATCGATCTGCGACATCGTCGATGTGTAGCGAAATGGCATCATCACCACGCGCACGCGCTCCGCGCCGAGCGCGTCGCAGGCGATGGCCAGCACCAGCGCCGAATCGATGCCGCCTGACAAGCCGATAATGACGCCCGGGAATCCGTTCTTGTCCACATAGCCGCGCGTGCCGGCGACGATTGCCCGATAGGCGCTCTCCTCAATTGGAAGGAGCTCACTGACCGAACCGGCCTCCGCATGCACGCTGTCTGCAACGCCGTTGAGCACGACCTTGTGAAGGCCTTCGTCAAACGGTGGCGCACGGAATCGGATCTCGCCGTCGGCTCCCATAACGAAACTGCCGCCGTCGAAAACGAGTTCGTCCTGACCTCCGACCATGTTCACGTAGACGAAAGGCAGCCCCGCCTCCCTGACCCGCGCTCGAACAACATCCTCGCGACGCTGTTGGCTGTCGAGCTCATAGGGTGAGCCATTGATCGCAATGATGCATTCGGCACCGGCAGTCTGCGCCGCCCTGATTGGTCCGGGCTGCCAGACGTCCTCACAGATCGTCAGTCCGATAGCGATGCCGTTGATACGAATGACGGCCGCGTCTTTTCCGGCCTCGAAATAGCGTTGTTCATCGAATACCCGATAGTTCGGCAACAAATGCTTGCGATACGTGGCCAGCAGGCGCCCGTCCCGATAGACAGCCAGGCTGTTATAGATGCGGTCGTCTGCAAATTCGGGGAAGCCGACGAGCACCACAATACCGTGGACGGTGTCGCGGATTTCCGCAAGCGCCCGCTCCGTGCGCTTTCTTAGACCGGAATGGAACAGCAGGTCCTCGGGCGGATAGCCGGACACGCTGAGTTCGGGAAACACGACGAGATCTGCGCGCAGCTCGTCACGCGCTCGAGCGGCATACGCGAGAATTTTCGCGGTGTTGCCCGGTACGTCACCGACCGCGAAGTCGAGCTGCGCCATTGCGATTGTCACCTGGCTGGCAACTATCTCGGAATCCCCCATGAGTCGCGTTTGATACGCATGAAGGGCATCAGCGGCTGCCGAGTACCTCTAGCATCCTGCTGCCGAGTTCCGCGGGAGATCTGACCGTTGCGACGCCGGCTGCGTCGAGTGCCGCAAATTTGTCGGCCGCCGTGCCTTTGCCACCCGCTATGATCGCGCCGGCATGGCCCATGCGTTTTCCGGGCGGCGCCGTAACGCCGGCGATGTAAGCAACGACCGGCTTGCTCACGTGCGCCTCGATGAATTCGGCCGCTGCCTCTTCGTCGGTGCCGCCGATTTCGCCGACCATGATGATTCCGTCGGTATCGGGGTCGGCCTCGAACAGCTCGAGGCAGTCGATGAAATTCATGCCGCGCACGGGATCGCCGCCGATGCCGATACAGGTACTCTGGCCGAGACCGTTCTTCGTGGTCTGGTAAACGGCCTCGTACGTCAGGGTTCCCGAGCGCGATATCACGCCGATACGACCGGCCTTGTGAACGAAGCCCGGCATGATACCAATCTTGCATTCGTCCGGCGTTATGATGCCGGGGCAATTTGGACCGATCAGCCTGCAGTCATGATCCCTGAGGGCCGATTTCACCTTGACCATGTCCAGCACCGGAATACCCTCGGTGATGCAAACCACGAGCTTTACGCCGGAGTCCGCGGCCTCGAGGATGGCGTCAGCCGCAAACGGCGGCGGCACGAAAATCAAACTGACATCAGCTCCGGTCTCTTGAGCGGCCTCACGCATCGTGTTGTAGATCGGCACGCCGAGGTGCTCCTCGCCGCCCCGACCGGGGGTTACTCCGGCAACGACCCGGGTCCCGTAGTCGATGCATTGCTCGGTATGAAACGAACCCTGGTTGCCGGTGATTCCCTGACTGACAACCTTGCTGTGCTTGTTGATCAGAATACTCATAGGTCGACTCGTCAGGCTGCGTGGGTGACGGCTTTCTTGGCCGCATCAGTGAGATCATCGGCCGCGATGATGTCGAGCCCGCTCGACGCGAGCAGCTCGCGGCCTTTTTTCACGTTCGTGCCCTCCAGGCGTACGACAACGGGCACCCGGATGCCGACATCCCTGACAGCCGCAATGATGCCCTCGGCAATTAGGTCACAGCGCACGATACCGCCGAATATATTGACAAGTATTGCGGACACGCTCTTGTTGGACAGAATGAGTTTGAACGCCTCTTCTACGCGGTCCTTCGTCGCCCCGCCGCCGACATCGAGAAAGTTGGCAGGCTCGCCGCCGTGCAGCTTGATCAGGTCCATCGTCGCCATCGCTAAACCCGCGCCATTGACCATGCAGGCGATATTCCCGTCGAGAGATACGTAATTGAGATCGTGCTCGGCAGCCTCACGTTCCATCTCATCTTCCTGCGTAGGATCGCGAAGCTCCAGGAGTTTCGCCTGCCGGAACAGCGCACTGCCATCGATATTGATCTTCGCATCGAGCGCAACAACGTCACCGGCTTTCGTGATGATCAGCGGATTCACTTCCACAAGACTCGCATCGCACTCCTGGTACAGCCGGTAAAGATGCTTGAGCAGATCACCAAACTGGCGCATCTGGGGCTTGTCGAGCTCCAGACCGAACGCGAGCTGCCGCGCCTGGTAGTCCCGGAGCCCAGCGTCGGGCGCGATCGCGACAGAGAAAATCTTCTCGGGCGTTTCTGCCGCTACTTTTTCGATGTCCATGCCGCCGGCGGCCGACGCGATCAACGCAACCCGGCTGACTTCGCGATCGACGAGCATGCTGAGATACAGCTCCCGGTCGATGTCCGAGCCCTCCTCCACGTACACGACGTTGACGGGCAGTCCCTCGGGGCCGGACTGGTGCGTCGCGAGACGCGTGCCGAGCATTGCCTTGGCGTAGTTGCGCACTTCGCCGACGCTGCGC
>Ga0224512_10002991_pt1 | contig 15101 bp, 13 predicted proteins | sample SF_May12_sed_USG_4_FD_169103 | JGI IMG/M metagenome (GOLD analysis project Ga0224512, IMG submission 169103) | Sediment microbial communities from San Francisco Bay, California, United States - SF_May12_sed_USGS_13 | ecosystem: Environmental > Aquatic > Marine > Sediment | place: USA...
GCGGGCTCAGATCGGCTTCGGCCATCAGCCAGCCGCCGCCGGCGGCGGCGAGCGCCCGGGCGTTTTCCGCCTGGTCGTGATCAAGGGCATGCGGATAGGGCACGAGGATGGCCGGCCGGCCGATCAGCGCCAGTTCCGATACGGTCGAGGCCCCGGCCCGGCAGACCACCAGATGCGCCGCGGCGATGCGGTCCGCCATATCGGTAAAGAACGTCGCCAGTTCGGCGGCAACGCCAAGATCGCCATAGGCGGCGCGGGTTCGCGCCAGATCCTCTTCCCGGCACTGCTGGACGATGGTCAGCCGCGCCCTCAGCTCCGGCGCCAGCGCCGCCACCGCCGCCGGCAGCAGGTCGGAAAAGGCGCGCGCGCCCTGGCTGCCGCCGAACACAAGCAGCCGGAACGGCTCGCTTGCTTCCGCCACGTGATAAGGCTGCCGCGACGCGGCGATGACGGCCGACCGCACCGGATTGCCGACATGGGTCATGGCGCGGGCACCAGCGCTGCCGATGGGATTTTCAAAGCCTGTCGCCAGGTGCGCCCCAAGTTTGATCAGCAGGCGGTTGGCGCGGCCGATGACCGCATTCTGGTCCTGCACGATGACGGCAATGCCGGCCAGCCGCGCGGCGATCACCGGCGGCAGGGTCGGATAGCCGCCAAAGCCGACGACGACGGCCGGTTTGATATCCTTTATGAGCCGCCGCGCCGCGAGCAGACCGCGCCCAAGCGTCACCATGGTTTTCAGTGCAGCCAGCGGATTGCCGCCGGCCAGGGTGGCCGAGGCAATGACATGGCAAAAATCGGCCGGGACGCCTTCCATGAAACGACCGGCGCGATGATCGCTCGCCATATGGACGCTCCAGCCGCGCTCCACCAGGCCGGCGCGCAGCGCCAGTGCGGGAAACAGATGCCCGCCGGTGCCGCCGGCGACAAGAAGCGCGGTTTTGTTCATCGGTGGCCGTGATCGCGGTCAGGTTTCGCCGGTAGCCGTCGCCCGCGGCATGACGGTAATCTGCTGACCGGCCCGTTGCCGCGACAGGGCCAGCAGGAAGCCGATGGTGATCGCCGCCGCCAGCAGCGCCGAGCCGCCATAGGAAATGAACGGCAGCGTCATGCCCTTGGCCGGCAGCAATTGCAGATTGACGCCTATATTGATGAAGGCCTGTACGCCGATCTGCGTCACCAGGCCGGCGATCGCCAGGCGTTCAAAGTTGTCCTTGCGCTTCAACGCCAGCATCAGGCCGCGCATGACGATAACGGCAAAAATCAGCACCAGGATCAGGCACAAAACGATGCCGAACTCCTCAGCCACGACGGCGAAGACGAAATCGGTATGGGAATCGGGCAATACCCGTTTCATGACGCCCTCACCCGGTCCGGCGCCAGACCAGCCGCCGCGCTGGAACGATTTAAGCGCCGTATCGACCTGATAGGTATCGCCGCTGGCCGGATCGATGAAGCGGTCAATCCGCGCTGCCACATGCGGATACATATGATAGGCTGTGACCAGTCCGGCGATCGAAGTCATCGCCAGCCCGGCAACAATGATGGGCGAGACGCCGGCCAGGAAAAACAGCGCGCCCCAGACGGCGAAAACCAGCATGGTCTGGCCGAGATCGGGCTCGGCGATCAACAAGGCCGCGACGATTAAAAGAAGAACCACCGCCATGAGGCGACATGGCACTTCCGGACGCTTGCCGCCCTCGGCAAACAACCAGGCGGTGACGATGATGAAGGCCGGTTTGACGAATTCGGAGGGCTGCAGTGAAAAGCTGGCAACAGAAAGCCAGCGCCGTGATCCCTTGATCTCCGCGCCGATGAACAGCACCAGCACCATCAATACCAAACCGGCGGCCAGCATGACCAGCGCGGCGCGGCGCACCTGGCGCGGGGTCAGCAACGAAAACCCGATCATCACGGCCGCCGCCAGCGGCACATAGATGGCGTGGCGCAGGACAAAATGCATCGGCGCCAGGCCGATCCGCTCCGCGACCGGCGGGCTGGCGGCGAATGACAGGACCAGGCCGATCAGCAGCAGAAGTATGACCAAGCCAAGCAGAACCCGGTCGACGGTCCACCACCATTCCGCCAGCGGCGAGCGATTGGCGCGAGAGATCATGCGAGCGCTTCCTTGACGGGTTGGTCGTTATCAGGAGAGGCTTGCAGTGCGGCAACTGCCTGCCGGAAAGCATCGCCGCGGGCTTCGAAATCGGCGAATTGATCGAACGAGGCGCATGCCGGCGACAACAGGACTACCGGTTCTTCGGCGTCATCGAGCGCCGCATCGGCGGCGGCAAGCCGCAGCGCGGCGGCAAGGTCGCCAGCCAGCACATGCGGCACCCGCCGGGCGAGCGTTGCTGAAAAGGCATCCGCCGCTTCGCCAATCAGATAGGCCTTGGCAATGCGCGGAAAATAGTCCGCCAGCCTTTCGATGCCGCCAGCCTTGGCCTGGCCGCCGGCAATCCAGTAGACCGGATCAAAAGTTGCGAGCGCCCGCGCCGCCGCATCGGCATTGGTCGCCTTGGAATCGTTGACGAACAGCACCCGGCCGCGCTGCGCGAGAATTTCCATGCGGTGTGCCAGGCCGGGAAACGTCGCCATCGCCGCTGCCACTGCATCAGGCTCCAGCCCGAAATGGCGCATGGCGCCCCAGGCACAGGCGGCGTTCTGCCAGTTATGGGCGCCGCGAAGATGGGCGGCCCCGGAAAGATCAGACACCACCCCGGCCTGTTCATGAAGAACACCACCCTCATCAACAAAGATATCGCAGTACGTATGCTGGCCGACGGATACCGTGGTCACGCCCGGCCCGTCATCCGCAGCGCCCAGTCTGCCGGCAAGACTTTCCGATATCTCGTCATCGACGCCGACAATCGCGCAATCGCCAGAGCGCATATTGGCGAATATTTTCTCCTTCGCACCTTGATAGCCGGCCATATCGCCGTGCCGGTCCAGATGGTCCGGTGTCAGATTGAGCCAGACGGCGATGTCGGGCCGGAAGCGCTCCGTCAGATCGAGCTGGTAGGATGACAGTTCCAGAACATAGACAAGACCGGACTTTGGCGGCGAAAGGTCGAGCGCGGCGCAGCCGATATTGCCGCCGACGGCAACGGCGATCCCGGCGGCGTCCAACATGTGGCCGATCAGCGCCGTGGCCGTCGATTTGCCGTTGGTACCGGTGACAGCGACGACTTTCGCAACTCCATTGGCCTGCCTGAAAAGCAGTTCAATGTCGCAAATGATCTCAACGCCGGCGGCTCGCGCCAGTCCGACGACCGGATTGGGTCCGGGATGGGTCAGCGGCACACCCGGCGCCAGCACCAGGCAGAAAATGTCGCTCCATGGCCACTCACCCGGCGCGGCGATCGTGGCACCGGCTGCCGCAGCAGCCGCATGCGCCGCCGGCTTGTCGTCCCAGGCCCAGATTTTCGCCGCGCCACCGGCCTGCGCCGCCTTGATCGTCGCCAGCCCGGATCGCGCCAGACCGAAAACGGCGATGGTGCGGTCCTTCAGATGGGTCAGCGCAACGGCCATGGCGCTATCTCAGTTTGAGGGTCGAAAGGCCAATCAACGCAAGCACTACGGCAACGATCCAGAAGCGGATTACGACCTGCGGCTCGGTCCAGCCGAGCTGCTCGAAATGGTGATGGATCGGCGCCATGCGGAAGACCCGTCTGCCGGTCAGCTTGAACGAGGCGACCTGGATAATCACCGACAGGGCTTCCATGACGAAGATACCGCCGATGATCGCCAGGACGATTTCGTGCTTGGTCGCCACGGCGATGGCGCCCAGCATGCCGCCCAGCGCCAGCGAGCCTGTGTCGCCCATGAAGATCGCCGCCGGTGGCGCATTGAACCACAGGAAGCCGAGACCGGCGCCGATCAGCGCGCCGCAAAGCACCGCCAGTTCGCCCGTCCCCTTGACATTGTGGATCTGCAGATAGTCCGAAAACACCGCATTGCCGACCAGATAGGCGATCATCCCGAATGAGGCGGCGGCGATCATCACCGGAACAATGGCGAGCCCGTCAAGCCCGTCCGTCAGGTTGACCGAATTGCCCGCGCCAACGATGACGAATGCGCCGAACAGCACGAACAAGACGCCGAGATCGACGAGGAAGTCCTTGAAAAACGGAATAGCGAGCGAAGACGATAGCGGGTCCCCGCCGACATTCATCATGAACACGACGACGACCCCGGCCACGACAAATTCCAGCGCCAGCCGCATTTTGCCTGAAAAGCCTTTGTGGCTGGCGCCCGCGACTTTCAGATAATCGTCATATAGCCCGATTAGCCCGAAGCCGCAGCTGATCGCCAGCACACTCAACACATAGATGTTGGTCAAATCAGCCCATAACAGCGCCGAGACGGTGATGCCGAGCAGGATCATCAGGCCGCCCATGGTCGGCGTGCCGGCCTTCTTGAAATGGCTTTCGGGGCCGTCGTCGCGGATCGGCTGGCCCGCGCCCTGCCTGATCTTGAGAACCTGAATGATTGCGGGGCCGAACAGAAACACGAAAATCAGCGCCGTCATGGTCGCCGCGCCGGTCCTGAATGTGATGTAGCGGAAGACATTCAGGATCGGGGCCTGGTCCGCAAATTGCTGAAGGTATGTCAGCATTGCGTCTTCCCGGCTGTCTGCATCGACTGGTCCTGTCCTTTGCCCGATTCTGGGTCCGTAACCTGAAACTGCCGGACCAGCGCATCGGCGACCGGCCCAAGCCGTGTTCCCGCCGACGCCTTGACCATCACGACGTCGCCCGGCCCGATGACGCCGGGAAGAATCGATTTAAGCCCGTTTGCCTGTTCCGCATAAGCACCCCGGCACCATTCCGGCAAGACCTGCCACAGGCTTTTCATCACCGGACCGGCCAGGAATACCAGATCGACGCCGGCGCCAAGCAACGGTTCGGCCAGTTCGGCATGAAGCCGGGCAGCGTCTGCGCCCAGTTCCAGCATGTCGCCGAGAACGGCGATCCGCCGCCCCGAACCCTGCGGCCTGGCTTGCGCCAGAACGGCGAGTGCCGCCCGCATCGACGCCGGATTGGCGTTATAGCTCTCATCGATCAGACTCGCTTCGCCCTCGCCAAGCCGCAAGACAATACGCTCGCCGCGCCCTTTCAGCGCCGAAACGCCGGCAAACGCCTTGCCCGCATGGTCAAGGTCGAGACCCAGAGCCCGGACGACGGCCAGGACAGCAAGTGAGTTCATCACCAGATGCCGACCGGGAACCGCCAGCGCGTAGTGTAGCGTTTCTCCCTGTACCGCAACTTCGACGCGCGACCCATCCTCGTCATGCTCGGCACGCACGAGCCGGATGTCGGCGTCTTCATGAGCGCCGAAGGAAAGAATGTGCGCTCGGCTCTCGCCGGCGCTCTGGCGCAACAGGTCGAACCAGTGATTGTCACGGTTGATGATCGCCGTGCCGCCCGGTTCCAGCCCCTCGAAAATCTCCGCCTTGGCCTGCGCGATTTCCCGCTCGCTGTCGAAAAATTCCAGATGCGCGGCTTCAACATTGGTGATGATCGCCACGTCCGGGCGCACCATTTTCACCAGCGGCCGGATTTCGCCGGCATGGTTCATGCCGATTTCAAAAATGCCGAACTCGGCGGATTGCGTCATCCGCGCCAGCGTCAGCGGCACCCCCCAGTGGTTGTTGAACGACCCAACCGGCGCGTGGGTCGCGCCAAAGCCGGAAAACACCACCTTCAGCATTTCCTTGGTGCTGGTCTTGCCGACAGAACCGGTGACCGCGACGATCCGGGCGCTGCTGCGCGCCCGCGCCGCCCGGCCAAGATCCTCCAGCGCCCGTAACGTGTCGGCGACCCGCACCAGTCTGGCGCCGCCCGCGCCAGGTTCCGGCCGAAAGTCTTTTTCCACGACGGCCAGGCCAGCTCCCGCCGCGAGCGCCTTGCCGACATAGGCGTGGCCGTCAAGCCGGTCGCCGACAATTGCGAAGAAAGCCTCGCCAGACTGCACGTTCCGGCTGTCGATGGAGATGCCGGTGATTTCCTCCGGCAATGAAACGCCGGCGGCGCCGCCGATTGCGGCTACCAGGTCGACCGTGCGCCAAAGCGAACTCACGCGGCATCCCCCGTAGCGCCATCAAGGTCAACCGCCAGCGCCACCCTTGCCTCATCCTGATCGGAAAACGGATGAACGACATCGCCGATCGTCTGGCCGGTTTCGTGTCCCTTGCCGGCTATCAGCAGCACGTCGCCGTCTTTCAGCTCCGCCACCGCCTTGCCGATCGCCGCACGCCGGTCACCGATTTCCTCAGCCTCCGGCGCGCCCTTCAGGATGGCGGCACGAATCACCGCCGGGTCTTCATTGCGTGGGTTGTCATCGGTGATGATCGCCGCGTCGGCATGGTTCGCCGCTGCCTCGCCCATCAGCAGGCGCTTGCCCGGATCGCGGTCGCCACCCGCACCAAACAGCACGATGAGCCGGTTCGACGTATAAGGGCGCAGGGCCTCCAGTGCATTGACCAGCGCTTCGGGCGTATGTGCGTAATCGACAAAGACGAGGCCGCCGGAGCGATGCCGGCCAACGCATTCCAGCCGGCCACTGGCGCCGCGAAGATGCTGAAGCGCATCGAGCGCCACCGGCGCGCCGACACCCGTTGCGATCGCCAGCGCCGCCGCGACCAGTGCGTTGGAGACCTGAAAGCGGCCGACCAGCGGCAGCGTGACGTAATGAGTTTCCGCATTAACATCGGTGACAAGCAGCCGCGCGCCATCCGGCATCCGCGTCACGGAGTTCAGCTTCAACGCCTCACCGGCCTCGCCGACGCTCATAAAGTTAAGACCGCGGCGCTGGGCAATGCGTTTCACCTGTTTCGCTTCAGGTTGATCGGCATCGACGACTGCCACCGCACCTTCCGGCAAAAGCGTATCGAAAAGACGAAGCTTTGCAGCCAGATAGTCATCCATATTCACATGATAGTCGAGATGATCGCGCGACAAATTGGTAAAAGCGCCGGCGGCCAGTTCAAGCCCGTCCAGGCGGCGCTGGTCGAGACCGTGGCTGGAAGCCTCAAGCGCCATGTGGGTGACGCCGTGGCCGGTAAGTTGCGCCAGTATTTCATGCAGCGCTACCGGATCCGGGCTGGTCAACGCAGAGGTTTCGTCAATGCCGGGCGCCGTCAAGCCGGTGGTGCCCCAGCTTGCCGCACGATGACCGGCCCGCTCCCAGATTTGCCGCAGGAACACCGCCACCGACGTCTTGCCGTTGGTGCCGGTAATGGCTACCACATGATCGGGCTGGGCGCCGAAATAGCGCGCCGCTGCCAGCGCTAGCGCCCGGCGCGGATCGGCAACCCGAATGACCGGAACGCCGGGATCGTCAAAACGGGCGTCGATTCCGGCAAGGATGGCGACGGCCCCGGCCTCAGCCGCCTGCGGCACGAACCGCGCGCCATTGGCCTTGGTCCCCTGCAGTGCGGCAAAGACCATACCGGCCTTTATGACGCGGCTGTCGGCGCTCAGGCCGGCAACGGCCAGGCCGCCCGAGCCCTCCGGCAGGGCTATATCGTCATTGAAGAGTTCTGCAAGTCTGCGCGGCCCATCAGGCCGGGTTTTTGTCACCAACGCCTCCTCACCGCATGGCGGCAAGGGTCGTGGCCGGTTCGTTCGGGTCTGTCAAGCGCGGCTGCACGCCGAGCATCGGCGCGATGCGGCGCACCACGGCCGCCAGCGTCGGCGCCGCGTTGCGTCCTGCGGTCGCCGATAATTCGCTTTTTTCCGGCTGCGGCTCGTCGATGATGACAAGCACAAGATAGCGCGGATCGTCCATCGGAAAGGCGGCAAGAAACGTATTGAACCGCTTGGAAGAGGAATAGCGGCCATTGACGACTTTTTCCGCCGTGCCGGTCTTGCCGCCGACCCGGTAACCCTCAACAGCGGCGCGCCGGCCGGTGCCCTCCAGAACATTGAGCCGCATCAGGTCGCGCATTTTGCGGCTGGTCTCCTCCTTGACGACCCGCCTGGCCATAGCGGCGGCCTTGGCTTGCGAGCGCGGCAGAAAAGTCGGCGGAATATAGCGACCGCCATTGACCAGTGCGGCGGCGCTGGCGGCCGTCTGCAATGGAGAAACGGAAATGCCATGGCCAAACGAAACGGTTACCGAAGACAGCTTCGACCACTTGCGTGGCTGAATCGGCGCCCCGGCTTCCGGCAGTTCGGTCCTCAGCGTCGACAACAGGCCGAGCTTGTCCAAAAACGCCTTCTGGCCTTCGATGCCGACTGCCAGGGCCATCCGCGCCGTGCCGATATTGGAAGAATAGATGTAGATTTCCGGCACCGACAGCCAGCGCCTTTTGCCATGAAAATCATCGACGGTGAAGGACGCCACGTGCAGCGGCCGGGTCGCGTCAAAGGTGTCCTGGAGATTGATCTGCCCGGAATCAAGCGCCATTGCCGTGGTAAAGGTCTTGAAGGTCGAGCCCATTTCAAAGACGCCGACCGTGGCGCGGTTCAGCCGGTCCTTGTCAAGCGCTTCCACAGGATTGTTGGGGTTGTAGTCGGGCAGCGAACTCATGCCGACGACCTCACCGGTCTCAACGTCCAAGACGACGCCGATGGCGGCAATCGCCTTGTAGCGCTCCAGCGCTTTGTTCAGCTCATCGCGCAACGCATGCTGTACGCGCAGATCGACGGAGAGCCGCACCGGTTCCAGCCCACGTTCCAGTGCAAAGCCGGCCTGATGCAGATCGGCAAGGCCCAAGGTGTCGATATGTTTTTCGATGCCGGCAATGCCCTGGTTATCGACATTGACGTGGCCGAGGATATGCGACGCCATTTCGCCGCCGGGATAGAAGCGGCGGTTTTCAGCGATAAATCCAATGCCGGGAATGCCGAGCCGGTGGATGGCCTGTTGCTCGCGCTGCGAAATCTCGCGCTTCAGCCAGACAAAGCCGGCATCGGTGGCAAGCTGCCGCCGCACGCGCTCTGCGTCGAGATCCGGCAGAACGCTAGTCAATTGTTCCGTCGCCTCGTCCGCATCGATAATCCGGCGCGGCTCTCCGTAAAGCGACGCGGTCTTGATATCGGTTGCCAGTATCTCGCCGTTGCGGTCAACGATATCAGGCCGCGCCGCGGCGACCAGATCGGCCGGGGAAGTGTGTTGCATCCCATCGCCGTCTGTTGCAATGCCAAGAAACACAAGACGTGCCGCCAGCGCGGCGTAAAGCAGGCCGAATCCAGCCATCGCGAACGCCACTCGCCAGCGTCCCTGGCGTTCCGCCCGGGCAGCAAGGGCGCTGCTGACGCCGCGCTTGCCGGCATGCGGGTAGTGCCAGGTCTGTTCGGCCGCAGGCGTCGGACAGAATTGCGGAATGGACTGTGGTGCCTTTCCGCCCATCGTTGGTCTCATTGGCAATCTCACGAACGGACTCATGGTCGGTATCCTGATGCGATCTTGGCCGGGTCGGTCCCGGCAGGTTCACGTTCAGTGACTGACGCGGCGCCGCCTGGCAGGTCGGCCGGGACGACGGCCCGGCGTATCGGCAGATCGTCGAATGTGCCGATCTGCTCCGGCGAGACCGGTTCCAGTTCAAGACGCGTGCGGTAACGTTCGATCAGGTCCTGAACCCGCGCGGGCTGAATGAGATAGCTCCATTCGGCCTTCAGAAGCGAAATGGCTTCCTGCTCCTCATCGACCGCCCGCTGTAAATCGGCGACCCGTTCCGCGACGGTCTCGGACCGGTATTTCACCTGGAAGACGAAGGCCGCCGATGCGGTCACCGCCAGGACCGATACGATTTGCAGCCAGCGTGTCATGCGTAGGTCTCCGGGCCGGAAATACCGGCAAGCACCGGGACGCCTGCCGCTTTCATGTCGAGCATATGAGCCGGCGCCGCCGTGCGGATCGCCGCCCTGAGCCGCGCCGAACGCGCGCGCGGATTGGCGGCTATCTCGTCCGGCCCCGGCTCGACCGGCCGCCGCGTCAGCTCTGTAAAACTAGGCCGGGCTGAAACTGCCTGCGGGCCATGGCGCGACCCGCGGCTTTCACGCGAGCGCGCCTGCAGGAAGCGTTTGACGATACGGTCTTCCAGTGAATGAAAAGCGACGACGACGAGCCTGCCGCCCTCCTTCAAAATGGCTTCGGCGGCGGTCAGCGCCATGGCAATTTCTTCCAGTTCGCGGTTGATGAAGATGCGCAAGCCCTGGAATGTCCGCGTCGCCGGATGGATGCGCTGCGGTCCGCGCGCATGTGCGGCCGTCTCAACGATAGCGGCAAGCTGGCGGGTGCCGGTGATCGGCTCCTGGCGGCGCGCCGCGTCGATGGCGCGGGCAATGCGTCCGGCGTGTTTTTCCTCCCCGAGCACGCCGATGATCCTCGCCAGCGCCTTGACCGGCGCCCGGTTTACGACATCGGCGGCCGAAACGCCGCTGCCCTCCATGCGCATATTGAGCGGCCCGTCATGACGAAACGAAAAGCCGCGACCAGGATCGTCGAGCTGCATGGAGGATACGCCGACATCGAAGACGACGCCGTCGGCCGGCGCGAAACCGAATGTGCCGGCGAAGCTGTCGAGGTCCGAAAAGCGGCCTTCCACCAGCTTGAGGCGGTCACCGGCGGCCACCTCAAGGTCGCGGCCGGCGGCGATCGCGGAGGGATCGCGGTCGATCGCCATCACTATTGCGCCGGCATCAAGCAGCGCGCTTGTGTACCCACCGGCGCCGAACGTTCCGTCAACAAAGATTTCGCCAGGGCGCGGCGCCAGATGCGCCATGACCTCAGACAGCATGACGGGCTTGTGCGAAAGCGGTCCGCCATGCTTCCGCTCGCCCGTCATGGCTGGCCATCGATGTTGTCGGCGCCCCGGCGGCGCGAGCCAAGAGCCCGCGTGACCGATTGCAGATGCGCCCGCGCCGCATCCTGGCGCGCGGCAAAACGTTTCGGTTCCCATATCTGGAACTTGAAGCCCTGGCCGGCAAAGACCGCATTGTCGGCAATTCCGGCAAAAGCGCGGAACTCGTCAGGCAGAACGATCCGCCCGTCCTGATCGATCTTCAAAAGGCGGCTCTCGCTGTAAAAAGCCGTCGATAAAGTTTCATGATCTTCCGAAAACGTCTCAAAGACGCCGAGCCGTTCGGCGATCGCCGATTTCAGTCGCTCGCCGCCAGCGTCGATCGCCGGCTGGTCAAGCGCCGGATAACAATAAAGACCTTCGCTGCCTTCGCGGGCCAGCACGGCTCGGAACGGCGCCGGGACGGAAACGCGGCCCTTTGCATCGAGCCGGTTGGTAAACGTCGCAACGAATCCGTCCATTGCCAATCGCGCCCCGCCCCGGAGTACGATCCGGTTCCGCCCATCGCGAAACCGGTTACGGGTCCGGCGGCAAAGGGTGTGCTTCGCCGCCGGAAAGGCCTGGCGCTATTGTGAAAACCACCGGGCCACCCGAACTAAGAACCGGGAAGATATGGGATACCATGGGATTTTATGGAGCGTCAATGGAGTCAATTGGAATAATTTGGCGTTTGCCGCGATTTTTTCGCCAATCACATCGCCGGCAGTGCCGCCTGCCGTCGGCTGACGCTTGCTCCAATGATCGCCGCGCGGTGTTTGCATTGCCGTAAAGAGCGCGTATTGAGACCGCGCTCCTGATTGATGACCGGGCGGCGATTCCTGTGAAAGCCAGCCGCGAAAACCGCATGACCTTCTGGAACCGGATCGGCGACATTGTTGCTGAAAGCGCCGGCGCCCTGAGTGCCGCCGTGGCCGCCCTTGCCGATACGCTGCGCGGCGGCGGGTCGCAGACGCGCCGCAAGGTCGCCTTCACCATCGCCATGATCGCCCTGTCGGCAAAGATGGCCAAGGCCGACGGTGTCGTCACCCGTGAGGAGATCGACGCCTTCCTGCAGCTTTTTGAAATTCCGGTCGGCGAGGAGCGCAATGTCAGCCGGCTGTTCAACCTGGCCAAGGCCGACGTCGCCGGCTTTGAGGCCTATGCGCGCAGCGTCAGGCGCATGTTTCCCGACAGTCCCGACATCCTGGAGGACATCCTCGACGGCCTGTTCCACATCGCCAAGGCCGACGGCGTCGTCCATGAACGCGAACTGGCCTATCTGCAGCGGGTCGCCGAAATTTTTGGCTTCGACGAGCGCGGCTTCGCCCGCCTGCGTGAACGTCACGTCATTGGCGCGGCCGGCGATCCCTATCTCGTCATCGGCGCCGATCCGTCCTGGGACGAGGTCAGGCTGAAGGCCCATTACCGCCGCCTGGTGTCCGAAAACCATCCCGACCGGCTGATCGCCCGCGGCGTGCCTGAGGAGTTCGTGCGCATCGCCACCGACCGCCTCGCTGCCATCAACGCCGCCTGGGATATCATCGAACGCCAGCGCGGCGCCCGGCGGCGCGATCAGCGGGGCCGCCCGTGAGCGCCAGCCAACCCAGTACTACACCGACAATCGGCTCGATCCGCGCCTGCCCCTCGCCCAATCACGGTGAGCGCCGGGCCGGGCCGGTCGACATGATCGTACTGCATTATACCGGCATGCCCGACGCCGATCAGGCACTTGCCTGGTTATGCACCGAGCAGAGCGAAGTCTCCGCCCATTATTTCATCTTTGAGGATGGCCGCATCGTCCAGATGGTTGAGGAGGATCGCCGCGCCTGGCACGCTGGCGCAGCCAGTTGGGCCGGCGAGAGCGACATCAATTCCCGTTCCATAGGTATCGAGATCGCCAATATCGGCCATGACGGCTCCCTGCCGCCCTTTCCGGAGGCGCAGATCGACGCAGTAATCGAACTCTGCCGTGACATTATCGGCCGCCATGCCATTCCCGCCCATCGGGTGCTCGCCCATTCCGACATCGCTCCCGGCCGCAAGCGCGATCCGGGCGAGGCCTTTGCCTGGGGCCGCCTCGCTGGCGAAGGGATCGGCCACTGGGTCGATCCGGAACCGGTCGGCGGCGGCCGCTTCCTTGCCTCCGGCGATGAAGGTGAACCGGTCGCCGGCCTGCAGGCGTTGCTGGCGCTCTACGGCTACGGGCTGGAGATCAGCGGCGTGTTCGACGATAGAACCGGTCATGTCGTCACCGCCTTTCAGCGCCACTTCCGGCCCGCCAAGGTCGATGGAATCGCCGACACCTCGACGCTGGCGACCTTACACCGGCTGCTCGCCGCCCTGCCCTGATTTGCCCGCCCATGGGCTGAATGAAAGATAAAAATCACAAAAATCTGTTGCTGATGGGCAACAAATCACCGCTTCATAGGCGCATTTTTGCCACATAGCACCCCTAGCAGCCCGCCCTGTTTTGCACTGCACAATAAAAACGGACGGGTTTTATGACATATGCAACTGGGCTGCTTCTGGCGGCCGCAATCACCATGACGGCAGCCGGGCCGGCTCTGGCCGACCTCAGATCGGAGCGCGCTCTCACCGCCGCTCAATTCAGAAAAGCGGCGGCGAAAAACACAAAGACCACTGAAAAAACATCCACTTCGACACATTCGCCGCGAAATGCGACCGGCAAATCGAGCATCCACAGCCTCGTCGGCAAACACGCCCGTGCCGCTGGCGTGCCGGTCGGCCTGGCGCTGGCCGTCGTTCAGGTGGAAAGCAATTTCAATCCGCGCGCCCGCGGCGGCGCCGGCGAGGTCGGGCTGATGCAGATCAAGCCGGCGACGGCCCGCGCCATCGGCTACAAGGGTTCACTCAAGGCGCTCTACAATCCGGACACCAATCTGACCTGGGGCATGAAATATCTCGCCGAAGCCCAGCGGCGCGGCGGCGGCACGGTGTGCGGCACGATCCTGAAATACAATGCCGGCCATTACGCCAAGCGCATGAACAAGACGTCTTCGCACTATTGCCGCAAGGTCAAGTCGATCCTGCGCAAATTGGCATAAGCCACCAGGCCAACTGCGAAACAATCCCCGACGAAAACGATATCTCCGATTTTGGCGGCGTGGCGAAACCAAATGCGCCAGCGTGGCCTCTTATTGGGCGCTCTCGACCGCCATTTGCCGAAGCGCTTCAACAAACCGGGATTCATCGCCATCCCATTCGCCACACCAGTGGTGCTGATCGGTGGTGGGAAATTTTTGAACGACGGTGCCGGTTTTCGGGTTGATAGCCACGCTGGGTGGATAGCGATGGCAATGGCCAGCCGTTGGCGGATTGGCTGTATTGTCGATGGTCCAGAAAACGCATCTGGAACAATTCGGCCGGAGCTGTCGCATTGGGACACCTCAATTGTCACGCGGGAATTGTCACGCATGTGCGCGGTTTGCCGGCTCATGAATTCCAGAGCCTGATAAGCAGGCTATACCAATAACCCTACGGAAGTCTGAAGCCGGCAGCGATGTTGTCTCGGTTGCTGTCGATCATCACGACCGCCGCGAAACTTTCTCACCGCAATGTAATTGCCGGCCGACCTGAAAGCCGGGGTCCGGTGTTCCGGGTCGCAGGTCTCCGGCGATGCGGCAAGCCTGGTCAGCTGTGTTTTTCGGCAGCAACGGCTCATAACGGGCATTAGCCATTTCTTCGGACTTTCAACGTATCGATTGACTTTCCGGGCCTCCAGGGCCATGTGAACGACAGAATTTCTCGCGGCCGCGCAATTCGCCCAGTATTATCAGGCGTTATCGTCTCGAGACTCTTCATTTCAAACCCTTTCTCATCCATGTGCGCGTGGACAAGAACGACACGGCCAAAGCCTGTCGTGCACCGTTGTGCGCGCCAGCGTGCCGCAACAAGGAATCATTATCAGTGACACTTTCATCCTTTGCCGAACTCGGCCTTGCCGAACGGCTTGTGCGCGCCCTTAAAGACGCGCAATACGAATGCCCCACTCCTATTCAGCAACAGGCTATTCCGCTGCTGCTGCAGGGTATGGACCTGCTCGGCATCGCCCAGACAGGAACCGGCAAGACGGCGGCCTTCACGCTGCCGCTTCTGCACAACCTTGAGGACGACAACATCAAGGCCACGCCGCGCTCGCCACGGGCCTTGATCCTGGCGCCGACGCGCGAACTGGCGCTGCAGATTTCAGCCAGCATCGAAACCTATGGGCGGCATATGCGCATGCGCCAGGCCGTTGTCATGGGCGGCGTTGGCCAGCGCCCGCAAATCGAAGCGCTGCGCCGCGGCGTCG
>Ga0224512_10002992_pt1 | contig 15100 bp, 9 predicted proteins | sample SF_May12_sed_USG_4_FD_169103 | JGI IMG/M metagenome (GOLD analysis project Ga0224512, IMG submission 169103) | Sediment microbial communities from San Francisco Bay, California, United States - SF_May12_sed_USGS_13 | ecosystem: Environmental > Aquatic > Marine > Sediment | place: USA: California...
ATAGACGAAGGACCTCGGTCCTTGAGATAACGCGTATAACCCGCAAAAAGCTCGTCTCCGCCGTCGCCCGACAAAACCACCGTGACATGATCACGCGCTAATTTGGAGACCATGTAGGTCGGCAGCGCTGAAGCGTCTGAAAAAGGCTCGTCGAAATGCCAGACGAGGTCATCTACGGTGTCGACGAGGTCCGGCGTCACAACAAATTCGTGATGATCCGTCTTAAAGTGCCGTGACGCGATGCGCGCATACTTGAGCTCGTCAAAAGAATCCTCGTTAAACCCGATCGAAAAGGTTTTGACGGGCTTATCCATGATCTCTGCCATCAAGCCGACGACTGCCGAGGAGTCTACCCCGCCGGATAAAAACGCCCCGAGTGGGACATCCGAGATGAGTCGTGCTTCAACTGCGTCTTTGACGTGGTCCAGAAGGCGTACCTGAAGTTCAGGCTCGGATGTATCGGGATATTCTTCGGGATATGCGAAGTCCCAGAAGCCCTCAGTCTTGATCTGACCGTCTTCAAAGGTGAGATGATGTCCCGGCAAAAGCTTTTTTACACCACGAATAATGCAGTGCTGCTCGGGCAGATAACCGAATGTTAGGTAGGCATTCAGCGCCTCGATGTCGATCGAGGCCTTGATCCGCCCATGCGTCAGCAAGCACTTGAGTTCCGAACCGAAGACAAAATCACCGTTATCGAGAAGAGAATAAAAGAGAGGTTTTTTGCCGACCCTGTCGCGTGCGACGAAAAGAGACTGCGCCTTCGTGTCCCAGATAGCGAACGCGAACATCCCTCGCAGCTTTTTTACACAATCGGCGCCGAATTCATCAAACGCGTGAATTATCGTTTCGGTGTCGGAATTGGTCCTGAAAGAGTATCCCAGGCCCTCAAGTTCGACCTTCAACTCGCGGTAGTTGTAGATCTCGCCGTTAAAAACTACGAGTTTGGATCGGTCTTGTGAGTAGATCGGCTGCTGTCCGGTCTTGAGGTCGATTATCGAAAGCCGGCGCATTCCGAGAGCCGCTCTTCCCTCCAAAGCGATTCCTTCTTCATCGGGGCCGCGGTGAGTAATGACGCGGCACATTTTTAGGAGCAGGGCTCTTCGTTCCGGGACCAGCCCGGAATTTTCCGAATCGATAAAACCGGCAATGCCGCACATATTAAGAAAACTATTCCGGGAAACCGTTCCCGCGATCGCCGGAGTGCTTCGGATCCGGCAAGTGTACCTTCGTAAGGCTCTCAGGAAATTCAGGCATTCGTGCCTGTTGCGCTTTCGTCCCTGATCGGCTCCCAACTCGCGTAGTTTTCTCCCATCAGGAATTTATAGAAACCGATCACGGACGCATAACAAGTGATCACAAAATATATAAAGACCGATAGGACACCGGTTTTCATACCTCTCCTTTCAAGAAACCAGCCAATCAAACCAACCGCATAAAACAGTGTCTGAACTACTAGCGCCAATTGAAAGAGCCTGCTCCCGGGGGACAAAAGGAGCGAGGACAGAAATAGCATCAGCAGGAACAAGGGAATCATATACCTCATCACTTTGTGCGAAAATAGCTGAATCGCGTAAAACCCGCTCTTAAATGGATTTAACATTCTTCTGTTTCTCCAGAGATCCGAGATCGTCTGGCTAATTACGCGGATCCGCATTCTTAGTTCATGGCCCGAACGACGGTTCGTCTCCTCAAAACAAACGGCTTCCGGCACGTAAACCGATCTCAGTCCTTTTTCAAAGAGTACCGTGCAGATCAGGAAATCCGAGCATGCTTCCGGATACATCGGTTGGTATGCTTCTCTCCTCACCGCGTAAAGACATCCCGAAGCACCTATAAGAGAGCATGCGTCGCTTTCGTTTCGCTTGAGGAAAGTCTCGTAGCTCCAGTAACTCCTCGCACCCCTCCCAACATCGGAATCCGACGGGTCGAGATAAACCAGTCTCCCCGCAGCACAGCCGACGGCGGGATCTGCAAACCACGGCACCAATTTGCGCAACACGTCCGGCTGGTACTCGGTCGTGGCGTCCGAAAAAAGTATTATTTCCCCGGTCGCGACCTCAACTGCTTTGTTCTGGGTAAAGGTCTTTCCTTTTCTTCCCTCCTGCCTGAAGAGCCTCACGTTCTCATGCCCGAATTCAGTGACGATCCTGTCGGTCGCATCGGTCGAGCCGTCGGAAGCCACAAGGACATCCAACTTTTCAATCGGATAATCAATCTGGAGAGTGTTCTCAAGCTTTCGTTTTAGCGATCCTTCCTCATTGAAAGCCGTAATCAGGACAGTAACCGTTGGTTCGAAATCGCCGGTCTGGCTTTTGTTTCGAAATAGACGCGCAATGAGAAATACTAAGAGCGGATATCCGGCGTAGGTGTACAAAAGCGCAAACAGCGCCGCGACGAAAACTGTCTTTAATGCAATCTCAAGAGCCATCGGTTCGATCGGCAACGAGAAGAACGGGAATTACCCGCGCAGTGTCATGAAAACCGGGGCAAAACAAATCTACTGTTTGGCCAAAACACCCTATGATCTTAGATTCCAGCAATGCTCAATGACGATTTTGGCCGCAATCCCCGGTCGATTGGCAGGCGGTCTCCCAAGCACCGACGCGCAAGAACGACTGAGAACCTAAACCCCGGCATAACCGATAGTTGCAATAATCTGATCTTCGGAAAAGACCTACGCGGTACGTCGATCTCGGCGGGGTAGCGGGACACCAGAAAGTTTATCAGTTATCCGGGGTACTGCAAATTCCTTTTCGATTCTTCAGGCTACGATTTCTTCTTCTTTTTCGATTGCGATAATTTCCTGAACGTGAAGTTTTAGAACTTTTTCAAACTGGCGCGCTTCGTTTACCCCGCCAAAGGAGAGTTCCTGCAGATTTGCTTCAATCCGTTTACGGTAATCGGAAACGAGTGAGTCAGACACGCCGAGTTTGTCGGCGACTTCGAGCTGCGTGCCGCCGTCGCTGGAAAGGTAACAATGCCAGAGTATGCTCAGCATCCGGTTATACTGCTTCGCTTTACCGCGGACCGAACTCTTGAGCGAACCGAGAAAATTCTCGACAAAGCCCGAAGCCTCGCGCTCGGCTTCTTTCCGCAAAGTGGCTTCCTCAGGATTCTCACGGAGGTCCGCCGGATCCAGGTCGTAAGTGAAATCTTCGTTTTTGTTTGAAGGAGCCGTGATCGGAACAAGATAGATGTCCATGATCGGAAGGCGTCCCATTACGAGTCCGCGCAGGCTCCGTACGTTGACCGGCGAATCCACAGCCTTGAACACCCGGACAATCAGTTTCTCGAGTTCCACATTACTGATAACAATCTGGGCATCGCCGGTGCAGCCCACCATCCGCGTGTCGCGGTTCTGGAAGGAAACACTCTTTACTCGCTGCTCCATTTCCTGCTGGCTTCTGGTGGTTTTCTCCTGTTTCCAGCTGGCAAGCCCGTAAACGCGGTCGGCCAGTCTGCGATGAACTTCTTCATTGCCGATATTGTCGAAACGTTTGAAAGTCTTGCTTGTTTGAATAAGAGTCGAAACGCGTCGCGCGAGTCTGTATGATTCGGGATGGCGTTTCCGAAGCTGGGCGGTAAGAAGGTTTGTAAGCTCAATCTGGCTGATTTCCGCCTCGATCTCGGCGTCGGACATTTCGGTGTCCAGATAGTGTTGAAATCTTTCTTTGCTAAGCAGAGCAACAAATAGCTCCTGCGTCATGTCAGTGTAGACGTTGTATTTTCCCTCTTCGACCAAAAATCCTGCGCGCTTTGAGGCACGTACGAGAGGATGCGAGGATACGATCCTGTGGAGCTCGGTCCAAATCTGATTAACATCGGAGCTTATGAGGCTTTTATTCCATTTCCCGACCTTAATTCTCTTGTTCCGGACGAATTTCTTCTTTTTCTTGACGGGCTTTTCAGACGAATGTGCCTGATCTTTTTTTGAACTCATATAAACCTTCCGCTTTGGTTTCCTGCTTGCCTAACAGGTGTTCAAAGTTCATCTTTACAGCCGGATGTCTCCTCCCGAGTGAAACATAGAGCCTTCAGGATTCTGCCAAAAATCCTGTCGAATGCTTTGATTTGGATTTGAATCTCTTGATACTTATGCTTGAGCTAAAGCATTTGATGGAGGGTAGTTGTTGGCTCATGAGTTAACCAATCAACTACACTTTAGATAGTAGCAGTTCAAGTAGAATTGTTCAACAGTTTTTTTCACTGTTAAACACTTTTGTTCGCCGCCATTTCAAGTTTACCAGAATCCCCTATATTATTGGGTGTAACGGCAAAAATCGAATGTTGGGAAATCTTGGATTCTTTTTGGAACACCGGCATGATTGCAGATTTACTTTGATAGTGACAAAAAACCTGTCTTCTTGTGTCTCATGCCCGAAGAACCTGAAGCCCTATGACTACTATGCGTAATAGAACAATGTTGAGTTTTCATAAGAATCGGGACTGCCCGACTTCTCAGGAGCTTCTCGCATCCAGAAACGGCTCGGGCCATAGAAACTCGCTCCGGAGAATCAATGAGCACATTTGCTCTTGTGATTTCTGCGGGGCTGAGGCTGAATTTTACTCTCACTTCCCGCATTCCACGGAAGACAACGTCTCCGTCACAGAGATTCCCGATCATTTATTTGAGCTTGCGGAAGCATTGCTCAGGAACAAGCACGAGGGCAACAGTTTCTTAGAGAAGCTGATCAGGGAAAACGAACAGCTGGCGCTTTGAAAAAGGAGTCAGGATTCGGGATTCGGGATTCAGGATTCAGAGCTTAGAGTTATGACTCTTTACCTTCCACAGATCTCGCCGATCGCCTCGGAGTATTTCTCGTCAATGACACTGCGTTTGATCTTAAGCGTTGGTGTCATCTCACCCTTATCGATCGAAAACTCGCGCGGCAGCAGGTACACCCGTTTGACCCGCTCGTAGTCATTTATTTCTTTGGTATATCTGATCGCATCCTGCTGGACTCTCTTGACGACGAATTTATTCTCGCAGAGTTCTTCTCTCGTGCCTTTGGCGTCGATCCCCTCTTCCTTTAATGTCTCTTTTAAGGCCTCCCAATCAGGTACGATCAACGCGCCGACCTGTTTTTTGCCGCTGCCGACCACAACCGGCTGACCGATAAGAGGTGATTGTTTCAAAAGGCTTTCGACCTGCTGCGGGGCGACGTACTTCCCATTCGAGAGTTTGAACAGGTCCTTGAGCCGGTCGGTAATGTAATAAAATCCGTCCGCGTCTCGATAACCGACGTCGCCGGTGTGATACCAGCCGTCTTCGTCCAGCGCTTTCCCGGTCTCGATCGGCTTGTTGAGATAGCCCCTCATGACATTTTCGCCGCGGATCAGGATCTCGCCGTCTTTATCAGAGATCTTCATTTCGATGCCGTCGAACGGCTTGCCGATCGAGGCAACCTTGTTGCTGTCGGGCCTGTTCGCGCAGGCCACACAAGCCTCGGTCATGCCATAACCCTGGAGAACCGGTATTCCGGCCGCCCAGAACGCGTAGGAAAGCTTTTTCGAAAGCGGAGCCCCTCCGGAAACAAAAAACCTGATGCTGCCACCGACACCTTCCCTCCATTTCGAGAACACAAGCCGGCTCGCGATCTTATGTTTCGCCACGAGCACAGCGGGTGCCCGTTCTCTCTTTTCCTTCTTATCCCAATATTGCTGACCGATTTCGAGGGCCCACAGAAAGAGCTTCGTTTTCGCACCGCCGGCGGCCCTACCCTTCTTAACGATCTTGTGGTAAACCTGTTCGAAAAGCCTGGGAACTGCTGTCATGATTGTCGGCTTGACCTCTTGCAGGTGTTGTGCGAGATGTTCAAAGGCCGAACAGTAGTTGATCGAAACCCCATTCGAGCAAAGCACATAAAAAACCGTGCGCTCAAAAATATGTGACAACGGCAGTACTGAAAGCGAGCGATCGTTGGCCTTTATCGGCAGCCCTGTAGAAATCGAGACGATGTTAGAGACGAAGTTTCCGTGCGTCAGCAGGACGCCTTTGGGCTCTCCCGTCGTTCCCGAGGTATAGATGATCGTCGCCAGATCGTCCTTTGTTATCTCGCTGATTTGCCTTTCAAAAATCCCCGGATCGATTTTATCGCCTTCAACCCCCAGTCGCTCGACCGCCGCCAGAGAGATCGCGCGTCCGTCTTCTTCCGGGACCGCATCTTCGTCAAAAAAGACAATTCTCTCCAGTCGTTCGACGCTCTGAGCAGCCTGTTCCGCATGTTTCCAAAGCTTCGAACCCGAGACAAAAAGCACTTTGGAACCCGAATCTTCGAGGATATATCTAATCTGCTCAACGGCCTGGGTCGTGTATATAGGAACGTTGACCGCCCTTAACGAAAGGATAGCGAGGTCCGTCAGCGACCATTCGGGACGGTTTTCCGAGATTATCGCAACCTTGTCGCCCGCCTTGACCCCGAGTTCTTTTAACCCGAGGGCGATCTTCCTGATCTTTTCGACGACGGTCTTGCCGGAAAGATGCTGCCACCCTTTTTTATCGCGGTAGTTAAGCGCATCGGGTTTGGCGTGCCGCCTAAACGATTCGATGCAGTACGAGGGAAGGTTTTGGGGAATCGCCTCAAAGCCAATTAAATTCTCAGCCGTCATAAAGTGTCCTAGAAACCAAAAGTATGTGCCGGAGCCGATAATTATAGCCTTTTGAACGTTTTATTGTCGATTCTCGGGTTTGGAATCCGAGTCCGCACTCCCGCACCCCCGCTTTGGCATCGAACTTGCCGTCTGCATTCCCGCATGCTTTCCGCACATTCCGAATCCCAACAGATCCCGATCCACTTTACAGGAACAATACCGCCACCGGACGCATAATAAGCGGTCTCGGCGGTCTCGGTTTGCTTCCGGGAATGTCGCATGTCGCGTTCCTGCTTCTCGCCTCCGGTGCCGTTGCGAACGCGTTTCTCGCCGCGCCGAAGAATCGTCATCGGGAAGAAGAGAAACTTAGCCCCGAGCTTGCCAAAGGAAATGAGGAAGAAAACCCGACACCTGAGAATTTCGAAGATCTGCACCAGGTCGACATGCTTGCAATGGAAGTCGGATACGGTCTCGTCGGGTTGGTCAGTGCGGATGATTCGTTCCTCAAGGGGTTAGGGAAATCAGACGCCAGGCGTCACACAGCCGCCGCTCGAGATTCCGGTGCCGAACGAAATTCGCGTTGACGACTTTACATTCGTAAAGTCTTTTTATCCATTTTTTTGGATATATAAATAAAATTTTGAAAACACTTTTATTCGTTAAGAATTTAAGTGATTCAATTTATTAACTTTAGGTTCCTACTTTTTACGGCACGCTGTTTGCCTAGGAAAATCCGTTTTCCAACAAGAAAGCGATTTTAGAAAATCAAATTGGATCGATTTGGAGGCTACTTTATGAGAAAGTGCTTTTTTGGCGTTTTGATGGTTCTTGTCGGCGTTATGTGTGTCTTTGGACAGACAACATCCGGGCGTCTTTCAGGAACCGTATCGAGTCCTGATGGCGTCCTGCCGGGTGCAAGCATCACGGTAACTGACAACAATACAGGCCGGGAAATTACCACTGTCAGTGACAACAGCGGTTATTTCTTTTTCCCGCAACTGGAATTTGGTACCTACACGGTCAAAATTTCGAATGAAGGTTTCAAAACCGCAGTCGCGAACGATGTAAAAATTGACGTCGGGCGGGACTATACCCTTGATCGCCAACTTGAAATCGGCGAAGTAACTGAAACTGTGGAGGTAACTGCAGGTGCCGAACTTATAACGACATCAACCGCGCAGGTTAGCAACACGGTTAGTCCGGCGCAGATCCTGTCGCTGCCTCTTATAACGCGCAACCCGCTCAGTCTGACGGGCCTTCAGGCGGGGGTTTCTTCAAATTCTGCGCAAAACACGACCATCAACGGCATGCGCACGACTTTTACAAACATAACGCGCGACGGCATAAACATTCAGGATACATTTATTCGTTCGAACGCAACCGACTTCGCTCCAGGGCGACCATCGGTTGACGATACCGGCGAATTTACAATTGCGACCGTAAACGCAGAAGCCGACCAAGGCTACGGCGGGGCGCAGATTCGACTCGTTACACCGCGCGGAACAAGTGATTTTCACGGTGCCCTTTACGCCTACAACCGGAACTCGAGATTTGCGGCAAACAGCTTTTTTAACAACCGCACTCCCAATCTCCCCGACGGTTCCCAAAGCCCTGTTGCGGCGAAACCTGCGAATCGAAACCGAAACCAATTCGGTGGAAAAGTACAGGGGCCGCTCCCACTGCCGCACGTCGGCTCGGGTGGGCCATTTTGGCATAAGGACAAAGGCTTCTTTTTCTTCGCTTACGAGAGGATTACCGATCCTGTCACCACTGCTAACAACCTAAACAGGACGATTCTGACACCCAGCGCACGAAATGGAGCATTTAATTGGGTAAGGACACTGACAGGCGGTGCCGTTAATACAACGGTAGGAACTTCAACCGTCACTTGTCCGGCGTGGACCGGCGCTCCGGCACCGGCCCCAACTTGTACGATTTCCAATATTTTGGGATATGCACGTGCTGTTGTAGCCAACGGCTCAACGATCCCGTCGACGATATCGCCGATTATCCAGTCCAGAGTTATTTCGCAGCTACCTACTGACGGAAACTTCGCCTTAGGCGATGGGATAAACACAACCGGTTTCAGAACCACCAGAGCTGCCGACCAGGAGAGGGACCAGTATTCGGCGAGAATAGATATGGACTTCACTCCAAAAAGTACGCTTCACGGTGTATTTAATTACAACAAAGAGACCAACCTTAGGCCGGATGCTGACACAACGTCGTTCGGTATGACGCCGGGCGTGACCCAGTCATCAGCAAACAAGCAGTTTACACTCGCTTACCGTCAGGTGTTTGGTTCGAACTTTGTAAATGAGACTCGCGGAGGCGTATTTACGAGTGCCGTGCCGTTTGACCGAACGGATCCGATCCCAGACTATTTTCTTTCACTCCCGTTGGTGACGTTTCCCGAGAATACTTTTATGAGCCAGGGACGCGACACACAGTCCTTTAATCTTCAGAACAACTCCGACTGGTCGGTTGGCAAACACACCTTTCGATTCGGCGGTCAAATTCAGAAGTTCAAAGTAGACGCGTACAATGATGCGGGCATCAATCCGACGATCACGGTTGGTACTGGATCCGGAACGCCGGCATTCACAACGGCTAACTTCTCGAGCATCGGCGGAATCAACGCGACTCAGCTTGGCACTGCGAACGGCCTTATGGCTTTGCTCGGCGGTTTGTTTACAACCGCGGCACAGTCTTTTAATGTGATCGACCTGGCGTCAGGTTATTCCGCAACAAGACCGGTCGAACCACTCCGATACGAAAACCATTCGCTGTATTTTTCCGATCGCTGGAAAGTTACGCCAGGTTTTACTCTTACACTTGGCCTTAGATACGAGATCTATCCAGCTATGTCAATAGAGAACGGTCTCGCATTGGAACCGGTTTATGTTGATGTAAATAATGTGATTCCGTCGCTTCTTGCAACAAACGGGTTCACAGACTTGATCGGCAAAAATTCCGGCAAGCCAAACACCTACTACAAAACGGATTGGAATAATTTCGCTCCGAATGTTGGTGCGGCATGGTCACCCCAATTCGAAAACGGAATTGGCAAGTTCCTGTTCGGCTCTCCGGGTAGATCGGTTTTTCGGGGAGGTTATAGCCACATTTACGGAAACGACTCGATCGTTACATCAATCCGTAATTCAGCAAACGGCAACCCGGGCCTCGCACGAACCACCTTTAGCCAAATCAACCTGAACGGTCGTTTGGACGCAGGGGTTCCGACGGTTACACCGGCAGCCTTTACAGCTCCGCCGAGGTCTTACTTGCTCAATAACCAGCAAAACACCTTCTTTGGAACGATATTCGGAATAGATCCAAATATTGAAATTCCGAGAATCGAACAATATAGCTTTGGATTTCAGCGTGAGTTCTTCGGCAATACCGCACTTGAGGTGAGATATGTGGGTACCCGGAGTGACAGTTTGGCACGCGGTGTCGACATCAATCAGATCGATATTTTCACAAATGGATTCTTCTCTGATTTTGAGCGCGCCAGGGCGAACTTTGCACTGACCGGTAACGCATTTTGCATTACTGCGGGCTGTGTGCCTTTGACGATGTTCCAGAACGGCGGAGCTCCAGGACCGGGCCGCGTAATTATCGGTTCGGGCGGCCTGTCGACAGCTACTTTTAACAATAACCTGACCAACGGGACACCGGCGGACCTTGCGTTGTTGATCTTTAACAACTCGGCCAACCGCAACAATCACCCGACCGTTGCAAATCCGAATGCAGTCCCTTATGTGAGTTTCCTTCCAAGCCCGGTGGGCGGTGCGATCGACCTTTTCCTGAACGATGCGTATTACAACTACAATTCGCTGCAGGTCGAGGTGCGACGCCGTTTCACGCAGGGATTGTATTTTCAGGCAAACTACACGTTCTCGAAGAATTTGACGAATGCGATTGGAACATCGCAGGCGTTGTTTGAACCGTATCTGGATAACAACAACAAGGATCTTGACAAACAACGCGCTGATTATGATACGACGCATGTCTTTAACTTCAACAGTATCTATCATTTGCCTTTCGGAAAAGGCAAATCGTTCCTGAACTATGGCGGGCTCGCAGACAAGGTCTTTGGCGGATGGGAACTTTCTGGTTTGGCGCAATGGACCTCCGGAGCACCGATTACCATTGTTGATACCCGGGGCACATTGAACCGGTCCGCTCGTTCGGCAAGGCAAACCGCAAATAGTTCGCTGTCCAATTCAGAGATCAGCGCGCTTGGCGGTGTTTATCACCAGAACGGAATCGTTTACTGGATCAACCCTTCGGTTATTGGACCTTCCGGACAGGCCTCCACCGGTTTCGGGTCTTCACCCTTTGCCGGTCAGGCTTTCTTCAATGTAAATCCGGGCCAGACAGGCAATATGGGCCGAACATTGATCGACGGTCCCGGTTACTTCAATATCAACTCGGCGCTTTTGAAGAACATTCGTTTCGGGGAAACGATGAAGCTTCAGCTTCGTGCCGAAGCGTTTAACCTTTTGAATAATGTGAATTTTGTCCAGAACACACAGCTTGCAAACATCAACAGCACTAGTTTTGGACAAATCACGAATGATACTGGCCCGCGCCAGATGCAGTTCGCGGTTAGATTTGAATTTTAATCCGGATCTAAACCTTCACTTTCGGCGTCGCCATATTGGCGGCGCCTTTTTTGTGTCGCCACGTTGGGCGGCATTTATTGCCTGCGAAGCGCGCGAAAAGACGAGAAATGTATTTCAAGGGGATAAAGGAGGTCAAACGGATCGTTTTGTTTGGCAACTTGGTCCTTGTGCTCCCGACCTACCTTTTCTCGCTACTGCCTTCCCGCCATCTCGCCTTTCCACCATCTCGCTATCCCGGCCCCCTGCCTTCCCGCTCACACTAATGCCAGTAATTCTTATCCAGCGACCTGTAATTGATCGCCTCGCTGACGTGCGGCGGTTCGATCCTGGAATTTCCCGACAGATCCGCGATCGTCCGAGAGACCTTCAGGATCCGGTCGTGGGCACGGGCGGAGAGTCCCTGTTTCGTCATCGCACGCTCGAGCAGCTTTTCGCAGTCTTTGTCGAGCAGACAGAATTTTTGAAGATGCCTCGGTTCCATCGCGGCGTTTGAATAGATACCCTCACCCGCAAAACGCTTCAGCTGGATCTGCCTCGCTGCAAGGACCCGCGCACGTATTCGGGCGGAAGCATCCCCTTCGGGCGTCCCCCGGTTTCTGAGTTCTTTGAATTCGACCGCCGGGACATCGACATGAATATCGATGCGGTCCATCAGAGGGCCGGAGATCCGGCCCACATATCTTTGGATCTCAAACGGATTGCAGCTGCATTCGCGCCGCGAACCGAAATAGCCGCAGGGACAGGGATTCATCGAGGCGACCAGCGTAAAACTCGCAGGAAATGTCAGGCTCAAAGCTGCCCGGGAGATCGTAACTTCCTTATCCTCAAGTGGTTGCCGCAATACCTCGAGTGCGTTTCGGTCAAACTCGGGAAGCTCGTCGAGAAACAGGACGCCGTGATGGGCAAGCGAAACAACACCGGGCCTTGGTATCGAACCCCCGCCGATGAGTCCCGCCTGCGAAACGGTATGGTGCGGATTCTTAAACGGACGGTGTTTGACGAGCCCGGTCCTGCCCGTCAAACCTGCGACGGAATGTATCTTTGTGATCTCAAGTGATTCCTCGAATTCGAGGGGCGGGAAAATCGTCGGGAGCCTTTTTGCGAGCATCGTCTTGCCGGAACCGGGCGGGCCGATCAGCAGCACGTTGTGCCCGCCCGCGCTCGCCACTTCGAGAGCACGCTTTGCCGTTTGCTGACCGCGGACCTCGTTAAAATCAAAAAGGCCGTCATCCAGAATGGACATCAATGCGTCCGGGTCGACTTTTAGCGGCGGCGTCTCTGTCGGGTGGCCACTCGATACCGCATGACAAATTTCGGCGGCCTGCCGAAGATTTTTGACCGGAAACACGTTTATCTCCCCGACTACCGCCGCTTCGGGAGCATTTTCCTCGGGAAGAAGAAGATTCTCGATGCCTTCGTCGCGTGCCCGCAATGCGATCGAAAGCGCGCCGCGGACAGGTCGGACACGGCCATCCAGCGAAAGTTCGCCGATGCTCAAGAAGTTTTCGAGCCTTCCCTCGGCTCCCAATTCCCCGTTCGCACCCAGTATTCCCAGCGCGATCGGAAGATCAAAGCTTGCACCTTCCTTCCTAACATCGGCGGGGGCAAGATTGATCGTCGTTTTGTGATAAGGGAAAAAATAGGAACTGTTAAAAATCGCCGCCGGAATTCTCTCGCGGGATTCGCGCACCGCCGTATCGGGTAGTCCCACGATGATCACGGGCGGGCTCTTATCGGCCTCGGCGTTATTTGGCTGAAGATTTACTTCTATATCGACAGTGAGAGCGTCGACGCCGAATACGGCGGCCGACTGTGTGAGGAATAACATAATTTTCAAATGTGAGAATGTGAGTTTTGAAAAGTTATATCAAATAAAGGAACAAGTGAAAAGAAAAAAGGCGGCAGATACGCAATTTGCACGCCTTTTGAATTAAGTCGGATCCGAATAGAAATCGGGGACGGGGGATAAATGCCCGCCAAATCAAATTAGCCGACAACCCCGTTAATCCCTTCAACTCTGAGTGATCATCGATCTGTGAAACTTCTTGACGACCTGGGCGTCCGGCATCAGCGAAACCTTCGCGTCTTCCTTACCCTGATAATCCAAAGTCGAGAGTACATAGCGAATCGACTCCTTCCGTGCGCGTTTCCGCTTGTCGCCTGCAACGATAACCCAGGGGCTAAAGTCCTTGTGGGTCCAGCTGAACATCATGTTCCTGTATTTAGCGGCATCCGACCACCTCTCCAGATAATGCTCGTCAAACGGGCCGGTTTTCCAGTCCCTGAGCGGATCGTTGTCGAGCATCTTGAACCGTTTAGCTTGTTTTTCCGACGATATCGAAAGCCAGATCTTGATGATTTTCATGCCGTTTTCGATCAGCATAAACTCAAATTCAGGTGCTTGATGAAGAAACTGCCCATATTCCTCTTCGGTACACAATCCGTGCACCGGTTCCAACACTCCGCGGTCGTACCAACTACGGTTAAAGAATACGATTTCGCCAGGTTTTGGAAGATGTTTCACATACCGCTGGAAATACCATTCGCTGGACTCGTCGGCCGAACGCCTTTCCAGCGAAACGATCCTCGAACGGCGCGGATTCATGTACTTTGTAAATTTCCGGATGGTATCGTGCTTACCGGAGAGTTCCATCCCTTCGAAAATGACGATTACGCGTTCTTTGTTTCGCCAAACGGACTGCTGAAGTTTGACGCATTCGGCCTGGAGTTTGCGAAGTGTATCTTCCTGATCTAGACGTTTTAGAAACTTCGTCGGTTTTAGCGATTGCCGTTTTATCTCATTAACAAGATCAAGCGGAGACTCAATCATCTCCAGTTGCTGTTTTGAAAGGGTCAGTACCGGTTCCGCCTCAGCCTCGCGGGGAAAGGAATCGTCATGCGAATCGCCTTGCCCGGTATCATGGTACTCATCTTTGCGGTTTTGCTCTTGTCCGTTCATTTGCTCGTTCGCCCTTTCAAAATTATTATTTTCCGCTTGTGCCTCGTGTTTGTCCTCAATCGGCGTTGGTTCGCCGGAATCAGCAGGTCGGACACTCTCATCACGTTCAGACGAAGGGTGCGCCAAACCTTCAGACATCTGGGAACGCAAAAACTCAGGCGCCTCTGCAGGTTCGATGAACTCACGACGCCCTTCGGCTTCGACAGAGAGGGCAAAATCTCTGCCTCCACCACTATCATTTACAGGATCTAAATGTCCCGGTAAACGGCCCGCGGCACCAGGCTCGGCATCGTCACAAGTCTGTTCTGGTTCCCGGATCGTAACCGATCCCGGTTCAGGGGTCTCCGATCCCTCCGCGGAAAACGAGATGTGTTTGTCATCTTCATTCTCGGTGAGATCTTTATCTTTGAGTTGGAGTTCCGTGGCGGGCGTTCTCTTATGAGATAAAATCGTTAACTTCTCAAAAATGGATGTAATTCTAGTACCTTTTTTCAGGATCCCGTCCCGCTCGTCGGCAAAAATCCTCTTTACGTCGCTTTCCTTTCTCATTTTATGTCGCCACTCCCACAGCGCGAAAACTGGCGCTATGTCGAACCCTTTATGCTCATGTGTAATGCAAAAAAGTCATAAACAGGTTCAAATTCCAGTAAAAACAGGCTTTCGTTGAGGGGAATCCGAAAACGCCGACAAACACACATCCAGTACGAATGTGGGGGGCGATGCGTTTGCATACGAAATTGAGGGTTTAGCGATATTATTCAAATTAAAGGGAAATTACAATCTTTTTTTGACCAAAATGTTGGTAGCACATTATATGTCCGGTCAGTGTAGCAAGTTAGATGTCCGCTTTCGGCGACGGAGAATAGACAATGGCGAAGAGGTGAATCGCCATGAGGTTTTATTCGGAAGTCGCGGT
>Ga0224512_10002993_pt1 | contig 15088 bp, 15 predicted proteins | sample SF_May12_sed_USG_4_FD_169103 | JGI IMG/M metagenome (GOLD analysis project Ga0224512, IMG submission 169103) | Sediment microbial communities from San Francisco Bay, California, United States - SF_May12_sed_USGS_13 | ecosystem: Environmental > Aquatic > Marine > Sediment | place: USA...
CTGGCCACGGGGACCTCCCCCGGCGCCATGGGCTCCGCGCACCCGCTTACGGCACCGTACCAGTCGTTTCGGACTTCGGATGGCTGGGTCAACGTCGGCGCCTCAAACGAGGCCACCTGGACCCGTCTCACCGATGCGCTAGGTAGGCCCGAACTCCGGGGCGACCCTCGGTTCGCCGACAACGCCGGCCGCATGCGTGATCTCGATGAGCTGGTGGCCGCGCTCACACAAACGTTCGCGACGCAGTCGACGGACGAGTGGATCGCGGCGCTCGGGGAGGCGGGTGTACCGGTCGGGCCGGTGGCTTCGATCGGCGAAATGCTGGACCACCCACAGACGATCGCTCGTGAGATGGTGGTCGAGGTCGAGCACACCCGCCTCGGGCCGGTGCGCTCGCTCGGCAGTCCCGTGAAGCTCTCCGGGAAGCGCAGCGACGGGATGCGAACGGGTGCGCCGCTCCTCGGTGAGCACACGCGCGCTGTGCTACTCGAGGCGGGCTGGTCAGAGCAGGAGCTCGCGGAGTTGGTTTCGAGCGGGAGCGTTTACGCGCCCTGAGTCGGTCAGGGACCGACCGTGTTGAAGAGCATGAGGCCCAGCAGCACGGGGTGGTACACGAGGGACGACAGGAAGAGGGCGCGCGCTCGGGCGTCGGTCATATCGCGAGCCGCCGCGATGGCCACAGCCAGAAATCCAGCGGAGGCGATGAGAGCGCCCCCCAGATACCAGGGACCGGTGAGCCCCATCAGCGTCGGGGTGAGCGACACGGGCACCAGGAGCCCCGTCGCGGCCACCATGTGGCGCCCGATCACTCGCCCGCCACCGTCGGGGATGAGTTTGAATCCGACCAGCGCGTAGTCGTCCCTGAGCATCCACGCGAGTCCGAGGACGTGCGGGAGCTGCCACAGATAGGCGATCGCAAACAAGACGAGGGCCCCCGGACCGACGGAGCCGGTCACTGCTGTCCAGCCGATCAAGACCGGCAACGCGCCGGGAACGGCCCCAGCGAGCGTCGCGATGTACGACCGCTTCTTTAGGGGCGTGTAGACACCCAGATAGGCCAGGGCCGACCCTGCTGCTACGAGCGCCGGCAGCGCCCCGCTTAGGGTCGCCAGGTAGGTGAGGCCGACGACGAGGAGCACGACCCCCCACCAAAGGCCTTCGCGGGGCGAGACTCGCCCCGACGGAATCGGGCGGTCGCGCGTGCGCGTCATTCTCGCGTCGTAGTCCCGTTCGACGAACTGGTTGAGGGCGAGCGCGCCGCCTGTAGCGAGGCCCGTGCCAAGCATGGTGTGAGCGGCGCTCATGAGCTCCACCTGTCCGCGCGAGGCCACGTACGCGCTCACCCCGGCCGTAATCATGACATAGCCCGCAATGCCGGGCTTCGTCAGCTCGTAATAGGCCCTCAGTCGGGAGGGACGGGCCGGGTCGATGGCGGTCGAGTCTTCCATGGGTAATCGGCGGCCCTTTGTCCGCCGGTCTTTCTCGCGGGCGGACAATAATAGGGTACCGCCCCCGCACGAACCGCGAGGCAGCGAGGGTGTGTTCGAAACACCTACCCTGCGCGTCCTGTATAGTGAGGGGCTCGATGAGGACGCGATGACCGATTCACCCGAAATGACCGCGCGGGACCGCAGGCGCCAGGACCGATCCGTCTGGCGCACAGGGCTGCTCATATCGGTGCTCTTCCACGCCCTCCTGTTCCTGGCGTGGCGGGGGTCGGTCGTGCCGGACTCACCGTTGGCCGCCGCCGGTCCCGCCGCCGGCGACAATCGGGCGGCTGCGGGATCCATGCAGGCGCTGAACGTGCGCACGCGCCCGTCCGTTCCAATCGTGCCGCCGCCGGTGCCTATTCCGACCGATATCACCGTCGAGCCTGTCGAGTTCGTAGCCGAGGTCCAGGTCGACCCGGCTTCGGTCGCCGGCGACGCGCCCGGCCAATTGGAAGCGCCGGGCCTGGCGCTGGGCACCGGGTTAGGGGATGGCGGCACCGCGGACAGTGGACTCTACCGGCTCCAGCCTCCGGTCCCGAGAGGATTGATCATCCCACCTGACAACGATCGGCTCCGCGGCACCGAGGTGCAGGTGTGGGTGTTCGTGGACGAAACGGGTCGGGTGGTGGCCGACTCGACGCGGTTGGAGCCGTCGACTCGAGACGGCGACTTCAATCGCCGGCTCATCCGAGAGGCTTCCGAGTGGGTGTTTCTTCCTGCTCAGCAGGACGGACAGGCGGTTGCTTCGTGGTTCCCGTACCGCATCGGGATGTAGGCATGGAGGGGGGGAAAGAAGACTGGGAAGCCGAGGCCGCGCTCCTACGCCGGGCCGAACCCTCGCACATCCTCTTCCTGTGCGTGGCGAACTCAGCCCGCAGCCAGCTTGCCGAGGGAATCGCGCGAAGTCTGGCGCCTCCGCACGTGATGATCTCGTCCGCCGGCTCGGTGCCCACTTCGGTTCGGCCGCAGGCGATCGAAGTGCTTCGCGAGATCGGCATCGACATCGGCAGCCAGCGATCCAAGGGTATCGACGAGGTCGCGCGACCGGTGGATGCCGTGATTACGCTCTGTGAGGAGGAAGTCTGCCCCGTCTGGCTCGAGGACGCGCACCGCCTCCACTGGGGCCTACCCGATCCGGCAGCTGTCGAAGGGAGCGAGGCCGCGAGGCTTGAGGCGTTTCGGTCGACTCGAGACGAGCTGATGAGGAGGCTTCGCGTCCTCTTCGCCCGCTGAGCCATTAGCTTCCTGGATGGTCCAGGCCACTCGCGCGACGAAACGCATCCTTTGGGTCGACGACGAGGTCGATCTGTTGAAGCCGCACCTGCTCTTCCTGCAGGCGCGCGGCTACCATGTCGACGCGATCACCAACGGGGACGACGCGCTCGAGCTCATGGCCGAGTATGCGTACGACCTGGTCCTGCTGGACGAACAGATGCCTGGCCGTCACGGACTCGAAGTCCTGAAGATCCTCCGGCGACGCTATCCCCACCAGCGGGTCGTGATGGTGTCGAAGTCGGAGGAGGATCACACGATGACCGAGGCGATCGGTCGCCGGGTGGACGATTACCTCGTGAAGCCCACCAGTCCCCGCCAGGTGCTGTCGGTGGTGACGCGCATTCTCGAAGGCTCTTCGATCCGTCAGCAGCGAGCGGCGCAGGACTTCGCGTCGCGCTTCCCGAAGCTGGCCGGGTACGGACAGGACGCACAGACGCCTGAGGCATTTGCCAGAGTCTACACGGAGCTCGTGGACTGGCAGCTGCGACTGGGCGAAGCGGGCGAGGAGGGCCTGCTCGACACAGTACGGTCTCTCATGGTCGACCTGCGGCGAGAGTTCGGGCTATGGGTCATGCAGGAGTATCCCCGCTGGATGGCCGACTCCGAGGATCGTCCGCGCCTCTCGGTGGACCTGGTGCGGGAGTTCTTGTTGCCGCGCCTCGGGTCGGAGCCCGTGTACTTCGTCGTGCTCGACTGCATGCGGCTCGATCAGTGGCGGGCCATGTCTCCGGTGCTCGCGGAGTACTTCGAGATCGAGGAGTCGTGGCACTACTCGATCCTCCCGACGGCCACGCCTTATGCGCGCAATGCGATCTTCAGCGGCCAATACCCCGATCAGATCGCGGCTGAGCACCCCGGTTGGTGGGACTCATCCGACGACGAAGGCAGCTTGAACGCCTTCGAGGACGCACTCCTACGCGAGCAGCTCAAGCGGCTCACGGGGCGCGACGTGCCGGTCCACTACGAGAAGATCTTCTCGGATCGTCAGAGCGAGCAGGTCAGGGCCAGGGTCAATTCGGCGCTTCGCACGCCCGGCACCGTCGTGGCGTTGGTGTTCAACTTCGTGGACCTCATGACACACGGTCGCTCCGAGTCGCCAATCCTCATGGAGGTTGCGCGAGACGAGGCCGCCTTGAGGGATCTGACACGCGCCTGGTTCGAACGCTCAACCGCCTTCGAGGTGCTCAAGGAGGCGGCCAGGGCGGGGCACAAGGTCATTCTGACGACGGACCACGGCTCCATCCTGTGCCAGCACCCGACGACGGTTTTTGCGCGTCGAGACGCGACGAGCAACCTGCGCTACAAGTTCGGTCAGGATATTCGCGCGGAGGTAGCGTCCACCGCGTACAACACGCGAGACGAGAAGGACCTGCGGCTCCCGTCGGGACGGATGGGCATGTCGTACCTCATCGCGCTCGAAGACTACTTCTTCGTTTACCCGACTAAGCTGCGCGAATACCAGGCGCGCTACCGCAACTCTTTCCTCCACGGTGGCATCAGCCCCGAAGAGATGATTGTGCCGATCGCGAGTCTGACCCCGAGGCGGTAGGGACCTGGGCTGGTGTCGCTCTATACGCGCATCCTCTCGTACCTGAGGCCGCATCAAGCGGTGCTCGCGGCGGCCGTGGTCGCGACCGCGCTCTTCGCCGTCATGGACGCGTCCGTCTACATCCTGCTGATCCCTTTCGTAGAAACGCTCTTCGTCAGCGGCGGAGCCGCACCCACTCCTGGGGGCAGCGGCGGCATGGACAGCCTCCTGGAAGCGACGGTGTATCGCTGGGTCGACGTCACTGGCGATCCGCTCTCGGCAATCGGCCGCATCAGCGTCCTCATTCTGTTGGCCTTCGCGGTGAAGAACGTCTTTCACTTCACCCGCGTCTATCTCCTGGCGCGAGCAGAGCAGGGGCTCAATCGCGATCTGCGCAACGAGGTGTACGATCACCTGGTCGGCCTCGATCTCGGCTTCTTCGCCAAGGTCCGTACCGGGCAGATCGTCAGCCGGCTCACGACCGAGGTCGAGCAGCTCCGCACGGTGGTCACCGCCGAGATGTCCAAGTTGCTCTCGGCCGCTTTCGAGTTCGCGGTCGCGACGGTCGCGATGCTGCTCATTTCGTGGAAGCTCACGCTGGCGGCGTTCGTCGTCATTCCCGCTGCGATGGCGATCTGGGGGCCACTCGTCAAAGTGCTGCGCAGACGAGACCGCTCGGTCCTACACGCCGGGGGTGAGGTCAACGCGCACATTTCCGAGACGCTTCAGGGTATTCGCCTCGTGAAGGCTTCGGCGGCGGAGGACCGCGAGCGCGCACGCTTCAGGGCGCTCACCGGGGACTACTTCCGTCAGTTCATGCGCGCCGAGTTCGCGAGAGCGCTCGCGGCCCCCATGACCGAGCTTCTCGCGGCTACCGGGACGGTCGTGCTGCTCTGGTACGGCGCGCGGCTCGTGATCGCTGGAGAGCTGACAGGGCCCGAGTTCATCGTCTTCCTGACGCTTTCGGTGAAGCTGTATTCACCGGTGAAGAACCTGGCCAAGTTTCCGGCCACGGCCCAGCCGGGCCTGATGGCCGCCGAGCGTGTCTTCGAGTTCCTCGACGCCCCCGCCGAGATCAAGGACGCGGCAGACCCCGTGCGGCTGCGTGCCTTCGAGCAGGAGATCACCTATGCCGAGGTGTCGTTCGCATATAGGGACCGGGAACCGGCGGTCCATGACGTCACGTTCACGGTTCCCAAGGGGACGATGGTCGCTCTCGTCGGCCCCAGCGGCTCTGGCAAGAGCACCGTGGTCGACCTGCTCGGGCGCTTCTTCGATGTGACCGAGGGATGCATCACGATCGATGGGGTCGACATCCGCGACGCACAGCTCGCGGATCTGCGGCGGCTCATGGGCATGGTCGCGCAGGAGACGGTGCTTTTCCACGACACCGTTCGCGCCAACATCGGCTACGGTGTCGCCGGAGCTAGCGACGAGAGAATTCAGGCGGCGGCTCGTGCGGCCCACGCGCACGAGTTCGTCCGCCGGCTGTCGCAGGGGTACGACACGGTGGTCGGCGAGCGGGGCGTCGAGCTTTCTGGGGGACAGCGCCAGCGCATCGCCATCGCGCGCGCGCTGTTACGCGATCCCCCGATTCTCGTGCTCGACGAGGCGACAAGCGCGCTCGACACCGAGTCGGAGCGGGTGATTCAGGACGCAGTAGAGAAGCTCGTGGAGGGGCGGACCGTCTTCGTCATCGCCCACCGTCTCTCGACCGTGCAACGGGCCGATCAGATCCTGGTGATGGACAATGGCCGCATCGTAGAGCGCGGGACCCACACCTCTCTCCTTGCCGCGAGCGGCGCGTACCGGCGTCTCTACGAGCTCCAGTTCGAGATGCCCGTTCCGCGGGGGTTGTGACCCTGCGGGCGCTGAGGCACCGAGCCGAAGATCTGGCCCTCCGTGGCGTGGCGGGCCTGTGGTCCCTGCTTCCCGAAGCGACGGCCCTGCGCGTCGGTGCGGCGATGGGAGTCCTGGTGGGCGGTGTGCTCCGGATCCGACGGAGGGACGTGGATCGTCACCTGGGATGGGCGTTCCCCGACAGGCCCGCGTCTTGGCGCCGCAGTGTCGCCCGAGCCAGTTACGCCCACCTCGGCCGTGAGGCGGTCGTGATGTTTCGGGCCGGAGGGTGGTCGGCCGAGCGTGTCCTGGAGCGCACTCAGATGGTCGGCTTCGGGGCATTCCGAGAGGCTGCCCGATCCGGGAACGGACTCGTGCTCTTGACCGGGCACATAGGCAACTGGGAAATCGGCGGGGCCGCGATCGCCGCGAGGGGCGTGCCCTTCGACGTTGTCGGAAAGGGGATGTCGAATCGAGGCTTTCAGTCCGACCTCTTTGCCGCCCGGGAACGATTCGGGATGCGAGTCATCGAGATGGGCGATGCGGCCCGGGCGGCGTCTCGGTCACTCAGGCAGGGCCGAGTGGTGGCACTACTTGGCGATCAGCACGCTCACAGCGGTGGCATTCCGGTGCCCTTCTTCGGTCGGCCGGCCCAGACCACGCGAGGCCCTGCGCTCTTGGTAGGAGGGACGGGGGCTCCTGTGTGGATCGCGTTCGCAGCGAGGGACCCCGGGCCGGCCCAGAGATACACGGTGACCTTCGAGCCCCTTCATTTCACACCGACCGGGCGAGCCGACGAGGATGCGGAGATGCTCATGGCCGCCTATGCGCGCGTCCTGGAGGAGGCCATCCGGGCCACCCCAGAACAGTATTTCTGGCTGCATCGCCGCTGGAAGGAGCCAGGCGGGGAGGAACCGGGGTTGGACGGCTAGGTTACTAGCCGATACGCAACTGGGTAGCGGCCGCCGGGCCGCAGCCGACTAGTCCCCGGAAACCAAGCACTTCCGTGATTTACGTCTGCATTCCAACGCATAACGAGGCCACGACCATCGGCGTCCTCCTCTGGAAGACGCGGAAGGTCCTGGACGAGTTCGACCGGCCTTTCCAGGTCGTGGTGCACGACGATGCGTCAACGGACGACACGCCAGAGGTCTTGGAGCGGTACAAGCGCACGCTGCCACTGACCGTGCTGCGTTCCGAGCGCCAGCTCGGGTACGGCGCCTCCATGGAGACGCTACTTCGGCACGTTCAGCAGGTGGCGCCGTACCCCAAGCGGGACTGCGCCGTGGTCATTCAGGGAGACTTCACCGAGGATCCCGCGGACATCGTGTCGCTGGTGAAAGCGCTCGAAGGTGGCGCCGACATCGTGGCAGCACAGGTCACGGGTGAGCGTGGCGTCACGCCTCGCGACGTGAAGATCGCACGTTGGGTTGCCTCGGCGTTCTTCCGATGGGTGGTCGCACGGGCTCCGGTGGCGGACCCGCTTTCTGGGCTGCGGGCGTACCGCGTGATCGTCCTGAAGAAGGTGTTCCGGGACCGGCCCCTGAATGACCCGCTCATTCGCAGTGATGGGTGGGCTGCGAACGTCGAATTGCTGGGTGGGCTCGCGCCTCACGCGCGCCGCATCGCGGAGGCCCCGCTCGACCTGCGCTACGACCTGCAGGTGAGGCCGTCGCGCTTCAAGCCCGGCAAGACGCTTCTTTCCCTGGCTCGCTTGAGAGGCCTGTGGTCGGCTCCGAGCCCGGAGGCCGTATGACACGCCAAAGGATGGCATGGCTCGTGACTGTGCTGTTGCTCGTCGCCCCTGCCTCCCCGGTGGGAGCGCAGTGGATGCCGGACATGGTGCCCACGGATTCGGCTGCCGCCCGGACGCCCTTCGGTCCCGGCGAGCACCTGGTCTATAGGGTCAAGCTGGGTTGGTTCAACGTCGGGTACGGGCATCTGACGATGGAGGGGCTCGAGCTGATGGGTGACCGGATCACCTATAGGGCGACCATGGGCATCAACGGCCGTGCTGTCGTGAGCCTTGATGACTCGTATACGACCTGGTTCGACATCCAAACGCTCCAGAGCTGGCGGTTCACGCGCGACATGAACCAGGGCAGCTATACCGGAACGCGCGACTATGTGTTCGATCCGGTGGGGATGATGTGGGCACGCCAGGACAACGACGAGTCAGGCCCCCTCCCGTCGCCCGTGCCGTTCGACGAGATCACGTTCATGTACTTCATTCGCACGTTGCCGCTCGAGGTCGGGGAGACCTACACGTTCGACCGGTACTTCAAGGAAACTGGCAATCCGGTCACGGTTCAAGTCCTGCGAAAGGACACCCGCGAGACGGATGCGGGCGAGTTCAACACGATCGTCGTGAGGCCGTCCTTCCAGGACGAAGGGCTCTTCTCCGAAGAGGGGGAGGCGGAGCTGCACTTCACCGACGACGAGCGCAGGCTGCTCGTCTACATGTGGGTGAACATGCCCAACTTCCCGGGCGGGGTTTCTCTGCACCTGCAGTCCATCACGGAAGGGTACCCCGTCAATCCGACGTCTCGTGCGGAGGCCCAGCGGGCCCGCTCGCGCCGGGAGGCGAGCGCCAGCCGATGAGCCGGACGGCGCCCTCCCGCTAGCGGGGCGACGCGCCGTACACGATGCGCACGAAGGCTATGTGGCTCATCGTCCTTCCCTTTCTCGTCTTGGCGCGTCCTACGCCGACACTGCTCGTCTGGGGCGCCGGCCTGGCGGCGCTCGGCCTTCTGATTCGCGGCTGGTCCGCGGGCACGATCGAGAAGGGTGAGGCCCTCGCGACGACGGGTCCCTACGCGTTCACGCGCAATCCCCTGTATCTAGGCAGCTTCATCTTGGGCGTCGGCCTGGCCCTACCGGGCGGCCACTTTGTGTGGCCCGTCGCGTTCGCCGCGTTCTTCGGAGTCGTCTATGTGCCCACGATGAGGCGCGAAGCCGAGCGGCTTCACGATGTCTTCGGGACACGATACGCCGAGTACGCGGCTCAAGTGCCGGCCTTTCTGCCGCGCCTGCGTCCGTACCAAGCAGGACCGGGGGACGTCGGCGGATTTCAGTGGAGTCGCTACCTGAGGTACCGCGAGTGGGAGGCGCTCCTCGGGGCAGCGACCGCGCTCGCCATCCTTTCCCTCAGACTTCGGGGTGGCGCCTAGGCAGGTACCGCTGCACCGCGAGGTCCACCTTCTCCAGCACTCGCTTCTCCGTCACCCGCTTCATTCCGTCTCGGTATCGCGGGGTCGCGGGGTACACCTCGCCTTCGTGCTCTGCGTATCCGTCGACGACGAGGTCCTGGAAGGCACGATACGGGCCAGTCCGCTTAGGATTCGTGTAGCCGAACAGTCCCACCACGGGCGTTTCGAGTGCTCGCGCGATATGCAACGGGCCCGTGTCGGGTGTGAGCACCAGGGCCGAGCCTTCGATGAGCCAGACGAGTCTGCGGAGGTTGCCCCCCAGCTCGTTCATGACGGTCGCTCGCGTTGCGTTCATTACCTCGGCGGCCAGGTGGCGTTCGGTCTGCGATGGCCCACCCACGATGATCGGCCTGAGTCCGTAATCACTCTCGATCACTTCCAGGACTCGCGCATAACCCACGGGCTCCCAGTTCTTCGCAGCCTTGCTGGTGCCGACCACCACCGCGCATGCGGGGCGGTCCATGTCGTCGAAGAAGGCTCGCTGCGCCGCGCGCTCCGGACCAGTGAGCTCGAGCGTCCAGGTCACCGGATGAGGGTCGACGCCAAGAAAGTCCAGGAACTCGAAGTACTGATCCTGTACGTGCTGCGGCTCGTGCGCCGGAATCCTCGTGTTGGTAAAGAGCCACTGAGCATCCCTGGCGCGGGCTCGGTCGAAACCGAGCTTCACCCGCGCGTCGGCGAGCGCCGTCACGAGACCGGCCTTGAAATACACCTGCAGCCCCAACAGCAAGTCGAATCGCCGTCCGCGCAGAGCCTGGCGGACCTCGACCAGGCTGCGCCAGGCGCTCCAACCGCGCCGCCTCTCGAAGAGGACGAAGTCGTCGATCGCAGGATGGTCGGCCACGAGTGCGTGCGGGACAGTCTGGATGACCCATGTAATCCGGCACTCTGGCCAGGCTCGCTTAATCGCGTTCGCGACCGGGAGTACGTGCACGGCATCTCCGATCGCGGACAGCATCACGATGCAGATCTCGCGAGGTGGTGGGCCGTTCCATCCCCGCCCCGCCGCCGGGTTCATGGGGGATCCGTGTATCCGGCCCGCAGAGCGTCCCACTCGTCTGCCGTGAGGGCGCGCGCGTGGCGTTCCGACAGCTTGCGTAACGAACGCTCCAGCCGCTTGCGCATGGCTTCCCCAAATTCCCTCGAGCCGAGCGGAAAGACGATGGCCCGGTCGAGGTCCACAACCCGCGCGCCCGACTCCTCCGCCCCCCGCACAAGCAGAATATTCGCGGCGTGAAGGTCGACGTGAAGCACGAGCGCTCGCTCGAGCGTGCCGACGAGGCGGCCCGCCTGACGCAGTGCAGACGCTGCGTCGGACGTTCCTCCGCTTCCGAAGATGCGGGCTTCGAGTGTGCGTGCGTCCGGGATCAGCTCGGTGACGAGGTCACTCCGATAGAATGGGCCGAAGGGGTAGACCGCACCGGCAACCACGGCTGGCGCGGGAACGCCACGCGCCCGAGCCTCTACCGTCGCCCACAGCTCGCGAATTGGCCGCGTCGCCGAGGTTCGGAGGTAGCGGTCGCCGAGAATGGGGGCCGCGAGCCCGCCGCGCCGGTATCGTCGGACGGCCCAACGCTTTTGCTTCGCCGGTCCGTCGGCCGGAGCATCGATCGCGTGGACGGTGCCCCGTCCGACAAGTGGCTTGGCATCCTCTCGCCTTTCAGCCCAGGCGTGCAGGCTTGATCCTCCTTCCAAGGCTGAGGCCAGCCAGTCCGAGGCTGGACCCCAAGCGAATGCAGAAGCACCTCGCAGGTCGTGAGCCTGATAGCCCGGCGGGAGCATCAGATCGGCCACGACAACCTCACGTGGCACTCTCGTCCTCGGGCGCCTCCATGAGGTAGATGCTGGGTCCGTCGAACGCCTGGCCCTTGATTCTGATGCGGAACTGGTACTGACCCGCATGGGGAAAGACGACATTCTCGAGAGGCATGATGAGCTGGCTACGAGCGGGCGGGAGGTCGGGGCTGGGCTGGTGGACCTCGGTCTCCCCCTCGACGGTGACTGATGCCTTGCCCTCCTCGTCCTCCAGGTCTGCCTTGAAGAGGTAGCGGCCGTGGTCTTCCCGACTCCACTCGATGACAAGCACGAGGACGAGCATGTCCTGGCGGGCCGGGAATCCGGGGGCGGCGAGATCGTGATAGACGCCGTGGACGTCGATCTTTCCGTCCGAGGTGGGTCGGGCGTCCTCGCAGATTGCGCAGAAGCGTAGATACATGCTGTGCGTTTCGTGGTGATGCGGCCCGAGGGGCCGGTCGCTTTCTTACTCGGATGGGCCCCATCCGCCGCCACCTGGGGAGCGAATGCTGATCACGTCACCCGCGTCGATGGAGAACGTGGCCTTGGCCGGGAGGGACTCCTCTACCCCCCCTCGGATCAGGACGTTCTCTCCCGGAGATCCTGCTTCGCCCCCCGCCGCCCCGGCGGGCCCGTGCACACGCCGCTCAGAGAGGAGGGACACGCGGGCGGGCGCCAACATCTCGAGGTCCCGACGCAGGCCGTCACCTCCCCAATTTCGGCCGCTGCCGCCGGAGCCCCGGCGGATGGCGTAGTGCGTGACGCGAAAGGGGTACGCGTGCTCCAGTGCCTCGATGGGGGTATTCAGTGAGTTGGACATATGCACGTGCACCCCGCTGAGGCCGTCGCCCTCCGGTCCTGCACCCATGCCGCCGCCGACCGTCTCGTAATACGCGAAGGGCTCGCCCGTGCGCGGGTCGGTGCCCCCGACAGTAGTGTTGTTCATCGTTCCCTGGGACAACGCCGGCATCAGATCCGGGAGCGCCTGCGCGAGCGCGAGGAAGAGCACATCGGTGATCCGTTGGCTCGTTTCGACGTTGCCGGCCGCAACCGCTGCCGGGGGGCGGGCGTCCACCACGGACCCGGGGGGCATCTCGATCGTGACCGCCGACATGGAGCCACCGCCCGCTGGTAGCGCCTCGCCCAGGAGCGCTTGCACGACGCAGCGCACCACGTACCTGACCGCCGACGACGTGATGGCGGCGACGGCGTTTACTCCGCCAGGTACCTGGGGTGACGTGCCCGCGAAGTCGATGGTCAGAGAGCCGCCCGTGACGGTGAGAGCGGCCTGGATGAGGATGGGGCCGGTGCCGAATCCGTCATCTTCGAGGGAGTCCTGGGCCCGGTAGCAGCCGTCCGGAATCAGTTCGAGTCCCGCGTGGACCAGGCGATCCGCGTAGGCGATTAGGGCGCCCATCGCCTCCAGGGTCTCGTTCGCGCCCCGACGGTCCGCGATCTCGAGCAACCTGCGGCTGCCCGTATTCAGCGCGGCGATCTGAGCGTCGAGGTCCCCGGCCCGCTCCTGCGGGGTCCGTACGTTCGCCAGTACCGTCGCCCACAGGGCCTCGTTTCGCTTCCCTCGGCTGTACAGCAGAACCGGAGGGATGCGCAGGCCCTCCTCGAAGATCTCCCTCGCCAGTGGCATCGAGCCGGGCGTGGAGCCGCCGACGTCACTGTGGTGGGCCCGTGACGCCACGTAGCCCAGCGCGGTACCATCCGGCAGGTGCACGCCCGCGATCAGGGTGATGTCGGGGAGGTGGGTCCCTCCATGAAACGGGTCGTTCAGACACGCGACGTCGCCCGAAGCGAGTGGCCCCAGCGCCGTCAGGGCCGCCTCGACACTCATCGGCATGGCGCCCAGGTGGACCGGCATGTGGTCTCCCATCGACACCGCTACGCCCCAAGGGTCGAAGAGAGCGCACGAGTAGTCCCGCCGCTCCTTGATGTTGGGCGAGAACGCCGCACGCTTGAGGGCAGCTCCCATTTCCTCGGCCAGCGCGGCGAACAAATGGCGGAAGACTTCGAGGTCGATGGGGCTCAGTGACACAGGTAGGTCGTCCAGTTTGTCTCTTATCGTTGCGGGGTTACGTTATACGGCTGAAGCTGGAAACACGACCCGCGCGCTGCAGGCGCGCACGAGAATTCACATAATGGAGAGAGATATCTTGTCGAAGGAAAAGCTTCTAGATCGGGCACGTGACGAGTTGTTCAGTCACGTCAATCGCTGCGGAGTGCTCGCAGCTGCTGAAGAAGACCAGCGTATCTGGATGGACGAGACGATAGACTATATCGGTGAGCGGTATCCTGACCTCTCAGACGTCGACCTGAAGGGCCTTCACGAGATCGGCATTCGGTTCTGTAAGCCGGCGATCGCCCACGGTGCCGGCAATACCGCCAGGAAGTTGGAGGACGCGACCGTCGCCTAGGGGCGGATTCACAGGTCGCAGTCTACCACGGAGCGGACGCCTACGGCTTCCGTTCCGTTTCATTTGGCCCCCGGCTGACCGCCGGTAGCGGAATCACGGCCTCCCCTCTATACTTCCGCCGCTTTTTTCCCCGGATCGCAGGTCTTTCCGGGTACGCCAGACTTTGACGACGAAGGGTAAGGGGGAGCGTTGGTCCACTCATGGCCGCTGGACAACGAAAAGCAGCTGCTGAAGGCGTATTACGCAGGAAAGCGTATGGAGTCTCCCAATGGAGGCTTCCTCATTCTGCTGGGCGTTCGCGCCCTGGAGGGCGGCGTCGCCATCGCCATCTTCGAGTGCAGCGCCTCGTCGCTGCGCTACGAGATGGAGATTCCGAAGGCGACCCGGACCGAGCGTAAGCAGGTACGCGACGCCTTGGACGAGGGTGACGACCCGGACTGTCCCCGGCACGGGGAGGGCGCTCGTCTGGTACGGGCCGGTAAGGATCTGGTCTGCCCCGCATGCGGCGTCGCGTACGCACGCGCCTGAGACGCGCCGGCTCGCGAACCCTAGCGAAGGACTTCGCGCGTCCCAATTTCAGGGTGGTACCGCCACATTCGTCGCATTATAGTTGTCTCGATCCAGCCTTCCCGGATCGACCTGCGGCGGTCGAGAGGAGCCTACCACATGCCCGAAGGATTCCTCAGTTCAGAGGAATACGACGAAGCGGCACACAAGCTCTACAACGACGGTGACTATGAAGGGGCCCTCGAGATGCTCAAGGAGGGCCTCACTCTCTATCCGAACGCCGTGGAACTTTACGTCGGCCTCGGATACGCCCGCCTGGCGCGCGAGGAGTACGCATGGGCGCGCCACGCTTTCGAGCGAGCCGCCGTGCTCGACCCAAACCATGACGACGCGCTCGTTGGGCTCGGGGAAGTGTTGCTGCGGTTCGGAGAGCGTCAACAGGCGCTGAAGCTGTTCCGTGAGGTCGCGGCCAAGGGGTACGACGAGGACATCGAGCTGATGCTGACGATCGGCCGGGCGCTCTACAGAGCGGCGATGTACGCGGACTGCAGGGACATCTTCGCGCAGGCGGCGGCGGGCCGCCCCGACAGCGCGGACGCCGCTGCTTCCCTTGCGTACGCCCTCCACAGACTGGGGGACGACGTAGGCGCCGGCCGCCAGATCCGCCGTGCACTCCGGCTGGACCCCGATCTACACGAAGCGCGCATCTACCTGGGTCACCTCCTGTATGACCGCGGCGACTGGGATGCCGCTCTTCGGGAATTCGAGCGGGTCCCACCGCAGGAGCACTGGGATGCGTTGGGCGTATGGCGGCTCATGGAGCTCAAGCGGACGCTCTGGCACCTGGAGTCCGGAGATGCCCGGCTGGCGCCCTGGGAACAGCGCCTACGTGAACTGGAGGACCTCGACGACCCGATCGATCGATTGCTCGCCGAAGTCGAGGCCCGGATGGGCGGCTCCGATGGCTATCCGACGTACGACCCGAGCCAGCTCGAGCTCTTCGAACGGTCCTTGGCATCC
>Ga0224512_10002994_pt1 | contig 15084 bp, 14 predicted proteins | sample SF_May12_sed_USG_4_FD_169103 | JGI IMG/M metagenome (GOLD analysis project Ga0224512, IMG submission 169103) | Sediment microbial communities from San Francisco Bay, California, United States - SF_May12_sed_USGS_13 | ecosystem: Environmental > Aquatic > Marine > Sediment | place: USA...
GAGCTTGGCCTGCGTCCGTAGAATCGCCTCCCGCAGTCGCGCCACGATCAGATCGACCTCATCCCTCGTGATCACGAGGGTTGGCGACATCACGTTGAGGTTGTCGATCGGCCTCACGATCAGGCCGAGGGCGTCGGCCTCGTTGGACACCAGCTTGCCGATGCCGAGGCTGTCCGGGTACCTCTCCTTGGTCGCCTTGTCAGCCACGAACTCGACACAGGCCATCAGGTACGATCCCCGCACATCGCCGACCATCGGCAGGTCGCTCAACGTCTTCAACTGCTCGATGAAGTAGGGCCCCACTTCCTTGACATGATCCAGGATCTTCTCCCGTTCGAGGATCTCGATGTTCTTCAATGCGGCGGCACAGGAGACGGGATGGCCCGAGTAGGTGTAGCCGACGGCAAAGTACCGGCCGTGGCCGGGGTCCGAGATCACGTCGAAGATCTCGTCGCTCAGCAGCAGTGCGCCGAGAGGCAGGTAACCCGAAGTGAGCCCCTTGGCCGACGTGATCATGTCGGGCATGATGCCGAAGAGCTTCTCCGAAACGAACCACTCCCCCAGCCGGCCGAACCCGGTCACCACCTCGTCGGAGACGTAGACGATGTCGTTGTCCTGGCAGAAGCGCCAGATTCGCTGCAGGTAGTCGGCCGGCGGCAGGATCACGCCGCCGGAACCCATGATCGGTTCGGCGAAGAAGGCCGCGACGTGATCGGGGCCGCCGAGATCGGCCACCATCGTCTCGAACTCGGCAACCAGGTCGTCGGCGAACTCCTGCTCGGTTCGATCGCCTCCGTAGCGGTAGTAGTTCGGTGAGCTGAGATGGTGGATGACATCGTCGATGAAGTCGAAATCGGGAGGTCGGTCGCCCGGTTTGCCACCGATCGACACCGACGCGTAGGTCGAGCCGTGGTAGGCGTCGATGCGGCTGATGACGTGGTGTTTCTCGTGTTTGCCCCGGGCGTGCTGGTAGAGCTGGATGGTGCGGTAGGCGGCGTCGACGGCGGTCGATCCGCCGGTGGTGAAGAACACGTGGTTGACCGAGCCCGGGGCCAGCGACACGAGCTTCTTCGACAGCTCGACGGCCGGGAGGTTGGTCATGTCGACGAAGGGGTTGGCGTAGGCCAACTTGCGGATCTGATCGGCCACGGCGTCGGCCATCTCGTCACGACCGAGCCCGATGTTGGTGCACCACATGCCACCGACCGCGTCGATGTAGACGTTGCCCTCCGTGTCGATCAACTCGGCCCCTTGACCTCGGCCGATCGGCAGAACGGGGTCGGATAAATAGGTGTCGAACAGCTGGTAGGGGTGGATCAGGTAGCGCTGATCGGCGTCGACCACCGCTGCGGTGTCGATGCCGTCCAGCTCGGCCGCCACATCGGGTGGGAGCTTGTTGGTGCCGGTTTCGTTGCTCATCATTTTCGATTCTGCCAGGTTCTGTTCATCTTGAGGCGATACCGTTGCCATCTCCATGGACGAATTGGACGAATCGAACGAACAAGCATTGGGCGCCGGACCGCGGATCGAAGGGCACACTCCGGCGGTGTTGTTTCTGTGCGGGCACAACGCCGGCAGGTCCCAGATGGCCGCCGGTTGGGTCCGTGGCCTGGCCGGCGAGCGTGCCAGGGTGTTCTCGGGCGGGTCGAACCCGAGCGACGACGTCAATCCGACGGCGGTCGCGGCGATGGCGGAGGTCGGGATCGACATCAGCTCCTTCCAACCCCGGCGGTGGAGCATCAACCAGGTCGAGGCCGCTGATGTGGTGGTTTCCATGGGCTGCGGCGACACCTGCCCGGTCCTCCCCGGAAAGCGCTACGACGACTGGGATCTGACCGATCCGGCCGGCCAGCCGATCGAGGTGGTCCGCTCGGTTCGGGATGAGATTCGGGATCGGGTGGTGAACCTGCTCGGCGAACTCGGCGTGGGCGTCGACGTTTCGTGACCGACCGCTCTGCCCTGGCCCGCAGGCTGACCGCCGAATTCGTCGGTACTGCGTTTCTGCTTGCGGGGGTCGTCGGCTCGGGCATCATGGCCGAGCGGTTGTCCACCGATATCGGACTACAACTGTTCCAGAACGCGTTCGCAACGGCGGGCATCCTGGTGGCGCTCATCCTGGCCCTGCAGCCGGTGTCCGGGGCCCACTTCAATCCGGCGGTCACCGTGGCCGACCGGCTTCTGGGCGGAGTCGACACGAGAACCGGCCTGGCCTACGTGACCGTTCAGGTCCTGGGCGGCGCACTGGGGGTCATGCTCGCCAACCTGATGTTCGAGGTCGATGCCGTCAACTGGTCGACCAAGGAACGGGTAGGCGCCCACCTGGTCCTCGCCGAGGCCATCGCCACGTTCGGACTCGTCATGGTCATCTATGGCGTGGTGCGGGCCGGAAAGCCGACGCTGGCCGCCTACACGGTCGGCGGCTACATCGCCGCCGCCTATTACTTCACGTCGTCGACGAGCTTCGCGAACCCGGCGGTCACGCTGGCCCGCACGCTGTCCGACACCTTCGCCGGGATCAAACCCTCCGCCGCGCCTGCTTTCATCGCGGCCCAGATCGTTGGAGCGACGGCTGCCGCGCTGACCATGCGCTTCCTGTATCCGACATCGCAGTAGAACCAAGCCCGGGCGGTCACATTCGCCAGGCGGCGGGCCATCGACCGTGGACAGAACAGCGCCCCCGGACGGTTGGAGTCCAGGGGCGCTGTCAATCCGGCACGCCGGCCGGGGGTTTGTTGGGAGGAGGCGTCAGCTCGAGCCGGCGGCGACGTCGGTGTCGATGGCCGCCTGACGAGCCTTGATCTCGATCCGCTTGGGCTGGGCCCGCTCCGAGATGGGAATGCGGAGCGTGAGCACGCCGTTGGCGAAGTCGGCTTCGATGCCGTCGACGTCGAGGCTGTCACCGAGGTGAACCTGTCGGCGGAATGCGCCGGTCTGCCGTTCGTTCAGGTAGAGCTGGTCGCCCTCCTCGCGAGGCCAGGAGCGCTCGGCCGTGATGGTGAGCACGCCGCGCTCGACGTTGATGTCGACCTGATCGGCGCTGACGCCCGGCATATCCACGTGTACCCACACGTCGCTGCCACGACGGTAGGCGTCCATGGCCATGGTGTTGTCGGTTCCGACCGACCGGGTGCCGAGCCGACGGAACAGCATATCGAGGTCACGGAAGGGGTCGTTTTGAGTCAACAACATGGGTCTCCTTTGGGGGTGGCTAGCACTCTTGCTTGAGGATTCCGCGTTTCCGTCAGGGCCCGCGGCGGCCACTGACGGCTGCACGGTTATTCTGAAAGACATTCAGATTATATGACGGCGTGTTGGTAATTGCAACGTCTGGCATCAAAAAGTTGATACCCTGACACTCAACTTCTGCTCGCTGTACGATGTCGAGAGGGAGATTGCAGACACCATGGCCAAAATCCGGATCGAGGTACTCACCATGACCGCCGCGTCGTACGTCGACGATGCCGGTTATGACGCCCTCAGCGTGTCGGCCATTGCCGGCGCACTGGACGTGGCCCCCTCGGCGCTCTACACGCACTGCGAAGGACTCCGGGGTCTACGGTCGCTGGTCGCCGTCGCCGCCTCGGAGAACCTCGTCGATCGGATTCGCACGGCTGCCATCGGCACTTCCGGCGACAGCGCCGTGGTCGCAATGGGTCTCGCCTACCGACGGTTCGCGCTCGACCATCCCGGCCAGTTCGCCGCCCTCCTCCGCTCCCCTCGTTCCGACGAACCGGCTCTGCGATCGGCCGACCAATCCGTTGTCGATGTGTTCACGCTGGTGTTCACCGCCATGGGTCTGTCGCCCCGCCAGTCGACACTGGCGGCGCGGAGCACACACAGTGCGATTCATGGATTCCTCGCCCTCGAGCACGTCAGCGGCACCGGTGACGACCACGAGGACGAGTACCTCCACCTTCTCAAGACGCTGCAGCGGGTCGCCGAGCCGACGAATAGACCGAGTAGACCGACCGAGTAGACCCGACCGACGACCGGAGATTCGCCCGACACCATGGCCTGGGAGCCCGATCACTATTTGCGTTTTGCCGATCACCGCGCCCGGCCGGGCGTCGAGCTGATGGCCCGTATCCGGCACGACGATCCCGGGTTGGTCGTCGATTTGGGATGCGGTCCGGGCAACCTCACTGCACTGCTCGCCGAGCGGTGGCCACGAGCCCGGGTCGTGGGGATCGACTCGTCGGCCGAAATGATCGAGGCCGCCCGCAGCAACCATCCCGGGGTCGAATGGATCGCGGCCGACATCGAGAAGTGGGAACCAGAGCGACCGGTCGACGTGCTGTATTCGAACGCCACGCTCCACTGGCTCGACGACCACGCAACCATGTTCCCCCGTCTGCGGTCCTGGCTGACACCATCGAGCGGCGTCGTCGCGATCCAGATGCCGGACAATTGGAAGGCTCCGACACACCGGATACCGGCGGAGATACTCGACGACGGCACCTGGCCCGCCGGCGCAGCGGCAGCGCTGATGCGCGACCGGCTGAGCGCCCCGGAGGACTACCGCCGATGGCTCCAGCCCGCCGTCGTCGATCAGTGGCGAACCACCTACTACCAGGAGCTGACGGGCCCGGACGCCGTTTGGGGCTGGTTGACCGGGTCGGTGCTACGACCGGTGTTGGCCGCCCTCGACGCCGACGACGGAAATCGCTTCGCCGTCCAATGTAAGCAGCGCTACGCTGTGGCGTACCCCCACGATGCCGACGGCAACGTGCTGCTCCCGTTCTCCCGGCTGTTCATGGTGGCGACCGGCTGACCGGCCGGGCCGCGGCCGCCGGCTCGTCACCGTTCGAAACGCCACGAGGAGCCAGGAAGACCCGATGGCCGACACCGACCCGACCACGCAGTTCCTTCGGTCCTCGATGCGGCAACCCCAGACGATGGAACGGACGGCACGACGGGCCGACATCGAGCGGGTCACCAACGACGACGGCAGGGTCGGCAAGGTGGCCCAGACCCGGACGGTGCTGTGGCCGAGACCCTGACCGACCGCCCGGCGACCGAATCCGAGTCGACCGAACCACCCTCGAGCGCCGCCCTGGCCCGGGGTTCGCTGCGCCGTCTGCTTTTCGACAGCCTGTCCCCGTACCGTCGATCGATCCTGATCATCGTCAGCCTCCAGCTCGTCGGCACCATGGCCTCGCTGTACCTTCCGAGCCTCAACGCCGACATCATCGACAACGGGGTCATACCCACCGACACCGGCTACATCGTCCGGGTCGGCGCCGTGATGCTGGCGGTTTCCCTTCTGCAGATCGGCACGACGATCGCCGCGGTACGTTTCGCCGCCCGTACGGCAATGGGCGCCGGTCGTGACATCCGGGCGCAGGTTTTCGCCCGGGTCAACAGCTTCTCCGCTCGGGAGATGGCCCGCTTCGGCGCTCCGTCGCTCATCACCCGCAATACCAACGACGTCCAGCAAGTTCAAATGCTGGCGATGACCGCGCTGACGATGATGATCACCGCGCCGATTCTCGGCATCGGAGGCATCGTCATGGCGGTTCGGGAGGACATAGGGCTGTCGTGGCTGGTGGCGGTGGTCGTGCCGATCCTGGTCGTTGCGATCGGTGTGCTCGTCTCCCGCATGGTCCCCGGCTACCGGCTGATGCAGGCCAAACTCGACGACATCAACCGTATTCTGCGGGAACAGACAAGCGGGATCCGGGTCATCCGGGCGTTCGTTCGGGAGCCGTTCGAAACCGAGCGGTTCGAGCGGACCAACGACGAGCTGACCGACGTGTCGCTGTCGGTGGGTCGGTGGATGGCCGCCATGTTCCCAACGATGATGCTTGTGGTGAACGTGTCGAGCGTGGCGGTGCTGTGGTACGGAGGCATCCGTCTCGACAACGGGCAGATGCAGATCGGGTCGCTCACGGCCTACCTGACCTACCTGACCCAGATCCTGTTCGGGGTGATGATGTCGACCATGACGGTCATCATGGCCCCCCGGGCTTCGGTGGCGGCCGAACGGATCATCGAGGTGCTGGACACCGAGCCGTCCGTCGTGCCCCCGACCAGGGGGCGAACCGGTGACGGCAGCGAGGTTCGGTTCTCCTCGGTCGGATTCAGCTACGCCGGGGCGACCGATCCGGTGCTGTCCGACGTCGACCTCGTGGCTTCACCCGGGCAGACCACGGCCATCGTCGGTTCCACCGGAGCGGGTAAGACGACGCTGATCAACCTGATACCCCGACTGTTCGATGCCACGACCGGTGTGGTGTCGGTCGGTGGTGTCGACGTCGCCGGCTACGAACCGGAGGCGCTGTGGTCCAGGATCGGGCTCGTGCCCCAGAGGGCGTTCCTGTTCTCCGGCACCGTGGCCTCCAATCTGAGGTACGGGGCCGACGACGCAACGGAGGAGGACATGTGGGAGGCGCTCGAGATCGCCCAGGCCGCAGAGTTCGTCGCCGCCATGCCAGGGGGTCTGACCGCGAAGATCTCCCAAGGCGGGACCAACGTCTCCGGCGGACAACGGCAGCGGCTGGCGATCGCTCGAGCCGTCATCCGCCGTCCCGACATCTACCTGTTCGATGACTCGTTCTCCGCCCTCGATGTAGCCACCGACGCCAGAGTCCGTGCCGGCCTGGCACCGATCGTGGCCGAGGCCACCGTCATCACCGTCGCCCAGCGGGTCTTCACCATCACCGACGCCGACCAGATCATCGTGCTGGAGAACGGCCGGATCGTGGGGCGGGGCATCCACGACCAGCTGGTCGCGACGTGCCCGACCTACCGGGAGATCGTCGACTCCCAGCTCCGGGCGGCGGCCTGATGACCGACCCGATCACCACCAACGGCTCCGGACCCGAGTCGAACGGAGACGGCGAGGCGATGCAGGCGACCGAACGGATCCAACCCGACACCGGCGGTCCGATGCGAGGCCGATTCGGCGGGGGCATGGTCGGCCAGAAGGCGTCGGCCTTCGGACCGTCGGCCCGCCGACTCATGCAACGGCTCCGCCCGCAGCGGGCCATACTGATCGGCACGATGATCGCCGCTCTCTTGAGCGTGGCCGCGGCGTCCCAGGGCCCACGCGTCCTGGGTTGGGCAACCGACGTCATCTTCGACGGGGTGATCGGCGGGCTCGGAGATCAAGCCGGTACAGGAACCGGTATCGACTTCGACGAACTCCGCCGCGTGCTCGGCGTGGCGCTTGCGCTCTACGTCGGCTCGTCGGTCCTCGGCTTCCTGCAGGGCTACCTGCTCAACGAGGCCATTCAGCGCACGATGCTGTCGATGCGCTCCGACGTTGAGGCCAAACTCAACCTCCTACCGCTCGGCTACTTCGACCGCCAGCCGCGGGGTGAGCTGCTCAGCCGGGTCACCAACGACATGGACAACATCGCGCAGAGCCTCCAGCAGACGCTCAGCCAGGTCCTGCGGTCACTGCTGTCGGTGCTCTTCGTCCTGGTCATGATGTTCGTGATCTCCCCCGTGCTCGCTCTCGTGGCGCTGATCACGGTGCCGGTCAGTATGGCCCTGGCCGGCATGGTCATGCGGCGGTCCCGAACACGGTTCATCGACCAGTGGCGCTCGACCGGCGCCCTGAACTCGCAAATCGAGGAGGCGTTCTCCGGTCACACCCTGGTCAAGGTCTACGGACAGGGACCTCGGGCCCGGGCGACGTTCGCCGAGCAGAACGAGAAGCTCTACGACTCATCCCAGGAAGCACAGTTTCTCTCGGGTCTGATCATGCCCATCATGACCTTCATCGGGAATCTCAACTACGTGATCATCGCCGTGCTCGGCGGGCTGAGGATCGCGTCGGGGGCGATGTCGCTCGGCGACGTCCAGGCCTTCATCCAGTACTCGCGCCAGTTCGGTCACCCGATCTCGCAGCTGGCGTCGATGGTCAACGTGCTGCAGTCTGGGGTGGCGTCGGCCGAGCGGGTGTTCGAACTGCTCGACGCCACCGAGGAGATCTCGGACCGCGACTTCGGTATTGTGCCGGAACGGGCGGTCGGGCGGGTCGAGTTCGAGCACGTGTCGTTCCGCTACACCGATGACCAGCCGCTCATCGAGGATCTGTCGCTCACCGTGGAACCGGGCCAGACAGTGGCCATCGTCGGACCGACCGGCGCGGGCAAGACCACCCTGGTCAACCTCATCATGCGGTTCTACGAACTCAACGGTGGCCGCATCACGCTCGACGGTGTCGACGTGGCCGAGATGCAGCGCCACGACCTGCGTTCCCGCATCGGCATGGTGCTGCAGGACACCTGGCTGTTCGAGGGTACGATTCGCGACAACATCGCCTACGGTCGACCGGGGGCGACCGAGGCCGACATCCGTGAGGCCGCGACGGCCACCTTCGTCGACCGTTTCGTGCGAAGTCTGCCGGACGGCTACGACACGGTCGTCGACGATGAGGGCACCCGCATCTCGGCCGGAGAGAAGCAGCTCATCACGATCGCGCGGGCCTTCCTGGCCGACCCGGCGCTGCTGATCCTCGACGAGGCCACCAGCTCGGTCGACACCAGAACCGAGGCGCTGGTGCAGCATGCCATGGCGGCGCTGCGAACCGATCGGACGAGCTTCGTGATCGCGCATCGGCTGTCGACGATTGGTGACGCCGACGTGATCCTGGTCATGGAGGACGGCCGGATCGTCGAGCAGGGCGACCACGATGCCCTCATGGCCGCCGACGGCGCCTACGCCCGGCTCTACCGGGCCCAGTTCGCGTCGGCCGACGTGGCCGCCTAGTCCACCCCGTACCGACCGGTCAGTCGACCCACTTCGAGACGTAGTCGGGCGCCCGCCCGGCGGCAAGCCGAACGGCATGGGCCGCCTCGGCGGTTCGCTGGGCGAGCGCGCCGTGGTGATCCTTCATGAAGCCGGCGGCCACCGAACCGCTGATGAAGTGGAAAAGCGGTTCGTAGAAGTCGTCGACGTCGAGAAACACGACCGGAACGGCAATGATCCCGAGCTGATTCCAGGTCAGGATCTCGAAGGTCTCGTCCAGGGTGCCGAATCCGCCCGGCAGCACGACCACACCATCGGCCAGCTCGGCCATGCGGGCCTTGCGGCCGTGCATGTCGGCGACCACCTCGAGGTCGGTCAGTCCGGTGTGGGCGACCTCCAGGTCGAGGAGCTGCTCGGTGATGACGCCGACCACGTCGCCGCCACCGTTCAGGACGGCATCGGCCACGACCTTCATCAAACCGACGCTGCCACCGCCGTAGACGAGTCGGTGCCCATCGGCGGCCAGCGCGGCACCGACGGCGGCGGCCGCACGGCGAAACTCCGGGTCGCCGCCGCTGCTCGATCCGCAGAACACGGCAATGGAACGCTGCGAGGCTCTCACGTCAAGATTTGTAGCAGACTTCCGGATTGGGGGCCGTCTGCTAGCGTTTGGCGGACTTGCCGAACATGACCCCGGCCACTCGTCGGATCTGGATCTCCTCGGAGCCCTCGGTGATCCGGTAGCGCCGGTGGTGACGGTAGATGTGCTCGAACGGCATGTGGCGCGAGTAGCCCATGCCGCCACAGGTCTGCATGGCCTGGTCGGCGGCTTGGCAGACGAGGCGATTGGCCCGGTAGTTGCACATGCTCACCTGGTCGGTGACCTCCATGTGGTGCACGCGGTCCATCTGCCACGCCGTCTGACGGATCAGGGCCCGCAACATGGCCGCCTCCGTCTGCAGCTCGGCCAACGGAAACTGGATCGCCTGATTCAGCCACAGCGGTTTGCCGAACGGCGCCCGCTCCTTGGCGTAGGCCACCGCCTCGTTGATACAGAACTGAGCCGCCCCGAGCGAGCTGGCGGCCTGACGAATCCGGTTCTCGTGCACGAAGATCTGGGCCAGCGCCAGTCCACCACCCTCCTCACCCAGGATCGCCGAGTCGGGGACGCGGACATCGTTGAAGGCGACATCGGGGTGGTCGGTCGGCATGTTGAACGTCCACCAGAACGGCCCGATCTCCACCCCAGGGGAGTCGGTCGGCACCAGGAAACAGGTGATGCCGGTGCCGTCGCCGGCGTCGCCGCCGGTGCGGGCGAAGACTGCGTCGTGGGTGGCATGATGCATACCGGTGTTCCAGCGTTTGCGCCCGTTGATGACCCACTCGTCGCCGTCACGGCGGGCCGTTGTTTCCATGTGGGTGGCATCGCTGCCGTGATCGGGCTCGGTGAGCCCGAAGGCCACCCGGCGCTCGCCGGTGATCATCGCCTCGCAGAACTCCGCCTGCTGTTCGGCCGTACCCTTGGCCAGGACCATCAGCACGACCGGGAAGTTGCCGACGATCGACGACTCGTTCTGCAGGTCGTTGTGGAGGCCGAGACCCTTGGCGGCGAGATGCTCGCGGATAACCGCCATCGCCAGATTGGAGCCGTTCGCCCCACCGAGCTCGGCCGGCAGCCCGAACCGTAGATGGCCCGCCGCGTCGGCCCGCCGCCGCATCTCCGTCAGCAGTTCCTCCCACTCCCGCCGGGGCAGCCCACCGCCGTCCCAATCGGTTCGGGCGTGTTCCCGCCTGTGGTCGAAGTACTGGATGTTCTCCGCCTCGAGCGGCGCGATCTCGGCCTCGATGAAGGCGTCGAGTTCGGCCAGGTAGTCGGTGATCGCGGCGGGTAGGTCAAAATCCACGGTCGGTTCCTCGGGGTCGGGTTCGGTTCAGGTCGGGCGGACAGGGGCGGATTCGGGATCGAACTCAGCCGACTCGATCGGCCAGCAGGCCCAACAGATCGTATTCCAGCTCGACGACCCGACGCCCACTGGCGGCATGCACCAGCGAGTCCGAGCGGCCGTCGACGAATGCCGCGGCCTGGGCGGCCAGCCCGATCCCCCACCAAGCCGTCCGGGCGATGGTCCACCAGTCGAAGGCATCCTGTCGCCACCGACCCCCGTCTTCCACGTAGAAACGGCGCAGATCGTCAAGCGTGCCGAAGCCGCCGACCTCCCGGTCGTCGATCCCGAACCGCCAGGTCCGCAGGCACAACCAGGCCAGATCCTCCATGGGGTCGCCGAGGTGCACGAGCTCCCAGTCCAGCGCAGCCGCTAGTTCGGCGTCGGCGACGATGAGGTTCCCGTTGCGGAAGTCGCCGTGAACGACGCTCCGCGCTGGTGGATCCGACGGCAGATCGTGGCCGAGGCGGCCGATGGCGAACCGGAACGTCGGGTGCCGACCCGGGAGATCGTCGAGCCGCTGGGTGAGGTGATCGAGGTAGTCGCCCGCGGTGAACGCCGGCAACGGCTCGGCGACAACGTCAACCGCCGCGGGATCGATCGCATGGAGTCGGGCCAACGCCCGGCCGCAGGAACGAGTGAGCGTCCGGCCACCCCCGTCGACCTCGCCCACGGATCGGAGGACCCGGCGGGGTATCGTCTCGCCCACCACCTCACGGGTGATCAACACCTCGACCGGTTGCGATCCCACGGCCGGCAGTCTGGCTGCTGCGAGCACCTCGGCCACCGGGACGCCGTTCGCTCCGGCCAGGGACACGACGGCTCCTTCGTCGAGCACGGACCGTGTGGCACCGGCTCGCTCGACGTCACGTTCGATGAGCTGAGCCACAGCGGTGAACGGTGCGGCGTCGGCCTCCGCCGGAGCCGCCACGAGGCGGATCGTGCGCCGGTTGGCCCCGGCCGTCAGCTCCCGGTCGAAGGTCAACGACACCGATCCGTGGTCGGCGGAGTTCATCAGCTTCTCGAGCTCGACCAGCAGTCGCTCGTCGGTCACGACATCGATCCGCGGTCCGCATCGATCCTGTAGGACGGTCGGGCGATGGCCAGGCGCCGCTCCACATCGGCCGCCAGAACCCGATGGACCTGCCGCTGATCCAGATCGGCAGCGCCGCTGCGCAACAACTCGTCGAGCGCCTCGGTCAGCTCCTCCAGTGAACCGTCCTCCCGGCCGAGCAGAGCGCGGAGATCGGCGACCGTCGACGCCTCCGCTTCTGGTCCCGCCACCGCCTCCCGGGCCAGTATCCGGCACAGATTGGCCGCGATCCGGGCCGTGTACCGGGCCGCTCCCACCATGTCCGGATCCGACGGCGACGACAAAGCCGACACGACATCACCGGCCAACGCATCGGCCACGGCGTTCAGCAGGCGGTGGGCGTCGGGCCGGTCGATCACGGAAGCAGCGCAGGCGGTGGCTAGGGCCAGTCGGGTGGCGTGAAATCGGGTGGGAGGAACAGATCGTCGGGGCTCAACTCGGCGATCTGTGAGCGACCCATGCCCATCATGGTCGATTCGATGCCCATGCGAAGCACGTCGAGCACGTTCTCGACACCGCCCTGGCCGTTCACCGCCAGGCCCCACAGGTAGGCCCGCCCGATCATCACCGCCCGGGCGCCGAGCGCCAGGGCCTTCACCACGTCGCTGCCCCGCCGGATGCCGCCGTCCATCACCACCTCGACCTGCTCACCGACGGCGTCTGCGATGAGCGGCAGAACCCGGATGGGGGCCGGGGAGCCGTCGAGATTGTTCCCGCCGTGGTTGGAGACGGAAATCGCTGCAGCTCCGGCGTCGACCGCACGCCGGGCCTCGTCGACCCGCATCACGCCCTTGACCATGACGGGTCCGTCCCATTGGTCGCACAGCCAGGCCACGTCGTCCCAGGACGGCGCCGGTGTGCCCATCCAAGTCCCATAGGCCTCGAAAAACCCCGGGGAGGGTGAGCCGGCGGTGGCGAAGTTGGGGACCTCCAGGCTCGGCGGCTTCCCACCGGCCCGGGCCCAACGCAGGAGCCACTCGACCTTCGTGAAGCTCTCGGGCAGGTGCTTCAACACGGCCTTGACGTCGACCTGTTGTGGGATGTCGGGGCTGCCCCAGTCGCGGGAGTGCGAGAACGACCAGTCGGCGGTGAGGATCAAACCGACGGCGCCGGCCTGTTTGGCCCGATCGAGCCGTTCGACGATCGAGTCACGATCGCCTGCCCAGTACACCTGGAAAAGAGTCTGCGGATTGGCCTCTACCACCTCCTCGATCGGTTTGGACGCAAACGAGCTCAAGCCCATGACCACCCCTCGGGCGGCGGCCGCCCTGGCCACCGCGACCTCGCCGTCGGGGTGAACGGCTTGCACGCCTGTTGGCGAGATCAGCACCGGCATCGACATGGGCTGGCCCATGACCTGGGTGTCCATCACCCGCTCGGATGGTTGGCCGACCGTGACCGGGGCCAACCGGATCTCGTCGAAGGCCGCCGTGTTGTCGTCGAGGGTCGCGCCCCGCTCCGAGCCGGCGATCAGAGCCCCGTAGACCGAACGGGGCAACACCTTCCGAGCCCGACGCTTCGCCACCGCCACCGACTCGAACCACGGGTTTGCCACTGTCTTCTTCTCCTGCCGTCATCTCCGCCCGGTGACCAACCGTGGCGGTGTTGTGGCTTACGCCAGCACGTCCTTGCTGATGATCGTCTTCATGATCTCCGACGTTCCACCATAGATCCGGGTGACCCGGGCGTCGGCGTGGGCCCGTCCGATCGGGTACTCGGTCGTGAAACCGTAGCCGCCGTGGAGCTGGAGGCAGCGGTCGATCGTGCGACCCTGCAACTCGGTCGCCCACAGCTTGATCATGGCGGCCTCGGCCGGAGTGAGCTCACCCTGGTTGTGTTTGAGCACACAGTCGTACAGGAACGAGCGGGTGACCCGCACCTCGGTGGCGATCTCGGCCAGCACGAACTTCGTGTTCTGAAACGCGGAGATCGGCTGACCGAACGCGGTGCGTTCCTTCACGTAGTCGACGGTCCAGTCGAGCGCCGATTTGGCGGCCGCCCAGCCGTAGGCCGCGATCGACAGCCGCTCCTGAGCCAGGTTGAACCCGAGATACTCGAACCCCTTCCCCTCCTCGCCCAACACGTTGGCGGCCGGAACCCGAACATCGGTAAAGAACAGCTCGGCCGTATCGGCCGAATGCTGGCCGATCTTGTCGAGGTTGCGTCCCCGCTCGAAGCCCTCCATGCCGCGCTCGACCATCAGCAACGAGAAGCCGTGGCGGCCGGCATCGGGATCGGTGCGGCACACCACGATCACCAGGTCGGAGTTGATGCCGTTGGTGATGAAGGTCTTGGCCCCGTTCACGATCCACTCATCGCCATCGCGCACGGCGGTGGTGCGGATACCGGCCAGATCAGACCCGGTGCCCGGTTCGGTCATGGCGATCGCCGTGATGATCTCGCCCGCGGCGACACCGGGAAGCCACCGGTCGGCCTGTTCGTCGGTGCAGTATTCGACGAGATAGGGCGTGGTCACGTCGTTGTGCAACGTGAGACCCAAACCCCCGCCGCCCATGTTGGCGGCGGCCAGCTCCTCGGCGATCACGCAGTTGAAGCGGAAGTCGTCGGTTCCACCACCGCCGTGGCTCTCGGGGATGGCCATGCCGATGAACCCGTGCTTGCCCGCCTTGGCGTAGACCTCTCGGTCCATGATTCCGTCGCGTTCCCACTGGTCGTAGTAGGGGGCCATTTCCGACGCGATGAAGGCCCGAAAACTTTCGCGGAACATCTCGTGGGTGTCGTCGTAGATCGTCGTCATACGGTCCGGTGCATCACCGTGGGTCCATCGGCGGACGGATGTCGTCCCCGTGTCCCGAACGTAGCGCACCGGCGGGCTCGGATCCCACTCCGGGCCGTCACTCGGAGTCCAGGTGTCAGGCGTCCTCGACGTCGGTCAGGACGCCTCGCAGGACCGACTGGCCGGAGTGGGTCGGATCGCCGTCGAGCGGTTCCACCGAGATGTCGATGACCGGGAATGCGGTGTGGTCGATCGTGTCGGGCAGGTCGATCCGGGTCGTCTCCCCGCCGGTGGAGGTCAGGTTGCCCAGTGAGATCATGCCGACGACGTCGGTGTCGATCATCCAGACCTCGTAGATCGAGTTCGGGTCGCCCGGTTCCAGATCGGGAAGATCCAGCTCGAGGAACTGGTCGTCGCCATGCTGCTTCAGCACGGCGGTGCCGGAGCCGGAGATCGGTACGGGCAAACCGTCGTTGGCGATGGCGGCCTGAGCCACCGTCACATCGGCGTTTGTGGTCCGGACGATCAACGCCGCACCCGTGGCGAGGACAACCGCCAGCGCGGCGGCGACGGCCAGCGCGGCGGGAATACCGTACATGCCCGATCGGGAACGG
>Ga0224512_10002995_pt1 | contig 15081 bp, 16 predicted proteins | sample SF_May12_sed_USG_4_FD_169103 | JGI IMG/M metagenome (GOLD analysis project Ga0224512, IMG submission 169103) | Sediment microbial communities from San Francisco Bay, California, United States - SF_May12_sed_USGS_13 | ecosystem: Environmental > Aquatic > Marine > Sediment | place: USA...
GGTGGATTCAGAGTTGAAGTGCAACGCCCCTGTTGAAGGAGATTTTGATGTCGATGCCGAGCTGCCGCAAGAGCGCCTGGGTCGGGGTCTTGAAGCCGAGGCATTTGCGCGGTGTGAGGTTGTGCATGAGGATGATGTCCTGGAGTTCGTCGTCGGAGAGCTTGTCGATGTCGATCCTTCTGGGCAGGTCTCGGCGCAGTCGGCCGTTGATGTTCTCGACGGCGCCCTTTTGCCAGGAGGCGTAGGCATCGCAGAAGTAGGTGGCCAGCTCGAGGGCCTGGCGCAGCAGGCCGTGCTTGGCGAAGGCGCTGTCGTTGTCGAAGGTGGCCGAGCGGCGCAGGGCGGGATCGAGGCGCTGGAAGATGCGCATGATGGCCGCGGCCGTCTCTTCGGCGGTCTTGCCCTTGAGCTTGGCGGCGATGGTGAAGCGGGACTTGCGCTCGGTGAGCACCAGGACGGGCCGGGTTTTCCTGCAGATCAGGAGATCGCCTTCCCAATGGCCGCCTTGGGTTCTGTCGTCGACGGCCGCGGGCCGGTCATGGATCGCGGTGCGGTCTCTGAGTGCCGTCCTGGGCGTCCTGGCCGGGCGAAAGCCGCGCTTGGCCTTCTTCCGGGGCAACAGGCGCCAGAGCCTGGCGTGGCGCTGGGAGCGGCCGTAGATCCAGGCGTAGATGGCCTCGTGGCTGATCGCCTGCAGGCGCTCGGCGCCGGACTTCAGCCAGCCGGCGATCTGCTCGGGCGTCCAGTTCTCGTGCAGGCGCTCGACCACAAAGCGCGCCAGATCCGCCAGGCGATCCAGCATCAGGCCTTTGGCCCGGCGGGCCAGGTAGCGCGCCTCGGCCGTCTGCGGCCGGTAGCGCCCGTCGGCATTGGAATTGCGCTCCAGCTCCCGCTTGATCGTCGAGGGCGCGCGGCCAAGCGCCCTGGCAATCGACCGCCGCGATCGACCGGCTTCATGAAGCTGGGCGATCGCAAACCTTTCATCCAACGAAAGATGGACATATCCTGACATCGCAACACCCCCGAATCTTTGCCAATTCGATCAAGGTGCTCCTTAGCACCTGGGGTGTTGCACTTCATTCCTGAGAGTCCACCCGCTTCGAGTGGACGGATTAATGCACCGACGTGACCATTGCTCGTTGTCCGTTTCGACCGAAGTGCGATTTCGATGCAGTCGGTCGTGGCCTGGGTGGTTCTGAATCGATTGTCGGGATTGCGCTGAATGCCTCCTTGCTCTGTCTCGACCGCCAATTGCCCGCTTAATAATTCAGCGGCGCGGTGATCCCTTCATATCGGCGATGGCGGCGATGTGCTCGGGTCCCAGACCGCAGCAGCCGCCGAGTATCTGCACGCCGGCGTCGCGCCAGGCTTCGGCCAGCTCCCTGAAGCGCGACGGGGCGATGGTGTCCACGAAACGCCAGTGCGGCATCTCGAAGTAGCCGGCGTCCGGGTAGGCCATGACGGGGCCGGCGTGGGCGGCGCGAATGACGGGAAGCGTATCGGCGATCAAGTCCGCGGACGTGTGCATGATGCCCATGACGTCGAATTCCTGTGCCGCGGCCATGGCGACGATATCGGCGAAGGGAACGCTCGGCTCGTGCCACGACTTGACGGCCCCCTCGTCGTCACGGACTGCCGAGAGGCCGCACCACACCGGCAGGTTCGTATCGCTCAGGGCGTGGAACATGGGCGCCATGCGTTCCGGCGCGGACATCATCTCCAGGAGAATGAAGTCGCTGCCGGCATCCGCGTGGATCATGGCAAGCTCGCGAAATGCATCCAACATCGCCGCCGCGCCGGGATGCTCGTATTCCTCCGGCCTGTAGGCACCAGTGGGGATCGGGATCATGTGCGACATCGACCCGGCGACCAGGAGGTCCGGCGTTCCGGCACGCCGGCGCGCTTCCAGCGCCGCGTCGATCGACCGGCGGTTGATCTCGTCGACCTTGTCGCCGAGCCCGGCCGGGCCCAGCATCAGCCGCGACGAGGCGTAGGTGTTGGCGGTTATGATGTCGGCGCCGGCGTCGATGTAGGCGCGGTGCATGTCGACCACGGCCTCCCAGTGATCGAGCGCGACGCGGCCGGACCAAAGCCCGTCGGTCATGGGTACGCCTCGCTTTTCCAGCTCGCTGGAAACGCCGCCGTCGAGAATCAAGACCTCTCCCGCCTGCAAGCGGTCCCGGGTCTTGGCATATCGTGTCGTCATGAAGAACGTCCCCTGTCGCCGTCTCGATTCGCGGCAACCGCGTAGACGGCCTCCGCATCGTGTCGATCACAATCTACTCGGTCGCGCCGGCGCTCAAGCCTTCAGACGGACCCGCGAGATCGGCAGGCGGCGCCACTTCGTCTTCGCTATAGTGGTGCCTTGGGCCGAAAGCGGGAGGAGCGATGACGCTGGCCACACTCTGCCGGAAGGGCAACGAGGACCTGGTGCTGTTTCTCCATGGGCTCGGCTGCACGAAGGAGTGCTTCGCCGGGCTCTGGGGGACGGCGGGGTTGGCGGGCGCGACCCTGCTGGCGCCCGACCTGCCGGGCCACGGCGCCTCGCAGGGGCCGCTGCCGGAGAGCTGGACCATGGAAGGCATGACGGCGGCGGTGCGCGCGCTGCTGCGCGGCCATGCGGCGGAGACGAGCCGCCTGCATGTCGTCGTGCACAGCATGGGCGGCGCCGTCGGCCTGCTGTTGGCGGGCGAGACGCCGATCCCCCTCGCCTCCTTCGTCAACGTGGAGGGCAACCTGGTGGCCGCCGACTGCGGCCTGCTGTCGCGGCGCACGGCGGAGATGGAACTGGCGGACTTCCGGGACGAGAAGTTCGCCCGGTTGACGGCGCGGGCACGGGCCTCGGACGACCCGATCGTCCGGGCCTGGACCGGCTGGATGGAGGCCTGTCCGGCGGAGGCGCTCCACGCCAGCGCGCGTTCCCTGGTCGCCTGGTCCGACGGGGCGAGTTCGGCCGGCTGGTCGGGAAGGTGATCGCCGAGACCCGGCGGTGAGCTCCCCAGCCTCGGGCGTATTCGCGCCCTTGTCCTGGCGGGGCCGCGCGCGCTAGGCTCGCGGGCCGTCCGGCGACGGGAGCCGCCGGAAACCCTCACGCGAGCCGCCGTCCATGACCCCACGCAGCACAGGCCAGAGCTCCGCCACGCGCTTCGCCCTGGTGGCGGCCGAGACCGAGGAAGCGCAGGAGGCGCTGGGGCGCCTCGGCGCGCGCTATGCCACGGTGCCCTTCGAGGAAGCCGAGATCATCGTCGCCCTGGGCGGCGACGGGCTGATGCTGGAGACGCTGCACGCCTCGATCGAGCGCTGCCCGCCGATCTACGGCATGAACCGCGGCACCGTGGGCTTCCTGATGAACGAGTTCGCCGAGGACGACCTGCCCGCGCGCCTGGCCCGGGCCGAGCAGGTGACGCTGCACCCGCTGCGCATGAAGACCCGCGCGGCCGACGGCAGCGAGACCGAGGCGCTGGCCATCAACGAGGTCTCGCTGCTGCGCGAGGGCCGGCAAAGCGCGCACATCCGGATCAGCGTCGACGGCGAGGTGCAGCTCGAGGAGCTGATCGGCGACGGCGCGCTGGTCGCCACGCCCGCCGGCAGCTCGGCCTACAACTTCTCGGCCCACGGCCCGATCGTGCCGCTCGGCGCGCAGCTTTTGGTGCTGACCCCGCTCAACCCGTTCCGGCCGCGGCGCTGGCGCAGCGTGCTGCTGCCCAACTCGGCCGAGATCGCCTTCGAGGTGCTCAACGCCGCCAAGCGGCCGGTCTCGGCCACGGCCGACTACACCGAGGTGCGCGAGGTGACGCGGGTCGAGGTCCGCGAGGCCCCGGGGGTCTCGCTCCACCTGCTGTTCGACCCGGAGCACAACCTGGAGCGGCGCCTGCTGCGCGAGCAGTTCCTGCCGTGACACCTTTCTTGCCCGGAAGATATTGACCTGGGTCAAGGCCGGCGCGTCCGCCGGCTGGAATGATCGGCGTCAACGGCGCGCCGCCGCGGTCTCGAGTTGGCGGCAGGCGCGCGACCTTCCACCAAAGGGTTCCCGGGCAAGATATCCCGGGGGAGGAACGCCATGACCGATACGGAAGACATCCGGCGGGTCATCGAAAAGGCCCTGGAGAACGCGCGGGCCGCGGAGCTCGGCGTGACAAAGCAGACCGAGCACGCGGTGCGCGCCGTGCTGCAGATGCACCCCGAGCTGACCGAGAGCGAGGCGGTCAGGGCCGTACAGCGGGTCATGCGGCCCTATTGAGAAAGAAGGCGGCGGCCGGAGGGCGGCCGCCGCAGGAACCGGCAGGGATCGCGGCCGGGAAGAACTCGTTCCAGGCGCGTCAGGGGCGCCAGAAGGGCTTGGCCGCCTCGCGCTTGGCCGAGGCGCGGTCGATGCCCATGTCGCCCAGCAGACGGTCGTCGAGCGCGGCCAGGTGGGCGCGCTGCTGGGCGCGGTCCTGCCAGGTGTAGAGCAGCTCGAAGACCCGCCGGACGGCGCGGCCGATCGAGCCGGAAACCTCGATCCGCTCCCGGGGGAACAGGGCGGCGGGCGAGCGGATGGCCTCGTAGCGGCTGTTCGACATATCAAAACTCCTTATCCGAATGTTGCGCGTTCATCAAGCTGTCGTCCGACCTGGTATAGCAACTCCGGCGCCTCGTCTCTGTCCGGTTCTTGTGCCCTAGGCCAACATAAATTCGCATCAAACGCGCTGTTTCCAACTTCGGCTCTGGATCAAGAAATAAGCCCGCTTGCGCGCCGCCGCAAACGATGTTATCTCATCATTCGAATTAAATAATCTAATCTGAAGACTGTCATGTCGCGCCGCCTGCCGCCGCTCAATGCGCTGCGCGCCTTCGAGGCCGCGGCCCGCCACCTGTCCTTCACCAAGGCGGCGGAGGAGCTCTTCGTCACCCAGGCGGCGATCAGCCACCAGGTCAAGGCCCTGGAGCAGAGCCTGGGGCTTACTCTGTTCCGGCGCTACAACCGGCGCCTCATGCTAACCGACGCGGGCCAGGCCTACCTGCCGCCCCTACGCGAGGCGCTCGACCTGATCGCCCACGCCACCGAGCGGCTCACCACGGTGGAGGACTCCGGGGCGCTGACGGTCAGCGCGCTGCCCTCCTTCGCCGCCAAGTGGCTGCTGCCGCGCCTGTCGCGGTTCCGCGAACGCCACCCGGAGATCGACGTCCTGGTCCAGGCCAACGGCGCGCTGACCGACTTCGCCCGCGACGGCGTCGACCTGGCGATCCGCTATGGCCGCGGCAACTATCCGGGCCTCGAAGTCGCGTACCTGATGGACGACGTGGTTTTCCCGGTGTGCAGCCCGAAACTGCTCGAGGCGGGCCCGCCCTTGGAGAAACCGGACGACCTGAAGCACCACACCCTGCTGCACGACCCGACCACCTCGGACGACAGCAAGGACTGGAAGACCTGGCTCAAGCTGGCCGGGGCGAGCGGCGTCGATCCGACCCGCGGTCCGGGCTTCACCGACGCCAGCATGGTGCTGCAGGCGGCGGTCGAGGGCCAGGGGGTGGCGCTCGGGCGCAGCGCCCTGGCCGCGATCGACCTGGAGGCCGGGCGCCTGGTGCAGCCCTTCGGGCCGGCGGTTCCCTCGGACTTCCGCTACTTCTTCGTCACGCCCCCGGCGAAGGCCGAGCTGCCCAAGGTGCGGGCCTTCCGGGACTGGCTGCTCGAGCAGACGGCGGAGGCGCGGCGACCGGCCAGCCAAGCCGCCGACGCCCTTCCTGAGGAAAGGTGATCCGGACCGGGATGCCGAGACGCTGGGCCAGCGCGACCTCGATCCTGGCCCAGTCCAGGCGCGCGGCCGCGGCGCCGGCCTTGGCCAGGATCAACTCCTCGGCGCCCGCCGCCGGGCGCTGGGTGAACTCGCGCGAAACTTCGAGCTCGTCCAGTTGGTCCAGGTCGGGATGGACCTCGAGGTAGAGCTCGCCGGCCTGCCAGCCGAGCTTGACCGGCTGGCTGACGACAGTCACCTTGGTGCCGATCTCGACCGTCCGGAAGAGCTGCTCGATCCGTTCCGGGTAGAGGCGGATGCAGCCCCTGCTGACCCGACGCCCGACGCCATAGGGCTTGTGGGTGCCATGAATCAAGTAGGTCTCCCAGCCGAGATAGAAGGCGTACTTGCCCAGGGGGTTGGCCGGCCCCGGCGGGAAGGCGGCCGGAAGGGCCGGGTTTTCCGCCCGCGCTGTCGCGGTCGGGAACCAGGTCGGGTCCGTCTGCTTCCTGACGATCTTGGTCGTCCCCAAGGGCGTGGTGAAGCCCTGCCGGCCGATGCCGATGGTTGCCGTGACCGGCGCGGCGTCGCCGCCCGGAAAGTAATAGAGCCGAAGCTCCGCCAGATTTATGACGATGCCCTCGCGCTCCGCATCGGGCAGAACGTGCGCCGACGGCAAGAGGAGCGCGGTGCCCGCCCCCGGCATCCAGGGGTCGATCCCGGGATTGGCCGCCATGATCTCCAGCACGCCGAGATCCTGCTCGCGCGCGACCTCGAGCAGCGTGCGGTCTGCCTCGCCGACGTAAATTCGCATCTGCCCGATCAGGTCGCCCGGCGGCTCGGCCGCGCGCGAGCCGGTCGGAAGGATGACGGTGCCAAAGACCGCGGCGCCGAAGACGGCGGCCCTTACGACCGCGGCGACGCGGGCCGCGACCCGGCGAGAGATCTCGAAAGTGCACACCTTTGCGGCGCCCCAGCCCTGACAGCGATCACGCGGCCCTGAGTACCATTCGAGAGAGCGGACGTCCAATGGGCAGGAGGCCCCGGGCCGGCGTTGCCGCGGAGCCGACGCGTGGCGGCAAACCCGCGCCGCGCCGCAGCCGGCCCGCGTCCATCAGAGCTTGCGCAGAGCCTCGCTGTAGATCTTGTCCGCCTTGTCGCTCGCGGCCCTGGCCTCGTCGGCCGCCCGGGCGGCCTGCTGGGCGGCGTTCTTCGCCTCGGCGGCGGCGTTCCTGGCCTCCGCGGCGGCCTTGGCGGCGTTGTCGTTGGCGGAGCGGGCAAGTTCCTGCGTCTGCATCAACTCGGTCCGCAGCGAGGCGATATCCGAGCGCAGCGCGTCCGTTTCCGATTGCCTCGCACAGCCGGAGACGGCGATCGCGGCCGCGGCGACGAGCGCGACCGGCAACCAAGTGGACTTGACGGACATCTTCTCCTCCTTTGGATGGTGGCGGCGCCGTGGCGCGGCCCGATCCCGGCTTCGCCGCCTATTCCTCGCCGTGGCGTTCGGCCGCGCGCTCGGGCCCGGCGACGAAGCGGTCGAAGGCCTGCTTGCCGGCGGCATCGGCCGCCGAAACCCAGATCGAGGCCGCGCCGCGCCCGGGGGCGACGAATTCCTCCCAGAATTCGCCGAGGGCGATCTCCTCCGGCCCCTCGGGCGCATCCTCGTCGCCGGGGATGCGGGCGCCCAGCTCGTCTTCCACGCGAACCCCGAGGGTCCGGCGGTCCGGCCGGTGTTCGGGCACCGCCTCGAGGGACCCGACCGCGGTCACCTCCCGAACCTCGGTCTCCTCGTAGCCGCCCTTTTCAGGCCGGAAGCCATCCTCCGCGACGTCCTCGTGCCACGCGCCGGCCAACAAGCCCGACTCGCCCTCTCTGACGGCCCGGAGACTCCACGCCACGACGACCTGGGGCGGAAGATCGCTCTCGTAATCTTCCATGCGCGACCTCCGCGTGCCGGAACCGGCCCAGCGATTTTCCGATGCGGTTTTTCCGCCGATCATGTTCCGCCCGGAAACGCAAAACGCCAATGATCTGGCTCAATGGGGCGGCGCGGGCCCGCGGCACAGGTTCCGGATAGCCGCCGCGCCGGGTCCGGGCTAGGGTGGCGGAGCACGACCTTGGAGGCGCCAGCCCCGTGACCCCCATGACCCGCAGCATCGAGGAGAGGATCGCCGCGCTCCACTGGCCCGACATCGAAGCCGCCGTCGGCGAGCGCGGCTATGCCCGCACGCCGCGGCTGCTGAGCGCCGCCGAGTGCCGCTCGCTGACCGCGCTTTACGGCGACGACCAGCGCTTCCGGGCGCGCATCGACATGGCGCGCCACGGCTTCGGCCTGGGCGACTACGCCTACTTCGCCGAGCCCCTGCCCGAGCCGGTGGCCGCGCTGCGCCGGGCCCTCTACGCCCGCCTGGCGCCGCTCGCCAACCGCATGACGGAGGCCATGGGCGGCGAGGTGCGCTATCCCAAGACCCTGGACGCCTACCGCCGGCGCTGTCACGCCGCCGGGCAGCGGCGGCCGACGCCGCTGCTGCTGCGCTACCGGGCCGGCGGCTACAACAACCTGCACCGCGACCTCTACGGCGAGCTGCTGTTCCCGCTCCAGGCCGCCGCCATGCTGAGCCGGCCCGGCGCCGACTACGAGGGCGGCGAGTTCCTGCTGGTCGAGAACCGGCCGCGCCGGCAGGCGCGCGGCGAGGCGATCGCCGCCGAACAGGGCGAGCTCTTGATCTTTCCGGTTTACGAACGACCTGTAGCGGGCAAGCGCGGCATCCTGAAGGCCGCCATGCGCCATGGGGTCAGCCGCCTGCACAAGGGCGAGCGTTACGCCCTGGGCATCATCTTCCACGACGCGGCGTGAACGGGGAGGAAGGGAACGGGTCTATGGCGGACCAAGGGGCGGACGAAGGATTGAATGCCGATTTCTCCCAGCTGGTCGTCCTGCACACGGACGCGATGGACTGGCAGGCGAGCCCGAGCCCGAGCGTCTGGCGCAAGCGCCTCGACCTGGCGGGCGCGGCCGAGGCGAGCCGGGTCACCTCGGTGGTGCGCTACGACGCCGCGAGCGCCTTTCCCGAACATCCCCATCCGGACGGTGAGGAGATTCTGGTGCTCGAGGGCGTGTTCTCCGACGAGCACGGCGACTATCCCGCCGGCAGCTACCTGCTGAACCCGGAGGGCTTCAGCCACGCGCCCTTTTCCCGGGAGGGCTGCGTGCTGTTCGTCAAGCTGCGCCAGTATCCCGGCAGGGCGCGCCGGCAAATTATCGTCGACACCAACACGGCCCGGTGGCAAGCCCGGCCGACGCCCGGCGTCGAGGCCATGACGCTCTACGAGGAGGCGGGCTACCCCGAGGCCATGCGCCTGGTCCGCCTGGCCCCGGGCACGACGACCCCGGCGCACGACCATCCCGGCGGCGAGGAGGTCTTCGTGCTCGCCGGAGGCTTCGCCGACGAGCACGGCAGCTACCGCGCCGGCAGCTGGGTGCGCTATCCGCCCGGCAGCCGCCACGCGCTGGCCTCGAAGCAGGGCTGCACCCTCTACGTCAAGGCCGGACACCTGGGCTGACGGCGAGGTGGGGCGGCGGGCCCTTCCCCGCTTCGCGGCATAGGCAATGGGATCCCCGGCTTCGGGCCTGCTGGGAAATCGTTACCTCGCCAGCAGGCGAACATAGGAAGCCACATCGACAATTTCGTTGTCGGTAATACTCTCCTGCCACGATGGCATATAAACTCCTTTGCCGTCCCGGATTATGTCGACGAGCTCCTCGTCGCTCATCTCCTGCATGGCCGCCGTTTTCGTGAAGTCGATCATGGAGATCCCAATCATATGTGCAAGAAGACCTCGTCCCGTTCCCGACGACCCGTGGCACGCCGCGCAGGCCCTCTTGAATATGACCCTGCCGCGGCGCGTATCCCCCCGGGTCCTGAGATCTCCCCGGGTGATCACGGAGGTGTAGGCCGCGATATCAAGCAGATCCGCCTCGGACAACACAACGCTCCAGTTCGGCATGTCCGAACCGTCCATTCTGCGGTAGCCCCCTATCACGGCGGCGAGGTCCTTCACATCCTTCGTCTGGTACCGCTCTGACGTGAGATCGGCCGGTTCGTAATTCAGCTTTTCCGCAACGGGTCCCCTGCTTTTGCCGTCGGGGCCATGGCAGACAAAACAGTAAGAGCGATAAAGCTGGCTTCCTATCAGGGCGTTCGGCTCATCCTGTGCAAAAAGATCTGAGGTCAGCATCATCGCCGGGACGAGCGATACTAGCCAAACCAGGATTTTCATCGGACATCTCCCAAGTGACATACACGCGACTTCCAATTCCGCAGGAGTTGTCCCCCCTATTCATCGGTTCCGGTTGTTCGGGTCATCCTCCCCGCTTCCGGTGCCGGCAATGACGCTTTGCAGGGTCTCGTCCTCGTAAGCGACGAAGCCCTTCGTCACCTGCGCGAAGTCCATATAGAAGGGATGCTCGGAGCGTTCGACGACCTTGTCGCAAAAGCGAGAGATCCATCGGGACAGGTGTTCGTCGAAGAAACGCTTCTCGATCTTCAGGATGTTCACGGCGAACTCTTCGTTCGGCTCCGCCCAGGCCTCTGCTTCCTTCGTGGCCAGCCTCTGCATGAACTCCAGTTCCGCACTGATGTGGTCAGGCATGCCGGTGAAGCTGTCTTCGTATTCAAGCCCGGCCGCTTCGATGAACTTCTTCACCTTGACCGTCTGCGGGCCCCACAAAGTCGCCTCCATCGGATTCGGGAACTCGATATTCACGGATTCATGGGGAGAAATGTGGGGACCTGGACCGATGAACAGCCTTGCATATTCAACGGCCAGGTCCTCGGCAAGAGCCTCGCAGGGAGAGTCGTGGAGGTCATGTCCCAGGGTGAGGCCGAGCGAGTCCAGGGCACTCGCGAACTCCCGAGCCTTGAGTTGAGCCAGGAACGCGGCGGAAGGTTCCGCCCGGAAGACCGCAGCCAGAAGACCGTACACGTTGCTCCGCGACGCAGCCGTCTCGGCCATGTCCGTCCGGGCGAGTGCCATCCTGCCCTCCTTTCGTCTGGTCGGCCGTTCAGGCCTAGGCCTTCTCCACCCTCACGACGGCATCCATCCACCTCTGCTGCCCGCTGATCTGATCCGGCGAGCTGGGAATGAGGGCATTCGGATGAACGCCGTGTTTGTCCCACCACTTGTTCTTGAAGTCCGGATCGTCGTCGGCGACACCGGGGATCGGCGACACATTGCCCGAGCCGTAACGGCCCGAGTGTTCCCGGCCCACGTGGTAGGAGATGGCGATGACGCCGGGGATGATCCCCTCGGTCACATGGACATGGGTCGTGATCTCGCCGAGCTTGTTGTAGACCCGGATCTTGTCCCCGTCCTTGAGCCCCCGCTCGGCGGCGGTCTTAGAATTCATCCAGCCCGGGTTGTCGTGATAGATCTCGGACAGCCACTTGCAGTGCGCCGTCCGCGAGTGCGTGTGCACGCCAACCTTGTAGGTGGTGAGATTGAGTTCGTCCGGGGCCATGGCCGCGTGCTCGGGGATCGGCGTATAGGTCGGGAAGACCGGCATCCCCTTGGCCTTCATGAGCTCGGAATAGAACTCCAGGAAGCCGGACTTGTTGACCTTGTCCGGCTTGAAGCCGCGATAGACCGCGCCGTCGATCTCCTGGCCGACATAGCCCTTGTAGGAGTTCGGCGTGTTCTGGTAGCCCACCTCCTTGGCTTCCGCCTCGCTCTTGGCCTTGGACTTCCGCCAGTTCCAGTAGACGCCCGTGGCCTCGTCGAAGATCACGCCGTCCGCCCCGAGGGCCTCCGCCGGGATCTCGGTCCTGAAGGCGAGGTAGTCCGGCGCGGCGTTCGCGTCGTGCCAGACGCCTTTCGCTTTCATGTACTCGAAGCCGCCGGCCTCCTTGATGCCCGGGGTCATCTCACAGGACTGTCGGACGAAGTCCTGCTTGTCACTCCAGGCCAGCTCGAGGCCGAGTCGTTTCGCCAGACCGGCCCACATGTCGGCGATATCCCGCGCATCGCCAAGCGGCTTGACGAGGGGTTGACGGAAGTAATACTCGGCCACCTGGGTCGGCGAGACCATGTCCTCCCAGTCCCAACGCTCCAGATAGGTGACGTCGGGCAGGATGATGTCGGCGAGCGACGAGGACTCATCATAGACGATGTTCACGCTCACCAGGAACGGCATGAGGCTCTCGTCCTTCATGATCTCCCGGTTCTCCGCCACCTCGCCGTTGACGTAGACCGGGTTGTAGCAGGACCAGATGTAGACATCCGGGCGGCCGTTGCGGCCATCCTTGATCATCTTCAGCACCTGATTGCTGACATGGTGGGTCGGGTAGGCCACCTGGCCCGGAAAGCCGTCATTGATGTCCAGCGCGCGAAGCTCGCCGCCGGTCTTCTGGCCGGCCTTGGACGAAGGGGCCGACCAACCGGCGCCGACGCCCTGGCACCGCCCGCCCGGGCTGTTGACATTGCCGGTGATCGCCGCCAGCAGCATCATGGCCCGTTCCTGGTCGGAGCCGTTCTGGTGGGCGATGGTGCCGCGATAGCTGACCACAACGCCGGCCTTCGCCTTGGCGAAGCCTCGGGCCAGGTCGCGGATCTTCTCCGCGGGGACCGTGCTTTCCTTCTCGGCCAACTCCGGCGTGAACTCGGCCACCTGCTCCTTGACCGCGGCGATCTTGTCGTCGACCGAGGCGTTGCGATCGGCCGAGACCTTCATGAACTTGAAGAGATCCTCTTTGTAGAGCCCCTCGTTCATGATGACGTTGCACATGGCAAGGGCGACGAGGCCGTCCTTGCCAACGGCGATCGGAACCCACTCGTCGGCGAAGGCCGCCGTGTTGGTCAGCCGCACATCGAACACGTAGACCGGCACGCCGCGACCGACATGGGCCTCGATGAGCCGCTGCGAGGTCGGAATGTGGTTGGTGTGGGTGTTGGCCACGTTGGACCCGAAGATCAGCACGAAGTCGGTCTTGTCGAAGTCCCAGTTGTCGTAGTGACCGCCCCACATGAGCTCCTGGCTGGTCCACTTGCCCCCTTCGCAGATGGAGGTGTGGTTGCCGATGGTCTTGGTGCCGAAGGCGTGCAGGAAGTCGTAGCTGACCTTGGCCTGGCTCGCCTTGTTGCGCCCGTACTGGTACATGAGCTTTTCGGGCGTGCCGGCATCGAGCAACGGCTTCAGGCGCGCCGCGATCTCGTCCAGCGCCTCGTCCCAGGTGACCCTCTTCCACTTGTGCTCGCCGCGCTTGCCGACGCGCCGCAGGGGATAGAGGATGCGGTCGGGGAAGTAGACCTGGTTGATGCCCGCCTGACCCTTGGCGCAGATCACGCCCTGGGTGCGAATCGAGTCGGGGTGCCCCTCGAGCTTGACGAGCCGCCCGTCCTCGACGAATCCGATCATGGAATCGCGGGTCACGCACTGCCAGCAGGCGGTCGGAATCGCCTGTCTTTCCTGGCCCGTGACGGGCGAAAAATCCCTGCCGCCCTTGGCGAAGGTGATCGTTCCGGCGAACGCCGGTTGGCTATCGACGGCCCCGGTCGCGAGGACAGCGCCACTGGCCGCAGACAACCTCATGAAATTGCGTCTGTTAAGGTTCTTCATTTCCTTGTCCTCCTTTGTCCCCTTGGGGCCTCAGCCGTCCAGAGTGTCGACGTAGTGATCCAGCTTTTTCGGTTCGCGCTGCCGGTAGACCGTCTTCAGCAGGTTATCCGGATCGATGTAGAACACGTGCGGATTTGTCCTTTCTTCTGGAAGCAGGACGTTCTTCTCGAGGTTATGTTCCTTGACGAGCTTCGAGACCTCGCTTTCAGGATCGTTGAGGTCGCCGAAGATTCTCGCGTGCCCCTGGCAGGTGTTGACGCACGCAGGCTCGACACCATTGTCGATCCTGTGCTTGCAGAAGTCGCACTTGTCCACGGCCTGCTTCTCGGGCTTCTTACCGGCCTTGGTGAAGGGGTCGAAGGACCGGACCCCGTAGGGACAGGCGTCGAGGCATTTGCCGCACCCGATGCATTGCTCGGCGTCAACCAGGATCAACCCGTCGGGTCGCCTGTAAGTCGCCCCGCCGCGATAACGGATCTTCTTGCCTTCCGGCGTCTCGTAGGTCAGCCTCTCGCCCGGATATTCCGGGCAAATCTTTACGCAGGGCGGAACCTCGGCAGTCGGGTCTTCCTTGTTACTCGTGCAGTGATTGCACATCAGCGGCAGGTTGATCTTCGTGACGTTGGGGAAGGTTCCGATCATCTTGTGCTGGATGACGGTCCTGAACCGGCCGAGAGAGACATTGTTTTCCGCCTTGCAGGCCACCGTGCAGGCACTGCAGCCGATGCAGCGGCGCAGGTCCATGACCATGGCCCACCGCGGCGCTTTCGCGGCCGCCTCGGCTTTCCCCACGGGAGTCGCGAGGGCGGCCGTCCCGGCGGCCGCCACGCCGGCGCCTCTGAGCACATCGCGCCGTCCGATGCTTGGTTCTGTCGTTTCAGTCATGCCCAATTCTCCTGTTGATCTCGTGGTTCTCATTCGCGCGCAGATCGCAAAGCGCGTATTCGCAAGTTATTCATTGCTCGCTGTCCAATAGATCTATGGAGTCTTCGAAATTCACGAGTGCCTCATCCAAGATCATGATCGAATATTTCTTGTTGTGAACGCCGTTGCCGATCCCAACAATATTCAACAGCTCCTGGCCCGTGGCGATCGTCTCCCCGGCCTCTCTCAGCGTTGCGGCATCGAGCTTGCCCTCCGCCGCGGCGAGCGCCTGAAGCGCTTCCGTCTCGACCTCTTCGACAAACTTGACCTCACGCTCCAGCGTCTGCTTCCAGTCCTCGAGCATCTTGCGATGCTCCGGCGTGTGGCATTTGGCACAGGTCTCGGCGGAACCGATCATCACCGACTGACCTTTGGCGTGCTTGGGCTCGATATGGCAGCCGGCACAGTTGGTCTTGACGGCATCCATGAGGGCGGGAGTCGGCGAGACGTTTTCGCTGACCCTGGCACCCGCCAAGAGGATCTTCTGGAAGCGATGCTGGTCGCGATGGCACGTCACGCAGCTGGTGCGGACACCGTCCAGGTAGTCCTCCTTGGCGCCGTGCTGAGACGGCTTGTGGCACTCCAGGCAATCGGCCCGCCGGCCCGCCACGTGCTCGTCGTGCATCAGTTTCCCGTCGCGGCCTTTCGAAGACAGGGCCGTCGAGGCGCTGTGGCAATCGAGGCATTCGTCCGTCTTGATCTCGTCCGTGGCCACGACCTCGTGCAGATGGCAGCTCTCGCAGGGCACCCCGGCCTTTTCGAGGGTTTCGTGGGTGATCGGCTTCTTGCTCGGGTCGTCGGCAGTCAGCTGTTGTTGCATGGATTTGG
>Ga0224512_10002996_pt1 | contig 15078 bp, 15 predicted proteins | sample SF_May12_sed_USG_4_FD_169103 | JGI IMG/M metagenome (GOLD analysis project Ga0224512, IMG submission 169103) | Sediment microbial communities from San Francisco Bay, California, United States - SF_May12_sed_USGS_13 | ecosystem: Environmental > Aquatic > Marine > Sediment | place: USA...
CTGCTGCAGCACCTGCCCGGGATCGAGCCCGCAGCGCGCCCGGAGGCCGCCCGGCGCGCCCTTGCCCGCGGCGCGGGCGCCTTGGACGCGGCGGCGCAGGCGGACATCGTTGCCGAAACCCTGGCCCTGCTGGAGGATCCCGGGTTCGCGCCGCTGTTCGGCCCGGACAGCCTGGCCGAGGTGCCGGTCACCGGTCTCATCGACGGCGCCGTGGTGTCCGGGCAGGTCGACCGCCTGGTGGTCGCTGACGACGCCGTCCTGGTGGTCGATTACAAGACCGGGCGCCGCGCCCCCGGGAGCGTCGACCAGGTGCCGCCCGCTTACCTCCGCCAGATGGCGCTCTACCGCGCCCTTCTTGCCCGCGCCTTCCCCGGGCGCCGAATCAAGGCGGGGCTGGTTTTCACCGCCGGGCCGCGCCTTGTGGCGCTGCCCGACGCGGCCCTGGATGAGGCTTTTTCGGCCCTGACCGCCCAGCTTGACGGTGGCGGACCGCCCCCCTAAACTCGCGCCGTCTTGGGGCCGATCCGCCCATTATCTCAGGGGAACAATATGGCTACGAAACAAGTGACCGATAGCAGTTTCGAGGCCGACGTGCTCAACGCCGACGGCCCGGTTCTGGTCGATTTCTGGGCCGAATGGTGCGCGCCCTGCAAGCAGATCGCGCCGATCCTCGATGAGGTGGCCGAGGAGCTCGCGGGCGATCTGACCATCGCCAAGGTCAATATCGACGAAAACCCCCAGACCCCCAGCAAGTACAACGTCCGGGGCATCCCGACACTGATCCTGTTCAAGGGCGGCCAGGTGGTCGGCACCAAGATGGGAACCGTGCCCAAGGGCGCGCTCCTGGAATGGGTGCAGTCGGCGCTCTGAGACGTCAACGATCGATTTCGAGACGGCCCCGGGTTCGCGGGGCCGTTTTTCATTGCCCGCGCCGGACGGTCCGCCGCGCTCAGGCAATCCTGACCCGGTCCGCCTTCAGAACCGCGCCGGCGAGATAGAGGGATCCCGTGATCAACACCCGGCCGGGGGGCTGGCGGGCGATCTCGGCAAGCGCTGTTTCCAGGGACGCGGCCGGTCGGGCGGGGATGCCCAGCCGGCGCCCGTCGGCGGCCAGGACCTCGGGCAGGAAGCTCGTGTGTTCGCCCGGCACCGCGACCGCCCACAGGCCGCGGGGCGGCGGCAGCAGGCGGGCGATGGGTGTGAGGAACCCGATGGGGTCCTTGGCCGCCACCATGCCGACCACGAGATAGAGCGGCCCCGTGTCGCCGAACGCATCGTCGAGCCCGCCTGCCAACGCCCGGGCGAGGGCGCGGCCCGCCGATGGATTGTGCCCGCCATCGAGCCACACCGCGAAACCGCGCGCGATAAGGTCGCGCGTCAGGGGGCCGCCGGAAAGCCTTTGCAGCCGCGCGGGCCAGGTCGCCTGGGCCAGCCCCTTGGCCATCGCCGCCGGCGTGATCCGGGGATTCCCGAACGCCTTCAAGGCGGCGACGGCGGTGGCCGCGTTGGCCGCCTGATGGCCGCCCGGAAGGCTGGGGTGCGGCAGATCGAGGATGCCGTCCGCATCCCGGTAGCCGAGCCCGTCCGCGTCGGGGCGCACGGAAAACTCCCGGCCCCAACGGATCAGCGGAGCGTCCAGCTCCCCGGCCCTGTCCGCGATCACCCGGGCCGCGATCGCGTGCTGCGGGCCGATCACGGCAGGGACCCGGCGCTTGAGGATGCCGGCTTTTTCGCCGGCGATCTGCGCCAGGCGGGTGCCGAGGAACTGCTGATGGTCGAGGGAGACCGGCGTGATCACCGTCACCCGGGGGCGGGCGATGACGTTGGTCGCATCCAGCCGGCCGCCGAGGCCGGTTTCCAGCACCGTCAGGTCGGCCTTGGCCCGGGCGAAGGCCAGGAAGGCGGCGGCGGTGGTGATCTCGAAAAAGGTGATGGGGTTGTCGCCGTTGGCCGCCTCGCATTCCTCCAGCAGGCGGGCCAGGGCGGCATCGCCGATGCGCCGGCCGGCGGGGCGGATGCGCTCGGTGAAGTGCACCAGATGGGGCGATGTATAGACGTTTGGTTTGAGGTTGGCTGCCTCGGCCATGGCTTTGAGATAGGCGACAACCGAGCCCTTGCCGTTGGTCCCGGCAATGTGGATCACCGGGGCGAGGTCGCGTTCGGGATGGCCGAGCGCCTTCAGAAGACGGCGGACGCGCCCGAGGGAAAGGTCGATCCGGCGGGGATGCAGGCCGGCGAGCCGCGCCAGCACCGCGTCACTGTTCGGAGGCCGGGGTCCCGGAGGCATCGGGTTCGATTTCGGGGACGCCCTCGGCGGGCTCACCGCGCGGCAGGGTGACGACATCGCCTGCGGGGTTGCGGTTGCACAGCAGGTCGAGCACCCGGATCAGGGTTGCGCGCAGCTCACCGCGGGGGACCACCATATCCACCATGCCGTGGTCGAGCAGATATTCCGCCCGCTGGAAGCCTTCGGGCAGGGTTTCGTGAATCGTGTTCTCGATCACCCGGGCGCCGGCGAAGCCGATGACGGCGCCGGGTTCGGCGATGGAGATATCGCCCAGCATGGCGAAGCTCGCGGACACGCCGCCGGTGGTGGGGTCGGTCAGTACGACGATGTAGGGTAGGCCGGCCTCGCGCACCTCTTCCACGGCGACGGTGGTCCGGGGCATCTGCATCAGCGACAGGATGCCTTCCTGCATCCGCGCCCCGCCGGAAGCGGGAAACACGATCAGCGGCGCTTCCTGGAATACCGCCAAGCGGGCCGCCGCGATCAGCCCGTCGCCCACCGCGGTGCCCATGGACCCGCCCATGAACTGGAAGTCGAAGGCCGCGACGACGGCGGGAACGCCGCCGATCTTGCCGTGGGCGACCTGGATCGCGTCGTCCCCACCGGTCTTGGAGCGGCTCTCCTTGAGCCGCTCGCTATAGCGCTTCTGGTCGCGGAATTTGAGGGGATCGTCGGTCGCCTCGGGCAGCTCTATGGTCTGGTAGCTGTCGTCGTCGAACACCAGTTTCAGGCGGTCCGCGGCCGCGATCCGCATATGGTGGCCGCAATGGGTGCAGACATGGAGGTTGGCCGCGAGCTCGCGGTGGAAGATCATCTGCTCGCAGCCTAGGCACTTGTGCCAAAGGTTCTCGGGCACGTCCTCCTTGCCCTGGAGCGCACGGATGCGCGGGCGTACGAAATTGGTCAGCCAGTTCATGATCTAACCCTTAAGCGGTCTCCGATTTCCGCGCGCCGCGCACCGCGGCGGCGAGGTGCCGGACCAGTTCCAATGTGTCGGCAACCAAACCTGCCCCCGGGCGGCCTTCGCCGTCAAGCCCTTCCCGGATGCGTTCGACGATGGCCGACCCGACCACGGCGGCGTCGGCGACCCTGGCGATGGCGGCCGCCTGATCGGGCGTCTTGATACCGAACCCCACCGCCAGCGGCAGATCCGTGGCGGCGCGCAACTCCGCGATCCGTCCGGCGACGGCCCCGACATCGGGCGCGCGGGTGCCGGTGATGCCGGTGATCGAGACGTAGTAGATGAAACCCGACGTGTTGGTCAGCACCTTCTTGAGCCGCTTCGCATCGGTCGTCGGCGTGGCGAGCCGGATGAAATGCAGGCCCGCATCCCGGGCCGGCAGGCACAATTCCTGATCCTCTTCAGGCGGCAGGTCGACGATGATCAGCCCGTCGACGCCGGCCGCCTTGGCGTCGGTGAGGAAGCGCGCGTTGCCGTATATGTAGATCGGGTTGTAATAGCCCATCAGCACGATCGGCGTTTGCCGGTCCTGTTCCCGGAAGCGGCGCACCGCCGCGAGCGTCTTGACCATGTTCTGACCGGCCTTGAGCGCGCGCAGGCTGGAGGCCTGGACCGCCGGCCCGTCGGCCATGGGGTCGGAGAACGGCATGCCGATCTCGATGATGTCGGCGCCCGCTTCGGGCAGGCGCGCAAGGATCTCCGCCGCGGTCCCGGGTTCGGGATCGCCCGCGGTGACGAACGCCACCAGGCCAGCGCGGCCCTCTTCTGCAAGTGCAGCAAACCGTTGGGCGATGCGGTCGCCTTGGGCCCCGCTCACAGGTTTTCCCCGAGGAGCCGGGCGACCGAGAACACGTCCTTGTCGCCGCGCCCGCACATGTTCATTACCAGAAGGTGGTCGGGCGCCAGGTTTGGGGCATGACGGATGACATGGGCGAGCGCATGGGCGGGCTCCAGCGCCGGCAGGATGCCTTCGAGGCGCGAGCACAGCTTGAAGGCGGCCAGCGCCTCCGCGTCGGTCGCCGATACGTAGCTGACCCGTCCCTGGTCGTGCAGCCAGGCATGCTCCGGCCCGATGCCGGGATAATCGAGCCCGGCGGAAATCGAGTGCGCCTCGGTGATCTGTCCGTCGTCGTTCTGCAAAAGGTAGGTGCGGTTGCCGTGCAGCACGCCCGGCCTGCCGGCGCTGATCGAGGCGGCATGCTTGCCGGTTTCGATGCCCTCGCCGGCGGCTTCGACGGCAAACATCTCCACGCCGGCGTCGTCGAGGAAGGGGTGGAACAGGCCGATGGCGTTGGAGCCGCCGCCGATGCACGCGACCAGGGTGTCGGGCAGGCGGCCTTCGGCGGCGTCGAGCTGCTGGCGCACCTCGCGCCCGATCACCGATTGGAAATCGCGCACCATGGCGGGATAGGGATGCGGCCCGGCCGCCGTGCCGATCAGGTAATAGGTGCTCTCGACGCTGGCGACCCAGTCGCGCAGCGCTTCGTTCATGGCGTCCTTGAGGGTGGCGGAGCCCGACGTCACCGGCTCCACTTTGGCCCCCAGCAGTTTCATGCGGAAGACGTTGGGCTGTTGGCGCTCGATATCGGTGGCGCCCATGTAAACCGTGCAGTCGAGATCGAAGCGCGCGCACACGGTGGCGACGGCGACCCCGTGCTGGCCGGCCCCGGTCTCGGCGATGATGCGCTTCTTGCCCATGCGCCGGGCCAGCAGGATCTGGCCGAGGCAGTTGTTGATCTTGTGGGATCCGGTGTGATTGAGCTCGTCGCGCTTGAAATAGATCTTGGCGCCGCCGAGCTCCTGGGTCAGGCGTTCGGCGAAATAGAGCGGCGACGGGCGGCCCGCGTAATGGGTGAGAAAATGATCGAGCTCGGCCTGAAACCCGGGATCGTCGCGCGCCTCGTCCCAGGCCTTTTCCAGGTCGAGGATCAGCGGCATCAGGGTTTCGGCGACGAAGCGCCCGCCGAATATATCGAAATGGCCGGCCTCGTCGGGACCGGCCCGGAACGTGTTGGGACTGCTCATGTTTTGGCTCGCTCTCGGGGTGCGGCACTATACATGCCGCGCGTCCATATTCCAATCCTGGGCGCAGGGCGGCGGCCGGGCATCAGATCGCGGCCGCACGGGCCAGGAAGGCCCGGATGAGGGCTGGGTCCTTCACGCCGGCGGTGCTCTCGACACCCGACGATACATCGACCATCCGGGCGCCGCTGATCGCCACGGCCTCGGCCAGATTGCCGGCGTCGAGCCCGCCCGACAGCATCCAGGGCCGTGACCAGCTTTCGCCGGCGATGATGCGCCAATCGAAGGAAAGCGCGTTGCCGCCGGGCAGCGCGTGCGTCATTTCGGCCGGGGGCTTGGCATCGAACAGCAGGATGTCGGCGGCCGCTTCGTGGGCCCGGGCATGGGCTAGGTCTTCGGGGCCGGCGATCTTGACGGCCTTGATGATGGGCAGGGAAAAACGGGCTCGAATCTCGGCCAGGCGCCGAGGTGTTTCGCCGCCGTGCAGCTGCAGCGCATCCAGCGGCACCCGGGCCAGCGTCTCGACCAGCAACGCATCAACGGGATCGACGAACACGCCGACCCGCGTGATGCCCGCGGGCACCCGGGCGGCAAGCCCGGCGGCGGCATCCAGGGACAGGAACCGGGGCGAGGGGGGATAGAACATCAGCCCGACGTACCTGGCGCCGCCTTCGACAGCGGCGTCCATGGCGGCGGCACCGGTGATGCCGCAAATCTTGACGGTGAGGGTCATGGGATCAGGCCAGCGTTTCGGCCGCCTCGGCGGCGATCCGGCGGGCCGCCGCGGCCGGGTCCGGTTGGCCCGTGATCGGCCGGCCGATGACCAGGAAATCGGCGCCGTCGCGAATCGCCTGGGCCGGCGTGACCACGCGTTTCTGATCGCCCGCCTCGGCTCCGGCGGGGCGGATGCCCGGGGTCACCAGGATGAAATCCGTCCCCAGCGCCCGGCGAAGGGCCGTGATTTCCCGGGCCGAGCAGACGACGCCGTCGAGCCCCGCCTCCGCCGCCAGGCTGGCGAGGCGCACCACCTGGTCTTCAGGGGCGGCGCCCACGCCGAGCGAGGCAAGGTCCTCGCCATCGAGGGAGGTCAGCACCGTCACACCCAGCACCAGGGGGGCCGCGCAGCCGGCCGTGTCCGCCGCTTCCCGGGCGGCCTCCCGGGCCGCCGCCATCATCGCCCGGCCGCCTCCGGCATGAACGTTGATCAGCCTAGGTCCCAGGGGCACGGCGGCGCGCATGGCGGCGGCGACCGTGTTGGGGATGTCGTGGAATTTGAGGTCGAGAAACAGATCGACGCCCGTCGCCCGGTCCATCACCTTGCGGACCCCGGCGGGACCGTGGGCCGCAAAGAACTCAAGGCCCAGCTTGATGCCGCCGACGGCGCCCGCGAGGCCGGCGGCGAGCGCCTCGGCGCGCGCCGCATCGGGCGTATCGATGGCGCAATAAAGCTTGTTCCGGATGGTCTGATCGGCGGTCATGTCGGCGGCGGTCCCGTTCTAGGTCTCGGGGCCGGTCTTATAGCCCGGAACGCGGGCGGGGAACAGGGGCAGTCGGGAAAACAGGGGCGCGGTCAGCGCTCGCCCGCCGCGATCATGCGGCGTGCCCGCGCGTCGTCGTCCGGTGCCGGGACGATGGTGATGGGCGGCCGGTTCTTGGCCGCGAGCTCGTGCTTGAGCCGCGTGGTTTCCTCTTCAAGGGCGCGCTCGTGGCGGGCCAGGCGGTGCCGGGCGAGCCGCCCGGGCAGGCTGCCGATCCAGAAACACAATGCGGTCAGGGCGATGCCCAAGAGAAAGGCGCCAAGGACGGCGACGAAGATCGGCAATTTCCATTCCACGGGAAACGGCCACAGGCGCAGCGCCACCGGGCCGGTATTGGACGCGGCGAAGGCGCCGGCCAAGGCCAGCAGGGGAATGGTCAGGATCCAGAATAGAATGCGCAACATGCGATCACCCGTGATCGGGCGCCCGGTTTGCCTGGCGCCGGAGTCCTACCGGCCGTTCAGCCGTTCGCGCAGCATCTTTCCCGTCTTGAAGAACGGCACGCGCTTCTCCGCCACGTTGACGGCTTCGCCGGTGCGCGGATTGCGGCCCACCCGGGCGTCGCGCTTCTTGACGGAAAAGGCGCCGAATCCGCGCAGTTCCACCCGGTCCCCCCGCGCCAGCGCGTTGGTGATTTCATCGAAGATTGCGGAGACGATGCGCTCCACATCGCGATGGTAGAGATGGGGATTCTTTTCGGTGAGATGAAGGATGAGTTCCGATTTCGTCATGGGACCGTTGTATCACCTCATTGCCGGGGGGCGGCGGGACGCTTGTAATATTTCATTCAGGGTGCCAAACGGCAATCAGCCCGTCAAGTGTAAGTCGTTCAGAAAACAATGTTTTTCCGAACATCTCTTCCACCAGACCGAACAGGTTCTTGGTGCCGCGGTTGATGCGAACCTCGCGCACCGGCAGGTCGGCGGAAACTTTGTGCTGTTCGGCGAGCCAGTCCCGGGCCTCTTGTTCGCCGCCCAGCGCGTCGATCAGGCCGTTGGCCAGCGCCTGGCGACCGGTATAGATTCGTCCGTCGCCCACTACCCGGGCATTCTCCGGGGTTAGGCCGCGCCGTTCCGCGACCATGTCCAGGAACTGGCGGTGGGTATCGCTGACCACCGCCTGGGCCACGGCCCGGCCTTCCTTGCTGAGCGGCTCGAACGGCGACGGCACCGCCTTGAGCGGATCGGATTTGATGGAAATGGGCTTGATGCCGAGCTTGTCCAGCATGCCGGTCAAGTCCGTGGTCTGCAGGATGACCCCGATCGATCCGGTGATGGTGCCGGGCTGGGCGAAGATGCGGTCGGCCCCGACCGCCACCATATAGCCGCCCGACGTTCCGAGCGTGCCCATTACCGTGACCACCGGCTTCTTGGCGGCGACGGCGCGCAGCTGCTGGAACAGGGATTGGCCCCCGACCACGGTGCCGCCCGGGCTGTTGATGGCGACGATCAGCGCCTTGGCGCTGTTGTCCCGGGCGACGTCCTCGATCGCCTCGATCCGTTTTTGGTCCTCGACGATGATGCCGCGGACCGAGATCCTGGCCACATGATCGCGGGATTCCGAAATGTCGAGGCGGGCGAACAGGGCAAGCAACAGGGAGGCGGCAGCCACCACCGCGGCGATCCGCCACAGGCCGAGCCGACGCTTGAGGCGCCGGCGATCGATCAGGGAGTCTGATTCAAAGGTCATCGGCCGCGTGCCAATCCCAAACCCAAGCAGGTATTTTCAGGCCCGCTTCGGTCCGCAAGACCGGGGACAAGGGCATCACCCATTCTTGCCCTTGTCGTCCTCTTCCTTGTCTTCCTTGTCTTCGGCCGCATCGCCGGCCTCGGTATCGGCCTCGGTATCGGCCTCGGTATCGCCCTGGGCCCGTTCCTCGTTGGCGCGGTTCAATGCCGCACCGAGGATGTCGCCCAGGCTGGCCCCGGAATCCGAAGACCCGTACTGGGCCATGGCTTCCTTCTCCTCGGCGAACTCATGGGCCTTGATGGACAGCGACAGCTTGCGTCCGGAGCGGTCGATATTGGTGATCCGGGCGTCCACCTTTTCGCCGACGGCGAAGCGGTCGGGGCGCTGTTCGGAGCGGTCGCGGGCCAGGTCCGCCTTGCGGATGAAGCCCTGAAGGCCGTCGACACTGACTTCGACACCCCGGTCGGTGACTTCGGTGACGGTGCAGGTGACCACCTCGCCCTTCTTGACCGACGATGCTTGTCCTTCGAACGGATCGTCGGTCAACTGTTTGATGCCGAGGCTGACGCGCTCCTTGTCGACGTCGATCTCCAGCACCTTGACCTTGACCATGTCGCCCTTCTGGTAATCGTTGATCGCTTCCTCGCCCGAGCGCTGCCAGTCGAGGTCCGACAGATGGACCATGCCGTCGATGTCGCCCGGCATGCCGACGAACAGGCCGAACTCGGTGATGTTCTTGATCTCGCCTTCCAGTTCGGCACCGACCTTGTATTGCTCGGCGAACGATTCCCAGGGGTTGGGCGCGCATTGCTTGAGGCCCAGGCTGATGCGGCGCTTCTGCGGATCGACGTCCAGCACCATGACCTCCAGCTCCTGGGAGGTGGAGACGATCTTGCCGGGGTGGATGTTCTTCTTGGTCCAGCTCATCTCCGACACGTGGACCAGGGCCTCGACACCCGGTTCCAACTCGACGAAGGCGCCGTAGTCGGTGATGTTGGTGACCCGTCCCTTGAGCTTGGCGCCGATCGGGTATTTCTGCTCGATGCCGTCCCACGGGTCGGCCTCGAGCTGCTTCATGCCCAAGCTGATGCGCTGGTTTTCGGGGTTGAAGCGGATCACCTGGACCTTGACGGTGTCGCCGACGTTGAGCGCCTCGCTCGGGTGGTTGATGCGGCGCCAGGAGATGTCGGTGATGTGCAAGAGGCCGTCGACGCCGCCCAAGTCGATGAAGGCGCCGTAGTCGGTGATGTTCTTGACGACGCCTTCCAGCACCTGGCCTTCTTCCAGGTTGGCGATCAGCTCGGACCGCGCCTCGGCGCGGGATTCTTCGAGCACGGCGCGGCGCGAGACCACGATATTGCCGCGCGAACGGTCCATCTTGAGAATATGGAAGTCCTGGGGCGTGCCCATCAGGTGGCCGACATCGCGCACCGGGCGGATATCGACCTGGGAGCCGGGCAGAAAGGCGACGGCGCCCGACAGGTCGACGGTGAAGCCGCCCTTGACGCGGCCGAAGATCGTCCCCGATACCCGTTCGTTATCGGTATGGGCTTTTTCAAGGAGCGTCCAGGCCTCCTCCCGGCGCGCCTTGTCGCGGCTGAGCACGGCTTCGCCGTTGCGGTCCTCGTAGCGCTCGAGATAGACCTCGACCTCGTCGCCGGGCGAAAGATCGGGCTTTTGAATGCCGGGAGAGGCGAACTCCTTCAGCGCCACCCGCCCGGCGGACTTGAGCCCGACATCGACCACCGCCATGTCGTTGTCGATGGAGATGATGGTGCCCTTGAGGACGGACCCCTCGAGCGGCCCGTCTTCGCCGAGGGATTCCTGGAGCAACTCGGCAAAGTTTTCGCCGGTCGAGTACTGCTCTTGGGTGCCCCCGGCTTGTTGCTCAGACATTGGCTTTCCTCATCTTTCGTCCCGATACGCGCCACTGGGCGCGTGTTGCGCGCGGATCTCCGCGCTGTGTTGCTGTTCCCGGGCCGCGGCAAACGCGAACCCGACCAAATCTACGTTCCCCGGCGAGGGCCTTTGGGGCAAAACCGCTGGGCCCGGATGATGCCGGGCATCGGCCTTCAGGTGCACATACCGTCAATAACCGCCCGGGCGGCTGCGAAGGCTTCGTCCGCATCCATCCCGGTGGTATCCAGCAGATGAGCGTCCTCGGCCCGCGTCAACGGCGCTTCCGACCGCGATCGGTCACGGGCGTCGCGCTCCCGCATGTCCTGCAAAACGCGCGTCTTTATACTGTCTAAGCCCTTTTCCCGCAACTCTTTAAGGCGCCTTTCGGCCCTGGTTTCCAGGCTTGCCGTGACGAACAATTTGACGGCGGCGCCGGGGCAGACGACGGTGCCGATGTCCCGCCCGTCGATCACCGCCCCCGGGGCGCCGCCCGGCGGCCGGCTCGCGAAGCGCCGCTGGAAGTCCAAGAGGGCCGCCCGGACCTCAGGATAGGCGGCGATGCGCGACGCCATCTGGGCCACCTGATCGGTGCCGAGCTCCGGGTCCGCCAGCTCTTCCGCCGTCACCGCCTGGGCCGCCCGGACCGCGGCCTGGGCGTCTTCGCCGGTCCCCCCCGCCGCGATCAGCCGCCTGGCGGCGGCCCGGTAGAGGCGGCCCGAATCGAGCCGGGCATAGCCGTAATGGGCGGCGAGGCGCTGGGCCAGGGTCCCCTTGCCCGACGCCGCCGGCCCGTCGATGGCGATGACGCGGACCCCGGATGCCGCCGCGCGCCTCGCCGTCATGGATCGGTGGCGCCGCTGATATTCGCGCCGAGTCCGTTCATCAGCTCGACGAAGCCGGGAAAGCTGGTGGCGATGGCGGCCCCGTCATCGACCGTCACCGGGCCCTCGGCGCCGACGCCGGCCACCAGGAAGGACATCGCGATGCGGTGATCGAAATGGGTGGGGATGGCCGTGGCCGAACCCCGGGGCCGTCCGCCGCCCCGCACGGTGAGATCGTCCTCGCCTTCCTCGAATGCCGCGCCGATCGCCGCAAGGCCGCCGGCGATGGCGGCGATCCGGTCGCTTTCCTTGACCCTGAGTTCGGCCAGCCCCTTCATCACCGTGGGGCCTTCGGCGAAAGCGGCGGCGATCGCCAGGATGGGATATTCATCGATCATCGAAGGCGCCCGGTCGGCGGGCACCTCGACCCCCCTGAGGGCCGAGGCGCGCACCACCAGATCGGCCACCGGTTCGCCGGCCACCTCGCGCTCGTTCGCGAAGGCGATGTCGGCACCCATCTCGATCAGGGTGACGTAGAGGCCGGTGCGCAGCGCATTGATGCCGATATTGGGCAACGTAATTTCGGAGCCCGGTGCGATCAATGCCGCCACGGTGGCGAAGGCGGCGGAGGACGGGTCGCCCGGCACTTCCACCGGGCGGGCGATCAGCTCCGGCTGGCCGGTGAGGGTGATTTGCCGGGATCCGTCCCCGGCATCTTCGACCGTCAGCTCGGCGCCGAAATGACGCAGCATCAGCTCGGTGTGGTCGCGGGTGGCTTCGGGCTCGATCACCGTGGTCTCCCCGGGCGCGTTGAGGCCGGCCAGCAGGATCGACGACTTGACCTGGGCCGACGGGACCGGGAGCCGGTAGACGATGGGCACCGGCATGCGGGCGCCGGTGACGGTGAGCGGCAGCTTGGTCCCCTCCCGGGCCAGGAACGACGCCCCCATGCGCGACAGCGGCTCGATCACCCGGCCCATGGGCCGCTCCACCAGGGAGGCGTCGCCGGTCACCTGGGCGGTCAGCGGGTGCGTGGCGAGAAGCCCCAGCAAGAGACGCGCGCCGGTGCCGGAATTGCCCATGTCGAGTACCGTGGTCGGGGCCGCCAGGCCGGAAAGCCCGGCCCCATCGATGACGTAGGTGACGCCGGTGGCGCCGTCTTCGCGGGAAATGCGCACGCCGAGCGCCCGCAGCGCTCCGGCGGTCGCAAGCACGTCCTCGCCTTCCAAGAGGCCGCTCACCCGGGTGCGCCCGGTGGCGACGGCGCCGATCATCAGCGCCCGGTGGGAGATCGACTTGTCTCCGGGCACCCTGGCCGTGCCGGTCAGCGGAGCCGCGGGGCGGGAGGTGAAAGGTTGGGGTCGGTGGGCCTCTGTCATCTCGGATCACGCGCTGGGAAAAAAGGGACCGTCCGGGCACCGCGCCGTCCGCTCTCCGCATCATGGGGTGCCGGGTTGGGCACCGGGGCGGGCTCGGTCGGGCCTCGTGTAGCACAGCCCGCGGCCCACTGTCTTGGCCCGCCGCAAAGAAGTGAAATTAGCTTTTGACAGAGCCTTTCTATCGTGGCAATTGGCTAGGGTTGATTGACCGATCGATTTTGGTTCGCGGGCCGCCCGCCGTTGGGCGCCCGTCCGGTAAACTGGGGGTATCTTCAGTGGTCAAATCAGAGTGGGGCACCAAGCGCACCTGCCAGGACTGCGGCACAAAATTCTACGACATGCGCCGTGCCGAAATTGTATGCCCGAAATGCGAAGCCGTCTTCGAGATCGCCGCGCCCAAGCCACGCCGCGCGCCGGCGGCGGCGAAAGCCCCGGAGGAAACCAAGGTGGTGGCGGTGGCGGCGAAAGTAAAAGATGCGGAACTTGCCGACGATGATGTCAATCTCGACGATCTCGCCGAAGTCGACGACGACGACGATGATGACGATGAAGACATGATCGAGGACACCACGGACCTGGGCGACGACGACGACGATATGGCCGAGGTGATTCAGAAGCCGGGGGCTTCGGAAGAGTCCTGACGCTTTCGCAGCGGGCATCTCCAGGGAATATTAAGTTTTTTTTGCTTGCCTGTGGCTTGGCCGAAACCCTATTTTCGGCCCCCCGGTGCGATCGGCACTGGCTGGGCCGGCATCGGCCGGTGACGCGCCAGGGACAGAGTTTCAGGGGCCGTAGCTCAGTTGGGAGAGCGCGTGAATGGCATTCACGAGGTCGTCGGTTCGATCCCGATCGGCTCCACCATTTCGATCAAGGGGTCAAAGGCATCCGCCTTTGACCCCTTTTTCCTGCCCCCATGCGGCGGGGCGCCGCCAGCGATCGAAATATTTTGATGGTGATCTATTGCTTTTCCGGCGCACCGGCCTAACATCTTTTCCGTGCTGAAGCGCGGCGACCTCCCGGATGCCAAATTCCCGGTGGGGACCAAGACAAGCTCCATTTTTTCGACCTTGTAGTTTGCGCGGTTTGGCGTTGGGCCTCCAACGCAGAATTTTGTCGCCGGCCAGACGGATTTCCCGTTCTTGACCGTGATTTTTCGGGAGGGCGCGTTGCGTCTTCCCCTTTTGTGATGCCGAAACGGTTGCGGGGATACGCAGGTGAAGACGAAGCTCTATGTGATCATTGGCCTGGCCATCGTCGTGCTGGCCGCGGGCTACGGCTATCGCGACAGCCTGGATGCTGCGCTGACCTCCGGCAGCGAAGCCACCTCGGCGGGTGCGGGGACCGACGCCAAGGCGCCGGAACCCGGGCGCGGGCGGGGACGCCGCGGGGGTCGAGGGCGCGGCGGGCCGGTTCCCGTGGTGGTCGGCCAGGTCGCCGCCCAGGCGGCGCCGCGCATCCTGAAGGTGATCGGTTCGGCCCAGGCCTTCGCCACGGTGGCCGTCAAGTCCCGGGTCGACGGCCAGGTGATCGAGGCTTTCTTCAAGGAAGGCCAGGCGGTCGCCAAGGGCGATCTGTTGTTTCGCATCGATCCCCGGCCCTTCGAAGTGGCGTTGCGCCAGGCCGAGGCCAATCTGCAACGCGACCGGGCCCAGGCGGAAAAGGCCAAGGGGGATCTCGCGCGGTACAGTTCGCTGGTCGACAAGGGCTTCGCCTCGCGCCAGAAGTTCGAAGAGGCGCAGGCCGCCCACAACGCCCTGAAGGGCACCCTGCGGGCGGGTGAAGCCGCCATCCAGGCGGCCAAGCTGCAGCTCGAATACACCACGATCCGCGCGCCGATCGACGGCGTGACCGGCAATCTGTTGATCCATCCCGGCAACCTGGGGAAAGCCAACGACACCCAACCCCTGGTCGTCCTCACGCAAATGCGTCCGATCCACGTGACGTTTTCCGTGCCGGAACGCTATCTGCCGCAGATCAAGCTGTTGATGGCGTCGGGGCCGGTTTCGGTCGAGGTGACCCCGCCGGGCGCGGGTAACGTGTCCGAACGCGGCCGCTTGGTGTTTGTCAACAGCACGGTGGATACCAATACCGGCACCATCCAGCTCAAGGCCGAGTTCGCCAACGAAGGAATCAGGCTGACGCCGGGCCAGTTCGTCAATGTGGCCCTGACCCTGGAGGAGCGCCCCAACGCCCTGGTCCTGGCTTCAAGCGCCCTGCAGGAAGGGCAGCGGGGCACTTTCGTGTTCGTGGTCAAGGGCGACGACACGGTGGAAATGCGCCCCGTCCAGGCCGACGACGCCGTCGGCGACCGGACCGTCATCGCCAAGGGGCTTGAGGTCGGCGAGACCGTGGTGCTCGACGGACAGCTGCTTCTACGCCCCGGCAGCAAGGTGGTCGCCAAGCCCGCCGGCACCGAACCGCCCGGCGCCGGCAAACGCGCCGGCAAGCGGGCCGGCGCCGGCCAGGCGTCGAAATAACAACG
>Ga0224512_10002997_pt1 | contig 15077 bp, 13 predicted proteins | sample SF_May12_sed_USG_4_FD_169103 | JGI IMG/M metagenome (GOLD analysis project Ga0224512, IMG submission 169103) | Sediment microbial communities from San Francisco Bay, California, United States - SF_May12_sed_USGS_13 | ecosystem: Environmental > Aquatic > Marine > Sediment | place: USA...
ACGGCAACTGTGCGAGGCAGCGACCGTGGAAGAAGACCCGTTCCTGCGCGGAGCGCTTTGGGACGAGTACAACGAGTACAAGAGTATTTTGTCGAGACAGTAGGCGGAGGCTAGCACGATGCGTCGACTCGGGATATTGGTTCTAACACTCGGTCTTGCGACCGGCTGCTCGACGAGCGAAGTGCTCGTTGCGCACTCGATTTCGCTCGTTCCCGCGACCGAGGCGATACCTGAGGACCAGCTGCTCGATATCGGCATCGTGCAGTTCAATCCCGGCGTTCCCGAGGGTGAGGTAGACAAGGATGTTGCCGAGGAGCTCATTCGCGAAGGTACTTTCATCCACATACGCCGCACTGAGGCGCGCGTCATGGCCGTTACGCTTAGGGATACGCTGCAAAAGAGCGGCCATTGGGGCGCCGTCTGGGTGACACCGTCAGAGTCGACGGCTGCCGACGTCAATGTGATGGCAGAGATTTTACATTCGGACGGTGACGAGGTAGCCGTGTCCGTCAGAGCCGTTGACGCTGCCGGTCGTGTCTGGCTTGACGACGAGTACAGCATGTCGACGGCCGTCGGCTCGTATAACCGTCAGCGTTATCCGGACCTCGATCCCTACCAAGATTTGTACAATGGGATCTCCAACGATCTCGCGGCCGTGCGCGACCGTCTCAGCGACGACGAGATCGAGGATATTCGCACGATCGCGCAGCTTCGTTTCGCGAGCGAGCTCAGCCCCGAGGCATTTGGCGATTACGTCGAGGCCGACCGGCGGGGCATCTACGAGCTCAAGCGCCTTCCGGCCGCAGACGATCCGCAGTTCTTCCGCACTCAACGCGTGCGCGAGCGCGAGCACGTCTTCATCGAGACCCTGAACGAGCATTACGCGGATTTCTATTTCAACGCGAGCGGCTCTTACGACGGGTGGCGTGCATACGCCCGGGAGGAGGCAATCGCCGTTAAGGAGCTGCAGCGCTCGTCACGCTGGCGCACGGGTATGGGCATCGCAACGATCGTCGCGTCCGTTCTTTACGGCGCGAATAGCGAAGGCCAATTCAGTGATCGCATCGTCCGCGACGCGCTGATGTACATGGGTATGGATCTCATCAAGACTGCTCGTGTGCGGCGCGAAGAGAAGCGCCTTCACGCTGAGGCGTTGGAGGAGCTTTCTGTGAGCTTCGACGACGAGGTCAAGCCGATGGTCGTGGAGATCGAGGGCACGCAGCATCGGCTCGAGGGCACGGCCGAGATTCAGTACGAAGAATGGCGCGAGTTGCTGCGTCAGCTCTACCTCGCCGATACCGGTTTTGCGGCGGACTACGATTTCTACACCGAAGAAGCAGCCGAGCTCGATATCGAAGGTCCAACACGCGCTCCCGTGATCATTACGACCGAAGCCGAGAACACCGAGGCCGAAGAGGCCGAAGAGGCCGAAGGCGATGCGGAAGACGCGCCCGAAGACGGTCTTGCCGGAGCCACGGCCGGAATCTAATCGCCGGCGCCGCTTCCTTTCGACTCGCGGCGCCCGGCCACGCCGCGATCCCACGGCGACTATCCGCGCGATGAGCTTGTGTGGCGATGATGCGGTCACGCTCGAGCGCCGGCTAGGCCGGTCGGACGTCGTCGAGGTCTGGTCCGCGACCCTCGCCGATCTCGGTCGCTGTGTCGTCAAATTCCCAGCCGCGCGCTGGTCCGGTCACGCCGGTGCCGCGAGGTTGATCGAGCGGGAATTGGAGTTTCTCCGGCGAGCGGCACACGCTGGCGTTGTGGAGGCTCTCGACCTTGTTCCAATGCGAACTGGTCCCGGCCTCGTCATGGAATATCTTCCCGGTGGCGATCTCGTCGCGCTGGCTGGCAGCCATCCGAAACATTGGGCAGGCCCCGCTCGCGATGTCGTGCGCTCACTCGCGCACGTGCACGGCTGCGGAATCGTGCATGGCGACGTGAAACCGCGCAACGTGCTACTGGACGCCGGCGGCCATGCCAAGCTCATCGACTTCGGCCTCGCGCGCGATGCCGGCAGCACGAGCCGGGCGGGTGGCGGCACGCCGGCCTATCAGTGCTCGGCGCAGTGGCAGGGCGCCCCCGCAGATCCTGCCCACGATACTCACGCATTGGCCGTTATGACGTACGAGTTGCTCTGCGGACGGCTACCGTTTGGATCTGCGCCCGATGCTCGAGCCTTGGAAACGCCGCCCGTGCCCCCACTTGAACTACATCCAGCCTACGAGGGTGAGCCGGTGCTCGTGGAGCTGGCCGCGCTCATCGAGATGCTGCTGACGGCCAAAGCTGATGTGCACGACCGGCCGCTCGATGCGCTCGAAGCCCTGCTTGGGGCTATTATTGCCGTGCACGACTGACGAGAGAGCCCTTTGGACGAGACGAATACGCAACATCCCGAGCACGAGGAGATCATCCAGCCCGTCAAGCCGCGGATCGACGATGCGAGCTCGCTGCCGCGTCTTGCGGCTCAGCCCGGCGAAGGCCGCAGGGCGCTATGGCCCGTGGCCGTCGTGCTTTCGGGCTTGCTGGTCGTCGCGCTAGGTGTGATTTTCCTGCTGCCGGGTTGGGTCGCCGATCAAGAGGAACAACAGGCTGCCGAGCCTGCTGAGCCCGTGGAAATCTTGCCCGAGCTGCCCGAGGAGCCTGTGTTGTCGGCCGAGGAAATCGAGCAACTGCGGGCGCAGGCTGAGGCGCTGCTCGCCGAGCTACTTCCACAGCAGGCGCGCCTCGGGGAGCTATCGGCGGCGAACTGGGGTGAGGAGACTTGGGCGGAGTACGAGGCCTCTGCGCGTGCCGGCGATGATGCCTATCTCGCGAATGATTTTCAGGACGCGGTTCCGGCTTACGCGCGCGCGCTCGAGGTCGGCGAGCTGTTGCTCGCGCGGTCGGTCAGCATCATCGATGCGGCATTACAGGCCGGCAGCGCCGCGCTCGTTGCGGGCAACGCAGTATTGGCAGCGGAGCAATATCGGATCGTGCTCGAGATCGAGCCCGAGAACACAACGGCCCATCGCGGGCTCGAGCGTGCTGAGCGGCTGCCCGAGGTCTTGCGGCTGACGCGCCAGGGGGAGATCTTCGAGCGCGACGGTGCGCTCGAGGATGCGGCCAGTGCTTTTCGCGATGCGTTAGCGATCGATTCGGAATGGGATCCTGCGCGCTCGTCGCTCGCGAATGTCGAAAACCGGTTACGAAACCGCAGCTTCGATCAGCTGATGTCGCAGGGGTTCAGCGCACTCGCGCAAGAGGATTTCGACGAGGCGTTGGAACGGTTCACGGCTGCGCTTGCGGCCCGCCCGAGCTCGGAAGAGGCGATGGCGGGTAGACTGCAGGCCGAGCAGGGCCAGCGGCTCGCCCAGATCGCGCTCATCGAAGCCAGGGCGATCGTCGCTGAGGCCACCGAGCGTTGGGCTCGAGCCATCGAGTTCTACGAGAGCGCGCTGGAGACAGATGCGACGCTCGTGTTCGCACGAGAGGGCCTGGAGAGGGCGCGGCGCAGAGGCGACCTCGACTCGAAGTTGGTTTATCTGCTCGAGAACCCGAATCTGCTCTTCGACGATACCGTTCTGGCCGATGCGCAGGCTTTGCTTGCTGATGCGCGAACTGTTACCGAGGCTGGGCCGCGTCTTACCGAGCAAAGCGCCGAGCTCGAGCGGCTCCTCCGCTTGGCCTCGACGCCGATCGCGATTGAGCTGCAGTCCGACGAGCGCACCGAGGTCACGGTCTACCGCGTCGGCAAGCTCGGTACTTTCGCGCAGATGACGCTCGAGCTGCGGCCTGGGACCTATACGGCCATCGGCAGCCGCGACGGCTATCGCGACGTTCGACAGACGTTCACGATCCTTCCCGGTAGAACGCTCGAGCCGGTCCGCGTTGAATGTAGGGAGACGATTTGATGGTCAGCGACGAGTGGATCGTGCACACGCGCGTCGACGATCAGCAGCGCCGGTTCGCGCGGGAAGCGCTGCCGCTTACGATCGGCGCGGAGTCGAATGCCGACGTTCGACTACAAGATGTCACCGGCTCCGTGCAAATCGGTGAACTGGATGGCGCTTTCTTCATTCAGCCGGGTCGTGACACACGCAACCTGCGCATCGACGGCGAGCTCGTCAGAGGCTCACGCTGGCTGCGCGGTGGGGAGACCGTGGCCCTCGATACCGCTCGGCTCGTTTGCAGGGTCGACGGCGGGCAGCTCACGTTGACGATCGACGGACACGTGACGGGCGGTGATACGGCGCCGCCTGATCTCGATGAGCTGGCGCGGGAAACTGCGGATATTGGTGCGCTGGAGATCAAGCCGATCGCGTTTCGCCCGCAGGCTGATACCGTGACTGACGCACCGTCAACGCGCGCGCGGGCCGCGACGATAGGCGTTGGAAGCGCGTTCGCTGTGCTGGCCGTCCTCGGATGGTTCGCATTTACGGCGAAATCGGTGGAGATTACCGTCACGCCGGCACCCGTTGAGCTCAGTCTGCCTGATACGCTCTTTAAGCTGAGATTGACCGATCGGTATCTTCTGCGCTCGGGCTCGCATCGCGTGGCAGCGACGCTGCCTGGTTACTATCCGCTCGATACGGAAATCGACGTTGGGTTCTCATCGGATCAATCGTTCGAGCTCGAGCTCGTCAGGCTACCTGGGCTCATCACGCTCACGACGATCCCCGACATCGGCGCCGAGGTGCGCGTCGACGGTGAACCGCTCGGCGTCACACCGATCACCGACGCGGAGATTCGGCCTGGCGCCCATCGCATCGAGTTCGTCGCGGACCGTTATCTGGCGGAGGTTCGCGAGCTCGATGTGGTCGGCGGCGGCGAGCGGCAGAGCCTCGACGTTGCGTTAACACCCAATTGGGCGCCCGTCACGGTTGCAAGCCAGCCGGCTGGCGCTGAGATTCTAGTCGACGGCACGGTGATGGGTGTGACGCCGCTCGACGTGGAGATCACGGCTGGCCAGCACGATATCGAGCTGCGGCTGCGCGGCTACAACGCCTGGCGAGATTCGATTTCCGTGCTCGCCGACCAGCCGCAGGTGCTGCGGCCGGTCGAGCTCACGCAGGCTGATGGGCGAATCGAGCTCGTCACTGATCCGGAGGGCGCGGCGGTCAGCGTCAACGGCGAGTTTCGCGGCCAAACTCCGTTAACCTTGCGGCTCGACCCTGGCAGGCAGCACTCGCTGAGCTTGACGAAGCCGGGCTATGAATCGATTTCGCAGACGTTGTCTGTCGAGGCCGACAGCGGCCGCCGGCTCGCACTCTCGCTCGTGGCGCAAATCGGCGTCATCGATATCGTCAGTGAGCCGGTCGGGGCGCAGATATTCGTCGACGGTGTCGGCGCTGGAACAACGCCTCAGCAGCTGACCCTCACGGCGTTGCCGCACGATCTGGAAATTCGCCTCGATGGATACGCTGTCCAGACCCGAGAGATCACTCCGCGTCCAGGCTTTCCACAGGAATGGCGTGTCGACCTCGAGCAGCTTGACGCACTGACCGGGTCTGGTTATGCGCGAACAGTGCAGACGGGCCTTGGCCAGGAGCTCAGACTCATTTTGCCGGGCGAGTTCACGATGGGTTCGTCGCGGCGTGAGCAGGGGCGGCGCACGAACGAGGTATTGCGACCGATTCAGCTCAGCGAGGCGTTCTACCTCGGTGTGAAGGAGGTCTCCAACGCCGAGTTTCGGGCCTTTGCGGCCGATCACGACTCGGGGAGTTTCTCTGGAGTGAGTCTCAACGACGACGAGCAGCCCGTCGTGCGCGTGGCTTGGGAACAAGTTGCGCAGTATCTCAACTGGCTCAGCATTCGGGACGGTTTTCAGCCGGTGTACGCAGAGACGAACGGCGTGTGGGCGCCCGTACGCCCGCTGCGCAGCGGTTACCGGCTACCGACCGAGGCCGAGTGGGCATGGGCAGCTCGATTCGCCGAGCAGGAGCAGCCGCTGGTTTATCCGTGGGGACTGGAGTTCGACCCTCCGGACCGTCACGGTAACTATGCCGATATTGCGGCTGCCGAATTACTGCCTACGGCACTAGTCACGTATAACGATGATTTCGCCGTCGCCGCGCCCGTCGGTAGCTTCGAGCCCAACGCCGTCGGTATTTTCGATCTCGGTGGCAACGTCGCCGAATGGGTCCAGGACTACTATGAGATCGGTAGCAGTGCGACCACGCAGGTGCTCGTCGATCCGCTCGGACCTACCGAGGGGCGGGCGCATGTCGTGCGCGGCTCGAGCTGGCGCAGCGCCACTCTGCCCGATCTTCGGGTGGCGGCGCGAAATTACAGCACCGAAGCCAGAGAGGACATCGGTTTTCGGATCGCAAGAAACTTGGAATGATCGCTGGTTGTTAGGGTCTAATAATGGAGACTTCGAGACGGAGATGCCATTTATGAGCGCAAATCGATGGGTGCTCGCCGCGCTGCTATGGGGAGCGCTCGCGCTAGCCGTCTCGGCGCAGGAGTCGCAGGAGGAGGCGCCGCCGGCCGAGCCTGCGCCGCCGCCGGCCGAGCCTGCGCCGCCGCCGGCCGAGCCTGCGCCGCCGCAGGCCGATGAGGAACGGACTCTCGAGGAGATATTCATTCCTAGTGAGGAGATCGGCGCGGACGAGGAAGTCACATTTCCGATCAATATCTAACCCGGTCGACGATCGGTCCGGCTACCAAGGAACGGCGGAGTGATAGGAGCCTATGAAGCGTACATTTCCGACAGAGTTTCTCTACCAGGTATTCGCGTTGATCATTGCGGTTATCGTCGTGCACGCTGTCTATGTGACGGTGGTACGCCCGCGTGCGACCGAGGTGATGGCAGAGCAGACGCTACGCATTCAGGAGGAGGAGAACTACACGGCCGAGCGTTCCATATGGGTCTTGATCCGAGATTTCGAGCAGGAGTCCTGCTTCGTGCTCATGATATGGGCGTTCTCGATCATGGGGTTCAAGGCGACCACGTCGTTGTCCGAGCGCGCGCTGCTGCAGCGCGAGCTTATTCCCGTACCGGACGGCGTGCGCATCTTGCCCGAGGACAGTCGCGAATACGCGCGTACGATCCAGGCATTGCCGGATCGCATGCGTGGCATGTTGTTGCCACGCGTGTTGCTCTCGTCGCTCGAGCGGTTCGGCTCGACACGCAACGTGCAGGATGTCTCTTCAGTAGCCAATACACTATGCGAGTCGGAAGGTGAGCGGCTCGAGTCCGAGTTATCGATGATCCGCTACATCGCATGGGCGATCCCGTCAGTCGGGTTTATTGGCACGGTACGCGGTATCGGTGACGCGCTCGGGCAGGCCCACCGCGCCGTGGATGGCGATATCGCCGGGGTCACGCAGAGTCTGGGCACCGCATTCAACTCGACGTTCATCGCGTTGCTCATATCGATTGTCGTCATGTTCCTCGTGCATCAGCTACAGCTTCTGCAGGAGCGTCTCGTGTTCGATACGCAGACCTATATCGATCACAATCTCATTCGCCACATGCAGGCGCGGGATTAGCGGTAGGCAGGACGGGTACGATGTCGACTATCGCCATTGACATCAACGATGCGGGTATCGTTCTTGCTGACGAGTCGGGCATCGTCGCGGATGAGCCCGGCTATGCCTTCGTTGAAGGCCAGGCGATTCTTACCGGCCGGGACGCCTATGCGAAGGCGCGGCTGCATCCACGCCAGAGCAGCAACCGCTATTGGGATAGCCTGACGCTCGAGCCGGGGAGTGCGGGCGTCGACGGTGTCGGTAGCGCTGCGGAGCTCGCGTATGCGCAGCTCAAAGCGCTTTGGGAGAACTACGGCGGCAACCGTAACGATGCGTTATTGCTCGTTCCAGGTTATTACGGCCGTGATGAGCTCGGTGTATTGCTCGGATTGGCTCATGAATGTGACATCCCAGTACGCTCGATGCTGAGCTCGGCGGCCGCAGCCGCAGCTGCCCCGTACCCCGGTCGCCAACTCGTGCACGTCGACGCCGGGTTGCACCGTGTGTCGGTGACGCCGCTTGCGCAGGGCGAGGATGTCGCGGCCGATATGGAAAGATCGCTCGGCAACACCGGGCTCGCCTCGATTTCGGATCTGCTTGCGAAGCGCGTTGCGGAGCTCTTCGTGCTCGCGACACGCTTCGATCCGTTTCACAGCGCTGCGAGCGAGCAGCTTGTCTATGATCGCCTGCCGGCGTGGCTCGGCGAACTCGAACGGCACCCGGACTCAGTCGAGCTCAAGCTGCCGCGCGGCGGCGAGGATTTAACCATCGAAGTCGAAGGCGCGCAGCTCATTGGCGTCATGACGGGTTTCTACAAAGCTATTGTCCAGCTCATCGCCCAATGTCGAGAGCCCGGTGCGGAGCTCGTCGTGCTGTTGTCCGATCGTCTGGCAAGGATGCCCGGTATTGTCAGTGAGCTCGAGCGACTCGATGATGCGCTTGTCGTGACGTTGCCTGCCGGGCAGGCTGCGCTTGGCGCTGTGAGTCAGTCAGAGGCGCTCATCGGGGATTCAGGCAACGTGCGGCTGCTCAAGCGCATGCCGTGGCGGGAGCCGCCCGCCGAGCCCGCGCCCGCCCGGCGCACTCTGGAGCCCGATGCGCCCGAGCCCGCACCCGCAGCCTCGACGGCCGACGATCCGGCCAGCCACATCGTCTATCGTGGAATCGCTTACCCCGTGGATTCGAGCGGCATTGTGATCGGCAGGGAACCGATACCGCAGCGGCGCACGATCGTACTGAACGGCGGGCAGGGCGGCGTCTCTCGGGCACATTGCGAGCTCGTCAGGCAGAACGGTGAGCTCAAGCTCGTCGACAGGAGCCGCTTCGGCACGTTCGTGAACGAGAAGCGCATCTCAGGCGAGATCGCGTTGCAGCCGGCGGACGTGATCCGCATCGGCTCACCGGGTGAGCAGCTCCAGGTCATCCGTATGGAGGCCGCCGATGGCACGTAAGCGCCTTAATGTCTTCTCTCTCGCGTTTCTCGACGCAATGACGTGCGGCTTCGGTGCGGTCATTCTATTTTTCATGATAATCAACGCGAACGTCGATCAACGTCGCACCGTGATCCTCGACGATTTGTCGGCCGAGGTCGATCGCATGGAGCTGAAGGTTCTCACGGGGCGTAAGAATCTCGTTCAGCTCAAGCAGGACCTGGCCGAGCTCATCGAGCAGTGGGCTGTGCTTCGTGGCATGCGCCAGGAGATCGTCAGCGAAGTGCAGCAGACCGAGTCCGAATTCAGCATCATGACGGCCGACACGGAGTCGCAGACCGAGATCATCGAGCGGCTGCGTTCCGATCTTGAGCAGCTTCAGGCTGAAACGGAGCGTTTGTCAGCCGCTAGCATTACTCCGGACGATGCCGGCAATCGAATTCGCAGCTTCATAGGCGACGGCAATCGGCAGTATCTAACGGGCTTGCGCATGGGCGGCGAGCGCGTCGTCGTTCTGGTGGATGCGTCCTCGAGCATGCTCGATCGAACGATCGTCAACATCATCAGGCGGCGCAATATGCCGCTGCAGCAGCAGATCAATTCGCCGAAGTGGCAGCAGGTCGTCAACACGGTCGACTGGCTGACGACGCAGATTCCGCCCGGGACCCAGTTTCAAGTCATCGCGTTCAATGACACGGCCTGGTCGCTCATCGAGGGCACCGACGGGGAGTGGCTTACTGTTCGCGACGGCGCCCAGCTCGAAGAAGCCGTACAGGCACTACGCAACATGGCGCCGAGCGGGCCGACAAGCCTGCACATGGCGTTCGAAGCGATGCGCCCACTCGATCCGAAGCCTGACAATATCTATCTGCTCGTCGATGGCTTGCCGACGATTGGCGAGGTGATTCCGATCAAGGCCGGCGTGACGGGCCGAGAGCGCATGGGGCATTTCAACCGTGCAGTTCGTGATCTACCCTTCAACGTGCCCGTTAATATTATCTTGTATGCGATGGAAGGCGATCCACAAGCAGCGCCCGCCTATTGGTGGCTTGCGCTGCGGACCGGCGGATCCATGATGGCGCCATCGGAGGATTGGCCATGAGCAAGAAACGCCGCGACACCGAGAGCATGAACTTGTCGTTCCTCGACGTTATCACGTGCGGCTTCGGCGGCATCATCCTGTTGCTCGTTATAACGAAGATGTTCGAGCCGATCCGACTGGAGGAAAGCCACACCGAGCTCGAGGGGCTCATCACGCGTTACCAGGAGGAGCTCAACGACATTCTCGGTGAGACCGATGTCGTGCAACGCGAACGGTTGATGACGGCCGAAAATGTCGAGCAAGACGAAATTCAAATTGCCCAGTTGCAGGAGGAGCTCGTTCGCATCCGTGCCGCCGTTCTCGCCAGCGAGGACGACGCGAGTGTGTCGTCGGAGCTCGCCGGACAGCTCGCGCAAGCCAAGCAGCGCCTGACCGAAGAGATGCAGCGGTTGCTCACGGATTACCGGCCTGATCCCGATGAATACATGGTTGGCGGTATTCCGGTCGACAGTGAGTACATCATCTTCATCATCGATACGTCGGGCAGCATGCAACGCTATGCCTGGGACCGTGTCCGTCGTCAGATCAGCGAGACGCTTGCTGTCTACCCGCAGGTGCGTGGCATCCAGGTCATGAACGACATGGGCGAGTACATGTTCAAGAGCTACCGGAACGAATGGATTCCGGATACGCCGGGTCGGCGCGAGGCAATCAACGATGCGCTCTCGAGCTGGAATGCGTTCTCCAACTCGAGCCCCCGTGAGGGTATCCTCGCGGCGATCGAGGCGTTCTATGATCCGACGAAGAAGATCAGCCTCTATGTGTATAGCGATGATTTCTCTGCCGGGTCGATCAACGCGGTCGTACGCGAGGTAGATCGCCGCAATCTGGCTGGCGCCGACGGCACGCGCAGGGTGCGCATTCACGCCGTTGCGTTTCCTGTCTACTACGAGGTCGCCAACGGCGAGCTACTGTCCTCGGCCCGGTTCGCGATCTTGATGCGCGAGCTCTGCCAGCGAAACGGCGGAACCTTCGTCGCGCTGCCCTCGCTCAGACGCTAGCGGCTAGTCGTTACAGCTGGTGACAGCGTTGCGCTCTGCGTAGCGGCCACCCCATGACGACGCCCCCTCAGGGCATGGCTGGCGAAATCGCCCGTCCGGTGCCCGCCATTATTCGTCATTTTTCAGCCGCTCAGCGTCATTCTTTGGCATCGACTCGCCAGCCCCGCGCGCTCCAATGAGTCCGTGCACTAAGGCACAGGGCGATCGTAAGGAGCGAAGTCATGATCAGAAAAATCATTATCACGGGAATTTCAGCAACGATGATGACGAGCGTCGGCTGGACCGCGGAACAGGACCAGGAGCCGACGAAGGAGCGGATCGGTGTCGCGAGTGGCGCCGTTTTGGGAGGCCTGGCGGGTGGGCCGATCGGTGTCGTCTTGGGTGCGGCGTTCGGCGGTTGGCTCGGGGACGAGTTCGACGTGCAGCGCCGCGAGCGGGACGACTTCGAGCAGCGCTGGGCGTTGGCCAGCGAAGAGGTTGCCAATCTCAATGGCCTTGTCCAGGGCAGCGAACGTGAGCTCGAGCGACTCAGGGCCGATTTCAGCCGTGACGCGACGACGATGCGCGAGAAAGTTCGGGAGGCGCTCGATGTACAGGTGCTTTTCAAGACCGGGGATACGTCTCTGGCCGAGGAGACAGGCAATCGGCTCACACGGCTCGCAGAGCTCGTCGCGGACATGGACGGAATGCTGCTGCGTATCGAGGGTCATGCCGACGCGCGTGGTGCTGCGGAGTTCAACGAGCAGCTTTCGGCGCAGCGTGCGGCCACGGTCAGGGATGTGCTGATTCGGGCCGGCGTGCCGTCGGCACGAATCGTCATCGATGCACTCGGCGAGCGCGAGGCACATGCTGTCGGTGAGGATGTCGACGGCATGGCGCTCGATCGCCGCGTGCAGCTGACGTTGATCCCGTCAGCCGCCGAAGGCCGGATGGCGCGCGAGTAGCCCCGTGCGCATCTTGGGCGGTGTCGCGCCGGTCACGGCGGTGCGACACCGCTCCTTCTTCTGGTCATGGCGAGCTACAGCCTCGGTAGCGTCAACGTTCAGTCAGAAGCGGACGATATCTCGATTCCAACTCGTATTTTACGCGCCGCTGATCTCTTCGGGCACATCAGCCTGGCGGCTTCGTCGCTTTTACTTCCTTGACAGTATCCCTTTCACTGATTCGTGACTGCCAGTTGATAACGTTCTTGTAAGGGGATAGGTCAAAGTCAAACATCGGCGACCAGCTACAGACGATAAATAGATAGGCATCGGCGACCGTGAATTTGTCTCCCAGCAAGTAGTCTCTGTCCTTGAGTTGGGAATCTACGTAGGCGAAGCGACCATTGAGTCGTTGGGTCACGAACCTTCGCATTTCTTCGGGAAGATTCGGATTGAAGAAATTGGAAAAGCCCTTGTGTATCTCTGAGTTGATGAAGCCCAGCCATTCGTGCAACCTGGTTCGCTCGATAGTTCCGTTCGGCGGGGCCAGTTCAGAGTCGGGATACCGGTCAGCGATGTACTGCAATATCGCAACATTCTCCGTTAGCAATTCGCCGTCGTCGAGCTCCAAGACCGGAACATAGCCCTTCGGATTGATATCGTTAAGGTGTCGGCCATCTGGGAGGATCCGATCGGTCTTCAAGTTCAATTTCACGAGCTCGAAATCGGCGCCGGCTTCCAGCAAGGCGATGTGAGACGCGGAAGAACAGGATCCGGGAGAGGTATAAAGTTTCATTCATTTACTCCGCCACGTGCTGAGATGAGCGTCACTCAGCCTCCGTATCGTCGAATTATGTGGCCTGAGACGGCGTGTATATAGACTAAACGGCCACGAGCGGACGTACCCTTAATAGAGAACGAGGTTTTTTCTAGCGAGAAAGGCCGAGCTGCGTCAATAAGTTCGGTGCACCGACGCTGTCGTGCAGTCGCGGCACCACGACGACGGGGCAGCCGTTGCTGAAACGCTCGATGCTGAGTGCGGTTTCACTGGCGGCAACGGGCTGACTTTCCGACTCACTGACAATAATCCCGCATACAGGGATGTCGCGTGCCTTGAGTACCTCGAACGCGGTCAGCGTGTGACTGATCGCGCCGAGATAGCTGCCGGTCACAAGCAGTGCAGGCACTTCGAGTGCGGCGATCCAGTCGGTCACGGTGTGTTCGTTATCGAGCGGCACGAGAACGCCGCCGACGCCTTCGATCAGTGTTGCGCCTCGTCCGGCGACGTTGCGGCAATAGTCGACGAGCTCCGTGTAGGGTAGGGATCGTCCCTCACGCGCTGCCGCCATGTCCGGCGAGAGGGGCGCTTGGAACCGCCATGGGCTGATCTTATCCAAATGACTGCGATCGAGAGGCCGGCCGAGGGCAGTGAGCAGAACGCCGGAATCGCTCGCAGCGGCGTCATTCTCGTCGAACCCCGTGACGACGGGTTTGAGCACGTCGACATACGTGCCACGTTCTCGAAGCTGCTCGATCAGCAATCTCGTGACGAAAGTCTTGCCGACGCCCGTGCCCGATGCCGTGACGAACGTCGTGTTCATAGCCTGGCAAGCACTGCAGTCATTGCCCCGGCCAGTCCCTCGATGTCTTCAGCTGAATGCGCAGCCGAGAACGTCACGCGCAATCTCGCCGTGCCTTCGGGCACGGTCGGCGGGCGAATCGCGACGACGAGGAAGCCCAGCTCCTCGAGCGCGGCACTCGCCTGCACGGCACGCTCCGGCGTTCCCAGCACGATCGGGACGATCGGGCTCTGCGGTTCCGGAATCTTTAATGCCGCGGCAAAGGCCGCTGCATTAGCCAACGGTTTCGCCACGAGCGCGGGGTCGCTAGCGATGATTTCGAGCGCTTTAGTTGCTGCGGCGACGACACCCGGTGGCAAGCCCGTCGTATAGATCAGGCTGCGCGCTCGGTTGCGCAGCAAGTCGGCCACGGCCCGGCTCGTGCACACGTAACCCCCGTAGCTTCCGACGGCTTTTGAGAGCGTGCCCATCTGCACTGCGATTTCGAGCGGCACGCCGTCAACAAACCCTGAGCCACGACCGTCACCGACTACGCCGAGGCCGTGCGCGTCATCCGTCATGAGCCACGCATCGTGTCGCCGCGCGCTTGCCAGAAGCGCAGGCAATGGCGCTAGATCGCCGTCCATGCTGAACACGCCCTCGGTCAACACAAGACAGTGGTGGTGTTGCCCGCGGTGCCCCGCGAGCAGTGCTTCGGCCTGCGCGGCATCGTTGTGCGCGAAACGGAGCACATGGCTTCTGGCGAGCGTAGCACCCGCGAACAAGCAGCTGTGGCAGTGCTCGTCCATGACGATCAGATCCTCGGATCCGACGAGTGCGGGAATTACGCCGACGTTGGCCAGGTAGCCGCTGCCGAAAACAACGGCATCTTCGGTGCCCTTGAGATCCGCGAGGCGCCGCTCCAGTGCTGCGTAGAGCGGATGGTTGCCCGTCACGTGCCGTGATGCCCCCGCGCCGGCGCCGAAATCGTGTGTTGCCCGGCAACTCGCCTCGATCACGTCTGGATGCTGCGATAAGCCGAGATAGTCGTTGCATGCAAACGAGACGAGCTCGTGAGAGCCACGCAATGCATGGGCTTCGCTCTTGCGGCCCGTCTCGATCAGCGTGCGTCTCAGCTTACGCGTTTCGAGGCTCGCGAGTTTGCCGGTCGCGAAGCGCTGTAAGGAGTCGTCGCTCAACTGCAGAATTCCGGGGTAGGCTGCCGATCATGGTGCCACGATCGGAGAAGTAGGTCAGTATAGCGGGATCTGCGATTCCGGCTGGTCGACCAGCGTATCGGCACAGCCCTGGTGGAGATGCGATGTGACGAACGAAAATGTCTTCGAGACTCGGCTCGCCAAGGATATTTGGGAAACCAAGTACCGGTATGCCCGTGGGCCGGTGCCCGAGGTTTCCGTCACAGACACGTGGCAGCGAGTCGCCCGCGCGATCTCGCGCGTCGAGGCTAACGACCCGGATGGATGGCGCGCGCGTTTCCTCGGCGTTCTCGAGGGATTTAAGTTCCTGCCCGGCGGGCGCATTCTCGCCGGGGCGGGTACCCGCCATTCCACGACGCTCTGCAACTGTTTCGTCATGGGCTTCATCGA
>Ga0224512_10002999_pt1 | contig 15076 bp, 15 predicted proteins | sample SF_May12_sed_USG_4_FD_169103 | JGI IMG/M metagenome (GOLD analysis project Ga0224512, IMG submission 169103) | Sediment microbial communities from San Francisco Bay, California, United States - SF_May12_sed_USGS_13 | ecosystem: Environmental > Aquatic > Marine > Sediment | place: USA...
GCGGTCTCGGCCAGCCCTGCCTCGCTGAGGGACTCCCGGTAGGCTTCGTACGGCGTCAGGTCCCGAAACCGGTCCTGAACCTGCTCCACACCTTCGCACCCCACGAGGGCCAGAACGATGAGAGCCGCACTACGGGCACGTCGTGGCGTCATCGGGTCCAGGATTCGGGGGGGAGTCGCTTCTGGTAGATGTTCGAAGCTGCTGCCCCGAGACGCGATTGGTCAAGGCGGCAAATTGAACGGTTCGATGCGTCCCGGTTAGCTTTCGCGCCTCTCTTGGCCCCAGGCCCCTCCAGCGCGTAGAGCCGAATCGTGGTGCGCATCGCCGAAGTCGAAGACGGCAGCATAGCCGACGAGCTCCATCTGGAGATCGGCTCGCGCATCGTGCGCATCAACGGGGAGCCGGTGCGGGACGGAATCGACTTCACGTTCCTGCTCTCCGACGACATGGTCGAGCTCGAGACGGTATCGCCCTCTGGCGAGGCGAAGGTTCACGAGTTCGAGCGCGAGCCGGGCACCTCCATCGGCATCATTCCGGAGCCCGACGCCATTCGGGAGTGCGCGAACGAGTGCGTCTTCTGCTTCATCGACGGGAACCCGAAGGACGCTCGTCAGACGCTCTGGCTCCGTGACGACGACTTCCGTCTCTCCTTCACCTACGGGAGCTACGTCACTCTCACGAACCTGGGTCCAAAGGGATTGGCTCGGCTCGTCGAGCAGCGCATCTCTCCCCTCTACGTGAGCGTCCACGCGACCGAGCCCGAGGTGCGCGAGCGTCTGCTCGTGAATCGGCGCGCAGGCCTCATCATGGATCAGCTCCGCGAGTTGATCGCAGGCGGGCTCGAGGTCCACACGCAGATCGTCTTGTGCCCGGAATGGAACGACGGGTCGCACCTGAGCCGGACGATCGAGGACCTCTGGGGCCTTGGCGAGGCAATTCGCTCGCTCACCGTCGTGCCCGTAGGTCTCACGCGTTACAACCTCGGTCGGCCGGTCCGCCTGCTGCGACCGGACGAGGCCGGCCTGGCGATCGCGCGCGTGGACGAGGCGCGCCAGCGCGCAATCGGGGAACGCGGGTCGGGGTGGTGCTACTCGGCCGACGAGATGTACCTCATCGCCGAGCGCCCTTTGCCCGACGCCTCGTACTACGACGATGGGGCCCTTCACGAGAACGGCGTAGGCGCCGTGCGGACCTTCCTGGAAGCGTTCGATCACGGAATCGCCGACGTTCCACGGTTTGAAGGGCGCAGGATCCGACTCGTGACCGGCGCTTCGATGGCCCCGTTCCTGCGAGAGCGGGCGCAGCGGCTGCAGTCGGCCGTGGCGGCTCCCGTGGATGTGGTCGAGGTGCGGAACGAGTACTTCGGTGAAACGGTGACCGTAGCGGGCCTCCTCGGAGGGGAAGACATCCTGGCGAGCCTCGCAGACTGTCGGGACGGCGACCTGGTTGTGATCCCGGCAGAAGCCCTGAATGCCGACGACCGCTTCATCGACGACCTGCCCAGGGCCGAGCTCGCCTCGGGGCTGCCGGGCGTCGAGATTCGCTCCGGCTACGAGGTTATCGAGGCCCTGAGGGGGTCATGAGCACGCGTGTTCCGGTGGTCGCCGTGGTCGGGCGGCCGAACGTGGGGAAGTCGACGTTCTTCAACCGTGTCCTCGGGCGCAGGTTGGCGATCGTCGACGACCGCCCGGGGGTCACGCGGGACCGCAACTTCGCGCGTGCCGACTGGTCGGGTCGGGACTTCATGATCGTCGACACGGGCGGCGTCATCGAGGGGAGCGACGTGCCGATCGACCGGGCCATCCGGGCCCAAGCGCTGGCAGCCGTCGACGAAGCAGACGTCATCCTCTTCATCGTCGACGCCAAGGAGGGCCTACATCCGCTGGACGAGCTCCTCGCTGAGGTCCTGAGGAAGACGAACACGCCTGTCGTACTGGCCGCCAACAAGCTCGACAATCTGCCGCGGGACGACAGCCACCTCGACTTCTGGTCGCTGGGGATGGGTGAGCCCGTTCCTTTGAGTGCGCTGTCCGGGAAGGGCTCCGGAGATCTGCTCGATCACGTGCTCGCGGCGTTGCCAGAGGCCCCGGACCACGAGCCGGAAGAGGGTCAGATCCGGGTGGCAGTGGTCGGCAAGCCGAATGTCGGCAAGTCCAGCTTCGTCAACCGGCTCCTTGGCGAGGACCGAGTCGTCGTCTCGGAAGAGGCGGGCACCACGCGCGATCCTGTGGACACCCCCATGGCGTACCACGGGCGCACGCTTGTCTTCGTGGATACGGCGGGGCTGCGGCGGCAGAGCAAGGTCACCGACAGTCTCGAATACTACAGCGCGCTGCGTACGGACCGGGTCGTGCACGAGGCCGACGTCTGCATCGTCATGGTCGACGCCAGCGAGGACGAGCTGCACGCCCAGGACATCCGCATCGCGCATACCGCTTGGGATGCCGGCAAGGGTGTGATCCTCATCGCGAACAAGTGGGACTTGGTGGAAAAGGAGACCAGCACGGCGTCAGAATGGGAAAAGAAGGTCCGGGTGCGGATCCCGTTCCTGCAGTGGGTGCCCATCGTCTTCGCCTCGGCCCTCTCCGGCCAACGCGTAAGAAAGTGCCTCGACCTGGTCCTCGACGTAGAGGCCGAGCGTCAGCGCCGCATCGAGACCCACGAGGTGAACGAGGTCCTGGCGAAGATCGTAGGCCGCCAGCCGCCTCCACACTTCCGCGGACGCCCGGTGAAGGTCAAGTACGCGACGCAGGCGTCCGTGGCGCCCCCGACCTTCGCGATCTTCACGAACTATCCGAAGGCGATCCCCGAGCACTACATTCGTTTCCTCCACAATGGCTTCCGCGAGGCGTGGTCGTTTATGGGCGCCCCCATCCGCCTTCGGCTCCGGAGCAGCAGAGACTAGGGGCCCACGTTGGAAGCACAGTGACTTACGCCCTTCTCGTACTCGCCTACCTGATCGGCGCTGTACCCACGAGTTACGTGATCGGTAAAGTGTTTCACGGCATCGATTTACGTGAACATGGATCAGGTAACTTAGGAGCCACGAACGCCTTCCGGATCCTGGGCGTCAAGTCGGCGATTCCCGTAGTGATTCTCGACATGGCGAAGGGGTTTGTGCCCGCTTGGTTCTTCGCCGGAATCGCGTCGGTCGGCTTCGGGTGGACCCTGGGGTTCGGCGCCGCCGCGATCGTGGGGCACATGTTCAGCGTCTTCGTCGGCTTCAAGGGCGGAAAGGGCATGGCCACGAGCGCCGGGGTCTTCCTGGGCTTCGCCCCGTGGGCCGTGCTCGGGGGGCTCGTGCTCTGGTGCGCCCTCACGTTCTCGACGGGATACGTCTCAGTGGGCTCGATCGGAGCCGCCGTGGCCACACCGTTTCTGGTGGCTTTGACCCCCCATAGGGGTGGTGGCGGTCTGCTCTGGTTCGCGATCGGGCTGGCAGTAGTGGTCGTCTGGGCGCACCGCGCCAACATCGGCCGGCTTCTGCGGGGCGAGGAGAACCGCTTCGGGCGCCGTGGCCGAGCGGCGCAGGCTGCCAGCGGACCGGGGGGCGAGAGTTGAGCGCGCCCGTGCGTGCGACCGTCCTGGGAGCGGGCGCGTGGGGCACGGCCCTCGGGATGGTCCTGGCCGGGAAGGGGCACCAGGTCACGATCTGGTCCCACGAGGACGATGTGGCCGCCTCGATCAACGCGGGCACGGGTAACCGCTACCTCGCCGGGGTGACCCTGCCGGCCGGTCTGAGGGCCGAGACGGACCTACCCGCCGCGGTGGCAGGTGCCGAAGTGGTCGTGTCGGCTAGTCCAGCTCAGTTCGTGCGCGCGGTCATGACGGGGGCCGCTTCAGATATTGCGCCGGATGCGCAGCTCGTGAGCGCCAGCAAAGGAATCGAGCTTGGTTCACTGCAGCGCATGGACGAGGTCCTGTCGCAGGTCCTCCCGGACTCGATCATGGACCGGTTTTGTGTGCTCTCGGGACCGAGCTTCGCGGCCGAAGTGGCCGCGGATGAGCCGACCGCGGTCGTCATCGCGAGCCGCGACGAGCAGGCTGCCGTGTATGCAAGGGACGTATTCCTGACGCCGACGTTCCGCGTTTACACGAACGCCGACGTCATCGGCGTCGAGTTGGGTGGAGCACTGAAGAACGTGGTTGCGCTCGCGGCAGGCGTGAGCGCCGGACTCGGGTACGGGCACAACACGTTGGCGGCGCTCATCACGCGGGGTCTGGCAGAGATCACCCGACTCGGTGTCGCGGCGGGCGCCGAGAAGGCTACTTTCTACGGACTGGCCGGAATCGGGGACCTCGTGCTCACCTGCACGGGCTCGCTAAGCCGAAACCGGACGGTCGGTTATCGCCTGGGTCAGGGCGAAACGCTCGAGGCCATTCTGTCGGACATGACGGCGGTTGCCGAAGGTGTTCAGACCGCCGAGGCGGTCCGTGAGTTGGCTGGTCGGCATGGGGTCGAGATGCCGATCATGGAACAGATGTATGCCATCGTGCACGAGGGGCGGAGTCCCTCGGACGCGCTGCGCACGTTGATGTCGCGAGAGCCTAAGACGGAAGAATGGTCATGAGGTGGCGTGGTGCATGGGACCCGGCGGCGCAGAGTGTGCGCTGGTACAGCCTTTCAGGTCGAGGAGCGTGGATGAACGAGCCCATCGCAAAGAAGGTCTACTATTCGATCGGCGAAGTGTGTGACCTCACCGGACTCAAGCCACACGTGCTGAGATACTGGGAGACCCAGTTCGAGGTGCTCAATCCGACAAAGAACCGGGCCGGCAACCGCGTCTATCGCTCCAAGGACATCGAGCTCGTGCTTCTCGTGAAGCATCTGCTCTATGAGCAGAAGTACACCATCGAGGGAGCGAATAAGCGGCTCATCGGAATGCGGAAGGACGGGGAGCTCGCGGAGGAGCGCCAAGAGGTGCTCGGTCCCGAGTTCTTGTCCGGTATCAAGGACGAGCTCCAGGCGCTTCGTGATGTCCTTTCACCGGGTGGCCCCGCAAGCTGATCGCCCCCACGGGAACCACGCACCCGGCGGTAGGTACCCGGTGCCGATGAAGATCCTCTGCACGAACGACGACGGGTATCAGGCCACCGGCATTCAGGTGTTGGCCTCCGCCGCGAGTTCGCTCGGCACGGTCACGACCGTCGCCCCGGATCGCGAACAGAGTGCGACCAGTCATTCGCTCACGCTGCACCATCCTTTGCGGGCGCGCAGGGCCCCGGACGGGACTTGGATCGTCGACGGGACTCCGACTGATTGCGTACTGCTGGCCGTGGGGGAGCTCCTGCCCGAACGCCCGGATGTGTGTGTCTCCGGCGTGAACCACGGACCGAACATGGGTGAGGACGTGCTCTACTCGGGCACCGTCGCGGCGGCCATGGAGGCGACCGTGATGGGGATTCCCGCTGTGGCGATCTCCTACTCTGGGCAGGTGCACGAAGAGCTCGCGGGCTGGGAGGACGTCGTGCGGGGCATCCTGGAGGCGATTCTCGGCCGGAATGACCTGCCATCGGACACCCTCTTCAACGTGAACCTGCCCGCCGTGTCCCCGCCTGATGTGAAAGGGATCCGGGTGACGTCGCTGGGCCAGCGGCGCTTCGCGGATTCCATCACACGGGCCAACGACCCTTCGGGGCGCGAGTACTTTTGGATCGGTGGCGGTGAGGTGCGGTGGCGCGGCGCCGAAGACTCCGACTTCCAGGCGGTGGAGGACGGGTACGTCTCCGTGACGCCGCTCCACCTGGACCTGACCAACTACCAGCTTCTCGAGGAGATTCGGTCGTGGGGCCTGACGCTCTAACCGACCTCCGCTTCGTCGGATACCGGCGCAAGCTCATCGAGGAGATCCGCGAGCGCGGAATCGACGACCTCGAGACGCTTCAGATGTTCGACCGTGTGCCTCGGCATCTGTTCCTTCCCGAGGGTGTGTGGCCCAGGGCATATGAAGACGGCCCGATTCCCATCGGCTTCGGGCAGACCGCTTCGCAACCCTCGCTACAGGCGTATTACCTGTCGCTGTTGGCGCCCACGCCGAACGACAAGGTGCTGGAGATCGGCACGGGCAGCGGCTACCTGACGGCCCTACTCGCCCTCATGGCCGACCGTGTCTACTCGGTCGAGCGCGTGAGGGAACTCTCCGCGCGTGCGCGTAAGGCGCTGGACACGATGGGCGTGAAGAATGTGGCGCTTCTCGTGGGCGACGGCACCATAGGGTGGCGGAAGTATCAGCCGTTCGATGTCGTGGTGGTGTCCGCCGCGTCTCCGTCGATCCCGAACGCGCTGGTCGATCAACTAGCTGACGAGGGGCGCATGCTGATTCCCGTTGGGTCGCGCGAGTCGCAAGACCTCGTGCTCGTGCGCAAGACCGGCTTCGTGGTGACCGAGGAGGTCGTCAAAGGAGAGTGCACCTTCGTGCCGCTCCTCGGTCGGTTCGCGTGGGATGGCGAGGCCGGGGCGTCGTGACGGACAAGTCAGCGGAGGGTCGCCGCCCCGGGCCCATGCGAAGGTTGTACGACTGGGTGCTCCACTGGGCCGAAACGCCGTATGGTGCGCCCGCGCTCTTCCTCCTCGCATTGGCGGAGTCGTCGTTCTTTCCCGTTCCGCCCGATCCACTACTCGTGGCGTTGTGTCTCGGGGCCCCGGCGCTCGCGATGCGCTTCGCGGCCACGGCCACGCTCGCTTCGGTGGTGGGCGGCGTCATCGGATACGCCATCGGGGCAGGGGCGTGGACGCTGCTTCAAGATTGGTTCTTCGCCTACGTGCCCGGCGTGAGTCCAGAGTCGTTCGCGAGCGTTCAGGGTCTGTATGACCGCTACGACTTCTGGGCGGTCTTTCTAGCCGGGCTGACGCCCATTCCGTACAAGGTCTTCACTCTCTCGGCCGGCGTCTTTTCGATCAATTTCGGTGTCTTCGTGCTGGCCTCCGTGTTGAGCCGTGGACTGCGCTTCTTCATCGTCGCCGCGCTCATCTACAAGTTCGGGCAACCGATCAAGAGCTTCATCGATCGGTACTTCAACTGGCTCGCCCTGGCGTTCGGGATCTTGCTCGTCGGCGGATTCGTCCTGATCGAGTTCTTGTTGTAGCGCGCAACAAGACGTTTGATCGCCGTCGCGGCGGTGGCCTATATTGGCGCCATGAGCGACGAGAAGAAGGACACACGCCTGCCGCCGCCCGCCTTTCCGCCGGGTAACCGCAAGCACCGTCACGTCAACTCCGTCAAACCTGCGACCCCTGCGGTGATCACGAACGAGCCGGGCGAGGCCAGCTTCATCTTCCCCGACGACCCAATCCCGCCAAGGCGGGACCCGGTGGGTGGCGCGTTCATCTCGCCCGACGACCCGATGCCGGAACGTCGGCCCGACGCCGTGTTTGACGCCTTCATCTCGCCCGATGATCCCATCCCGATGCGCCAGGACATGGACGAGGAAGAGGAGGGAGTGGTCACCGGCATGGGATCCGATCCGCACATGGATCCGGCGGAGCTCGTGAGCGGGGGTGACCCGCACGTCATCGAGTTGATCGGGGCCGTGGGACGGCTGGCCGAGGCACTCAAGCGGCAAGGGGAAGCCGGCCTGAAGACGTCGACGTACATGACGCGCTTCGAAGCGACGCTACGCTCCTACTGCGTCGGCTACCTCGTTGGGCGGCGCGCCGACGACGGGGTCGAGATCGGCGACTGAGGCGACTCTTTCCCCTGGGCCCCGCCGCTCCTCACGACAATGTGATCGAGACACGCGGGGACACGTGAGTCCCGAAGTAATCGAGTAGCGCGTATACGAAGACCACGATTCCACCCATCTCGAGGATCTCCTCGACGGTCGCTATGATGCCGTAGGTCAGATCGTCATCGCTGGCCGCCAGGTATGCTCTGCCGACGATTTCCATGCCAAGCGCGCCCAACACGTACACTGTGCCGGCGACCACAAAAAGGACTCGGGAGCGAGGGGGCAGATGAAGCACGAAGCGAGCAAAGATCACACCAAGTGCCGCGAGGGCGATCAAGCCCGGAACGACCCAACCGCCCAGGGCCGCGGCTGTGACTCCAAGCGCTTCTCCAAGGATTGGCCCCAACTCCTCGTGGACGGTGGTCAACTCGTCGAAGGACATATAAAAGAAGATGGCCGACAGCAGTAGCCAGTACACATTCTCCCTATCGCGATCTCGGTACTTCGCCGCGCCGATCAGGGCGAGAATCAGTCCGCACGCCAGCAGCGTTGCGCCCGAGAACCAGGTAGACACTTTGCCCTCTGAGATCACCAGGCTGAAGAAGTCGATGAAGGTGTCTCGCCCCGGGAAGTCATCGCTCCGGTAGCTGAACCACAGAGCAAGAGCGTTAGCGGCGTGGAGGGAAACGACAAACGCGATATGCTTGCGAAGGACTCCTGTCTTGGACATGTGAAGGTCTAGCATGGACCTTTCCGTGCACATTGGGGGGGGACGGACAGAATCACGCCGACCGGACGTCCTACGGCTTCGCGAGAACGAGCAACACTATCGCCCCGCATCGAGCTTCGGCCAGTGGCTTGATGACCATGGTGTAGAGGGGCGGGCCGACGGGGGGTGCGTTGACCTTCTCTGGGCAAGAGGCGCCATGCCTTAGAAAGTGTCGGCTACACGACATGTTCTTTGGGGCTTTGCGGCATCGTTGTTGCGGTCTAGGACCGCACTCATGCCACGATACGGTCGCTCGGAGCAACCAACACCAAATGAAAGCCCTCGAACGTTACCTGCACGATTGCGAGAGCAAGAGACGCCGGAGCCGCGACCGACCGAGCAACGAGGTCTTGAGCGACCTCCGTCGGCTCCTCGACCACGTGGAGGGCGCACTTCGCCATACGGTCGATGACTCAGCCGAATCTGTGGAGATCGCCGCCTCAGCGTTCGGTGAGTCGCCGCCTTCGCCGTAGGTCTAGACGCCCCAGCGCTCCAGATACTCTGTGAGGCGCATCTTCCTGCGCGTCGAGCGCGACGTCATCGAGCGGACCTTCCCGAACACGGCGCGCTCTGGCCAGCCGCGATCGAAACGCCCGAGCACCCAGAAGATGCCGCTGTACGAGTTCGGATCGCGGCCGTCGAGGGCATACCGGTTGTTGAGCTCGATCATCGCGGCGAGTGCTTCCCTCGGATGTGCGGTCCACTCGATGATCCGCTTGCCCCACAGCATGCGCAGATAGTTCTGAACGACGCCCTCGTGCACAAGCTGTCGCTGGGCCGCGTTCCAGAGTTCGTCGTCGGTCTCCGAATTGGCGAGCTCGTCGAGGGAGTAGATGTGCTCCCGCGGATCTTCCGCGTGGACCTCGAGCGTGTCCTTGGCCCACTCGGGGAGCGTGTCGTAGCGAGTGTAGTGCGGCTCGCGGGTGGCGAACACGTAGCCCAATTCGCGCCACGTGATCAGCTCGTCGAGGAACGCCTCGGCCGAAGGGCTCATGCCCCACCATCCGTTCTTTCGGCCGTCGACCCGGGCTGACAGCCGAGTCGGGCCCCAGTCCTCCCAATCAGCGACGGCCGTGAAAACCTCGTGGACCGACAGCTGCCCGTAGTGCAGCCAAGGCGAAAGCCGACTCGCCACGTCGGCGTCGGGGTGGCTGCGCTCCTCCCCGTATCGACGGAGGTCCGTCTCGATGAAACTCGTCAGCCGCGTACGTGCTGTGGCGTGCCCGCCGACCCAGTCGGTGGGGCCCACCGAGTGGTCGAGGGGGAGCCCGGCGAGGGCCGAGCGGCGCTCGAGAAGCTCAGGCGTCGCCCGCGGCCAGCGGTCCGTGATCCCGGGAGGGAGCGCACCCAGGGCAGGGAGGTCCGCTTCGGCGTATCCGTCCGCATCAGGCGGTATCATCAGGTGTTCGGGCAGCTCCTTCTGTAAGAACCGGCGGAACGAGTAAGCGGTGTTGAACGTGCGGTCCGTCGCCTGGAGCGGGAGCAAACCACACGAGTCGACGGCTTCGACTGATGTGCCTACGAGTCGGCTCGCCGCCGCGAGCAGAGCAGGCGTGAAGAAGACCGGTGAGTCGTCGGTCACCACGACGCAGGCCAGGGCCGCCAGCTGCGCGAGCAGGCCTGAGCCGGCTCCGGCCTTCGGTTCGACGTATGGGTAGTACCCGATCGACCGAGCCTTCAGCGCCGCGTCGTGCTCCTGCATCCCGTCCAGAATGGCCCGGTGGTGTCGGTCGGACGCCCACGGGTAATCGACGTTGATCGGCTCCAAGATCAGGAGCGGCTTCTGGAGCGCCGTTGCGTGCTCGACGGCTCTATCGAGCGCGTAGTTCCAGGTCAGGCGGCGCGTCGCCACCATCCAATACAGAACAAAGGACCCGCCCGGACGTGGCAGTGCCTCCGTGAGGCGGCGGATCCGAACATCTGGGACGCGAAAAGCCCTAGTCGAGTATCGCGTCGTACACGATCTCCGCGATGACCCTGTCGATCGGGGCGCCGCCTGACGGCTGCAGCTGGTTCCAGGCGAAGACGATGAGGTCTTCGTTAGGGTCGATCCAGAAGTAGGTCCCCGCGATGCCCAACCAGCGATAGGTGCCGGCGTTCTCGCCCATCGCTACCGCGAAGCCCAACCCGAACCCTTGGTTGGGTCCACCGATCGAGATCGGGACGAGATCGTCGGGCAGTTGGTTCCGCCGCATGAGGCGGACCGTCTCCGGCCTGAGGACGCGCACGCCGTCGAGCTCACCTTCGTTGAGCAGCATCTGGGTGAACCTGATGTAGTCACTCGTCGTCGATGTCAGCCCGCCCCCTCCCGAGAACCACTGAGCAGGCCGCGTGTGCTGACCGTCCACAGGGGAGTCGTTCAGGCGTAGACCGTCAGGCGACGGACCGTACACCGCGGTGAATCGGTCGAGCTTCTCGGAGGAAACCTGGAAACCCGAGTCCTCCATCCCGAGGGGGTCGAAGATCCGCTCTTGGAAGAACTGGGCGAGGGTGCGGCCCGAGACGACCTCGATGACGCGTCCGAGCACGTCTATGGACATGCTGTAGTTCCAGCGCGTGCCAGGATCGAAGATGAGGGGGAGCGACGCGATGGCGTCCACTGTCGTCTCGAGGTCACCGGCAGTCCCCCAGACGCCGAGCGATGCCTCCCGATACATTGAGTCAACCGGAGTGCGTCCGATGTCCCCGTAACCCAGACCGGATGTGTGTGTCAGAAGGTCCCGTATCCTGATGCCTCGGGCGGGGGCACGCCGCCCTCCGTCGTCGTAGACCTGCACACCGGCGAACGCCGGTAGTACCGACGCGAGCTCGGTGTCGAGCGAGATCCGGCCCGCCTCGACGAGCATCATGACGCCGACGCTCGTGATGGGCTTGGTCATCGAGTAGATCCGGAAGATGTCGTCGGGCTCGAGCGCGTCCTCGCCGAGGACCCTCCAGCCTTGGGCGTCCCAATGCACGATCCGTCCCCGCCGTGCGACCATGGTCACCACCCCGGCGGTTCGGCCTTCATCGATCAGCGCCCGCATCGCAGGGCCGATCCGGGCCAACTCCGACGAGGAAAGGCCGACCTCCTCGGGCGCGGCTGTCGGTAGGCCCGCCTGAGGGAGCGTGCCGGAGCCCGCTGAGGCGCACGCGACGAGCGTGCTGAGCAGAAGCGCGGCGCTGCCGCGCCGGAGTATGGTATTCATGGAAGGCAAAGTCGTAGGCGGGTCGGGAGCGCGCCAGCAGTGGAAAGGCCAGCGCATACTCGAACGAACAGGCCCCGGTGCGGCTCCTGCCGCGCCGGGGCCATGACCGTACCGGTCCCCCTTGGGCCTCCGTAAGGAGGAAGGTCGCTCAGTCGATCCGAGTCAGCTCCACGCGGCGGTTCATCGCGCGTCCGCTCGCCGTGTCGTTGCCGGTAAGGGATCGATCGGGACCATACCCGCGCGCGGCCATCCTGCTCGACGCCACGCCCCGAAGCGCCAGGTAGGCCGCCACGGCCTCCGCACGCTGCTGGGAAAGCCTCATGTTGAGCGCGCGCGAGCCGGTGCTGTCCGTGTGTCCGCTCACCTCGACCCGGATGTCCGGATTCCCGATCAGCGACTGGGCCACTCGGTCGAGCACGTTGCGGGCGCCTGGCGTGAGCACTGCGCTCCCGGTCTCGAAGTTGACGCCCTCGAGGACGAGCACGGTGGTTTCGGGCTCGAAAAGGACGGGACAACCGACCGCGTCGACCCGCGTGCCGGCGGGCGTAGCCGTGCAGCGGTCTTCCTCGTCGAAGACGCCGTCAGCGTCCGTGTCGACTCTGCAGCCGCTGTTGTCGATCCGGACGCCAATGGGGGTAGCCGTGCAGCGGTCGTCCTCGTCGAAGACGCCGTCGCGGTCCGTGTCGACTCTGCAGCCGCGGTCGTCGACCCGGACGCCGGTGGGCGTGGCACTGCATCGGTCGTCCTCGTCGTAGACGCCGTCGCCGTCCGTGTCCACCCGGCAGCCTTCGGAGTCGACCCGAACCCCGGGCGGGCTGGTGAGACAGCTGTCGTTCTCGTCGAAAACGCCGTCGCGATCACCGTCGAGTCGGCACCCGGTCGAATCGATGCGCACGCCCAGCGGCGTGTTGGCGCAGGCATCCATGCGGTCGCGCACGCCATCGCCGTCCGTGTCCCGTGCGCGACCGGTTCCGACGTCGATTGAAAATCCTGCGGTCAAGGTCCAGTTCAGGTGGCTGTCCACGGCGGAGCCGCCGACGGTTGCGCCATCGTTGAAGGGGGCCCAGGCGTAGTCGGCGCTGACATCCGAGCGAAGGGCCAGCCGATCGGTGAAGTAGGCCTTGAAGCCCACCAGCCCACTGGCCGCCCAGTCGTCCTCCTCGAAGAAGCCGTCGTACTGGCCAAAGACCCCGCCGACGCCGATGAGCGGGTAGAGCCAACCCGACAGCGGGATCGCATAGACGAGCCGCGCGCGGAGGGGCGTATGAGTGCCGTCGACGCCCGAGGGGCTGGCGTCCTCGGTCCAGGTCCGCGCGGCGGCCGCCTCGAGGGCGAGATTCCGCACGAGGAAGACACCGATCAGGCCGCCCCCGCCCAAGGCGTTGGCGTCCGACAGCGTGGTCGCCTGGTCGAACTTGGTGCCCTGGAAGAAGCCTCCGAGCTCCACTGTCCCCGCCTCCTGTGCGGACGCGGGAGCGCTGGCTACGGCGAAGAACGTGGCCAAAGTAAGAACGTTTCGGGCGGTCCTCATGCCTAGGCCTCGCCACGGAAGGCGACCTTTGCGGTCGTCTCGGACGTTCTCGATCTGGTGATCCATTGCCCCTCCCTAGAGATGACATGCGCACATCTGTGGCTCACACGGCTCCCGCACGCAAATTCCGGGCCGCCTAACGCGCGATCGCACGCCGCTAGCCACCCACAAACCAGAAGTTGATCATCTGAGGTTGGCAGTTGCGTGGTTTCACGGCAGTTTCCTTGGCACCGTTTTGGATCATAGCGCCGTATCCGCTGTCTACCAAGATCATGTGGCGCAAAAAGTTAGCCCTCGTAGCTCAGGTGGATAGAGCGACGGTTTCCTAAACCGTAGGCCCCGCGTTCGAGTCGCGGCGAGGGCACTGGAGCTATGCGGCCCGGCAGCGCTTCCTCAGCGTTGCCGGGTTTCGCTTCGCACGCGGCATCGAACCGCGCCATCGGTTGCAGCCTTCGCGTTGCCTGCGCACGTTGCTTCAGCGCTCAGGCCCGCCCCGCGCGGACCCGGTCATTCCCCCCACCTCGGGACATGCCGTATGGACAGCCAGCCGGCCCAGCACGAGTTCACACAGGCCCAAAACGAGATTCTGGCGAAGACGGCGACGTGGACCGGCCTGTTCGCGTGGATCATGATGATCAGCGCGGGCCTGATGGCCTTGGGCGGGATCCTGAGTGGGGAGGCGTCTTCGATCGGGGCCCTCATTGCAGCCGCGATCTACTTCATCATCGGCTTCACGTTCCGGGACGCGGCGAAGTCGATGCGCGAGGTGGTTCAGACGTCTGGGAACGACATCGACCACCTGATGAGCGCCGTCGACAAGATGGGCTCGGCGTTCAAGGTGATGGGGATCGTCTTTCTGGTCGGCGCGATCGCCTCGGTCGTCGCGACGGTCGGGATCTGGGGCTGGATGTCCTCGCTATCTAGTTGATCCGACTGATGATGATCCTCCCGGAGTTCGCTCCGGTGACTTGGATCTGAGCCGCCGCCGAGCCCGAGGAGCGGAAGTCGTGAAAACGCACGCCAGACGGTCCGATTGTGCCGGAGTAGGTGGTCTTCGCGTACGGGTCCCACGAGTCTGCATTGTCCGCCGTGACCGGCCACGGAAACGAGCCCGGCGGATTGGGTGTCCCGAACACGTCAGAGGATGAGACGAAGTCCCAGGTGGTGATCGAATACGTCGGGTTGAATCCGGTTTGGTGGAGACTGACGCCGACGACGAAGTCCTCAAAGAGCTGCTCGAAGCTCCTCCCTGTGATCTGAGTCTCTCCTGATGCGCCACCGGCAGGTGTCAGCGGTGAGGTGAGCTCCCGGAAGAATGCCGAGTCGGCGTAGGCCGTGGACGCGTTGCCGAAGCCGTCGCCGAGGAACCGATGCCAGAGCCAGCTGGTGGCGTAGAACGAATGCTCACTCGGTGCGCCGGCCGGGTCGGTGATGACACTATTGGGCTGGGCGGACAGGGAGTACACCATCCCCGCGAGTCCGTCGATTAGCGCCGACATCTCCGGCGGCGTCGCGTTCCCGTTCGCTTGCACGGCCACGATGATATCCGTGCCGGTGATGCGAGCCCCGACTGCCGGTCCTCCCGTTGCGGCCCAGGCGATGCGTGACGACATGACCTGCGAAACCTCGGCGGTGCCCTCCTCGATCCAGAGGTCGTTGAAGTTCGGTGGGTTGGGGCCGCGCTGAATTCCGTGATAGAGCGAGATCACATGCTTGGCTTCGTGGGCCACGACGCCCAGAGCGAACGCATCGGGGTCCGCGTCGTCGAGGGCCACGAGGAGATCCCCGTCGAAATAGATGACCTCGCCCTGGTTGGAGCTCGGGCAGCCGGCCGTCTGCAGGAAGTCGCCACTGAACACGGCAGCAGCTGCGCCATCGAGCGAGGGGGTGGTCGTGATGACCATGCGACCGTTCCCGTCT
>Ga0224512_10003000_pt1 | contig 15072 bp, 15 predicted proteins | sample SF_May12_sed_USG_4_FD_169103 | JGI IMG/M metagenome (GOLD analysis project Ga0224512, IMG submission 169103) | Sediment microbial communities from San Francisco Bay, California, United States - SF_May12_sed_USGS_13 | ecosystem: Environmental > Aquatic > Marine > Sediment | place: USA...
CCTGGCGATACTGCAACAGGCTGAAGATACAGCGATGTTCAATAAATCAGAATAGCGTCACATAATGTCGGTCGATAGTGCGCACAACGTCCAACGAAGAGGCTGCGATGGCGAAGAGGCGGATCGACAAACTGACGCCCCAGGGCTGCTGGCAGCATAGAATGGGTGCTGCTGTAATGGTCCATCGATTCTTTGGACGTGAAAGTCTAGGCTAAATGGATTGATTTCCTGGAGCTTATCTTATGCTTCGCGCAACCCTTGAAGAGATAGAACGTTACCGGGGAGAATATGGTCTCCAATCCCAGCTCCCAAGCGCTGGACAAAGCACGCCCGTGCACCAATTTTGCACGTCGTCGCCCTCGCCCAATACGTCAGGGCGTAAGTACGAAGTTGGTCTGTGGAAGCCTTAAAGAGGCTGTGCGCGGTTCAACGCCGAGTAAGATAGTTGCAACACAAAGTCGTATTTCTTCGACAAGAGCTCCGGTCAAAGATGCCCGTAAAGTGTTGAAGGTTTGCTGGCAGTGACGTCAAACCATCTGATCTGCTAACCTCTACGAACGAAGACGGGTTTTCGGCACGACAGGCCGGCGCAAGTCACTTTTCAAGCCAGGAGAAACAAGCATGGGTGATATGGGAAAAAAAGACAAAGGCAAGAGAGAGCAACGGAAGAAGGCGCAGCTAAATCCAAAGGAGAAACGAAAATTAAAAAAGGACAAGAAAGACAAGAAATTGTCCAGCGGTATCCGATGATCTCTAATTAAGCCAGGACGTTGGCTGCCAGTTACTGGAAGAGCGACGTGCATCTACGCTGTCGTCCGTCGAAATGATGCCGCACGCAGCTTCTAACCAGAGCTTCGGCTGCTAAAAGTCCAGGGGCTTAATATGCAAAGTCGCATCGATTCTCTTCCGCCGGTACCGTAACGCAAGTGTTCGGCACCATGAGCACGGAGTGCCTGGCGCGCACCATTACACCGAACGCAGTCATCAAGTTACAGGCGATGTCTTGCTGCTGCCTTGCGGCTTTGATGGACGCGACACGATGTCGCGAACAAGTGGGCGGATCGCTTGAATACTGCCAGTGTGGGCCCGTGTGATCTATGTGACCAAACGGGCACGGTCTACGTAACTAGATCGAATATGAAACACAAATCGCAGGACCTGGAAAAAATCTCTCACCTCACACTGGAACATTATAACCAGCGTGCCGAAGCTTTCTGGCAAGGCACGCGTGATCACAACGTCGGCCAGAACATCACCGCGCTGTTGCAATACATCGAGGCTGAGTCGCCTTTCACGATACTCGATTTTGGCTGCGGACCGGGACGCGACCTCAAGGTGTTCGACGAACTCGGTCACATCGCCATAGGCTTGGAAGGCGCCGCGCGTTTCGTCCACATGGCGCGCACCCACAGTGGGTGCGAAGTGTGGCAACAGGATTTCCTTAAGCTCGATTTGCCGGACAGCCATTTTGATGGTGTGTTCGCCAACGCCGCTCTGTTTCATGTCCCCAGCCAGGAGCTGCCCCGCGTGTTACGGGAATTGCATGCAACGCTGAAATCGGGTGGCGTGTTGCTTAGCTCCAATCCGCGTGGCCATAACCAGGAAGGCTGGAACCGCGGGCGCTACGGCGCCTACTATGCGCTTGAAACTTGGCACCGCTATCTGTCAGAGGCGGGCTTCGTTGCGCTCACTCACTATTACCGTCCGGCCGATCTGCCGCGCGAACAACAACCCTGGCTGGCCAGCGTCTGGAGGAAGTTGGGTTAACCTGGATGAGAGTGCGCTACTAGGGATCAAAACCCTTTATTCAACTCACCGCCGCTATCCGCACCCCTACTCAGAGCTTTGTGATCCAGCTTTCGTTAGTTTTTGCGCCGGCCCCCTTGCAAAGCAGGTAACCCCGCGCGCACGGGCTACTACAACCTTGTCATTATGGATTTGTCGTATCGCCGCGCGATTACGGTGATGCGTACCCTATCAGAACAGTACACGGTGCCCGGAAGCAGGTTTGAAGTGAAAGGCTACGGAGAAACCCAAACCATCGCACCCAATGAAGCTGAGGATGGGCGCGCTTTGAACCGCCGTGTTACGCTGGTGAACGTCACCCGTTGACCATGCGAAGTATGGGAAGCGGGGTTCCTCCGACTACGATGCTCGCTTCCTTGTCATAGCGCGAACCTTTGGTCGATAAAGATAGCCTAGCCGGAGCCGGACCCCATGCGCGGTGCAACGTCCCACTCGGCCCGAGGCACAAACAAGACGCGTATCAGCGGGCATGCCCGTCGTTCTGCCATGCGGCTTAATAAGCTTCGTCCGCCTGTAAGCGCACCTCCGTTCCGCCCACTTACCGTCACGCACCAGGGCAGCAACCATCCCGCGCGCGGATGGATCGCCAGCGCCTGATTGAGCTCTGGAAAATTGCAGAAAATAGACAAGAACGTGTTCGATTGTCCCTCTTTCCCGTCTCAACCAGCCCTTCATTCAAGTACTGCACACGGATCAGAATGGTTGGCGCCCATGCGTCTGCTTCCCGTGCGCCTGTGCCGTGCGGCACGGCCAATTCCATATATCCTCTCTCCGACGCGCCGACAATCAGGTGCTGGATGCGGTGTGCATTCGGTGCAATGGAATGTCGAGGGCTACCCGAAGACCACCGAGCGCTGCCGAGCGTTCGATACGTATATCCCCGCGGTACTGCGTCACAATCTCGCCGACGATCGCGAGCCCTAGGCCTTGACCTTCGGCGGTTTCGTCGAGACGTATACCTCGCTGTTGAATTGCCTCATAGGCTTTGTCCTCAACGCCCGGACCATCGTCTTCAATATCAATGTTCAGGGTCTCGCCGACGGCAAGCGTCAATCTCACGCGTTCCTCCGCCCATTTACAGGCGTTGTCCATGACGTTTCCGATCAACTCGAGCATGTCTTCCCGATCCAGCTCAAGCGGCTCGCAATTTACAGGGAGGTTGACATCGAACGCCAGGGACTTGTGTCGATGGAGGTTCTTTAAGGCCTCGATCAAGGTTGGGATTTCGGTGTTTGGCGTAAACCAGGAGCCCGGCGGCCCGCCGCCCGCGATCCGCGCCCGCGCCAACACCCGGTCGATCAAGCGCTGCATCGACGTGGTCTGAGTATCCAAGGTCATGCGGACCTGTTCATGTCCAGCCAATGCGTCATCGTTGCGGAGTCGCTGCAGGATGGTCAGAGGCGTCTTCAACGCGTGGGCGAGGTCGCCGAGGGCGTTGCGCGACCGCCCCAACCGCTGACCCAGTACGCGAACCAGCCGATTGATCTCCCCCACCAGCGGAATGACTTCGGTTGGGACATCGGTATTCAGGCTGGACACCGCTCCTCGCTCGAGCTCGCGCAACTCCCTCTGTACGCGTTTCAGCGGCCGCATCCCGCCGCGCACAATGGCGATCTGTAGCAGGATCAGCATCAGCAGCGCGATGCCCGCGGCGATGGTGAAGTAGCGTTGAAACGCGGCGATATTTGCCTCAACCGTGGTTAGCTCTTCCGCCACCGCAATCGTTACCGCGCTTCCTCCTGTTTGGAACCCACGCACCTCGACCAGCAGCGGCTGGTCTTTCGGACCCACTTGGTGCAATCGCCGAGTTTCGCCGGCCTCCAGCACGGGAGTCAGCAGGGTATGGTCCCACAGAGATCGTGAACGTATCACGCTGTCGGCGACAGTGACCTTGTAGTAATGTCCACCGAACGGCCGCTGATAGATCTGATTGACCCGCGCAGGGTCGAGTGAAGCCTCGCCCGACGAGTCGAGGCGGATAGCGGCGAGCAAGGTGTCGGCGTCATGCGCCAGGCGCGAGACGATAATATCCTCGCTCAGACTCCGAATCGCCCCACTCATCGCGAACCAAGATAGTGCGAAGACCGCTACCAGGCTCAGCAGCAGCGCAGCCGCCAACCGCGCCTGGAGCGAACGTATCATCCAGAGCTCCGGAACACGTAACCCTGGCCGCGGCGGGTTTCGATTCGTTCTTGGCCCAGCTTCTGGCGCAGGCGTTTAACGTACACTTCAATGACATTGCTGTCTTTTTCCGAATCGAAATCGTAAACATGCTCGGTAAGCGTCGACTTAGACAGCACACGATCGGGGTGCAACAGGAAATACCGTAACAGGCGAAACTCGGTTCCGGTCAACTCAATCGATTCACCGATCTCGGGGATCACGCACTGCCGTTCTTCGTCGAGAGTTAGCCCCCCTACCTCCAACCTCCCGCCCGGCTTCCGGTGTGCCCGGTGCACGAGCGCACTCAACCGCGCCAGCAATTCTTCAATATGGAACGGCTTACCCAAATAGTCATCGGCTCCCGCCTTAAAACCATCCACCCGCTCATGCCAGGCGTCACGTGCAGTGAGCACGATAACCGGCAGCGCATTCCCCTGTGCGCGCCAGTTCTTCAATACTTCTATGCCGCTGCGAGCCGGGAGACCGAGATCGAGCACCGCCACGTCGTAAGCGTCTTGGTTTCCCATATACTCAGCCTCCACCCCGTCCCCGGCGACATCCACCGCGTAACCCGACCGCTCGAGGTCTCTTTTCAGGGAGCGTACGAGCTCGGCGTCGTCTTCTACCAGCAACAGCCGCATTATTAATGTTGCCGTTCTCTTTCAAGCAAACGACCGCTCCCGGCATCGAACTCCAACTCCCATACGACACCCTGCCGGTCGACGATCTCGATCTCGTAGATGCGACGCTCGCCTTTTCCCTCCAGCTCCACCTCAATCACGCGGCCAGGGTGAAGATTCAGCGCACTTTCCAGGATCTGTTCCAGCGGCACGATGTCACCGGATTCCCGCAAACGGTACGCACGCTCGTGGTCATCCGCATCGGCACTTCGCACGGGTAGTCCGGCAATCAAAAGACCAGCCAACAGGAGTACCCTCCCACGCCCAAGCGGTTTGATCATGTGCGAGACATTACCTAATCATCCCAGCGACCGAAACCCGGTATGCGGATGTCGCGTTCGCTGAACGAACCGCGTTCGGCACCGCGGTGACACGCAACGCAGTTGCTGAGGCTGCCGACATCCGGATTCTTCGCCACCAGACGCGGCGGAATTTTGTCATGCTCATGACGGAAGTACGGCAAGTCAGTGATCCGAAGCGGCGCCGCCGACGCAGACAGAGACCGTATAATCTTGCGTGAACGTCGAGACTGTGACACATCCGCACTGTTCGCCACCAAATAGTCCGTCAATGACTGGTGCGTGGGCGCATCCAGCCCCGCATTCTCGCCGAAATGATCATCCAGTCCGGCCATCATCGTACGCCAGGACTCCGCGGGCAGCAGTCCCGGTGGGTACGCCATGTGGCAGCTCCCGCACTCTTCGGTGTACTCCGGGTTTGCGACCGGCGCCACGCCTGGCCGCGGCTGCCACCACTGATCCTCGTAATGAGAGTCGGAATCGTCGTCGACACTGGCTAAGCCCTGCCAACCGATGAACAGCGAACCAAAGAGGGCCGCAATAACTGTTAGGAATATTCTCATCGTAGCTCAACTCATGTTCTTGAGAAATGTGAGTAGATCGCCCTTCTCCTGCACAGTGCATTCACGGCCAAGGGTCCAGCGACAGTTGCGTTTCAGCCACTTGCGAATCTTGGCGGTGTCTACCAGGCTTTTTGGATTGGCCGACGGCGCCAGCGGCTCGATGGACTTTTTGGTGCGCAGGTGACGCCCGGCACGGCGCGGATCATCCGTATAGCAAGTGGCGCAGCTGCGGGTACCGGGTGTCTTTGCGTGGGTGAAAGGCCGCTCCCATAACGCGGCGCCAGCACGTGCATCAAACTCCCCGGCGCCCTGGCTGCGATAAGTCGCCAACAACGCGTCGACGGAGTCGTCCGCCTGGGCAGGGACGGACAACACCACAGTCAGCACCATGGGTATCGCCATGAATTTGTCCATCCTCATACTCCCTGCTCCGACGAGGATTCAGGGCGCTTGAGACCGTCAATCATTCCGCGCACCAGGTTCTCGCGGTGGATCAAGCTCTCTAACAAGACCCCCAGAACATGGATAAACACCAGAAACAGCGTGAAGTTGGCGAAGAACTCGTGGATCTCTTCAAACACCTCGCCGCCCTGTTCGCCGAGGTAACCAAGCCATAAGGCTAGAGGGCCGGCATTCTCTGCTGCCCCGTACACCGCCAACCCGGTGACGGTGGTGATCATGAGGCTGACCAATAACGCCACGATCATCGCACCAGCCGCCGGGTTGTGGCCGACATAACGCCGCGGGCGTAACAGCACAATGTCTTTCAAGTAGGCCATGACCACACTCGGCGCAAACACAAAATTCGAGAATCGTGCATAGCGCGGCCCGATCACGCCCCAGAACACGCGAAACACAACCAACCCTGCCACCGCATAGCCGGCCCAGACATGCAGGGTCAGGAAGTCATCTTCGGTGAAATAGGCGATAAAAAAACCTGCTACAAGCATCCAATGAAACAAGCGGACCGCGGGGTCCCAAACTTTTATGTGCTCGGTCGTCATGCTGCTGCCTCCTTCATACCAGGGCGAGCACTGTACCGAGACAAGCTGAAACAAAGCTGAAAAACCCGACCGGTATCCGATTACTGCGGGGATCATACCTCGGTTATGCACAGCCGTGCCCCGCCGTGCCGGACGGACTGCTAGCGCCCAGCTTCCAACAAGAACTCGCGGATCAGGGAGATCGTCACCTCTGGGTGCTCTTCATGGGGTATGTGGCCGCAGTTCTCGATGATGCGCAACGAGGAATTTGGGATGGTTTCCGCCAGCCGTTGCCCCAGTTCAAGCGGTATGATCCGGTCGTGCCGCCCCCACAGGATGAATGTAGGTACTGAAATAGATGTGAACTGCTCCGCGATCTGCGCCGAATCAAGCTGCCGCAGCGAACGCGCTGTACGGATCACCGCATACTTTGCGCCGGCATGTCTAAGCGGCTTTGAATAGGATCTAGCGATCTCTTCAGTGATCTTATCGTCATCGTAATAGGCTCGGCGAAGGATCCACTTCGCTTGCCAGGATTCCGGTATCAGCCGTACGGCAAGGTCGCCCAGCAATGGAACCTGGATTAACCGAATGAATGCGGGCGTTCCCTGTTCGTAGGCCGCACTGCCGATCAGAACCAGTCGTGACAATCGCGCCGGGTCCTCAGCGATCAGACGCAGACTGGTGAGCAATGCGACACCGCCGCCGTATGAATGCCCCACTATGATTACGTTTTTTAGATCCAGCCTATAGATGAGCTGTTCGATCAAATCGACCTGATCGTAAATGGAATACCGACCATCCCGCGGCTTGGGCGACTGCCCAAAACCCTTGAGATCGACCGCCACCACGCGGAAGTTTTGCGCGAGCGCGGGAGCCAGGTGACGCCACGTATAGGTGCTCGCGCCAAAACCATGGATCAAAAGCACAGGCGCCCCGCTTCCCTGTACCTCGGTATGCAGCTCGATGGCATCTGACCCAGCACGGCTTCCGTCGAGTTCCGCCGATGCACAACTAACCAGAACAGACATCAGATAGAGAGGAAGAACAAACCGTCTGATGGCCGTACGACGGCCTTGCGCGGCGGAGCAATACGACGTAAGCGACATCGACAGCCCGTGAATCTTTGAAATCATTACAACCCCAGCTCTAAATTTCCATTGAACTCTAGTAGTGGCCGAAGGCCGATTCTGACACGGTTTGCGTCGGCGCCATACGCACCGCCCGCGCGTTTTCCTGGTCCCTATCGACGCACGTGAATCGTGTCAAGGCCTCCTTTAGGAAGTCGCGTGGAGCTTCGCCCGCAACGCCCGGAAGTTTGACTGTTTGCTGCCCGCTTGGTAAGCGGCATAAGCGTTTGCGGCTGCGCGGTGAGATATTGGAATCCTGCTTACGAAACCGGTCGCGACGAACACGATGATGCCGAAATCTCGATCGGTCATCGGATGTCGTTGGAACGCGTTGTGAAGATCTATTGTCTACGATCATCACGCGTATGCTGCTGGAGTGAATTTGAAGGAATAGAGACGCGCAAACCAAAGCTATCCAAAGAAGCAAGCATAGCCTCATCAACTCTTCATGCAGGCTGTGAGACAGGCCGCAAAGACCCTGACCAAACCGTGCCTCGCTCACGAGAGATCCCAGGCAGTCGCTTCACGCTACAATGTGGCGGTTATCCGAACACGGCAAGGAGTAAACTGGCGCATCAGCAACAGTTGCAGGAACGCCGATGTGAGAAATCTACCACGCCAAGTTTTCCGGGTCATCATAACCGCAGCGGCCACGGTCTGCCTAACTATGGCAGCCACTCCCACCGTTGCCGGTGACACCGATTCGACCGAACGCTGGAACATGCGTCTGGTCGGCCAGCATGACCTGCAGAACCGCGGCGCCTACCAGCCTGTCATCCAGCAGCAGGGTGACCGCTGGGTCGCCTACGTCGGACACCATGGGGGCAGTTCGCACAACCCGATCACCGGCGAGGTCGAAACGCATGGCACCTCCATTGTGGACGTGACCGATCCGACCAAGCCCGTGTACCTTCACCACCTGCCAGGCGCTGCTGGGGCGCAGATGACACAGACTTGCCGCGGCGCGGACCTGCCGATCAAGGATGACAAGACCTACCTTTTGCGCAGCAACGGAAATGAGTCGCATCAGGTCTGGGAGGTCACTAACCCAATGCAGCCCAGACTGATCAGCACACCGCTGACCGGTGGTCGCGCCACCCACAAGAACTGGTGGGACTGCGCGAGCGGCATCGCTTATCTCGTCTACGACGGCCGTCAGCGGAACTGGAACGCGGACCGGCTGCTATGGGTGGTGGACCTGGGCAATCCGGCTCAACCGGCGGTCATCCGTCAGTACGGCTTGCCGGGACAGGAACCGGCAAGCCGGACGGCAAGAGTGCCGTCCGGCGCCCATGAGGCAACTCTCTCACCCGACGGCAAACGCCTGTTTGTCGCTTACGGCACCGGGAGCCGCGGCGTGATGCAGATCGTCGACGTCCCCAAATTGCTCGCCTGCCGGCCCGACTGTCCCGGGTCGCCGACAGTGCAGGAACTGCTTGACCCGCAGGTCGGCCGCCTGGATATGCCGCGCTTCTGGGGCGGCCACACCGCCTGGCCAATCATGGGGATCGACGTACCGGAGCAGTCCCGATTCATTCGCGCCACTCCGCGCGACTTTGTGGTTTTGGTATCCGAGTCATTCGCCAGCCACTGCCAGGAGGACGCCCACGATATGGTTTTTCTGGTCGATATTACCGATCCTGCCGTGCCGTTCCCGGTAGCGAACTATCAAGTCGCCGAGTCCGGCGGCGGCTTCTGCGGGCGCGGCGGACGCTTCGGCGCCCATTCAATGAATTGGTCCTATCATCCGCGGTACTACCGGCGAATCATCTTTATCTCATACTTCAATGCCGGCGTGCGGGCGGTGGATATTCGCAACCCATTTCACCCCGTGGAGGCTGGCTACTACATTCCTGCGGCACCAGGCGGCGGCCCGATCCAGACTAATAACGTTGAACTGGATGAGCGCGGCCTGATCTATCTGGCGGATCGGGATGGCGCCGGCCTGCACATTGTTACCTTGACCGGATCAGCACTGAGAATACTGGAGTGAAGCATCGTGGTCGCAGCGGTCACGTGGTGCGGGTCAACAACCCGATGGTTACAACGCCCGATCATAGATGCGCGGAACCCACTGGCGATGTGCGCGGGATTAGTTCCCGATGCGAGGCTGCAATGAAGAGTAAGCGACGACCTGATTCGCGGCCTGTCTCATCACCGCTAACCATCTAGGGTTTTTGAAGGGTTATCGCCACACACGCACGTTTCGCTTAGACCGATAAATCTCATTCAAGTATCTGCCGGGCAGGCCGATAACGAGAGTATACGAAGTCTGTTCCCCGGGGGGCGTCCGGCCCACCGAGTATGACCACAAATCCGACAACATTTGATGAATCAGAGTGTCAGTGAAAATCCATCCGTGGCACCGATGCTCGCAACGCCGACCTCCAGCACGGTGCGCGTCAAGCTCAACCGGCTCCTTTTCGATCTCAGACATCCCGCCGGCCGCAACCTCAATCTGTTCATTATATTTGTCGTCATCTGCGGCGTAGTCATATCCATGTTGGCTACGGTGCCCGGTGTAAGCGCCTTATCGGGCCAGACGATTTGGCTGATCGAGGTGGGGATTACGATGGGTTTTGCTGTCGAATACTTGTTGCGGCTCTACGCCGCTGAGCGTCGTCGGGAATACGCGTTTGGTTTCTTCGGTCTTGTCGATCTGTTTACCGTGTTGCCGCTTCTCTTTGTCGGCGATCCGGCCTTAGCGCTCAGACTTCTGCGCATCCTGCGCCTGTTTAAACTTGCTCGTTATCTCAACAGCTTGTGGCTGTTCATTGCCTCGATGCGAGACGTTATCGAAATAGTCGTGGTTGCCATCTCCAGTATCGGTTTGGTTATCCTGTTGGCCGGCAACATCATTTTCCTGTTAGAGCCTGCAACCGTTTCCAACGCCTTCGAAGGCGTCTGGTGGAGCCTGGTAACGATGACGACTGTCGGTTACGGAGACATCGTGCCGCAGACAATCGCCGGCAAACTGCTGGCCGCCTTGTTGATGATCATGGGCATTGCGATGTTTGCCATGATAACCGGTGTTGTCACTTTCAAGCTGGCGAACGCCATTACAACGGCAAAACATTGCGCGCGCTGCGATCATGAGATCCAGGCCGGTTTCTCCTATTGCCCGTATTGCGGAAGGCCACAGCCCGTCGGACCAAATAACGGTGGAGGAAGTTCGGCGAATACCGGTGGGGGTTGATCACTCTGTCTAGAGAACGACATTGACGGGGGGCGGAAGGCGACATTGGATCCATACCTCAACCCAGATCCGGGACCTGCGAGAAGCGATTTCGCAACTCCTTTAGAACGAGTTGCTCAAGCAGCCTAATTATCAACGCAATAGTTTCGACCACGGCAACCGGCGGGAAAAACGGATACGACAGGCTCATGGACACCACGCCGTGCTCCCACTGGACGGGGCCGGTGTTCGCCCAGCCGGTATCCGGGCCTTGCGCTTGGCCGTTTCGAGGTCGACAGCGAGAATGCCGAAGTGAGGCGTGGTGCTGTTAGCTGCGACTCGATCCTGGTCAACAACCGGATGGGCCGGGGCATTGAGATGATAACAGTACCCGAGCATCGATTGCCTGAACCCGTCACCCTTCAATTGCCACGACTTAACGTGAAACTCGTTGTAAACTTGTCAGTTATGAGCAGGGCCTTCGTAAGAGAACCAGACGGCGATCAGGTGACCGACGATCACCCAGAACGTATCCACAGCGACTTACCTAACTACATAACCAGAGACGGTCTTGCAAAGCTCAAGCACGCAATTAAGCAACTGGAAGCAGAGTCCGTGGAGTTAGACGATGAAGAGACGTTAGGCGCGAAGACGCAGTTGCAGCGCTGCCAACGTGATTTACGCTATCTGCGGGAACGTTTACGCCGCGCTATACCCATGGACGTGCCAGCGACTCCGCCGAATCATGTGCAGTTTGGCGTGACGGTCAAGCTGGTGGATGAACACAATGAGTCCTATGTGTTTACGCTGGTCGGCGAGGACGAGACAGACATCGGAGCTGGTCGGATCAGCTGGGCATCGCCGATTGCAAAACTCCTTAGCGACCGGGAAGTAGGGGACACTGTTACTTGGCTACGCGGTGGGAAGTCTATTGAAGTAGAAGTCGTCGAGATTTCGGTAGGCGCGACCGAATAGATACTCTCTGATATTCGGCATCTTGCCAGACCCACATCTGTTGGTATGACTTGGGTCTGAATGTCTCAGAAACGGCCAAATCTGCTGAAAAAGTAAGCCAGGATTATCTCGATTTTCCGTGGAATTTGATTGGTCGAGCCTAAGTCTTCCGGTTGCTACCAGATTTTATAATTCAGCCGGTTGTTATCGTGTTTCTCGTCTCGCTTTCGGTCACGGCATTGCTCCGGCAATGGGTCGGGGCGGGCCCGTGCCGAGGTACTTCGCCATATGCGCTACATGTCGCGCGGTCGCAGTGAGCAGAAACTTTTATTAGCGTCGGCGGAGGCCGCGCGAACGAGGCTGATTCATTTTTGAAATGCGCTTCACGTGCACAAACAACACCTCAACTTTCTTTCCATCTTTCCGTGATTGCGATAAGCAGATGTCTTGCTAATGCCTGTCACTAAATCTCGCGCCGATCACGCGCGAGGACGGCGAAGTCACCGCCCTGGAAGGAACAGGTGACGAACCCTGATTAACTCACAACCGCGAAGCGCCGCAAGACTTTCGCGCGTCGGCTTAGGCGATTTGTTATGGCGCGTTAACTTCAATGATCTCCAGTACTGAGAAGGGGGGTGGAACAGGCTCACCGGCTTCGATAAGGCCCTCGATATGAAATTCAATAGCGCCTTTTTACGAGCCGCAGAACTTCTTCCCGGGTTTCACCCGCGGCAATACAACCCGATAAATCAAGCACATGGGCACCATACCCGGTTCTACCCATTTCGATAATTACCATATATTTCATAACTTATTGCTCGCGACTATTTTGAACCAGCCAGCCTAAGAAGTTGCTCGATAATGTACCTGGTGGCATCTCAGCACTTGGCTTTCCCGCTACAGTGACCGTTCCTCCTTTGTCAGAATGACGTTCTGACGATGACCCCCTCGCACCCTGGATTGTTCCCAGCCATCCTGTTCAGGAACCTTGACCAGCTCCTTGAACTTCATGGTTTGTCTTCCTTGTCTAAGCCACATAACGCGAAGCTAAACCGCGCGAAGGCGGCGCGAAGCGCCGGCGCAGCGAATCGACTTGAGCTATGGATTTACTGAAATCACGCTTTTACTCCGGCAAGAGCGGCATAAAAAGCCTCAGTCCAAGCGTAACCATGGCAACAACTATGAAAGAAATAGCCACGCCCAAGCCTTTTCTTTTCATTCTTTTATCCAAGAAAAAAAGATTTAAGTAGGCCGCGAAAACCGCTACAACTGCCACTATTGGGATTTCGATAAGGTTCGAAAGACTTTGTGGCCCTAGACGCAGTGCAGCCAGGAGGACCCAAAACCCAGCGCCCGAAACAGGCAAAAAGAATACCCAGGAACTTTGAACTTTCCGCTTTCTAGCCCAAAGCCACCCCGGCACAATTAGTGCCGCCGCAACCAACGACACGATAAGAACAAACACTACCAATCAAATTTCTCGCTCAGACGCACAACCACAAAGGGCCTATTATCCTTTTTTTTTGGACACTGGTCCTGCAACAAACTTCTGCTCGGGTATTCAACGCGTTCACACTCATTAGCAAGACAGACTGCGGAACCCCTGCATCAGGGAGCTGATACGGATTCACAACCCCTTCATCAAAGTATTCAAACTACGTCGTGTGAAGCATTATAGCCCACGTCCTGCACATCGGAACGCTCGATGAACGTCGGCTTTGCGGGCCTGTTGTAATCGGCTGCGTTGGGTCGACCGGAGGCACAGTAACGTTTTCGTTCCGGAAGATTCGGATTGATATCGTCTTCGTCTCTGACCGGCTAGACGCGGACAACTGACTGCACCTATTCAGCCTTTTTCGCCACGATAAACACCGCCTTGCCCTTTCCCGGTTGCCATTGGTAGTCAATATGAAACCCAGCTCTGGTTAAATCGTCTTCCAGTTCTTTCGTGGTAAAGACCTTGACCAAAGGCATTAACCCCAAAAACTTTCCAATCGGCGCGATCAACTTAATATACTTCATGGTATCTCCAAGACACGCTGTACTGGTTACGAAAATGCCGCCCGGTTTAAGCATTCTATGAACCTTGGCGATTACTTCTTCCTTGTTCTCCAGTAAGTGCAGAATACTGAGCGCCAACACTGCGTCTAGCGTTTGATCGGAGACACTGAATTCATCGATGGTCGATCGTTCAAAAGTCACATTTGTCACGTTTTCTGCGTCCGCCTTGCCTTGCGCGATTTCAATCATTCTCGATGAGATATCGATTGCGTGAATGTGTTTCACATAAGGCGCGTGGGTGATGGCGGTCGACCCTGTCCCACAGCCAAATTCGAATACCTCCATATCCGGACGAAAGTATTCGCGAGTGACCTGCAGTTTTTTCTGGTAGGCCGCTTGATCAGCAATGGGTTGTTTCGAGTAGCGTTCTGCAATCTTGTCCCAAAATTTGGTTGACTGATTCACCTCGACCACCGATTAGATTACCTGACACAACAATCGTAACAGAGACCGATAAGGTTGTTGGCACACATCGATGTTGAACCGGGAATTCCACCGGCTCCTTCCGCACCGCCACAATCTGTTATGGGTCGGCGAGCGCCAGTTGGTCCGGTAATTAGTTGGAGTTGGAGTTCTTTCCCGAAATACGGAGGAACCATATGCAATACCTCGCCTAGAACCGACCGAAACATATTCCATGAAACAAGGGCAAGCTATTGCACAAAGACCGCCTCTTAAACTCAAGGAGATCCGGGCGATCCGCATTCGGCTTCAGCTGGCTAATCGAATTCGGGATCTGGCGTTGTTCAACCTGGCCATCGACAGCAAACTACGAAGCTGTGATTTGGTTAAACACCGGGTTAGCGATGTTGCCCACGGTACCCAGATTGTTAAGCGAGCCAGGGTCATGCAACAAAAAACCCAATAGCCCGTTTAATTTGAACTTACGGAACAGTCTCCCGATGCCATCGCACAATGGATAACTCATGCTAAGTTGGAAGACAACGATTACACACTCAAAAGCCGGTTTAGAGGTTCTTCGCATTGTTCTGCGCGGCAATACGCACGGATTGTAGAATCGTGGGTAGCCGCAATCGGTCTCGATCCAGCAGCCTACGGTACCCACTCGTTACGCCGCACCAGAGCGTCATTGATCTATCGACGGACAAAGAGCTCGAGCCGTTCAATTACTACTTGGACATACCAAGCTCGGCTATCTCCCGCGCAGGACTATGTCCCGTGGTTGCTTACCGGCCTGATCTGCTGCGGGCTCGCCACATCGGCACTGGACATTGGCATTCTTCTTAGCAGGCACTTC
>Ga0224512_10003001_pt1 | contig 15064 bp, 15 predicted proteins | sample SF_May12_sed_USG_4_FD_169103 | JGI IMG/M metagenome (GOLD analysis project Ga0224512, IMG submission 169103) | Sediment microbial communities from San Francisco Bay, California, United States - SF_May12_sed_USGS_13 | ecosystem: Environmental > Aquatic > Marine > Sediment | place: USA...
AAGGCTCAATCTCGACCCGGCGGTCGACGGCATGATCGTTCAGCTCCCGCTGCCAGACGGCCTCGATGGCGAGGCGGCGGTGGAGGCGATCGATCCCAACAAGGACGCAGACGGCCTCCATCCTCACAGCCTTGGCAGTCTCGTGTTGGGGCGCCCGGGCCCTGTCCCCGCCACGCCGCAGGGGATCATGGAGATGCTGGACTTCTACAACATCGACCCATCTGGCAAGAGCGCGGTGGTGGTGGGACGCTCATTTCTTGTCGGAAAGCCGATGTCATTGCTGCTTGGCGCAAAGGGAGTTGATGCCACAGTGACCGTGGCTCACTCACGCACTCCCGACCTGGCAGATCTGTGCCGCCAGGCGGACATCTTGGTCGCGGCTACCGGCGCCCCTCGCATGATCACGGCCGAGTTCGTAAAGCCGGGGGCAACTGTTATCGACGTTGGGATAACGCGCACCGAATCTGGTTTGGTGGGAGACGTCGACCTCGATGCGGTGTCGGAGGTGGCAGGAGCGGTAACTCCGGTGCCGGGGGGAGTCGGTCCACTGACGATCGCCTGCCTTCTGCGCAACGCCGTGATGCTCGCCGAGCAGGCCGTACGATAAGCGGCCCGACCTAGGAGCCCCATGCCATCGCCGATTACGAAGAGCCCAGACGGTCTCAACGTGCCCGACGACCCGATCGTCCCATTCATCGAAGGAGATGGCATCGGCCCTGACATATGGGCGGCCGCGGTGAGGGTGTTTGACGCCGCAGTGGTCAAGGCGTACGACGCCAACCGCGCCATCGCATGGACCGAGGTTCTCGCCGGCCAGAAGGCCTTCGACGATTCTGGCGAATGGCTACCTGAGGCCACCCTGGATGCGCTGCGCACGTATATGGTCAGTATCAAGGGTCCTCTGACCACTCCGATAGGCGGCGGAATCCGCAGCCTGAATGTCGCCATTCGCCAGGCGCTGGACCTCTACGTGTGTCTGCGGCCCGTGCGCTGGTTCAAGGGAGTGCCTTCACCGGTTAAGCATCCAGAGCTCGTTGATATGGTCGTGTTTCGGGAGAACACCGAGGACGTGTATGCCGGGAAGGAACTCGAGGAGGGAACACCCGAAGCGGCAGAATTCATCGGGTGGGTCAAGGAGAAGTACGGATGGGACATCCGCCCCGACAGCGGAATCGGCATCAAACCCATCTCCGAGACCGGCTCCAAGCGCCTGGCTCGAGCGGCCATCGAGTTCGCCCTCGCCAACAAGAGACGTTCGCTGACCCTGGTACACAAGGGCAACATCATGAAGTTCACCGAGGGGGCTTTTCGAGGCTGGGGCTACGAGTTGGTCAAGGATGAGTTCGCCGACGTTGCTGTGAGCTGGGAGGACTCGGGCGGTGATCCGGGAGAGAAGCTCCTGGTACAGGACGTCATCGCCGACGCCTTCTTGCAACAGATTCTGACCCGACCGGGCGAGTATGACGTGATCGCCACCATGAATCTCAACGGGGACTACATCTCCGACGCCCTGGCGGCCGAGGTGGGAGGGATCGGTATCGCCCCTGGCGGAAATATCAACTACGAGACGGGCCACGCCGTCTTCGAGGCAACCCACGGCACCGCCCCCAAGTACACCGGCCTGGACAAGGTGAACCCGGGGTCGCTCATCCTGTCCGGCGAGTTGATGCTGCGCTACATGGGCTGGGACGAGGCGGCCGACCTCATCGTCAAGGGCTTGGAGGCGACCATCTCGGACCGGATCGTGACGTACGACTTCGCCCGCCTGATGGACGACGCCACTGAAGTGAAGACATCAGAATTCGCCTCGGCGATAATCGAGCGGATGTAGCTTCTTCGCCCCTCCCGCTTGCGGGAGGGGTAGGGGGAGGGTGTCAACCGCGTTCGAGGATGCAGAACGTCGCACCGCGAAAGCAGAGTCGTCAACTCTCGGTGCTCCGCGTCTTGCAATATCTCGAGTACGGGTTAGGGGTGATCGGTTGTCGCCGAAGACTGAGGGATTGGTCGCGTTCACAGATCGCTTCGCGACTCAGCGTCTGCATTCGCGGACGTGATCGCCACCCCCACCTGACCTCCCCCACTTCGTGGGGGAGGGAGGCTTCTCTAATACAACATCACATAGGTCAGAATCGGCACTGCCGGGCCACTGAGTTGGCCAGTGGCGAAGCGGAAGTCCCAGAGTTCGACCCAGAAACTGATGCGGGCGTTGCGCAGGAAGTGTCCCGAGTAGCGGGGCAGGCGGGGGTCATCGACTCGGGTCAGATCGCCGGTCAGGTTCCGCAGTGAGAGCCGGCTTACCACGTCGGCTACGAGTTCGTCGGTGGTGGGCGCATCGGGCGGCAGCTGGAAATAGAGCGGCTCGACATGTGCGGTGCCGAAGCGCTTCGCCTGCTCCTCGTCGTAAATGGGGGAAGCGCTCGACACTGGAACGGCACCGTCAGGGGCATACGGCTTGCCTTTGGCCAGCTCGGAAGCGGATGTCCCTAGCCAGTCCTCAACCCAATCCACCCGGTCGGCACTGATCAGATTTGCCAGGCCCGTGACCACGAGGGCGACCGATTCCGCCATGTCCTCGTCGGGAGCCGTTCGGCCGTATTGGGTTGACCCGCCGGAATCGGCCCCGGATATCTGCCAGTCGGGAGCGAAAAGATCATTCGATCGGTTGGTCCAGCCCACTTTCTCCGCGAAATCTCGCACCAGCACCGAGCTGGCAGCGGTGTCGACCGCTATTACCCGCCCGCTGATCACTGCGTCTATGTAGTCGGAGTCGAGCGCGGCGAACTGGGCAACGTGGGCCAGTTCGTGGGCCAGCACGCTCGCCATTTCCAGTCCGGTGCTGCCAGCATCGGTGAAAGTGCGAGCCACAACATGGATGTCAGGCCCTGCGGTGAAGGCGGCGGTTCGATCTTCTATGGGCCGGCCCGACACCGAAGACTCCCTCACAATGGAGCGGAGCGGGGCCGCCTCCATCAGGGCTGCAGGCATTTCGTCGATAGCGGCCCCGATCAATGCCAATTCTTGTTGAAGGGGTAGCGGAGAGAGGCCAAGAACTTCGACGCCCCGGACGTCGCGTTGCCACTGCACGTTGTCGGGTGGTCCGAGGCCGAGGCTCTCCAGCAGGTCCGGGGTGAGTTCCGTCGAGTCCAGCGCCGCAGACGACACGCAGGACGCGGACACCAGACACAGGCCGACGACGGAGACGAGGAGTCTGCGCACTGTGACTTGATAGCACGCAGCACTGCGGTGGCGGTGCATCACTACGCTGACGCCAGGCCAAATAGGAGCGAAGAATGAGCAAAGTGACTGTGGTTGGAGCAGGGAAGTACGGATCGACGACTGCGAAGTTGATAGCCAGTTCCCACGTAGCAGAACAGGTCGTGATGACCGACATCGTCGAGGGCCTGCCCCAGGGCTTGGCGCTCGACATGAACCAAGGTCGGCCCGTAGAGAGATACAGCACCCTCGTCACCGGTACCAACGACCACGCCGACACGGCCGGTAGCGACGTTGTCATCATCACGGCAGGCCTGCCTCGCAAGCCGGGCATGAGCCGGATGGACCTGCTCGAGGTGAACGCCAAGATCGTCGCCGAGGTCACCCGCCAGGTGTCGGAGGCATCGCCTGATGCGGTCCTCATCGTTGTCACCAACCCGCTCGACCAGATGACGACGTTGGCCTCGACTGTGTCTGGTTTCCCGAAAGAACGCGTCATCGGCCAGGCAGGGATCCTCGATAGCTCCCGCTTCGCTCACTTCATCGCCGAAGCGGCTGGGGTTGATGTTCTCGAGGTGGTGGCGATGACCCTCGGCAGCCACGGCGAGACGATGGTCCCGGTGCCGTCGCAGTGCTCGGTAGCCGGCAAGCCTCTCACCGAGGTGCTGGATGCCGCCACCATCGAGGAGCTGGTGGAGCGCACCCGAAACGGCGGAGCGGAGATCGTTGCTCTGTTGAAGACGGGAAGCGCCTATTTCGCTCCGGCGGCAGCTGCTGCCCAGATGGCGACAGCGGTCCTGAGCGATGCCGGAACGGTGCACCCGGTGTGCGCCTGGCTCACGGGCGAGTACGACATCTCCGACGTGTACCTGGGCGTTCCCACCAGGCTGGGGGCAGGCGGTGCTAAAGAGATCGTGGAACTCGATCTCACCGACCACGAGAGGGCGGCACTGACTCAGGCTGCAGCTGCGGTGGCGGAGAAGGTTGCCGACCTGGACAACCTGACTGCCTGAGAGGCTTAGGTAGCGGCTTCCAGTTCCGCCGCGCTTTCCGCGGCGGCTTCGTGTTGGCGTCTGGCCCGCGCCACATTGTCCAGGTGGTCTCGTCGCCTCGCCCACACGGCCACTCCGCCGAAGAACACCAGCAGTGATCCAGCGAACGCGAGCATTACGCCGGATGTGATCTGGGTGTCGTTGTATCCCGCCGCCACTCCCAGCTCCTCCACCTGAAGTCTCAGAAGGGTGGCGCGGATCGATCCGCCGATGGTGGTGACCACGATCCAGGCGGCGAATGTGCAGATGAGCAGCACGCGTACCGGTGCCAGCTCCCTCGGCCGGCCCGCCACACCGGCGATGAGAAATATCCCGAGGAGAATGGCGACGATCACAGAGAGGTTCATGGTGGAGCCGTCGACGAACACTGGGCGGACCACAGCAAGAAAGAGAACGACGGTGAGGCCGACGCCACCTGCCCACCGGATAGCGGCCCGCTGCGACAAGGGTTCAGAACCTCCGAATAGAGCGAGGCCTGCGCTCACCAGGATCATCGACACGATGAAAGTCACCAGAATCGCCAGGGGACTCGAGATCTTGAAATCGATGGGTGGGGGATCGGGAAACTGGGCTATGAGGATCGCTGCGAACCATGCTCCCGCTGCAATCGCAATGGTTTGGCCAAAACGCCCTTCGGCGCGTAGCGCGTTGAGAAACAACAGGAGCAAGCCAACGCCCATGGCGGAGATAACTGCTCCCTGGGTGAGCTCGTAGCCTCGCACCGACCACGGCTCGACCAAGAACCGATAGTCGGGGACCATGCGGGCGTACTCCCACGCAGGCGAGACGATCATGGCGACGGCACCAGCAATGCCCACACCCCGCATGATGAAACGCGACCTCGTTGCTTCCTCCTTGCCGGTTGACCAATCTACCCGGCGTCGGTTGCGCCGTCCTACTGAAAACCCCGTTTTCGGAGTTGAGCACGGTAACTTACACCAACGTAATTCGACCCCTGAGGAGAGAACGTGAACAAGTCTGAATTGGTGGAGAAGATCGCAGACGCCACCGACGAGAACCGCGCCATCGTTGCCGGGGTCGTTGAGGCAGCTTTCGCGCAGATCACCGACGCACTGAAGAACCGTGAGAAAGTGCAGATCACCGGCTTTGGTACTTTCGAAGCCCGGTTCCGCGACGCCCGAACAGCTCGCAATCCGCAGACGGGCGCGCCCATCGAGGTGTCGGCCCGTTACGCCCCTGCTTTCAAGGCAGGTCAAGGGCTCAAGGATTCCATTAACTAGCGACAAGCTTCTAGCTACTGGCAGCCATAAGAAAGGGCGCCCGCGGGCGCCCTTTCGCTAATGATCGGTTCGGTTAGTAGTCGATGTCGAGGTCGGCGAAGATGGTGCCGATCTTGTTCAGAGGGCCCTGGTTCATCATCAGCTTGCCCATGTTGCCGGCAACCTTGAGCTTGCCCGTCATGAACGCCATCTGAGTATTCATGTCGCCCTTGGAGACCCCGACCGCGGTCTCGTAGTCGTTGGTGATCGAGACGTCGGCGCCCTCCAGCTCCCCGCTCGCCACTGTGGCTTTGCCATCTGCGAAGGCGATCGAATAATCGGCCGTGGCGCCTTCCGGCGCGTCGGTGACATTGAACTGCATCGACAGATCGACGTCGGCGATGGCTTGGCCGAAGTCCGAGTCGTTGTTCATGGCCTCCTCGACGGCTGCCATCCAGTCATCGGTTAGGAATTTCACTGCCAAAACGGGCTCCTTTTTCGTATCCAGCGGGTGTTCAGGGGTGCAGGTTAGTGGGGGTGTCTGCGCAGCCCCCGTCCCAGTCGCGGTGGCGTCAGACTCACCAAGTCGAAGGTAGGTTGACTCCGATGAGAACACCCCCAACGATGATGCCCGCCCTGGTCACCCCATTCGACGCGAGCGGGGAGCTCGACATTACGTCGCACCGTTTCAACCTCACTGCGCTCACGGGGAGAGATGTCGAGGGTTTCCTCATCGGCGGTTCCACCGGAGAGGGTCCCTACTTGGAGGCGGGGGAGCGGCGCCAACTGGTCGATGCGGCGCGAGATGAGCTTGGTCAAAAACCATTCATCGCGTGCGGGGTATCGGTGGAGTCGCTGCGGGCAGCGTTGGCCGCGTGCGCCGAGGCAAGCCAAGCGGGGGCAGATGCTGTTTTGGTCATGACTCCCACGTCATTGGCCAGGGGTAGGCACCAATGGGTGCGGCGCTTCTACGAGGCGCTCGATGCAGCCATCGATATCCCTTTGATGCTGTACTCGGTGCCCGGCGTCACAAGCTACGAGCTGCCGGTGGACGTTGCTATCGAGTTGTCGGGAAGGCCCGGAGTTGTTGGCATGAAGGACTCGGGCGGCGAGCCGGTCCGCTCGCAACAGATCACCACTGCGGTGTCGGGCGATTACTACCTGTTCGCTGGAGCGTCCAAAGCTCTTTCGCTGAGTGTTGGTGGCGGTGCTCACGGTGCCATCACATCGAGTGCCAACTACGCCCCCAGTCTCGTGCAGGATGTGGTCAATCAGGCTCGCAAGGGGCTGGACAAGGCCCACGAGGTGCAGGAGAAGCTAACCGGGCTATCCGGGCTGGTCGAGTCCCGTGGCTTAGCTGGAGTCAAGCTTGCTGCCGAGGTGGCAGGGCTCAAGCCCGGCTACCCGAGAGCTCCGGTTTGGCCGCTGGAGGGCGAGGAGGCGGACTCGCTTCGCAGGCCGCTGGAGGCGCTGAAGGGGCAATTGCTGAATTGATACCCCTCCCGCTTGCGGGAGGGGTAAGGGGAGGGTGTCAACCCGTCCGGAGGGTCCCCCGCGTCCTGCATCCTCGGTAGCGGTCGCCACCCCCACCCTGCCTCCCCCGCTGCGCGGGGGAGGAGAAGAATCGACGGGCCGCTCATACGCCACGTGTTGCACGGATCGTCGGCTTCTCCCGAAAAGCGGGAACACCAGCGGGTCTACCGCTGACCCATCAGGCTTCGGTTCTTGAACTTGGCCAGCATGTAGTCGCGATTCATCAGGGCGATGAAGTCGATCGAGATCTTCTTGGGACACGCCGCCTCGCACTCGCCGTGGTTGGTGCAAGAACCGAAGAACTCCTCCATGGTGTCGACCATGGTTTCGACTCGGGTCCACCGCTCCGGCTGGCCCTGAGGCAGCAGGTTGAGGTGAGCGATCTTGGCCGAAGTGAACAACTGGGCGGCCGAGTTGGGGCACGCCGCTACGCACGCCCCGCAGCCGATGCAGGCGGCCGCATCCATTGCGCTCTCGGCGGCCGGGTATGGCACCGGAATGAGATTGGCCTCAGGCGCCGAACCGGTGGCGATGCTTATGAAGCCGCCAGCCGAAACGATGGCATCGAAAGCCGAGCGATCTACTACCAGGTCTTTGATCACAGGGAAGGCAGTGGCGCGCCACGGCTCAACAACGATTGTGTCGCCATCGTTGAACTTGCGCATGTGCAGCTGACAGGTGGCGGTTCCTTGCTGGGGCCCATGGGCCTGGCCGTTGATCATCAGCCCGCACGATCCGCAGATGCCTTCGCGACAGTCGTGGTCGAAGGCGATCGGCTCTTCACCATCGGTCGCCAGCCGCTCGTTGACGATGTCGAGCATCTCCAGAAATGACATGTCGGGAGAGATGTCCGGGACGTCATATACCGCGAGTGCTCCGGGGGAGGAGGGACCCTTCTGGCGCCAAACGCGAAGCGAGATCCTCACTTGTAGCTCCTCTGGGCCAGCTTGACGTTCTCGAAGCTGAGCGGCTCGGCGTGGCGGGTCGGCTCTTCTCCGTACTCCCAGGCCGAGACGAACGCGAACTCGGCGTCGCGCCGCACCGCCTCGCCCTCCTCCGTTTGATGTTCGACCCGGAAGTGGCCACCACACGACTCTTCGCGGTCCAGGGCGTCGCGGCACATCAGTTCTGCCAATTCGAAGTAGTCGGCCACCCGCCCGGCATTCTCCAGGGACTGGTTGAGGCTGTCTTCCTCACCAAGGACGCGGAGGTCCGATTCGAATTCGGCACGAAGAGCTGGTATCTCCGACAGTGCCTTCTCCAGGCCCTCGGCCGATCTCGACATTCCGCAGTGCTCGATCATGATCTTGCCGAGCTCGCGATGGAACCAATCTGCCGATCTGGTTCCGTTGATCGACAACAGCCGCTCCACATCTCCTGCCACTCCCGCCTCGGCATCTGCGAATGCCGGATGGTCGGTGGCAAGTGCCTCGGTGTTTAGGTAATCGGCCAGGTAGTCGCCGATCGTGTATGGCAAGACGAAGTAGCCATCAGCCAAACCCTGCATGAGAGCCGAGGCACCTAGCCGGTTGGCGCCGTGGTCCGAGAAGTTCGCTTCACCGATCGCGTACAGTCCTGGGACAGTGGTCATGAGGTTGTAGTCGACCCACAGCCCGCCCATCGTGTAGTGAGGGGCCGGATAGATGCGCATCGGCAACTGGTACGGGTTCTCGTCGGTGATGCGCTCGTACATCTCGAAAAGGTTCCCGTAGCGAGACTCGATGGTGTCGGCTCCGAGCCGTCCGATAGCGTCGCGGAAGTCGAGGTAAACGCCGTTGTGGAGCGGTCCCACACCAAGTTCTTGATCCATCATCCGCTGCGCGGCGCGAGAGGCGACATCGCGCGGAACCAGATTGCCGAACGATGGATAGATGCGCTCCAGGTAGTAGTCGCGCTCCTCCTCGGGGATCTCGTTGGCCGGTCGCTTATCGCCAGACTTCTTGGGCACCCAGATGCGCCCGTCGTTGCGCAGCGATTCCGACATCAATGTCAGCTTCGATTGGAACTCGTCGGACGCCGGGATACAGGTGGGGTGGATCTGGGTGAAGCATGGGTTGGCGAAAGCTGCACCCTTTTTGTGGGCGCGCCATATGGCGGTGGCGTTGGACTTCTTGGCCATGGTGGAGAGGTAGAAGACGTTCGAATACCCGCCCGTTGCCAGCACCACGGCGTGGCCGGAGAAAGACTGCACCTCGCCGCTGATCAGGTTGCGGGCCACCACACCCACTGCACGCCCATCGACAACCACCACGTCGAGCACTTCGGTCTGGGTGTGGAGGTCGATGGTGCCGAGCCCGACTTGGCGCATCATGGACTGGTAGGCGCCAAGTAGTAGCTGTTGGCCGGTCTGGCCTCTGGCGTAGAAGGTGCGCGCCACCTGCACGCCGCCGAACGAACGGTTGTCTAGCAGTCCTCCGTACTCACGAGCGAAGGGAACGCCCTGCGCAACGCACTGATCAATGATCTCCACCGAGGCCTCGGCCAGTCGGTAGACGTTGGCCTCACGGCTGCGGTAGTCGCCGCCCTTGACGGTGTCATAGAAGAGGCGGTGGATGGAGTCACCGTCGTTCTGATAGTTCTTCGCTGCGTTGATGCCGCCCTGGGCGGCGATCGAGTGTGCCCGTCGTGGTGAGTCGTGATAGGTCAGCGCGGTCACCTGATATCCAGCCTCGGCCATGGTGGCTGCTGCCGAGGCTCCGGCAAGGCCGGTGCCCACCACGATCACCTTGAACTGTCGCTTGTTGGTCGGCGCCACCAACTTCATGTTGAAGCGATGAGTGTTCCACTTGTCCGCGATCGGTCCGTCGGGGACTTTGGCGTTGAACTGCATTATGAGATCACCCCCGCCTGCACCATGATCGGAAACGAAAGGTTGCCAACCGTGATGGCAGCTGTGGTGCCTAGGGCCAGCATCCTGCGCAGCTGGTTGAACCGAGGATTGGCAACCCCCATCGTTCGGAACAGGCTCCACATGCCGTGATAGATATGGAGCCCCAGCGCCAGGTTGGCGACGATGTAGAGGGCCGCCACCGGCACTCGCTCGAAGCTGACCACCAGGTTGGAGTAGACGTCGCCGCGAACGAAGTCTGGGTTGGCGTTGCCCCATGTGAGGTCGGCGAGGTGAAAAAGCACGAAGGCTGCAACGATGATGCCGCTCCACAACATGGTGCGCGAGGCGTACGTCACGTAGTGATAGTCGGGGCGGTGTTGATAGCGCTCGCCCCGCTTGTTGCGGTTCTCCAACGAGATCAAGACAGCGGCGATGATGTGAATGGCGAAGGCGGCGGCCAGTCCGAACCGCACCGCCCACAGAACATGGGTGCGAGGGGCCAAGTGCCCGCCAAGGTCGCGTAGCGCTTCGCCGTAATCGTTGATCTGTTCGGGACCGAAGTAGATCTTCAGATTTCCCAACAAGTGGGAGACGATGAACCCGAGCAGCGCGATGCCGCTGAGAGCCATCGCCCATTTCTTGCCGACCGAAGATCGCATGGACGACAAGAACCACAAGCGGCTGGAGCGGGGAGTGGTGCGGGTGGCGGTCACGGTGTCCCCCCAAGATACGAAGCTTGTGGCAGCTCCGGGTCCCACTTGTGCGTCATATGTGCCATTATGGACGCGCGTCGGTGCCAGGCGAAGTTGAGTCGAGTTGACAGGGACCACCTTCCACCCATAAGTTACACTCTCGTAATTACATGAGTGTCAAGAGGAGGACCCTCGTGCTCGAAAAGCTCATCGATGCCCTGGACACCGATCTCGACCTGTCATGGCAGGACCTTGCCAACTGCCGAGGCGCTGACGCCGATCTCTTCTTCCCGGAACGTGGAGCCTCAACCCGCAGAGCGAAGACGATCTGTCGGGAATGCACCGTGCGCACCAGTTGCCTGGAGTTCGCCATCGTCAACAGCGAGAAGTTCGGAATCTGGGGGGGATTGTCCGAGCGGGAGCGTCGCAAGATCCGGCGCCAGCGCCAGATCGCTGCCCAGCGCTCCGCCAAAGCCAGCTAGCCAGCGTCGCCCGTCGACACCGCCCGTAGAGTGACGTCGTGTTAGTAGCAATCATCATCGCCGCCGTGGTGATCATCGGAGTGGTAGCGCTGCTGATCAGTTCTCGATCATCTTCGATTCGATCATCCGTTGGCGCCCAAGCCGCAACGAAACCATTTCGGCTGGCACCTCCGCTGGCCGAGTTCCACGTGAAGGGAGAAGAGGCGCTGGTGACTTTCGCGGTCCCTGTCCCCGAAGGCGAAACGGACAAGGTGCTCGCCAAGTTGCTGTCTCATGAGGCTGTTGAGGTGGTGCGGGAGAAGGCGCACGACTTACCGATCGATCAGGTGCGTCGCGTCATCGTTTTCGGCCAGCGTGCCGGCAGCACTGTCGAGGTGGGTCGGGTCGACCTTGACACCCCCGGTCAGCTGCCTCCACCCATGGCCCCTGAGGCGGCCCCTCACGCGTCGTCTGTTGGGTTCGATCCCTTGGCAGCCGTAGATGCGGCTCCTGCCGTTGCGCCCGGTGTGGCTCCGCCGGTGGCCGAGGGGGAGCTGGCCCCACTGGCTTCCGAGATCACTCTCACCGGCTCGACCGAGGCCGGGTTGCGAGCTCAGGGCTTCGATCCCGGTTCGCTAACCGCAGGAGAGCTCGGCATGGGGCTTCTGCGGCTGTCGGGCTACACCGTCAACCCTCGCGGGCCCGATTCCTACGCCGCCGTGAGGGCAGGCAAGGAGACATTCTTGCGAGTGGTCGATCACGAGCCAGGCGGTTATCCGGAGCTGGAGGAGAAGGAAATCAACCAGTTCGTTGCCGACTTCGTGCAATCGGGAGCAGCCGCTGGTTTGTTGTTCACGGAGAAGTACTGCCCGTTCGGGGTCTACGAACGAGAGAAGCGTGAGCCGCGTATTCGTTTCGTTAGCCGAGAGCGTATTCAGGACTTCGTTAACGCGTTCAGCGTCACCTAACGGGCCCGTGTCTAGCCCTTTACCGAGGGGCAGGTAGAGTGGCAGAGAAAGGAGCCGTATGTTTGCAGTAAGCGTTGGTCCCGGCGAGATCGCACTGATAGTCCTCGTGGTGATCTTGTTGTTCGGCGCCACCAAACTGCCGCAGCTGGCCCGGTCTCTGGGGGCCTCGGCCAAAGAGTTCCGCAAGGGCATCGATGAAGGCATCGAAGAGGAACCGGCCGACGAAAACTCCGAGACTTCTTAGGGAACCCTTCTCCTCCTCTCTGTCGTTTAGGTGGTGGTGAATGCCTAACGACTCTGTCCCCACATGGGAGGAGGTGGCGCGCCGAGATGGCCGCAAGATATATAACTTCGCATACCGGCTCGCTGGGAACCCAGCCGACGCCTCAGACCTTGCTCAAGAGGTCCTTCTCCGGGTACGGAAAGGTCTTCCCAATTACACGCCGGGGTCTTTCGACGGATGGCTGTGGCGCATCACCCGCAACGCCTTCCTTGACTCGGTTCGCTATCGGCAACGCCGACCTACCACACCGCTACCCGACGATGATCGGGGGGTCGGAGCATCTGCCCCCGCTCCCGACGAGGTCCTTGGCGAGGTCCGCCTCTCCGAGGATATTCAGGCCGCACTGCTCGAACTTCCCTACGACTTCCGGGAGGCTGTCGTGATGTGCGACGTTGTTGGTCTCACCTACGAGGAGATCGCAGAAGCGATCGAAGCACCGGTGGGAACGGTCCGCAGCCGCATCCACCGCGGCCGCAAGATGTTGAGGGAGAAACTGTCGTGACCCACCTCGACGACCTCCTGTCCGCCCACCTCGATGGCGAACTCGATTCCGATGAGGAAGCGCGGGTTCGTTCTCACCTCGACGCGTGCACCGATTGCCGCCAAGAGCTCAATGACATCACCAAGGCACGCAATCTGGTGCGGTCGCTACCCCTGATCGATCCGCCGCCTGGACTCTTGCCGGAGACCGCCGCCGGGCAACGCAAGCCTTCCTGGTTGGCCAACCCTGGCTGGGTGGGAGCGATGTCTGCGGCTGCGGTCGTGATCGTGGCTGTTGGAGGGTTCCTCGTTCTGCAGGACGACGGTGGGCCCGACTCGGCTGCGATGGCCACAGTGCCGCGCAGCATCACGGGCGTGGCCGCGGCTATCCCGGCGGGAGACCCCGATATGACCGACCGAGAACGTCAGGCGGTGGTCGAGTCCACGGTCGACGACATGGGTATGGACATGTTCTCCGATCCGGTTGCACCAATGGGGTTCGTGCACCACGGAGATCCGATCGCGGTGCGAGCCGGGCTTTTCAACGAGGTAGTGGATAACGAAGAGGCCTCGCGAGGTCTCGAGCAGATGTACGAGGATGAATTGGTGTTCGGTCTTGGTTCAGGCCCGGTGGTGTTCTTCTGCGATCACAGCTGGTATCGACTCTGGACGCTCGGCGATGGAATCGACCCCATGGATGCCGCCATGGACCTCAAGGCTGGATTGGGCTGCCGCGGCCAGTAGCAGCCATGAATCGGTCAACCGACCGTGAGGCGGTAGCTATCCCTTGTAGAGAGGTAGGCGCAGCGTGAACGTGCTGCCTTTCCCCTCTTCTGATGTAACGGAGATCTCCCCGCCGTGGTTGATGGCGACATGGCGAACTATGGCCAGGCCCAGGCCGGTGCCGCCGGTGCGGCGGCTACGCGCCTTGTCGACTCGATAGAAGCGCTCGAAGATGCGATCGAGGTGACTCTGCGGGATTCCGATGCCCTCGTCCCTCACCTCGATAGACACCCATCGGTCGTCTGCGCTGGCGCGCACCCTCACCTTGCCAAAGCCCTCGTCCTTCACGGACGTGTATTTGACCGCATTGTCGACCAGGTTGGTGAGTGCCGCCACCAGCTGCCTTCGATCGCCGGAGACGAATATTCCTTCTGGGAGAGGCTCGGTGAACATATCTATCCCCGCCTCATCAGCGACAACTTGGACGTGGGCGGTGACCTCGGTGACTACTTCGTTTATGGGAATGGGCTGGGGTGACGCTGCGAAAGCCTCAACCTGAGACAAATCCAAGATGTCGTCGACTAAGGAGGCGATCCGGTTCGCCTCGCCGGACAAGCGCTCAGCCAGGCGGTCTCGCACGGCTACGTCGTCGGTCTCGGCGATGGTCTCGGCGAGAACAGATAGGGCTCCGAGGGGGGTCTTCAACTCGTGACCCACGTTGGCGATGAAGTCGCGGCGGATGGTGTCAACCTGGCGCTGGTCGGTTACGTCCTCGATGAAGACGACGGCCCCCAGGCTCTCAACGCCGTACTCCAAAGGCGCCCCGTGGAGGCGCAGCACTCTTCGCATTGGTGAGTAGCTGTCAACCTCGATCACCTCGGAGTTTCTGGTCAAGATCACCTTTTCCAGCAGCTCTTTCAGTCGGACCTCCGTGACGGCCTCGCCGTGCGTCGCTCCGATGAACTTCGCTCCCGCCGGGTTCACGAACGTCACCGTGCCGGCGTCGTCGGTTGCCATGACCCCGAAGTTGGCAGACTCGAGCGAGCCCACCAACTGGGCCCTCTCACGTTCTGCCCGGCTGAGGTACGCCTCAACGCGGTCTACACCCTCGGTGAGGGAGCTCGAGCGCGCAATGCCCTTGGTTCGCTCAACGCCGATTCTCTGGATGGCGTCGTCCACCGACGCGTTGGCGCTGCGCAGCTGCTTCCAAAGCGTCAGGCAGGCAACGGCGAGCGCGCCGGCGCCAATGGCCAAGAGGATGACGAGCACGGTCACGTTGGGCAGGATATCGCGCAACCCGGGCAAGCCTCGTGAGGCGCCCGAGGAGTTCGCCAAGGGTTCATCTGGAGACAGCTTTGTGGTCAACCGAGTGATGTAACTTGGCGAGCCGTGGATCAGCTCAAAGGCGAATCTCATGCTCGAGGCGGCGGCATCAAGCTGCCGGCGGCCGTTCGTTTCGCACTGATCGTCTCCCTGCTCTACGTGTTCCTGGTTGGGGTCAAGCTGTTGGAGGGGGGCATCAAGGCGCTGGGCAGCGACTTCACAGACACGCTGTTCGAGGGGGTCACCAATCCGTTGGCCGGGCTGTTCGTTGGAATCTTGGCCACCG
>Ga0224512_10003003_pt1 | contig 15061 bp, 13 predicted proteins | sample SF_May12_sed_USG_4_FD_169103 | JGI IMG/M metagenome (GOLD analysis project Ga0224512, IMG submission 169103) | Sediment microbial communities from San Francisco Bay, California, United States - SF_May12_sed_USGS_13 | ecosystem: Environmental > Aquatic > Marine > Sediment | place: USA...
TAATTAATACTGATAGTACCGCGTGACGAATGGCTGCCCCAGCAGGTCCGCTGGCCGCGTACGTGCATCTTCTTGTAGGGGTTTTCAGTTCTGACAGAGAGCGCCTTCAGCCGTGGCCCGATTTCCGACTTGGCAGTTGATGCCAGCCAGCGCTTGAGTGCCGCGACACAAAGCTTGTCGTCGCCCGTTCGACCGCTCAGAACCACGACGTTGTTGTGGCACCGAAAGCGAATGCTCTTCTTCCCGGATTGACGCTCGTAACGAATCCGGAATTTCTGGCCGATCGCTTTCAGGTCAACAAGGTGCGGGAGTACAAACGGCTCTGGTGGGTGCAGTTTCGCGAAAGCCTCTCGCGACTTGTGAATCCAGTCACGATGCTCGCTGATAAATGCCTGCACCACTTCCGGGCGGGTTCGCCGTGGTACGACGACCTCCACCCGCCCGCGTGGGAACACCTTGATTGACAGGCGCTTTGCGCGTGCGCTCTCACGCACGGCAAGGCCCGGTGTCTCACCGGGTTCCTCGAAATCTGAGAATAAGCCTAGTTGTTTTGCCGCGCCCTGCACGGCGCCTATTCTACGGACGTTTGCCGCTGAAGCGAACGGCGTCATCCATGGACATCTCACCTTCCACGCCGCCGACCTTGGCTGATTCGCTGATGAAGAGCTTCACTTCGCGTTCCAGGCGAATAATTCCATCGACCCTTGATCCCGGCCCTATCGTGATCTTGGGGATCCGGGATTTGCTTTTGCCGAAGCTCCAGCCGCTCGGTTTCTTGACGGTGAGGTCACCCTTGATAACGGAGGCATCACTTAAGTCGATATTGCCGTTGACCGTGGTCAGGTCGCCGCCAATTTCGCTACCTGTCAGCGAAATATCTCCATTAACGTTCTCGACATATCCGCTTACGGAGCTGCCTGTATCCAGCGAAATGCGCCCATTGACCGCCTCGACCTCACCATTGACCGTGGTATTGGCACCAATCTCGACCGCTCCATTCACGGTTGATAAGCTCCCCGTTTTTACATCCGAGGAGATTCTCAGAGTGCCATTGACCGTCCCAACCTCTTCGATTTGCGCATTATCAGCCACACGTATCGAACCATTCACGGTTCCCAGACTGCCGGTCACCACAGCGCCTTCGCCCACCGTAATGCTGCCATTGACAGACGATTCACCGTCGGATTCACTGCCAGCTGCAATGTTGATGCTCTTGTTAACGCTCGCGCCGTACACAGGGACGGCCACAAGCATTATCAGAAAGGTAATTGTAATCAGACTCTTAGTCAGTGTTCTGCTCATCTTCTCTTCCCAGGGAATTTGTGTACTCTTTAGATACCGCTCGATCGAAAACGGTTGCAACAGAGTTATAAAAAATGCCCTACCCCTTGATTGATATCGGCGCCAACCTGACGCACGACAGCTTTGACGAAGATCGGGACGAAATAATGCGCCGCGCAATCGACGCCGGCGTCACACGGATGGTAGTTACCGGCGCCAGTGACGAGGGCAATGTCGCGGCCGCAGCGCTCGCCGAAGCAAACCCGGGACACCTGTACGCCACCGCGGGTGTTCATCCACATCACGCATCCGACTATGATGCCTCGAGTGAGGAATTGATTCGATCCCTGGCCGCGAAGGGTGCGATTGTTGCGGTTGGTGAATGTGGGCTCGACTTTTTTCGGAATTTCTCCCCTCGCGACGCACAACTCAAGGCATTTCAGTCACAGCTGGATATTGCGGCCGATACCGGCTTGCCTGTCTTCCTTCACCAACGTGACGCTCACGACGATTTCGTGGAGTTACTCGAGCCTATGCTGCCGAAGATTTCACGGGCAGTAGCGCATTGTTTCACCGGTGAGCACGAATCACTGCGGGAGTTTCTTGCAATGGGCCTTTGGATCGGAATTACGGGCTGGATTTGCGACGAGCGACGCGGGGCACATCTTCACGACATCGTGTCGATAATTCCGGATGACAAGCTGCTCATCGAGACAGACGCCCCTTACCTCATGCCTCGAACGATCCGCCCTAAACCGAAATCAAGGCGCAACGAGCCATCGTATCTCACTGAGGTTCTGCGAGTTGTCGCCGAAGCGCGTGGACAAAGCGAAGAGCACGTCGCAAGAATTACCACAGAAAACGCGATCCGGTTTTTCGACTTGAAAGACCTGCAATGACCTCCTGCGTCTAGCCTCCTGACAATACTAGGGAAGCCCTTGCTCGACAATATTCGCAGCTTCCTCCATTATCCGGGCAACAATTGGAGCAAAAGAACAATAATGTCGTTATTTAGTGAGCTCAAGCGCCGCAACGTCTTCCGAGTGGGTATCGCCTACCTGGTCGTGTCATGGCTGATCATGCAGGTGGCCGATGTCATCCTGAACAACGTTGCGGCACCGGCATGGGTGTTCCACGTCATCATGCTGGTGCTCGCCATCGGCTTCCCGTTGAGCGTGCTGTTCGCCTGGGCCTTTGAGCTAACCCCTGAAGGCCTGAAGCGCGATTTCGAGGTTGATCGTACCGACTCAGTCACACCACAAACGGGCAAAAAACTCGATCGGCTAATCATCGGCGTATTGGTCGTGGCGCTTGGCTACTTTGCTTTCGACAAGTTTGTGTTATCGGTCGATCGTGATGCCGCGCTTGTTGAATCCACCACGCAGATCGTGACGGAACAAGTGGCAGGCAGTTCACCGACATCAACAGAATCTGACAAATCCATCGCAGTATTGCCCTTCGTAAACCTGTCTTCAGACCCGGAGCAGGATTTTTTCTCCGATGGCATTGCCGAAGAACTGTTGAATGTCCTGGCGCAGTTTCCGGGATTGAGGGTTGCAGCACGGACATCGTCATTTTTTTACAAAGACAAACTCGACGCCGTCACGCTCACTGAAATTGCCGAGCAGCTGGACGTCGCCCATATCCTCGAGGGCTCGGTTCGCAAGTCAGCGAACAAGCTGCGAATAACAGCGCAGCTTATCAAGGCCGATAATGGCTTTCATCTCTGGTCCAAGACCTACGACCGGGAACTAACCGATGTTTTCGCGATACAGGATGAGATATCAGCGGCGATCGGTGACGCACTGAAGGTGCACTTGGCTCTGGATAGTGGCGCATTGACGGTCGACCGGCCAACGGTCATTGAAGCCGCTAATACGCAGGCGTATGAGGCTTACCTTCAAGGCCGCCAATTGATCAATCGCCGCGGCCGCGACAATATTGAACGCGCGGTTCGTCTACTCGAGAAATCCCTGCGCCTCGACAGCGAATACGCACCGGCCCATGCCCAGCTGGCCATCGCCACGGCCTTGTTGTTACGCAGCCCGCAGAGCTATGGCAGCCTGACGCTGGCCGAAGTCATACAGCGGGCAACACCACACGTGGAAAAGGCTGTAGCATTGTCACCAAATTTACCTGAGGCTCACGGTGCATTGGCATTACTTGCACTGGATCAGGAAAAATATGAAGAGGTGCTGAAGCACGCCGATCGAGCGTTGCAGCTAAACCCGAGTTACATCGACGCGATGAACTGGCAGTACCTGGCTGTATCCTCGCTGGGGCATTACGACGAAATAGAACCTACCATGGAGCGCATTCTGCGTGCTGATCCACTGACAATCATAGGGCGATTGAATTACATCAGTGTCGTTGCTTCAAAAGGTGATTTCGCGACAGCACATGCCGTTGCCGACGCATTACTCGAACAATATCCGTGGGCCGGTTATGTATCACATGGAACATCGTCTATGGACTACGAGGGTGATCTCGCGACAGCGCTGAAGTGGTTTTTGCTGGCGTTTGCAGAAGACCCCACAGATACGTTCTCCAATACGGCGCTTGTATCCGGTTTTATCTATGTCGGCTTGTATGACGAAGCTCGCCGAATTGACGACAATCTTCTGTTCCGGGTCGATGCCGCAGAGAACCTCGGGTCTAAGGCTATTGAACGGGCGCGGCGTCGAATGGAAACGGATGCTGAGAGTCCCTCGACGATTATTGATTATGCCGACACTCTGCACAAAGCCGGGTACATCGCCGAAGCACAACTCGTCTATGAAGATCAGTTCGCAAGGAAGCCTGGCCGGGTGATTCTCGATTTAATCAATAGTTCTCCGGTGCCGTCGGTGAGAATGGCCCTGGGCCGCAGTCAGGCTGGTGATAACGATGGCCTAGAAATACTGCTAGAGCTCATTGATCAGGATATTACCGCGCGGACAGAAGCAGACCTGCTGGATGGGTTCTCGTATCGTGCCATTGCAATGCTGGCGGCGCTAAGGGGCGACTCGAAAATGGTGGTTGATTCGCTAGAGACCGCGATTGAGCTTGGTCTGCGGGATCCCGGGATGTTCAGTGAACCGGTGTTTGCCAGTCTGCAGGATGACGCTGGGTTTCTGGCGGTACAAGCTCAGCTCCATGCCATGTTGCAAGCAGAGCGTAAGAAAACCCTGCAACTGATATGCCACGAAAACCCGGTTCCCGATAGCTGGCAACCATTAGCAGAGTCATGCAGCGGCGTTGATAAAAGACCTTAGGGTTTTCTGCGGCTTCTGATCTCGTCGACTTGCGTGCCCAACGCCGCTTTTCGAATCAGGTCCCAGTGCGGTTTGAAGGCTTCGATCTTCACTTTTGCGGCAGCCTTGTCGCTTTCACCAAACTCGTCCAGCAAGGCATCCAGATCTGCCACCAGGTCCGGCACACCCTTGGTGAAGGCCGCACTATCGGGAAACAGGATGCGACCGGCAACAGGTACCTGGCGGACGATATGCCGTACTGCCGCGATTCGGTCATATAGTGCCGCCTGCGGGTTCGGGAACGTATAACGCCGTACTTCGCCGATAACCGTCCAGTCCTGCATTTTGTCGCTGCCAAAGACGGCGCCCGAAGCATCCTTGATGTCGAGGACCAGCAAGCCTTGTGACGTAAGCAAGAGGTGGTCTATCTGAATCTCACCGTCATCACCATTCGGGATTAACAAGCCGTTGATGCGCTCGTAGCTAATCTCATCAAGGACCATTCGCATGCGATCGCCGCGGCTGCGCCTGCGGTAGATAAACCAGACGAGCAATAACAGCACCAACCCTGCGAGCGGTATGAGCCATTGCGGTTGATCAGCCAAAATATTGCTCCAGCGCGGCGGCGAGTCTATCGAGTTGCGGGTCGATAGATACCGACCGGCTCGGTCGTGACAGGATAGCAGAGAGATCGTCCGGCAGCGGCACGGTTGCACCAATCAAGGGCTCGACGATCGTTTCGAATTTCGACGGGTGAGCTGTTGCCACCAGGATCCAATCGGAATTCTGTTGAGTTTCTTCACCGAGTTGGCGCCAGGTTTGCGTCGCGATTGCCGTATGCGGGCACGTCGCGAAACCGAATTCAGCATAGTCCTTGCGAATGCCGGCCTCGATTTGCTCGTCCTCCACGGAAAAAACGCCCAGGCGATCACGCAAAACGTCTGCTTCCCCGACCATGCTGCGCAGACGTTCCATATTGCTCGGGTCACCAACATCCATTGCGGAGGCGAGGGTCTTTACGCTCGCACGCGGTATCCATTGAAGTGTGTCGAAAAATTCGGGAATCGTCTTGTTGGCATTTGTTGCCAGCACGATGGCGCTAATGGGCAGCCCCATTTCACGAGCCATGATGCAGGCCAGGGCATTACCGAGGTTGCCAGTCGGAATGACGAACCCGGGCTTGTTACCGGTCTCCCGGAAGTGGCGCAGGCTTGCGTCCGCATAGTAAGTACTCTGTGGCAGCAATCGACCGATGTTGATGCTGTTGGCCGAGCTGAACCGATAACGTTCGCACAACTCAGAGTCAGCTAGCGCGGCTTTGACGAGCGCCTGGCAATCATCGAACGCGCCAGCAACTGACAACGACAAGACGTTGTCACCCCAGCACGTCAGCTGATGCTCTTGCCTTGCCGAAACGCGCCCATCCGGGAACAAAACAACAACCCGCATTCCAGGACGTTCGTTAAATGCGGCAGCCACTGCGCCGCCTGTATCGCCGGATGTAGCAACGAGAATCGTTAATGGCGCCGCTGCGTCACCTTCGAGGCGTGTCAGGCAAGCTGCAAGAAAACCCGCCCCAATATCTTTGAACGCGGCTGTTGGCCCGTGATAAAGCTCCAGCAATGATGCATTCCCGTTGGCAACGGGCAATGCCGTAATTGGCATCGGAAAACTGAAGGTTTCTGCGAGAATCGCCTCGAGTTCGTCAATGAGCGAAGAGTCCGAGAAAAACGGCCGCAGCAATATTGCGGCGATCTCGGGAATCGTATGTGCATTGTCAAAGTCGCTGACAGAGAACGGTGGCAGGTCGACAGGAATGAACAGCCCGCCATCGTCTGCGATGCCTTTGACGAGCGCCTCGTCGAGACCTACGCTAGCGTCGCCACGTGTGCTGACAAAACGCACGCTCAATCCACCAAGTGTGCGCCAGGCGCATTCATCGGGCTTACCCATGACTCACACTGGATGCCCTGCCCCCGGCACGCCTGCTCCATCGCCGTCGCGAGGTTGCCTGCTTTGCTGTTTTCACAAAGCGCAAACAGGCTGGGCCCGCTACCAGACAGGCTAAACCCCAGGGCACCAGATCTCTCGGCGGCTTCTTTGACGGCATCAAAACATGACACCGTAGCCGTCCGCTGCGGCTCGATAACGACATCTTTTAACGATTTCGAAATCATCGACAGATCGCTAGCCGCACACGCCGTAATAAATGCACCCATGTAGCCCTGCTGACTCAGCCATTGCTTCATCGCGACACCCCTGGCAAGGCTTTTTCGAGCGTGCGCGGTATTGACCTGCAGATCAGGATGCAAGAGAACAGAGCTGACGCCGTCTGGCACTGCCAGGCGAATAGTCTCAGGAAGCAAGACCCGAGGGCAAAAAATCATGCCCCCGAGCAGGCTGGCCGCGACGTTATCAGCATGCACTCCGCCGCTTGCGTATTTCTCGCCTTCGAGCGCGTATGGCAACAGCAGCTCGATCGCAAGTGGCTTCTTAAGCAACGCGTTAGCAGCTACAACACCGGCAACGGCCGATGCCGCGGAACTGCCCATGCCTGACTGCAATGGCACCCCCTTGTATACCTTCAGCTCTGCACCGCCTTCAGTACCGTATACCTCCCAAAGTGCCTGAGCCGCAATTGACGCCGTATTTTCCTCGGCTTTGGATGACAAATATGGATGCAATTCACCGTCGATGCCGCGCACCTCGGCCAACGTTACTCCGGGAGTGTCCGTTCTTCGAGCCGAGACCCGATCGCCCACGTTGGCCAGTGCCAACCCGAGCATGTCGAAACCAACGGCGACATTGCCAATCGATGCCGGTGCAAATGCGGTTACGGAATCACTCATAGTTCAACTATCCGTGTCGAGATATTTCGCGAGCCTGAGCAAATCGCCAAACACGCCACCCGCGGTTACTTCAGGTCCGGCACCCGGCCCTTGCACGACCAGCGGATTGGACGAGTAGCGACTGGTTTCAAACTGCACAATATTATCGGTCAGGTTGATGTTACTGAACGCGTGGGACGCGTCGACCGATTCGAGACCAACCGCTGCATTGCCCGCAGCGTCAAGGCGACCGATATAGCGCAGCTTCTTGCCTGCCGCTTTGGCCTCCTCGTATTGCGCCTGAATATCGTCATCGTAATCGGATAATTTATCGAGGAAGTTATCAATGCTTCCCTCGCGCAGTGCCTCAGGCACCAGGTTCTGAACCGGAAAATCCTCGATTTCCAAACTCTGGCCGAGCTCGCGAGCCAGGATCGTCAGCTTTCTTGCTACGTCCATGCCTGACAGGTCATCACGAGGGTCAGGCTCCGTATAGCCGCTGTCACGAGCCTTGCTGACAATTTCAGAGAACGGCGTGCTGCCATCGTAGACATTGAACAGGTACGCCAGTGTTCCTGAGAAAATGCCCTGTATCGAATTTACCTCGTCGCCGGTGTCAATCAGGTCGCGCAGCGTATTGACGATAGGTAATGCTGCGCCAACGGTTGTCTCGTAAAAAATGTGAGAACTGCCGTGAGCTGCCATCGTCTGCAGCTCGTGAAACGCAGCAATAGACCCGCTGAACGCTCTCTTGTTCGGTGTAATGACATGGATGCCGCGCTCCAGCCAGCCGGCATAGCGGGCAGCCACCGACTCGTCGGCGGTGCAGTCGATGATCACGGCATGTGGCAAATGGTCGGGATTGATATGTTGCTCGAATTTGTCCAGGTCTAAATCGACTGCGGAACTTTCATAATCCTCGGCCCAGGTGGCAAGGTCGATACGCCTGTCGCCCAACAGCATCGATTTCGAACGGGCGATAGCCCGAACCCGCAGGTCGAGATTGAAGTCATCAACCAGACGGTCATGACGCTTCTCAATTTGCGACAGCAGCGTGCGCCCGACCGTCCCGGGCCCGATAAGACCGATGGATATTGTCTTCGAGGAGAGGTAGAAGCCCGAATGGACCGCGCGAAGCGCACGCTCAGATTCATCCGCATTGACCACCGCCGAAATATTTCTTTCCGAAGAACCCTGCGCTATGGCCCGGATGTTGATGCCGGCACGACCCAGCGTGCCAAAGAATCGCCCTGCGATGCCAGGCATACCGGCCATGCCATCCCCGACTACAGCAATGATGCTCAGCCCGTTGGTAACGTCGACACTCTGAATTTGTCCACTCGCCAGCTCTTCCGCAAATGCGGCGCTGATTACAAGTTCCGCGCGCTCGGCAAGATCCTGTGGCACAGCAATACATATTGAATGCTCGGAACTTGCCTGCGAAATCAGCGTTACCGAAACGTCGGCGTCCTTGAGTGCCGCGAACAAACGATCGGCAGTACCGGGAACGCCGATCATGCCCGAACCTTCAAGGTTGACCAGCGCCATGTTGCCGACCACCGTGATGCCCTTGATGCCGTCCGCATCCCCTGGCTGCGCCTCAATACGGCTGCCCTCGTGGACGGTGTTAAAACTATTGCGAATGATCAGCGGGATACCTTTGCCGATGACCGGACCCAAGGTCTGCGGATGAATTACTTTTGCACCGAAATACGCGAGCTCCATCGCTTCGTTGTAGGTAAGCCGATCTATTACGCGTGCCTCAGGTACGCGATTGGGATCCGCGCTCATGACGCCGTCGACGTCCGTCCAGATATTGAGCTCGGAGGCACTGCTCAATGCTGCGAAAATTGCCGCGGAGTAATCGCTTCCGTTGCGCCCCAGCGTGGTCTGCAAGCCCTCTTCATCTGCAGCAATAAAACCGGTGATCACAACTATGCCATTGAAGTCCTTGGCCACCACCTGGTCGAATTTCTTCCGGGAAACATCCCACAAGACTGTGGGACCAAGTTCGGTTTGGCTAACCGTTAGTATTTTCCGCGCATCGATCCAGGTACCGCCACGCTCTCCGGATTCCTGCCCGAGGTGCGCCGCCAGGAGCCGCGCTGACCAGATTTCCCCATAGCCCGCAATGACGTCGCGGCTGCGTTGCGGCGCCGACTTGAGCTCTGCAATTGTCTTAAGGGCTTCGCGAATATCACTCGCGTCGGCGCCCCATGCATCCAGCACCTCAATGAGCGCGTCACCGCTGACCAGACCTTTCGCGGTAGCTGCATAGCGCTCGCCGATGGTGTGCAATTCGGCATTGCAGGCGTCGTCAGCACGTTCAGCCAGAACCGAAAGATTAAGCAATGCATCAGTCATACCGCCCATGGCTGATACGACGACGCCCATACGAGCATCAGAGTATTCCAGCAGAATCCCTGCAACGCGGCGAAAGCACTCTGCGTCGCCGAGGCTACTACCACCGAACTTATGAATTTTCCAACGACTATCCAAGAAACCGTCCCAAGCGAAGACGGTGAATAATAACGGCAGATTTTCGCGCCGTCGCCTGTTTTGTTTGAAGTGGTGGGGCGTGTAGGGATCGAACCTACGACCAGTCGGTTAAAAGCCGAATGCTCTACCTCTGAGCTAACGCCCCGGGGAACCGGATCAAAGCAGGTTGCCCTGCGATTGCCGGCGGCATGATACCGAACCGCCGCCAAATGACAAGCAGAACGAGCGCTAAACGCCCTCAGACGCCATACGGGTCAGGTACTGCCCAGCGAGCCGCGCAGCCGTCGTTTCCGGATAATCCGCCTGCACGCGCGAGAGCGTGACACGCGCTGCATCCCAGCGCCTGAGACTGTAATTGCAATAGCCCATCTTCAGCAGCGCATCCGGAACCTTGCGAGAGCGCGGGTAGTTATTGATGACAACTTCGAAATCCGTCAGAGCCTGCTCGAATTTGTCTGACGCGTAGTAAGACTCAGCCAGCCAGTACTGCGCGTTGTCAGCGAGCTCGCTCTCAGGGAATGCGACGAGAAACTGCTTAAACGCCGTCGCCGCCATTTCATAGCGCTCTTCCTTAAGCAGCTCAAAGGCGACCTGGTAATTATCCCGGTCTGATCCACCTGGAACCGGCAACTGCCCCGGTGGCAATGTACCCCCCTCCAGGACGCCTGCCGCACCCCGGGCACTCAGGGTCGACTCCAGATCCTGAATACGCGAATCGAGGTCGGCGTACAACTGTCGCTGCCTGTCCGCCGTTGACCCTGCTTCGTGCTCGAGGGTCTCGGCGACACCTTGCATCTGATCCACGCGACGCTCCAGCGCATCCAGCTGTTGCGTCATCTGAGCCAAGCTCTGGTTATCGACGATACGTTCCGTAGTCGCAAGGCGGCGTTCGAGCTCCGTCAATTTGATGAGCACCGGGTCTTCAGACGGCTGCAGCATTGTGCAGCCACCCAGCGCTATCACGAGCGGTAAAATCAACAGTGGCTTGTGGATGGACATGAATCGATTCGACAACTAGTTCGTGTAGTTGATTTCGACGCGGCGATTCTGTGAGTAAGCATCTTCGGTACTGCCAAATGCTGCGGGCCGTTCTTCCCCAAAACTCACCGTCGAGATCTGCGATGCCGAAGCGCCCTGGATCAAAAGCATGCGGCGCACCGTTTGCGAGCGCCGCTCGCCCAATCCGATGTTGTACTCACGTGAACCGCGCTCATCGGCGTGGCCCTCAAGTCGGACCTTCAGATTGGCGTTCTCCGCAAGTTGCCGCGCGTGGCGAGTAACCGTTTCCGTGTCGTCGGCACGCAGCTCGGACGAATCGAACTCGAAATACAAGATACTGGCAAGTTCACCGCCTGATGGATCGAAGTCTACGAATTCACCCTCTCCAAGACCATCGCTATCATAGCCATCGGTATCCGCACCACTTCCGCTTTCACCGTAGCCCGTTTCCGATGGATCCGGGTCCGGCAATGTCGGCGACGAGCAGCCGGCCAGTAACGCAACGAGAAGGCTCGCAAGAATCAGTTTAAATTGTGGCATATCGGCATCCTTAAAAATATTTTTGTCTGAAGTAAAAACCAATTAAAACAATAAATTAAATAACATTCTTAAATAAATACATCAACTCTAGAAGCGTTGAAACGGTGACCAGACCGGTTCTCGGACATCGCCCTCGCCGGACGTCAACCGTTGCCGAATCAGTCCATCCGCTGTCACGCTCTCCAGCACACCGTTGCGCTGCTGGCGGGTAGCATAGATCAGCGTATCGCTGTTCGGTGCAAAACTTGGTGACTCGTCCTGCCGACCCCCTGACAGAATCAGCAAATCCTTGCGCTCGAGGTCCATGACCGCGATTCGGTAATTGCCATCTTCAAGATGCACCATCGCCAACTTGGATCCATCAGGGGACAACCGTGGTCTCGCATTATAGCTCCCATCGAACGTTATGCGCTCTGCCTGGCCACCATTTACAGACACGCGGTATACCTGAGGGCCGCCGCTACGATCCGATGTGAAATAAATATAGCGCCCGTCCGGCGACCAACTGCCTTCTGTGTCGATCGCCCTGTGTGTCGTCAGACGCTTTGCCTGCTTGGAATTGATGTCCAGCACATGAATATCCAGGTTGCCGTCCACACCACCGAGCGTCAGCACCAGCTTACGTCCGTCCGGCGAGAATGCCGGAGCACCGTTGATACCGGGCTTGCTGGAAACCTGAATGCGGTTACCGGTTCGCAGTGTCTGGATAAACACCGACGACCTGTTGCCCTCAAACGACACGTAGGCCAAACGACGACTGTCCGGTGACCATGCCGGCGACATGATCGGATCGGTACTTTCCATGATTTTGTATTCGTTCTCACCGTCCTGGTCAGACACGATAAGTGAATATAGCTGGCCATTGCCGCGCTGTTCAGCCGTCACGTAGGCGACTTTTGTATCGAAGACGCCTTTGATGCCAGTGAGCTTTTCGTAAATCATGTCGGCGGCGCGGTGCGCGACGCGACGCATCGTGCCGCGGCTCGCCGGCATACGATAACCAAGCAGTTGATCGCGGCCGAAAACGTCAAATAGCTGAAATTGCACGTTATAAGCGTTCTCACCGGATTGAGTCACCGTGCCGACGACAACGGCTTCTACGCCGAGTATCGACCAGTCGTCGAAGTCCATGTCGACACCCGTTGTCGGCTTCTGCAGCATGTCGTCAACTGGAATCGTCGAGAATCGTCCGCTGCGAACGAGGTCAGAACTTATGACCTGAGCAATGTCCAGCGGCATGTCGGGCGAGTTACCCTGCCAGCCGAATGGCACTACCGCCACGGGTCTGCGTTTAATACCCTCGGTGATTTCAATCGTGAGCTCGGCCTGGGCGACGGCCGTCAACAACAATGAAACGAGCGAGAAGATTACTAAGAGTTTGCGCACGGTAGCCTCATCTGCGAGTGGTCGGGTTATTGTTCCGAAGGTCTGAATTCTAACCGCAAATTGCGATCAAATACGCTTGGGTCTGATGGTGCCGGTAACGGTGAGGCTTTGTGCACCGCCGCTTCGATGGATCGCCTGACCGTCGAATCACCGTTGCATTCACCAATATTGACGGAAACCACCTCACCGCCGGGCAGTTGGCGCACGTTAACGATACATTCGAGACCTGCGATCGCTGTGGGTGGCCGAACCCAATTGCGCACTATTTTCTGTTGGATTGCGAAGATATAAGCGGCCTCGGCCGTCGCCGCCATCGCCTTCAGTCGATTGGATTCGGCATCAATCTCTGCCTGCCTTGCGGCCTGGGCCTCAGCGCGCAGACGTTCATTCTCCAGGCGCTGACGCTCTATTTCCGCCTGCCGCTCGCGCTCTACTTCGACACGTTTGCGCTCTTTCTCCGCCTCATCGGCTTTGCGACGTCTCTCAGCCTCTTCTTCTGCTTTGCGTTTGCGCTCCGCTTCCTCTTTCGCTATGCGATTGAGTCGCTCCTTTTCGACGAGCGCGTCTTCGCGCCGCTTGCGTTCCTCGGCCTCGCGGCGATCCTGTTCGCTGGTGTCCGGTTCCGGTGGTGGCAATTTTTCTTCGACTTTTGGCGGCGGTAACTCTTCCACCACCTTCGGTTGCTCGACAACCGCATCTTCGCTCACCAGCGTCGCCGTAATCGCGAGCGGCATTGCGATCTGTGGTCGATCCCTGAAATCGATGGCAAAAATCAGGGAACCGAACAACAGCACGTGCAGCAGCAGCGCCAGCGTGAAAGGAATAACGTTGTGAGAATCGCGAACCAAGCGGCGAAGGCCTATTCAGGTACCGGGTAGGAATCCAAAGGATCAGTTACGAAACCAATCGACTCTGCACCACCCTGCTGTAGCAGCACCATCGCGCCGACCACGTTGCCATAAGGAACCGACCGATCAGCTTTAACCAGTATCGGCGTATCCGGGCGATTGCGGATAACTGCACCGACTCGGGCAACCACTTCCTTGGCCGTGGCCGGCTCGTCTTCATCATCGCCCACGTTGACGTACAGGTTACCGTCAGCGTCTACGCTAAGTACCAGCGGCGGATGATCAGGAATGTCTGCGATCGGCTCAGCGCCTGCTTTGGGTAACTCGACCTTGACGCCTTGTGTCAGCAGCGGTGCCGTAACCATGAAAATTACGAGCAGGACGAGCATGACATCAATGTAGGGAACGACGTTGATTTCGCCCATGAGCTTGCGCTTCTGCAGAGGAGTCGCCATGTCAGGCTCCCTTCTTGGCGCCCGCGTGGCGTTGCAGGATGCTCGAGAACTCTTCGGTGAAACCGTCGTAGCGATATTCGAGTCGCACAACTTTATCGGCGTATCGATTATAGGCAATGACCGCCGGGATCGCGGCGAACAAGCCCATCGCGGTCGCGATCAGCGCTTCCGCAATTGGCGGTGCAACAACAGCGAGCGTTGCTGACTGCACATTGGCAAGCCCCATGAACGCATTCATGATACCCCACACCGTGCCAAACAGCCCTACATACGGGCTGGTCGAGCCGATAGTTGCCAGCGTGGCAAGGTTCTGTTCGAGGCGGTCAACTTCGCGCATCTGGGCAACGCGCATCGCGCGGCGGCATTCCTCAACCACCTTGTCGGCGACGATGTCACCCTGTTGCATGACGCGATTGAATTCCCTGAATCCCGACTCGAAGATACTCGCCATCCCCAGACTTCCACCGCTCTCACGGGCCGCACTGCGATACAGCGTATTGAGGTCTCCACCGGACCAGAAATTCGCCTCGAATTCATCGGACGCATCTTTCGTGCGACGGATCAGCCGCCGCTTGGTAAGGATGATGCTCCACGACATGAGCGATGCAATCACCAGAAGCAGCATGACGATTTGCACCGGCAAGCTGGCTTCCAGTAACAGGCTAACCACTGACATATCAGCTGTCATTGTTTCGTTTCCTCAAAAATCGACGCCGGCACACGCACCGGGCGCATCGTGTCGGCATTAAGTAGCGCCGCACGCACGTGGGATCGCAGCAGTAACTTGCGTTCCGGGTTGTCGAGATAAATATTTTGCTCAATATTAAAAGTCGCTCGCGCTAGTTCCGAGAGCCCCGCAGTAACAATAACCTGGTCATTGAACCGGGCCGACGCCAAAAACTCGGCGCTGGTTTCGGTCACCACGAAAATACGGCGATCCCGCTCCATCAACGCGACCTGATCCACACCCAGCGCACGCAGCCACTCGGTGC
>Ga0224512_10003004_pt1 | contig 15059 bp, 12 predicted proteins | sample SF_May12_sed_USG_4_FD_169103 | JGI IMG/M metagenome (GOLD analysis project Ga0224512, IMG submission 169103) | Sediment microbial communities from San Francisco Bay, California, United States - SF_May12_sed_USGS_13 | ecosystem: Environmental > Aquatic > Marine > Sediment | place: USA...
TATTGTGCGCCGCGACGACCTCGCGCGCAGTTCGCACCACATCGTAGGTCTTGAAAAAACGGACGCCACTCGTGGTCATGTCGATCATGATGATCGCGTCGACGCCGGCGTCGAGCATGCGCTCGATCGTGCCGTCGGTATTGAACCGCCACGGATCACAACCAGGCCAGGTGTTGTCGGGACCTCTTCCCCCATCTGCCTTGCTGCCACAGTAGGTCAGTGGTTGACCATTAGGGACGCCCGGACTATAGAGAGCGCGCGGGTAAACATGATGCTTCGGCTCCGATGCAATCCAGGCGGCATAGTCGACGAGAAACTCGACACCCAGCGCAGCCTCGCGAGCCGCGAGCTGCGCCTGTAGCTGCTGGAATCGCTTCGCCGTATGTCCACTGGCCGGGTCTACACCACCGATACGAGCATACTCAAATGCGTATTTGCGACGCTCTTTCGGCGCGTTTCCAAAGTTCAGCACGCGCGGCCACTGTTCCGGGTTCCAGATCACACGCCGATAGACCGGGCTGTGCGGATCATAGGCGAAGATCTGCAGCGTCGCTGACCAGAGTCCCTCAGACGTGTGCGCGACGGTTCCGCCGTGAATGACGTAAACGACACCGATCAGGGGCTTGCGTTCAGCAGTGGCCGTTTCGCCGGCGACGAGCAGCGGTGCCACTTGTGACAAGATCAGCAGGGCGCGGATGTACCTGGAAAAAATGGGCGCGAGCCGACTCTTACTGCTGTTCATGCCGAAAAACAAGAGTCGCCGCTATTTTCCCGGGGAAGCACGGTTCGACCACAACCTTATACAAACGGTTAGCGGCATCACCCGCCTATTCATCGACAAATGTCCACGACCCGGCGCCATCGAATTTTCGTACGCGAATAGATTCAGTTATTTTCCGATCGACCATGCGGAAATTTATAACAGTACGCTGACGTTCCGACTTATCCGTCGTTGTGTAGTGCGTTAAACAACCGCAATTTGTACAGTGATGAAACGCGATCATTTCATCGCCCCAGCTGTAAGTCGCTGTCGGTTCCTTGGTGAAGCGAATACTGACGTCCTCCGGCAAATAGTAGGCCCATAACGAACCTATACGAAAACATACCGAGCAATTACAGCTTATGACCCAATCGGGCAAATGACTCAATTCGATGCTTACGTTTCCGCAGTGGCAAGTCGCTTCAACCATGTATTTTTGTTCCCGGTAAGGTCACTGTTTCATGCTGCGCTCACATCAACCGCCGGGCAGTTCCAGCTCTTCGGGCGCGGTCACCGAGACGCGCTCAAACAGCTCTTTTTCGCGCTGAATCGCTGCATCCGTGACGCCGGCCATGTATTCCCAGTCATCAGGGGTCAGCAAGCTGGCTGCAAGATCGCTAATCGGCCCCTTGTGGCCCATTTTCGTCGTGATGTACGCAGAGTAAGCCTGGCCGGCTGTCTCGAATTTTCTTAGGGCGCCCGAACTCTCGCGCTGTAATGCTTCGCGCGCCTCGAGTAGATCGCGCAGGCACGCCTGGCTTCCGGCGAGCCGGTGCTTGAGATCCTGCAATTGATTTTCGGCTGCAACGGCATCTTCGGCTTTCGCGCGGATCAATTCTCCGAGCTTCAGGTCCTGCGCGTGCAAGCGGCCGAATGCAGCTTCCATATAGTCGGCAATTGCGATGTAGAACGGCACGTAACTTTCATCGCCCCACGATTTACGGGAAACTGCTGCCGTGAGCTTTTCGCGAACGGCTTTCAGATGCCTGCGTTCAACGCCAACGAATTCCGAAGTTGTGGCCATTCTTTTTTTTACTCCAGTGAATATTTATCTGGCCAGCCAAAAGGTCTTTTTCTTTCACTTCAACCCCAGAGCCGGCATAACGCGTTCGCCGATCAGCTTGATCGAGTCCGCCGGATCGTCGTGCAGCCCGAGCGTAAGACCTGACTTTCAGCAAGCGCGTCCAACTCGACAATTTCATCTGCCGTGTACTCAGGCTCCAGTGCGATGTCTATTCGCATAATTATTAGACGTTCAGTTGAGAGACTGAAGATTAAGTTACCGGGATTAGCTTATTGCCTTATTCGCCCGTAAATCTTGCTGCAGTCAACCAGCTTGATCGGTTTGCGTGACCGATAAGCAATACGCTAACACCGACACCAACGACAAGATCAGTCGACGAGTTCACAAGTCAGCACGCCATCTTCGCTCCAGGGTGAAACCTTGAACTTCACACCCAGGGCGTCCGCATAGCCCATCAGCCGCGGCACGGTCCAGTTCTCATGAACTTCCTGCTCGGTCAGATCGAACTGTCCAATCCTCTTGCAAGCCTCAAGCACCGTCCTGAATGGCGATATCCAGGTTCGCTTGCCCGGCTCGCTCTCGGTTTCCAACACCATCTGATAATGGCAGGCGGTGTGATCGAATATACCGATCAACGCGATTTCTTTATCGCCTGCGTTCTCCATGACTTTTTTCAAACGGCGATTGATCGGCGCCATAGTCTCAATATCATGCGCGACGAGTGCTGCCAGCTCACCGCGATTCTTGGCAAACTGGATGCTGAGCAACCAGGCCTTGATCAGTGCATCATTGATTTCGTGGGCATACGGCGCCGTATTCTTCATGGTCTTGAAAACCACAGATATGGCCTTGCCCAATTCTTCTTCGCGACCCTCGAAACCGCTCTTCATGCCAAGGGCATAATGATGCTTCTTAGCCGATGCCTGCTGCGAGCTGGGCTGTTCCGCGACGATATTCTCCAGTGACTTGACCATGACTTCCTCTATGTGCAGATGATTTTGTGGATATCCGGCTATTGTAGTACACAAATAATAGCTTTCTGGCATATCGGGGCTAGCCGTCTGCATCGCTCTACCTGGCCCGCTCGGCCTTGATCAGCTCTCCAGCCGCTGCCGGGCCCATCTATGTAGAAATCCTGATTTCAATCGGGCGCACAACTGCCTATATATATCTAAGAGCAAAGGACAGGGAGCATACCGATGATCAATCTCAACCCGGAAACCGTGACGAAGATCGCCGAACACGCGCGGGAATTTCAGGTTTCCGCATCAATGGAGATGGACGACTCACCTGTCTTGCCTATCGATGCCAGCGCCATCGAGCAACTCACAGAATGGCACGGCGATCCGGACTACACCGACCTGAGAAACGCCATCGATGATCTGGAGCCCGACCAGCAGGCCACGATCGTGGCCCTGATGTGGCTTGGTCGCGGCGATTATGAGTTTGATGACTGGGATCAGGCGCTGAAGTACGCCAGGGAGGCCGACGGCGTATCGACCTCGGACTATTTGATCGCCACGCCGTTGCTCGCCGACTACCTGATGGAAGGGCTAAGCCTGCACGGTTACGACACCGACTGAACACCCCTTGGGTGCTTGATAGTGCAGAGCAAAGGCTGGATTTCTGGTGCCGTATCCGGCGTGTCGCTGTCGGTCATCAAGGAAATGGCCATGCTCAGCGCGAAGACCGAAGGTGCCGTGTCGCTGGCTTGGGGGCTGCCTTCGTTCCGCACCCCTGAGCACATCCGCGCAGCCGTGGCCGAAGCCCTGAAGAACGACCCGGACATCGGTAAATATGCGCTGCCAAACGGCCTGCCTGAGTTGCGGCAGCGCGTTGCCCGGCTTCACCGAGCGCAGACCGGCGTGAAAGTTGACGCCGATCAGCATGTCTTAATTACGGCCGGCAACATGCAGGGCATGAATTCCCTGTTCCGCGCAATTATCGACCCCGGAGACGAGGTCATCGTGACCGACCCGGGGTTTGCTTCACATATACAACAGATTCGCATTCATGGCGGACATCCTGTGCACTGGGTGCTCGATGAAGGACGTGGCTGGCAACCGGATCTGGATTCGTTGCCTGCACTCGTCACCCCGCGCACCAAGGCGATCGTGCTCGTCACACCGTGCAACCCGACGGGCGCCGTGTTCTCAAAGACGGACCTCGTGGCAATCGGTGAATTCGCGCTGGACCAAGGGATCCTGATATTCATCGACGACCCCTACTCTTACCTTGTCTATGACGACACAGACAAGTGCTTCAACCTCGCATCGCAACAGAAGTGCTTCGAGCAACTCGTCTACCTGTTCACCTTCTCGAAAATTCATGCGATGAGCGGCTGGCGTCTTGGCTACATGGTCCTGCCGGACTGGCTGCGCGGTGAAGTGCTCAAGGTACACGATGCGACTATGATCTGCGCCCCCCGCATATCACAGGTGGCCGGCATGGCCGCGCTCGGTGGCAATACCGAGCACATGGAGACATTCAAGAGCATTCTGGCCACGCGACGGAAGCTGATCTGCGAACGGCTGGACCGCATACCGCACGTCTACGAGTATGTGAAACCGGACGGCGCCTACTACGTGTTCCCACGAATCGTCACACCGCATCAAGACTCGCGGGAGTTTTGCCTGCGCCTGCTCAACGACGCCCGGGTCGCGGCGACCCCGGGCATCGGCTTTGGTCCGCACGGCCAGCACCACGTAAGGCTGGCTTACTGCGTGGAGAACGACACGATCGATGCAGCATTTGACAGAATCGAAGGCCTCTTCCCCGCATGAGGATCGGCGTGGCCTTGGGATTTGGATGCTGCGGGAATTACAGCCGCCCCGGCTATCCGGGGGCCTTATGACAAAGGCCGCGGCAAACTGCCGGGGTAGGTATATTCCATGATTCCCCGAAGGCCATTTTCAGCTGTGAGAGGCCTACAATAAGAGTCATCTGGGACGCACGGACTGAAAGGACAAAATAATGACAGATCCTTTTTGCTTTGCCGACGAGCTTGGTCCGGCCAAGATCATTCATGTTTATGAGCCGGGTTGTCAGCTCAAGGGGGTACTCGTCGTCGACAATGTCGCCGCGGGCCCGTCTATCGGTGGCCTGCGCATGGCCCCGGATGTCAGCACAGAGGAATGTTTTCGCCTCGCCCGCGCCATGACACTGAAGAACGCGGCGGCCGGGATACCGCATGGCGGCGGCAAATCGGTGATTTTCGGCGATCCGAAGATGCCGCTTGCTGACAAGGAACGTCTGCTGCGCACGTTCGCATCCGCACTGCGCGGCGTCGAGGACTATATTTTTGGCCCCGACATGGGCATCACCGAGGAGTGCATGGCCTGGGTCAGGGACGAGATCGGCCGCGCCATAGGTCTGCCGCGCGAAGTTGGCGGTATACCGCTCGATGAAATCGGCGCGACGGCATGGGGCCTGCTGCGTGCAACCGAAGTCGCTTGCGAGCATCGCGATTTGCAATTGTCGGGATTGCGATTTGTCGTACAGGGCTTCGGTGCGGTTGGCCAACACGCGGCACGTTTCCTGGTGGATAAAGGGGCGGTGCTCGTCGGTGCCGCAGATTCGCGCGGTGCTGTCTACGATGCCGATGGCATCGACGTATCTCAATTGAGCGCACTCAAAGAAGAAGGTCGCAGCGTCGCCGACCGGGCCGCTGGCAAAAAAGTCGCAAGCGACAAGTCCGTCGAATTCGATTGTGATCTCTTGATTCCGGCGGCGCGCCCCGATGCCATCAATGCCGAAAATGTTTCGCGTGTTAAGGCAAAAATAATCGTGCCGGGCGCGAACATCGCGATTACGGCGGATGCCGAGCGTGTCTTGCATGACGAGGGCGTGCTCTGCATACCCGATTTCATTGCCAATGCCGGCGGGGTTATCTGTGGCGCCATCGAATACCAGGGCGCGCCGGAGTCGACCGTGTTTCCGGTCATCGACGACAAAATCGGGGGCAATACGCGCGCCGTGCTCGCAGAAGCAGAGCGTCGCGCCATCCTGCCCCGTGAGGCCGCCACGGAAATGGCAAAAGCCCGCGTGCGACGAGCGATGCAATGGCGTCGCCATAACATCTTCTCGGCGGCGCCGCGTTTCATTTGAATGGGCATGTCGTCGTGTATCGCATTCGATTCCATGGACGCGGCGGACAGGGGATAAAAACGGCGAGCCGTATTCTCGGTACGACACTGTTTCTCGAAGGCTACCGCGTTCAGGACGCACCCCGTTACGGCGCCGAGCGCCGCGGTGCTCCGATTTTCGCCTACGTGCGTGCCGCGCGCGATGATATTAACGAACGCGGGATCATCACGCGGCCGGACCTCGTACTGGTTGCCGATGACTCGCTGATGTCGATTCCGGCCGCCGGCGTCTGCCAGGGACTCGATGACCGCGCCGTGCTATTCGTGGTCAGCCGCGACACTGCGGAGACCTGGACGGACCGGCTGAATCTGTTGGCGCCGACCGTGGTGCTGCCGCCGCGGGAAGAAACCGATGACGTACTCGAGCGGCCCTATGTCGGCGCGACCCTGGCGGGGGCCGCCGCCCGCCTGCTCGGCGTCGTCTCGCGGGAGTCGCTGGTGCGCGCCATCGGGGTGGAGTTGCGATCGATGGCGAGTGCGGTGCATAACGAAAATGTCGCTACCGCAACCCGCGCCTTCGATAGCCTGAAAGACCAGGCCGGCATCGTCACTGAAGGGAAACAGTTGTCGGCGAAATCTTTTGCGCGACCGCAATGGGTAGAATCGCTGTTCGAGGAAGCACGGATCTCGGCACCGGCTATTCACGCCGGTTTGACCAGTATCGAGGTCAGAACGGGTTTGTGGCGAACGCTGCGACCGGTCATCGATTATGACCGCTGTAATCGTTGCTGGTGGGTGTGCAGTACCTTCTGCCCGGACAGCGCCATCATTGTTAACGAGCAGGGTTACCCTGAAGTGGACTATGACCACTGCAAGGGCTGCATGATCTGCGTCGCGAAATGCCCGCCCCATGCGATCACCGCGATCCCGGAACACGAGGCCCAGGAGCAGGCAGCCTCGACGGAGGCCGCCCCGTGAGCGGCCGGCTGCTCACCGGCAACGGCGCTGCCGCCTGGGCAGCCCGCCTGGCGCACGTCGATTACGTGCCGGCGTTCCCGATTACCCCCCAGACAGAAATCATCGAGACGATCAGCCGCTGGACCGACAGTGGCGAGATGCCCGCGCGCATGGTCACGCTGGAATCCGAGCATTCAATGCTGACTGCCGCGGGCGCGGCGGCGGCGACCGGGGTCCGGGTGTTCACGGCCACGTCGAGCCAGGGCCTGCTGTACGCGATGGAAATGATCTATGCGGTCACCGGCTGGCGGGTGCCGTTCGTGCTGGTCAACGTATCGCGCGGGATCGCCTCGCCGGTCACGCTGGAGTCGGACCATAACGACATCATGGCCGCGCGCGACAGCGGATTCTTGCAGCTTCACTGTTCGACTTGTCAGGAAGTTCTGGACAGTATCCTGCTCGCCTACCGGCTGGCCGAACATCAGCGCGTGCGTTTGCCCGCGATCGTGAACCTCGATGGCTTCTATTTGTCATTTACCCGCGAGGCTGTCGACCTTCCGGACGCGGACACGGTGCGCCGGTTCCTGAAACCCTACGATCCGGAAAACATCAAGTTCCGGGCGAGCCAGCCGGTTAGTCAGGCCGTCGCGGTGCTCGGTGGATCGCAGTATTCGTATTTTCGGTACGAGATACACCTGGCGGCATTGAACGCCATCGAAGTCTACCGGGAGATCGCCGCGGAGTTTGCGGACCTGTTCGGCCGCAGCTACGAAGCCGTCGAAACCTACCGCACCGAAGACGCGAACATCGTGTTCTTGATGCTCGGTTCATTCGCGACCAAAGGTAAAGATGCTGTGGATCGGCTGCGCGATGGCGGCGCTAATGTCGGCTTGGTGCGCCCGCGGCTGCTGCGTCCATTCCCGGAGGATGAAATCAGGCGCGCCGTTACCGGCAAGCAGGCGGTGATCGTCATTGACCAGAACCTATCGATGGGCAAGGGCGGCGTGGTGCACGCAGAAACAGCGTCGGTTTTGTATGGCATACCCGATGCGCCACGCGTGCTGTTGAGTTTTATCGGCGGACTCGGCGGTCGCGATATCAGCGCCGAGGAGTTCTACGAGATGGTTGCCATCGCCGAGCAAGCCATTGCCAGCGGAGACACGCCGCCGCCGAGGTTGCTGTTCACCGAGGATGAACTGCGGGAAATCAGAAAGCTGCAGGCAGTCGCCCAGGTTGAACGGGAGGAGCTTCTTTAATGAAGGAGACCATACTCAAGCGCATGAAAGATCTGCCATCGGTCCATCTGCTCGGCGGTGGCACTGCGATGTGCGCCGGTTGCGGTGCGCTTGGAGCGCTGCACGAGATTTACGATGTGCTCGGCGAGAAAACCGTGTTCATCAACGCCGCCGGCTGCATGACCTTGCTGGCAAACTACCCGTTCACGCCGTTCCGCGGCTCGTGGCTCTATACCGCAATGGCTTCGGCGCCGGCCGGTGCGCAGGGCGTTCGGGATGCGCTGGATATCTTGCTGGAGCAGAAGCGCATCAGCAGCGACGAAAACCTTGAAGCTGTCGTTCTGACCGGCGACGGCGCCGCCTACGGGATGGGTTTGTCGGCGACGTCCGGGGCCATCGAACGCGGCCTGGACTTTATCTATCTGTGTTACGACAACGAAGGCTACGGCAACACCGGCCAGCAGTTCTCCGCGGCAACCCCGCATGCGGCCCGGACCTCGACGAGCACCGGCCCGGCCGGCTATTCGGGTTACAAAAAAGACCTGTTCGCGATCTGGGCAGCGCACCGGCCGGCCTACGTCGCCACGGTGATCGGCGCCGAGCCCGTCGATCTGTCGCGCAAAATCGAAACAGCCCGCAGCCTGAAAGGTCCGCGACTGATCCTCGCGCTGGCGCCCTGCCCGACCGGCTGGGGTTACGATCCCGAGCTGTCGATCGACGTCGGCAAGCTCGCCGTGCAGACGGGCATCTGGCCGCTGAAAGAGTACATCGACGGACAGGTGCAGCACACGAAGGTGCCAAAAGCCCGCCGTCCGGTCGAAGATTACCTGCGTCTGCAGGGACGTTTCGCGCACCTGTTCGAGCCGCAGCGACAGGACAAACTGATCGACGAAATACAGGGACGGGTCGACGCCTATTGGCAAAACGCCGCAGGCTAACCGGTGAACATCGGTACGCATCATGTCGGCAGGAGTTACTGCCATCGGGGCGGCGAGGCGCCGTTACTGGGACACACGATCTCCGAGCACTTCGCTGCCGTGGTGCAGAAATTTCCCGCGCATGAGGCCGTCGTGTCGCTGCCACAGAAGCGCCGGCTGAACTACCGCGACCTGCAAAACCTCGCGGATGAATTGGCGCGAGGACTCATGAGTATCGGTTTTCGTCCTGGCGAGCGTATCGGCATCTGGTCGACCAACAATATCGAGTGGCTGCTGCTGCAATTGGCGACCGCTCGCATTGGGGTGGTGCTGGTCAACATTAATCCGGCCAACCGCCCGCGCGAACTGGCCTACGCGTTGCAACGGGCCGGCGTTCAGGGTCTGTTTCTGATACCGGGTTTCCGCGGCAGCGACTATGTCGAAATGCTCGGTGAACTGGTTCCCGAGCTGAGTACCGCCGCGCCGGATCGGCTGCAATCCTCGAGCCTGCCGGACCTGCGCCGCATCGTGCTCTACGATCCGGCTGAGCCGATGCAAACGCAACGCCCCGCCCCGGGGTTCACACTCTGGGCCGAGGTGCTGGCTGCCGCCGGCACTGTCGAGACGGCCGAACTCGAAGCGCTGACCGCATCACTGGACATGGATGATGCAATCAACATCCAGTTCACCTCCGGCACGACGGGTTTCCCGAAAGCCGTCGTGCTGAGCCACCACAACATTCTGAACAACGCTTGGTTCTGCGCCCAGGCCATGTATTTCACGGAAACGGACCGACTGGCCGTCTCCGTGCCGTTCTATCATTGCTTCGGCATGGTGCTGGCTAACTTGTTGTGTTGGTCGGTCGGCGCCTGCATCGTGATACCCGGCGAGCATTTCGATGCCCAACAAGTGCTCGAGGCAATCGCGACGGAGCACTGCACGGCCGTGCACGGCGTGCCAACAATGTTCATTGCCATGCTGGATCATCCAGAATTCGATGCATACGACGTGACAAGTCTGCGCACTGGCATCATGGCCGGTGCACCCTGTCCGCCGGAATTACTCCGGCGCGTCATTGCCGAAATGCATTGCCCCGATATCCTTATCGGTTACGGTGAGACCGAGGCTTCACCGCTGACCCATCTGACGACCCGCGACGACAGTGAAGAACGCCGCGTCAACACGGTCGGCCGCAACCTGCCGCACCAGGAGGTCAAGGTCGTTAACCTCGAGACGGGCAGGACGGTAGCCATGGGCGAAATAGGGGAGATATGTTTTCGCGGCTATCACATTATGCGGGGTTATTACGGCGATCCCGAGGCAACCGCCGATGTTCTGGACGAGTCCGGTTGGCTGAGTTCCGGCGACCTCGGCACCATGGACCAGGAAGGTTATGTGCGTGTTACGGGACGGCGCAAGGAGATGATTATCCGCGGTGGCGAGAACATCTATCCAAGAGAAATAGAAGACCTGCTGTTTACTCACCCGAAGGTGGCCGAAGCGGCGGTGTTCGGCCTGCCGGATTCTTTTTTTGGTGAAGAGGTAGCCGCCTGGATCGAATTACAGCCTGGCCAGAGCATGACCGAAGACGAGGTGCGCCAGTTCTGCAAGGACAAGATCGCGCATTTCAAAATTCCGAAGCACATCCGGTTCACCGACGAATTTCCCATGACCGTGACCGGCAAGGTACAGAAGTTTCGTCTGCGGGAATTGATGTTAGAGAAATGAAGTAAAGCTGCTAATGATTCAGTCGGGCGCGTACGCGTCCAGCACCTCGACCGGGTATTCCGCCGCCCGAATTTCGGCGAGTATGCTATCCAAATGTTGCCGGTCGCGAGTTTCCAGAATCATGTCCAGATAGGTATCTTTCGCCGGCAGCATCGTAAATATTCGATGGTGCTGAATATCGATGAAGTTTCCGCGCAGGCGGGAGACGATCTCGGAAATCGTCGCGATATGGCCCGGCACATCCGATATGCTGACCCGCAGTCGGGTCATGCGCCCTTCGCGAACCAGCTCCCGCATCAGGATCGACGCGAGTAGCCGGGCGTCGATATTTGCGCCGGACAGCACGATTCCAACGCGCTTACCCGTGAAGTGCTCCGGGTCCGCTGCAACCGCCGCGAATCCCGCCGCGCCCGCGCCTTCGACCAGCGTCTTTTCGACATTCAGCAGCAGGCTGACCGCATGCTCCAGATCATCTTCCTCCACCAACAGGATATCGTCGACATATTGTCGGATCAGCGGCAAGGTGAACCGGCCTATTTCGGTCACGGCAATGCCTTCGGCCAGCGTATCGCCACCGCAGGGGCGGTCGCGGCCGTCCAGCGCCGATTTGAGGGATGGATAAAGGCGGGCTTCGGCGCCGATGACCTCTATATCCGGTTGCAGTGATTTCGCTGCGACGGCCATGCCACTGATCAACCCGCCACCCCCGACCGGCACCAGCAGGCAGTCAAGATCGGGGACCTCTTCGAGCATCTCCAGCGCCACGGTGCCCTGTCCGGCGATGATCAGCGGGTCGTCAAACGGATGAATAAAGGTGGCGCCGCGGCTGTCGGCAGTCTCGTGGGCAAAGGCAGCTGCCGCCGCCAGGGACTCGCCGTGCAGAATCACCTCGGCTTTATGCGACCTCGTGTTTTCCACTTTGACGAATGGCGTGTTCATCGGCATCACGATCGTGACGGGTATATTCAGACGCTGCCCGTGATACGCGACGGCCTGCGCATGGTTGCCCGCCGACATCGCTACGACGCCGGCGCTTTTTTGCGTGGCAGTCAGGCTGACAAGCTTGTTCAGCGCACCACGGTCCTTGAATGAGGCCGTGAACTGCAGATTCTCGAACTTCAGGTACAGGTCAACGCCAACGAGGCCCGACAGGGTTGCGGACTTATGGCAGGGGGTGCGTACGACATGCCCCTGAATGGTTTCAGCCGCTGCGCGGATGTCAGCAAAACCGATATCCGCGGAATCTGCGGGAGCTGACGGCTGGCTGTCCGATGCATCACCTTTCACAATAACGCTATTCTACTCGTCAGGATAAGGCATGTGCAGCGTGAGCTTTGCACGTATAAGGGAAATTACTGATACCCGACAAACCCCAGTAACTGCAGCAGCCATGGCATCCGCAGGTATCATTGAATGTGAAGGTGACTGAATCATGCAGGATCGCTATGTTGCTGCGCGCCGACGTCTCGTGGAGGAGATCGAGGAAGAAGTGCGGGAGACGCGTCGCTGGCTCGGCAAAGACGCGCTTGATGCACGCGTGATCGACGCGCTATTGGCCGTGCCGCGACATGAGTTCGTGCCCGCAGACTTGCGCTCGATGGCCTATCTGAACAGGCCGTTGCCGATCGGCCACCGGCAGACCATATCGCAGCCTTACATCATCGCCGTCATGACGGATCTTTTGGCGGTGCCGGCGAATGGCCGCGTTCTCGAGGTGGGCACTGGGTGCGGTTACCAGGCTGCGGTATTAGCGCAACTTTGCGATTCGGTTTATAGCATCGAAATTGTCGAGCCACTCGGATACGAGGCTAAGGCCCGACTTGAGCGGCTCAATTACGACAATATCCACGTGCAGATCGGCGATGGGTTCGCCGGCTGGCCTGAAGCCGCGCCGTTCGACGCAATCATCGTCACGGCCGCGGCTGACGAAGTGCCCCCGCCACTCGTCGAACAACTCAAGCCCGGCGGCCGCATGATCATTCCCGTGCAACGCGGATTCGGCGGCCAGGAGCTGGTCCTGATCGACAAGGACAACCAGGGCACGATGAGCCACAAGAATATTCTGCCCGTCCGGTTCGTGCCGTTGACGGGTGATCATGAATGAATAAAGCAGGTGGCGCCGACAACGGCAGCACCCTCCTCTGTCGCTCGCTGCAGCGGCCTTAATTTCGAGTCACTCTGCGCGAGTGCACAACCAGCAAACACGGCAACCGGATGTATGGCCGGGACAACTACCTATATCCAGGTTTAGTCAATAGTGTTAATAAAAACCCATGCAATGCACGATGCGGAGGTCGAAGTGCTAGTCGGTGAAGCCTGCAATCGCGAAGTCGTGTTCATCGACAAAACGGACTCGATCAGAGACGCTGCCGGGTTAATGCGTCAGCATCATGTCGGCACAGTCATTGTGACGGCAGGACCTGAGGGAGAAAGAACGCCCGTCGGTATCCTGACTGATCGCGACATTACTATTGAGCTTATCGCGCAAGATATCGACATTGACTCAGTAACCGTCGCCGACGTAATGAGTGGTGACTTGCTCAGGCTGAACCCTGATGAGGGCATCATGGAAGCCTTGCAGCTTATGAAAGGCCAGGGTGTGCGTCGCGCGCCGGTCATCAATGAGAATGGCGGGCTGATCGGTATTCTCGCGCTCGACGATATTCTCGAACTGATCGCTGAACAGCTGCTTGATGTTGTGACTCTGCAGAATCGCGCGCACCTGAAAGAAGAGCGTATTCGCCGCTGAGCCTGGATGTCACCTTCCGATTAGCCCAATTCTGGATTCGATACGCGAAAATACCTACGGGGAGTGCCTCAGTTCCCGAGTAAACTGAATACGGCAGGCGTGTTTTAGCCATAGTGGAAATCCGGAACGCCGTTATGTGTGCCGTTGAATCCGAGAACCAGTCGCGGCCGAGTCCGCGCGGAGACGGAAGCGCCGCGCAGGTCGAGGACCGCGTCATCGAGATCTTGCGAGAGGTCGCCAGCGAGATTCATACCGGCACCGGGCCGCGTGAGCCGATCACGCTGGACAGTGATATCACTGCAGACCTTGGCCTCGACAGTCTGGCGCGCACCGAGGCATTGCTCAGGATTCAGCAGGTTTTCGCCGCTGATTTGCCCGATTCGGCGCTGCTGGCCGAAACGCCCCGGGAGCTGGTGCGCATGCTCCTGGCAGCCGCTGGCACGACTGCACGAGTGCTGCCCACCGGACCTTCGCCGCAGCGCGGCGCTAAAGCTCCGGCAACAATAGAACCGCGCAAGGCAAGCACTTTTTTTGAGGCGCTGACGTGGCACGCGGAGCAGCACCCTGATCGGCGCCACGCACTGTTACTCACCGGGCAGGATGCGGAACCGCCGCTCAGCTACGGAGAACTTTTGACCTCGGCGTACCGGGCAGCCGGCGCCCTGCAGCAGGCCGATCTGCAGCGTGGAGACACGGTCATCTTAATGCTGCCGACCAGCTACGAATATCTCGCCTGTTTCATGGGTGCGTTGATCGCTGGCGGTATACCTGTGCCGATTTATCCGCCGGCCCGCGTGTCCCAGGTGGTGGCGCATTTGCGACGCCACCGACGCATCATTGCGAATGCCGGCGCACAGTTTCTGATCGCGGATGAGCAGATAAAACGAGTCGCCGATGCATTGCGTCCTCACCTGTCCGGGCTCGGCCGAGTTCTGATTGCCGGCGAATTGCTCTCCACGGACTGGCCGGTCAACCCCTGCACACCCAGTCCTGAGGACACGGCGATGTTGCAGTACACCTCCGGCAGTACGGGTGATCCGAAAGGCGTCGTGCTGAGTCACGCGAATCTTTTGAACAATATACGTGCCGCCGGCAGCCGTCTGGCGGTGACTTCTGAAGACGTATTCGTAAGCTGGTTACCTCTGTACCACGACATGGGCTTGATCGGTGCCTGGCTGGGCAGTCTTTATTTCGGTTGCACCGTCATACTGATGTCGCCGCTGCGTTTTCTGGCGCGCCCGTCGCGCTGGTTCCGGGCTATTCATGAGCATGGCGGTACGATCTCGGCTGCACCTAATTTTGCCTATGAACTCTGCTTGCGGGAGATTCGCGACGCGGAACTCGAAGGGCTGAATCTCGAGTCCTGGCGACATGCACTGAATGGGGCCGAACCGGTGAGCCCGGCTGCCGTGCGCGCTTTCTGCAACCGGTTTGCTGCCTATGGCTTGCGGGCCGAGGCCATGAAACCGGCCTACGGCCTCGCCGAGGCCTGCGTCGCTCTGACCATCCCTGATCACGGCACGCCGGCAGTGATCGAGCGTATCGAACGCCAGCGCTTCGAGCGCAGTGGCATCGCGGCGCCCGCGGCAGCTGATGATCCGGCG
>Ga0224512_10003005_pt1 | contig 15058 bp, 16 predicted proteins | sample SF_May12_sed_USG_4_FD_169103 | JGI IMG/M metagenome (GOLD analysis project Ga0224512, IMG submission 169103) | Sediment microbial communities from San Francisco Bay, California, United States - SF_May12_sed_USGS_13 | ecosystem: Environmental > Aquatic > Marine > Sediment | place: USA...
TCGAAATCGGTGCGCGCGGGTTCGACGCGCTTGTTGAAGTTTCCAAAGCCCTGCTTGTCGAGGAAAGGACTCGCGCTGTGCTTTCCGCGGCGCCAGGCGATGACATGCGCGAGCAAGCGCGCGATTTTCGCTTCAATGCGGGATGGCCAGGTTGACCCGGACAGTATCAGTCCACCAAGGTCGTTCCCGAAGCGCATGGCGTAGCTTTGCGCCAAGAACGAACCCATGCTGTGGCCGAGTAGTATGACGGGCACCTCCGGAAAGCGCTGCCGCAGGAATTCGAAGACCCGTCGGCCGTCTGCAACCAGCAGATTCCAGCCCCCTTCGGGTGCGAAGAACCCGATCTCCAAAGACTCCGGGCCATGGCCGCGATGGTCGTGGGCGCAAACAGCATAGCCATGCTCCATGGCGGCCTGCGCCAGGCGATCGTAACGTGCAGAGTGCTCACCGAGGCCGTGAAAGACCTGGATCACGGCGGTCGGCGCCTGCTTCGGTTCCCAGAGATAGACCGGAATGCGGTGGTTCCCGTCGGCGTTTATCGAATGAGACCTGGGCGTGATGTTGTTCATGGCGCGGCGCTTGGGAGGTTCCGGGGAAAACATCATATACTGGATCCTATGATAGAGCTTTACTACTGGCCGACGCCGAACGGACACAAGATTGCGATCATGCTCGAGGAATGCGGGCTGGATTACGAACTGAAGCCCCTGAATATTGGCCGCGGCGATCAATTTGATCCTGAATTCCTGCGTATCAGCCCGAACAACCGGATGCCGGCCATCGTCGATACCGATACCGGGATATCGGTCTTTGAGGGCGGCGCAATTCTCATCTACCTGGCGGAAAAGGCCGGAATGTTACTGCCGGAACAGCAGGCGGCACGCTTCGAAGTGCTGCAATGGCTATTTTGGCAGGCGGCCGGACTGGGACCGATGGCGGGGCAGCTCAGCCATTTCGTGAACTACGTAAAGGAATCGGTTCCGTATGCAGAGCGACGTTACGCGAACGAATACGATCGTTTACTGGCTGTCATGGACGTGCGACTGCGGGATCGCGAGTTTCTTGCGGGCGATTATTCCATCGCCGATATCGCCAGTTTCCCGTGGGTCGTTCCGTATCGTCGTCTCGGTATCGACCTCGATAAATTTGCAAACCTGAGGCACTGGTTCGACACGCTCAAAGTCCGGCCCGCCGTGCAGCGCGGGATCGATCTTGGCAAAGACTGGCGGCGTGATGAGGCGCGAGACGAAAACGCCCGGGCCATGATGTTTGACCAGGATTCCGAAACCGTTTTCGCTGCGGCCAAAGCGCTGGAGAAATAGTTTGAAGTTTTATGATTGCAAGACCGCGCCCAGCCCCCGGCGAGTCAGGGTTTTTCTCGCAGAAAAGGGAGTCGAGCTCGAATCCGTACAGGTCGATCTCGGTAGCGGGGAGCAATTCAGTGCAGCGTTTCGCAAGATCAACCCGGATTGCGTTGTGCCCGTGCTGGAGCTCGATAACGGCCATTGCCTGAGCGAAGTGCTGGCGATTTGCAGTTATCTTGAAGAGCTGCATCCGGAACCGCCTTTGTTCGGCAAGACGGCCGAGGAACGTGCCGTCGTGTTGATGTGGAATGCGAAAGTCGAGCAGCAGGGGCTGTGGGCCGTGGCAGATGCGTTTCGGAATTCTTCAAAAGCGCTGAAAGATAACGCGCTGCCAGGACCGGATAGCTATGTGCAGATCCCCGAGCTTGCTGATCGCGGCCGCGCGCGCGTTGCGAAGTTCTTGCAAAGACTTGACAGCCAGCTTGCCGATAATGAATACGTCGCCGGAGATTTCTTCTCTGTGGCCGACATTTCGGCGATGGTCACGGTCGATTTTGCGGCCTGGATCAAGATAGCCGTGCCAGACGGCGCCAGGAACCTCATTCGTTGGTACGCCGGGGTTTCGAAGCGGCCAAGTGCGTCCGCTTGATGTCAGTGTTGTTCCGCCAGCGCCGAAAATCCGAGAAATAACAGCAGCGCGATTTTGACCAACTCGAGCGAGGAATAAATGGCGTGCGCATAAGATGGAGGAGGCTCACCGCCGGCAATGATTATGTCGGTTCGTGCTGCGAGCTCCGGTATCAGCCAGATGCCCTGGGCCAAAACGATCAGCGCCAGGATCGCGCAAAAAGCCCACCATTTTCGAGTGAGTCCGGCAATTCTCACAATGAGGAGTAAAAGCGCGAGCGCCACGAGTTCAGCCTTATTCAGCGCCGCGAAAACCACGCGGCCTACATCAAGCGCGACGGGGCGTGTAATCGAGGCTGCCGTAAATCGAACCGGCGTCGCGATCATCGATACGCCGACCGTCATGCCGGTCCATAGAAAGCAGACCCAGGCGGGGCTCAGTATTGCGTTGCGAATTCGGACGGCCACCGTCATATAATGCACCACCGATCTGCGAATGACACCGATGAAGACCGACAAAGAACCGCAACTGGCATCGCGAGTACTGATGATTCGCCCCGCTCGCTTTGAGAGCAATCCGCTCACAGCGCAGTCGAATCGCTTTCAGGGCAAGACCGATTTGGCGCCAGAAGAGCAACAGGCCGCCGCGCTCAAAGAGTTCGACGGGCTCGCCGCTGTATTGCGCGACTCCGGCATCGACGTCGTGGTTGTTGACGACACGCCCGAGCCGCATACGCCGGACTCGATATTCCCCAACAACTGGATCAGCCTGCACGCAGACGGCCGCCTGGTGTTGTACCCGATGGAGGCCGTGAATCGCCGCACCGAACGCCGTACTGATATCGTCGAACATCTGCATGAGGAGTTAGGTCTGTTGGTAACGGAAATCGTCGACCTGACAGCGCATGAAGACTCGGGTCACTACCTGGAAGGCACTGGCAGCATGGTGCTCGACCGGGCCAATCGAATTGCGTACGCCTGTCTGTCGTCGCGTACCCACCTGGATCCCATCGGGGACTTTGCACAACGCATGAACTACGAAGTCGTTACCTTCGACGCGGTCGACAGCGATGGCATGCCTATCTATCACACCAATGTATTGATGAATGTCGGCGAGAAGCTGGCCGTAATATGCGATGTGGCGATCCCGCGCGAGGATCAACGCGCGGCCGTTCTTGCGCAGCTGCACGATACCGGACACGACGTCATTAGCCTGAGTTATGCACAGCTGGAGGCGTTCGCTGGCAATATGCTCGAGCTACGAAATGATCAGGGCGAACGCGTGGTCGCCATGTCACAGCGAGCTTACGATTCCCTGAACGAAGAACAGCTCGGCAAGCTGCGGGCGAATGGCAGAATTGTCAGCGTGCCGATTGACACCATTGAAATGTCGGCTGGCGGCAGCGTGCGTTGCATGCTCGCAGAGGTTCACTTGCCGAATGCATAGATTTAATACGGGGGCAGGCGACTTTAAATACGCGGGTTTGCCTATAAATCCTGACCTTATCTTGGATCCTGAAAAGGCAGGAGCGTCGCCATGGCTCGAGTCAGTCAGCAAAGAAACCTGGTTGTAATTGTCGTCGGCGCAGTGCTGCTGGTCCTTGTCGGCGCGCAGTTCGTCAAAACGGTTCCACCCGGTCGAATAGGCGTTGCAACGCTATTTGGTAACGTTCGGCCCGTAGGCTATTCGCAGGGCATCCATATTCCGGTCAATCCTTTGTATCGCTGGACCATGTATGACGCACGACAGAAGACCCACCTGGAAACGGCAAATGTTCCGAGCCAGGATCAGCTGCAGACAAAGCTCGATGTCAGCGTGCAATACCGAATCGACGGAGTGATGGCACCGGATATTCTCGAGCAAACCGGTGATGAAGTCGCTGCAGTTCGCGTACACCTGATACCGAAACTGCGCTCGCTGCTGCGTGAGCAGGCCGTCGAGCGGGAGCGCGCCGAACTCGAACGCGTACGGACCGAGCTGCAGCAGCACGTTGCCAGGGCCGCCGCCGGGCGCGAAGCTGCCGAACAGGAAGCCGCCAGAAAGCGGATACTGGCTGATGCGCAAGCTTACGAAATAACCCAGATCAACAATGCGATCGCCCGCAATCAGGCGTATATTCAGTTGCAGTCACTTGAAGCACTGAAAGCCATCTCCAAGGATCCGGCAAGCAAAGTGTATTTCCTGGATGGCTCGAGTCCGAGTCCGCTGCCGTTGATGCACTTGGGCGATATAAAGCAATAGCCTCGAAATCGAACCAGGATCGATAAGAACGGGAGGCGGGTGACCGGCTCCCGTTTTGTTTTCCTGAAATAAACTGGAACGAACAAGAATAATGAGTAACGACAAGATCCTCATGTGTCCACCCGATTTCTTCACCGTGGACTACGTAATCAATCCATGGATGGCAGGGCAGGAGGAATCGCTGAGCCTCGAGGGCGCGAAGCGACAATGGGAAACGCTGCGCGACAAGATCGGAGAATTTGCGGACATCGTGACGATTGAACCGCAACCCGAACTTCCGGATATGGTGTTCACGGCCAATGCGGGCGTCGTTTACGGTGACAAGGCGATCGCGAGCCACTTCATGCCGCATGAACGACGGCCCGAGGAGCATTTCTTCAAAAAGTGGTTCCAGGAGAATGGATACGATCTGCTGGATCTTGATGACAAGATCGGATTCGAAGGTGCCGGCGACTGCCTGCTGGACCGTCGTGGGCCCTGGCTATGGACCGGTTATGGATTTCGAACCGAAATCGAAGCCCATGCCGAGATTCGCAGGTTTTTCGATATCGAAGTCGTTTCCATCCGCCTCACCGATGCGCGTTTCTACCATATTGACACCTGTTTCTGCCCGTTGACGGATGGCTTTCTGATGTACCATCCGCCGGCGTTCGACTATGAATCGCGCATGGCGATCGAAAGCCGAATTCCGCCGCACAAACGTATTGTCGTGGACACAATGGATGCCGGCAATTTTGCATGCAATGCGGTCAATATCGGCGACAGGGTCATCCTCAATAAAGCGTCGGATCCACTGAAAGCGCGACTGATGTTGGCCGGTTTCAAAGTTCATGAAGTTGAGCTGAGTGAATTCCTCAAGGCGGGTGGATCTGCGAAATGCCTGACACTCAAATTGAACGAGCCAAGACGTTAAACGACGATGACTACGAAACTAGCACACGCCTATCGAATCTCGCCCAAAGACCCTGCGGCCCACCTGTTTGAGGTTCGTGTAACGGTCCAGAACCCGAACGCGGGCGGCCAGATTCTTGCGATACCGGCGTGGATACCCGGAAGTTACATGATTCGGGACTACGCTAAACACGTGGTTACGGTTCGAGCAGAAGCCGACGGCCGCGACGTTGCGGTCAAGAAACTCGACAAGAGCCGTTGGCAGGCCGCAAAAACCAGCCGCGAGCTTACGCTCATTCTCGAGATCTTTGCACACGACGAGAGCGTGCGCGGCGCTCATCTGGATGCGAGCCACGCTTTCTTTAATGGAACCTGTGTTTTTCCGGCCGTTGTTGGCCAGGAAGACCTTGCCTGCCATGTCGAAATCGTGGCGCCAGAGGCGCCATTCGGCAAGGGTTGGCGCGTCGCGACCTCCATGCGGCGAAACACCGCAGGCGAGTATGAATTCGGGGGCTACACCGCGAGCGACTATGCGGAACTCATCGACCACCCGGTTGAGATAGGGCAACTATCCATAGGTGAATTCGACGTGCGTGGCATTCCACACGCGATTGCCATTCGTGGCAAAACCCGTGTTGACATGGCGCGGCTCTGCCGGGACTTGCAGAAGCTATGTGAGTACCAGGTATCGTTTCTCGGCGCGCCGTCGGATCTCGATCGCTACCTGTTTCTCCTGAACGCTCCCGGCAGTGGCTATGGCGGACTCGAACATCGCTGGTCGTCGAGCCTCATTTGCGGCCGCGATAATCTGCCCGCGCGTGGCGACGAAGGTGTGTCGGACGAGTATCGGACGTTTCTGGGCTTGGCAAGCCACGAGTATTTTCACCTGTGGAATGTCAAGCGGATGAAGCCGGCGGCGTTTACGCCGTATGACTTGTCAAAAGAAACCCATACAGGACTGCTTTGGGTGTACGAGGGCATTACGTCGTATTACGATGATCTGATGCTGGTCCGCTCCGGCATGATCAGCGTCGAGAGTTACCTTGAATTGCTGGGGCAGACGGTGACACGCGTTATTCGTGGCAGTGGCCGGCGCAAACAAAGTGTCGAGGAGTCCAGCTTTGACGCATGGACCAAGTTCTACAAACAGGACGCCAATGCGAGCAACGCCGTCGTCAGTTACTACGCCAAGGGGGCACTCATTGCTCTCTGTCTCGACCTCAAGCTGCGTAACGAAACCGCGGGGCGCATATCGCTCGACGACGTGATGAAAGAAGCGTGGAGTCGTTGGGGCGAGTCTGGCGAGGGCATGCCCGAAAATGGGTTCGAGCGCTTGTGCATTGAAATCTCGGCCGCGGACCTCGAAGATTTCTTCAACGCGACTGTTCGCGGTACCGGCGAGTTACCACTGGAGTCCTTGTTGAAAAGTCATGGTGTGGACTACTGCCTACGGTGCTCAACGGGTGCTAAAGACAAAGGTGGCAAGCCGCCAGGCGATGCTAATCTGCCCAGCGTCTGGCTGGGCGCAAACCTCGGAGATCGGGCCGGGAAGCCGGTGTTTCTCTCGGTCAACAATGGCGGGCCTGCGGAGCAGGCCGGCGTGTCGCCCGGAGATGAGCTGGTCGCCCTCGATGGCCTGCGAATGGACCTTGCGGGGTGTGAGGCACGGACACGCCGCTACCGCCCGAAAGACATTTCCGAGATCACGGTATTCCGCGGCGATGAACTGGTTTCGATGCGAATGAAGTGGGCCGAGGCCCCGACGGATACCTGTTACCTGCTACTTGATGACGAGGTCGAAGACGCCGTGAAGTCGCGACGTGGTGATTGGCTGGGGCAGTAATGCGCATACTGGGCAGTCCAACGTTGCGGCTGTTTATTGGTGCAGCGCTCATCAGCTTGTCGCCGGTATGGGTAAAATTGGTCAGCGTATCGCCGACAACGAGCGGTTTCTATCGGGTACTGATTGGCGGTCTCGTGCTTGCGGCATACCTCGTCTTCTCGGGCCAGCGGCTTCAGCTGTCTAAACGAACCTGGCAGATTCTGCTAATTGCCGCCGTTTTTTTCGCGTTCGACCTGTGGTTCTGGCACCGGAGCATTTATTATGTCGGTCCCGGCCTCGCAACGCTGCTCGGGAACTTCCAGGTTTTTTTCATGACGGCAGCCGGCATCGTATTACTGCGAGAGTCGCCGCGGCCGTTGCAGTTGCTCGCGATCCCGCTCGCGCTGCTCGGCCTCGCGCTAATTGTCGGTCTGGACTGGGGGAACCTGCCCAGGGATTACCGCCTCGGTGTTATTTTCGGTTTGCTGACAGCGGTATCGTATGCCGGCTACCTGCTCAGTCTGCGCCGTTCGCGGCAGGGCTCGCAGCACAAGTTGCCGACGCGAGAAGTCGCCATCATTTCGCTGGTGACGGCGGCGATTTTGGGCATTTCGGCATTAGTGGAAGGTGAGTCGCTGGCCATTCCGACGCTGGATGACGCGACGTGGCTGGTTTGTTACGGCATCCTGTCGCACTGCATCGGCTGGATGTTCATCGCGAGCAGTTTGCCGCAAGTATCGACAACAGAAGCCGGCATCGCATTGCTGCTGCAACCGACCTTGAGCTTCGTGTGGGACGTGCTGTTTTTTGCTCGGGCAATGACGTCGACTGAATTGGCCGGCGCCAGTATTGCACTGGTCGCAATTTACCTGGGATCAAGGCCGGCCTCAAAGCAGGCGCAGCGCGCTCGGTAATATCGCAAGATCGAAGCGCTGTTGCAGTGGCTGCACTTCACCATCGAGGTGTGATGCCAGCGGCTCAGACGAGACGACGGATAATTGTGTCACACTTTGATACTGGATCTCGGCTTCGTCCACGTGAGTGCCCGACATCAGTTTTGGCAACAGCGACATTATTCGCCAACGCGACACCGGGTCGGCGATCATCAACTCGAGTTTGCCGTCGTCGTTCTTAGCCATTGGCGCAATATGGAACATGCCGCCGATCCACGGCCCGTTGCTGATGCTGGCGAGCGTGGCCGGACCGTCCCAGGAAAAATCCGCCGATGATATTTTCAGTCTCGGTGTTGCGATGCCATCTACCATCGCGCGAAAGATCGCGAGCAGGTAAACGAGGTCGCCGATCGGCAATCGGTAGGAGCGAGCGATTCGAGTGACTTTGGCATCAAGACCGATGCCGGCCCCGTTCGCGAAAAAGCGATCGTTCATGGTGCCGATATCAATAGTCTTTGCGTATTGCCCGGCAGCCAAGCGGTCGGCCAGCAGCCGGGTAGCATGTTCCCAGTTAAGCGGGATGTCGCAAGCTTTCGCGAAGTCATTGCCTGTACCCGTCGGGACGACGCCCAGCGCCGCCCTTTTTTCGGAATGCATGATGCCGTTCACGGCCTCGTAAACACTGCCGTCACCGCCGGCGACAATGATCCGGCTGGCGCCATTATCAACGTGTTGCCTGACCTGTTGCTCCAGATGACCGACGGCGCCGCTTTGTTGCAGTTCGAGCGGCAGGTCGGCGCTTTGCAACAGCTCGACGATTCTTGCCTGGCGGCGGCCCGCACGACCGCGTCCCGCCGTGGGATTCAGGAAAAGCCGAATGGTGTCTGCGCTCATAATGGCCAAAACGGTATGTCGAATAGCGATGCTACAATGCGCGCGACTGTTCTTGCGACTTTTTGCGAGATAGGGAATTGTAAATGCTGGAGCTCGGCGTCAAGTTCTTGATCAGCTACTTCATCGGCTCATTGATGGGGGCCATGATAGTGGGCAAGATTCGCGGTGGCGTCGATATTCGCACGATGGGCAGCGGCAACGCGGGTGGCACCAACGCACTCAGAACCCAGGGCTTTGTTTTCGCGCTGGCTGTGGTCATTATCGATGTCGGCAAGGGCGTCATCGGTGCCGGCGTGGTACCGGGCCTGGAATTGCCTTTCGTGGCCACCGATCCCGAGGTGTCCCGCACCTGGCTCACGATGTCCTGCGCGGCAGCAGCCGTCATTGGCCATGTCTGGCCGATCTACCATGGATTCCAGGGTGGTAAAGGTGCCGCTACCTTCATCGGTACGCTCATCATTCTCGGCCCCGCATTCATTGTCGTCGTTCTACTCGTCTGGGCGGTTGTTGTCGCCTTTACCGGGTACGTCGGGCTTGCCTCGATGACTGCCGCGACATCGCTACCCGTCTGGCTGGGTGTCACCCGACTGCCCGAAGACCAGCCCTTGTTTATTTACAGTGTCGTAATGGCAGGATTCATCATTTACTGGCATCGCTCAAACATCCGGCGTATGCGTGAGGGAAGAGAGAACCGCAGCACGAAGTTGATGTTGTTCAGAAGGAAGCACGCGAATTCGGCCGATGAATAATCTCGACGCGGACGTCATTCGTCTAAATCTCGGTGAAGCAGCTGCGGCGAGGCTCGGTCTACTCGAGATCTTCGCGGAAATCGACTCAACAAACAGTTATCTCATGCAGCAACCGGCGCCGGTGCCGGGGGAAATACATGTCGCCCTGACCGACAACCAGACAGCAGGTCGCGGCCGGCATGGCCGCACATGGCAATCTCCACCGGGGTCGGGTATTTGCCTGTCGATGGCTCATACCTTCGCATCGCCACCGTCGAACCTGCCCGCGCTGACGCTTGCAATCGGGCTGAGTGCTATCGAGACGCTCAAAGATCTGAACGCGATGGCCATCCAACTCAAGTGGCCGAATGACCTTATGGCCATGGATAGCAAGCTGGGTGGCATCCTCACCGAGACGCAGACCCAGTCCGGTGGCGCCGTGATGGTCGTTACCGGTATCGGCTTGAATATTGACCTGAACGAAGGGTTGGATGTCTTTCTGGAAATGGACGAGGGGCACCACGCAATCGACCTTAAAAGCCAGGTGGCGGAACTGCCAGACTGGAACCGGATTGCAGCGGGTCTTGTCAGTGGATTGAGCAAAGCGATTGTCGATTACGAAGCCGGGGGATTTGCAGCATTCAGCAGTCAATGGGCTGAGCATGACTGGCTGTTCGGTCGCGAAGTAACGATTAGTACATCGGGGCGACGGATCACGGGGACAGGAGCCGGTATAGGCGACGATGGCGCGCTGCTGGTCGACACACTGTCTGAGGGAAGGCAACGCGTGATTTCGGGTTCCGTAGTGATGACTGGCGCGCGGGAGCCTGGCTTATGAAAGCGCTGCTCCTTGATGTCGGCAATTCCCGTATCAAGTGGGGCGTTCTGGACGGCCGTGAGATCCGTCGTACCGGGCATATTTCACAGGAGAGGATTCGGGACAAAGGCCTGCAGGTGTTGACGACCAAGCTGCCGCGGCGCGTCGATGAGGTTTTCGTGAGCAATGTCGCCGGCACAAGATTTGCGACAAGGTTGTCGGGTGTTGTCGGCATGCACTGTGACTGTGACGTACGTTTTGCTCGTGTAGAAAAGCGGGGCTGGGGTTTAAGCAATAGCTACACGCAGCCACGACGCATGGGTGTCGATCGCTGGGTGGCGATGGTTGGTGCCTGGGCCGAAATTCAGGATGCATGCCTGGTTGTCGATGTTGGTACAGCGATTACGCTGGATGCCATTGATGACACAGGTGCTCACCTCGGCGGACAGATTATTCCAGGCGTCGCGGCAATGGTGACGGCATTATCATCTGCAACCAGCGACATTCCCGTGCTGCGTCCATTGCCGGCACGCAAAGGTGCCGAAATGCAGATGTTCGCGCAAAATACGGCCGCCGCCGTTCGGGAGGGCGCGCGCAACGCCGTTGCCGGGGCTGTGGATCGGGCGATTCAAATCCTGCAATCAAATGGTTACCTGCCAACGACAATCTTGACCGGCGGAGATGCGTCACGCATTCTTGACGCGCTCAGTGAGGCCCCGGTTCATCGTCCGCATCTGGTGCTTCAGGGGCTCGCGCATATGCTGGAAAGTGCTCAATGAAGAATTTGCTGTTGCTTTTGCTGCTCGCCAATATTCTCTATTTTCTCTGGGGAATGTACCAGGAGGATTCGCCCGAGGTCGGAGTTGCGATCATCGATGAGGCGGAGTTGGGTCCACCGCTGCAGGTGACGACGCGCCGGGATAGCGATGGCATGGCGAGCGTAGGTGCGGTACTCGGTTCCGGCAATCCGTCGGATCTCGCGGCGATTGCCGGCAGGTCCTGTGTAACGATTGGTCCGTTCAAGGTCAGGACGGATGCCGATTCAGCCGTGCTCCTCCAGTCGAGTCAGGGTATGAAATCGCGTGTTCGCTCGACACAAGGACAGATGTTTGTTGGCCATTGGGTCCAGATTCGCAACATCGCGGATGAAGCAACGGCGAATGAGATGCTCGACAAGCTCAGCAAAGGTGGACTGGCTGATGCGTATCTTGTGCGTACCGATGATGAGGGCCTGAAGATATCGCTGGGGCTGTTTGGTGATCTCGAGGGTGCAGAAAGAATCGAGCTGCAGGCGAGATCGCTGGATTTGCCGGCCGACATTGCACCACGAATGGCTGACCGGACCGTCTATTTTGTCGACATCGCCCTCCCGCCGGGCCGTGGTGCAGGCGCTATTGTCGGGAAATACGGGGAAGAACAGGTCTTGCTGCGAGATTTGGCTACCTGTCCCCAATGATCTGTTACAGGAACCCTTGTCAGAAAGGCCTGAAAAGCCAATAATGCGCCCCCCACGCGCCGCGCGTGGACGAAATTTCGCCGGCATAGCTCAGTTGGTAGAGCAACTGATTTGTAATCAGTAGGTCCCGAGTTCGACTCTTGGTGCCGGCACCATTTTTTCTAAGGCTCACCTTGTGTGGGCCTTTTCTCTTTGTCAGCTATTCGTGAGTCTTCGACGACCTGGATAGTAACGAAGGAGGCACGCGCGCAAAACCGTGCATACGATGACTCGGCGGCGCGGCGCAGCTAGCGAATGAAGGTGATGAAAATTCCGATTGAGGTGAAGTACGAAATTATTGCCACTATCGCGGATTTTTCAATGCCGAGATTCTGCGAGTAGCGAATTGTGACTGTATACAGGACCAGATGACTGATGTTGTACGCAATCATGTAGCCCCACACCAATACGAGTAATGGCCCGCGGCTGGTCGCTTCCTGATACTCGGGAAACGGTACCCATCCGGTCGTCCACAACACACCTTGAATGAAGTCTGGTATGAGGCTGAAGTAAGCGCTGATAAGTGCCGCGATTCCGAATCCGCCGAGCATCGTATCGTAAGAACCGTTTCCTCCGATCGCCTGGGACAACAGGTAGGCGGTGCCACCTGCAACGATCCACACGACAAAAAACACGGGAATCGCGAAGATCAGCTCATAGAAATAGTATCGGTCCTCCGGAAGTTTCAGAAAGGCGGGCATTGTCACGGTTGCATCGCCGAGCGCCCAAAGAAGGAACGCGAGTTCATAGAGCACGGCAAGTATGAAAATGTGTTTGAATCCCACAAATGCTGCACGAGGGTTACTCGCCAATCTCGTAATCGTGGTCTTGGGTGATCGGATAAGCTCAAGTTGCTCTTTGAGGATAGCCATTACTCATGCCGCCTTTTCTGTAGTACCCGATAAAACGTGATTGCCAGGGCAAGGTAGAGCACGTTCCAGACGCCGTAGCCGATTAACCCTGCGATTGAAAACACTCCGGCAAGATCGATTGATGCGATTACAGCGCCGAAAACGCTGACGATGCCATTCAGAATGAACAGGGCTTTCGCGATTTTCTCAAGACGGCTCGTGCCAAAGAAGCCCGCAGCCAGCCAGGTGCCCAGGCCGATCAGGCCATACCCCCACATCTCCAATGCCCAGGGCAAGGAGCTCGGATTGGACATGGACAGTGTGGTAAGCAACGAGCCAAGCTCCGCAGTATAAGTTTTGACAACGGCGGGAATGAACGTTGTCTGTGTCACATAATTGAAGATTACAAAAGCCGCGCCGATCGACATGAAGATAAGTGCGGTCAGTGCCGTAGCTCGATTTTTTGACAACAGGTAAACCGATACCAACATCATGATGCTGCCCATCGCCAGCAAAAAACCGAAGTAGAAAGGCAGAGTTTGAATACGGTGGAAGCTGTCAACAAACAAGTCAGGTCCGTCCCACAATGGCTGCGGTTGCACGAGGGCGACCACGAGAACCGCTAGTGGCCCCGATGTGAGAATGCCGATCGCGCTAAGTACGGCTCCCAGCATTCCGATTCTGTAAGCATCCGAGTGTCTTGACTCTTCGACCATGGCCATACAAACCTCCAACTCAAGCGTGTCGCTGGTAATCGCCGCTCAGCGCAGTGTCCTGCCCGACAAGCTGTTCGCGGATGCCACGACAATGCGCGAGGAACAGCGTCCCGATTGCGAAGAGTGCCAATAACACGTTGAACCAATTGGCGACCGGCGCGTACCAGGTCGTGAGCCAGAGTACGCCGGCAACGACTCCGGCACCCCAAGTCTTCCAGGTGAGGCGGCGCCAGCAGAGCAGTGCCAGTGCCGTCAGAAAAGTGAAGAGTGTGCAAATGAACGTGAAGAGTTCGAGGTATTGGATCCACATCGGCTCGATGTTCTGCTCGACCCGCTGCTTCACACCCTGGAGGATTTTGCGCACGGCGATGTGATCGGCGAACTCTGTGAACAGCTCAAGCGCAAATATACCGATGGAGTTCGGGTGATAGGTCCAACGAATGCGGCTGACGAGACGGGTCCGGCCTTTGTCCAGCGGATACAGTGCCCACGTGAAGGCGCCGGGGTTGGTGACCTCGCTTCCCAGCCAGATCAGGTGGCGGTTCGGCTCGATCGTGTGAAACCTCATGCTCACGACGGCGCTGATCGGTAACTCGTCCCCAACAACGAAGCCTTGGAATCGGGGCAGGATTTCGTCGGCGCTCCGTAGGCCTTCCAGACTGCCTGCATTCTCCAGTAAATCGTAGCCATAGTATCCGGCTCGGCCGTAACCCATCTGCACTAGCCAGGGCCAAATCTCCTCCGGACTGCCCTCGATCGTGATCGCCCGCGTGGCGAGGAAAGACGGACTCAGGTTGAGTTCGTCGCCTGCCATCGACCGCTCGATTTCGGCATCAGTTGCCCCCCAGTGCAGTTGATAGGGGCGGCATAGCACCAGGTAGCCGGTCGTGACGAACAGCAGGATCGTCAGAAAGGCGAACCCCCGAGTTGCTCGCGACCGCCACATCCTGTCCGTCTTCGTATTCATCGCTCACCAAATGCGTATCGGCAATGCATCGCGGTCAGGCCGCCTCGGGCCGGTCGACGGCCTCGACATCTGCGATAGTAATCGTCCGCCGGTGCTGTTCGTGGAGGCGTGTAACGAGGGAGATACATATCTTCTGAATCAGATACGGCTTGCCGGCAGTTAGCGAGATAATCCTCTCGACGACACCATCGCCCAGTTTGAACATGCCGCCGATCGGACGCTCAATTAGCTCCTGCGCCTCCCGAGGTCCGAACGGTTTAACCTCGATTTCCTCGAAAAAGTTGTACCAGGGGCTTCCTTCTCTCTCCCAGTGCTTCTTAATTTCCACGCCGGAGACGACCGCAACGAGGCTCTCCGCAAAACTCTTCATGAAGAGGCTGCGAAGCTTCTGATTGACTCGGGGGTCGTAGTCATTCAGCTCATCGACTTCGTCTATCAGCAATACCAGCCTGACCTTTTTGGAGGTCCGCATTTCGAGAGTCTTTAGAACAGCGCGGACGTCGCGAACGAAGTCTCGATAGGCATACTCGCCGGATTTGTCGATGCCGGGCCGCAGGCCATCGAGCACCGGTGCCAGCTCCTGAAAAATGTCTTCGGCGATGGTCTGGAAGAAGCGCGTCTCGGGTGTACCTTGCAGGTCGACGAAGACCGGATGGAATTCATACAGTGGATCGTCGAGCTCACGCAGCCGTTTTTTGAGCTGATGCTGAATCGAGGTTTTTCCGATTCGTCGTTCGCCGTATAAGAGCAGGCTGTTGTTGTGAATCGTCTGCAAGATGCGGTCGATCAATTCGCGCCGGCCGAAAAACAT
>Ga0224512_10003006_pt1 | contig 15047 bp, 16 predicted proteins | sample SF_May12_sed_USG_4_FD_169103 | JGI IMG/M metagenome (GOLD analysis project Ga0224512, IMG submission 169103) | Sediment microbial communities from San Francisco Bay, California, United States - SF_May12_sed_USGS_13 | ecosystem: Environmental > Aquatic > Marine > Sediment | place: USA...
CCACACACGCCGTGTCGGCGCTGAGCAGGATCATGTCGGCCGGCGGTGGTCTCACTGACGTCGTGTTCGAGCTCGTTGCCATGGCGGCACTCACGCTCGGCTTCTTTGCGGTTGGAGCGTGGTTGTTTGCCCGCCGCCATCTGAGCGGTTAGGCGGTTAGGCGGTTAGGCGGTTGGGCGGTTGGGCGGTGGCGGTTCCATCTCGGAAGCCCCGAACGCCGCGAGTCACCGCGCCGGATGGATCAGCCAGACCTCGTCAGCCAAATGCACACCGCGCGTCAGAGCCATGAGGCTTCCGTCCGGCGAGATGTCGAACAGCGTGTTGCGGCCGCTGAACACGAATTGGTCGAGGTGCCGTGACGGCCCTCCCTCCACGGGCACGACGTGGATTTCTTGCCCGCCGTGCGGTCCGATGATCCGGTAGCCGATGCGCGTTCCGTCGGGCCACCACACCGGCCACCCGCCCCGCTCAGTAAGGCGCCGCTCACCGCTGCCGTCCGCGGCGATGACGAAGATTCCACCGGCATAGTCCCGATCCCGGCTGAAGGCAATCCACCGGCCGTCGGGCGACCAGCGGGGGACACTGCCCGGTGAGTCCGTGAGGAGGCGCGGCTCGCCTCCGCCCACCGGCGCAACATAGATCCGCTCCACGTCCTCGCCGCGCACGTACGCAATCTGGGTCCCGTCGGGCGAGAGATCGGCATACCCGGCATTTTCTGCCGCGGGGGTCAGCGCGACGGGCGGACCGCCTGCCAACGGGACGCGCCAAATCCGGCTCGTATCGGTCGTCCAACTCTGGTAGAGGACCGACCCGCCGTCGGGCGTGAACCGCGAATAGACTTGCGGAAGTGATCCCGCAGTGAGCTGCCGTGACCTTCCGTCGGTTACCGACACCACCCAGATATGCCAGGCGCCATCCGCCTCCAACTGACTGATCGCGAGCGTGCTCCCGTCAGGCGAAAATGCCGGTCCCCAGAGCGGCGCTGCGTGGCGCCAGAGTGCACGCCGTGCCCCGCTGCGAAAGTCGTACACGTACAGCTCCGTGCGCCAGCGGGAGTTCACATAGGCGATGGTCCCGTCGCGCGCCACCGTCGGCTCCTCATCGGGCCCGGCGCCGGCGGTCAGGCGAATCGGCTCGCTCCCGTCCCTGGGAGCGATCCACAGATTGACCGACCCCCCGCGACTGGACGAGTGGATGATGCCGGCGCCGTCGGGTGTGTACACGGGTGAGCCGCTGTAGACTCCTGGCAGGTCGCGCGTGAGCAACAAGGCCCGGCCGTCCAGTGACACGATCCAGATCTCCCCGGCCACGCCGCCGGCGCTGCGCACCAGCGCAATCTCCGACCCGTCGGGGGACCAGGCGGGTGCGCGAAGGGTCAGGTACGGTGAGGCGTTCCGAAAGAGTATCTGGAAGTCGGTTCCGTCTCGCCTCACCGCAGCCAAGAAGTCGGGATTTCCGGCAGGGCGGCGCAAGAAGGCGATGCGCTCGCCGTTCGGCGACCACACCGGCGTGTGACCCTGCCGGACAACGAGCGCAGCGTCGCCGCCGAGTGTCGGGATGATCCAGATCGCCGGATCGTCCGCATCGGACGACCTGCGCGCGAAAGCGATGAACTCGCCATCGGGGGAGAACGCCGGAGAACTCTCGGCTGCGGAATCGTTCGTGAGCCGGATGACCTGCCCGCCCGCGACGCGGCGGATGTAGAGATCCACCTGCCCTCCCTCTTCCCGCAGCGCATAGGCAATGAGCTTGCCGTCCGGCGACAACGATGGCTCATCCACCTGCGCGGCGGTCGAGAGCATCAGGCTCACCCGACCGCCCGGACCGATGCTTCCGAAGTGCGCCCGGGATGGGCGGACGGCCCAGAGCGCGAGCGCGGCCACGGCGAGCACTAGCACCCCCGCCACGAGCACGAATCGGCGCCGTATTGCGGACTGGCGTGGCTCCGCTTCTGTGGTCGCGCGCGGCTCGGTCAGCGCCTCGCAGAAGGACCGCACCGTGTCGAATCGATCGGCGGGCGTCTTGTCGAGCGCGCGCTGCAGGGCGCGATCGACATGCTCGGGCACGGACGCCCGGATCGTCCGCACGCTCGGCCTGGGCTCGATGGCGTGCTTTGCGATGATCGCCTGGACCGTGGGACCCGTGAACGGCGGCTCCCCGGCGAGCATCTCGTACAGCACACATCCCAAGCTGTAGATATCGGCCCGCCCATCGAGCTTCGGATCGCCGGCTGCCTGTTCCGGACTCATGTAGAGCGGGCTGCCGACGGCGATCCCCGTCGAGGTGAGTGCCGAGCCGCCCGCCGAGGAGACGGCCTTAGCGATCCCGAAGTCGGCCACGAGCGCGTGGCCTCGCGAGAGGAGAATGTTCTCCGGCTTGATGTCACGGTGGACGACGCCCGTTTCATGGGCATAGTCCAGAGCCTCCGCAACCTCGCGAGTGATCTGGAGCGTATCGTCGATAGGCAGTTGCCGGTCGCGTCGCAAGCGGGCACGCAACGATTCACCCTCGACGTAGGGCATGACGTAGTACAGGAAACCGTCCGCTTCGCCGGAATCGTGGAGCGGCACGATATGTGGATGCTGGAACCTCGCGGCGACCTGGATCTCATGGAGAAACCGCCGCGCACCGAGCGTGGCGGCCAACTTCGGCAGCATCACCTTGAGGGCCACCTGCCGGTCGTGCTTCACGTCCTGGGCGAGGTAGACAACCGCCATCCCTCCACGGCCCAGCTCCTGCTGAATCCAGTAGCGGTCTATTAGGGCGGCGCTCAGCCGCTGCTGGTCGATCTGTTCGTCGTCAATGACGCCCGTCGGAGTGGCCTCGCCGCAATTCGGACAGAATGCGGCGTCGTCAGGTACGGGAGTGTCACAGGAAGTACAGACTCGGCTGGCAGTGCCCATGGGTTGCCCCCCAACCTCACGCCAAAGTGCGGCGTGAGTCAGCAGGCGTCAACGTGAGCGCAAACGAAAGCCCCGAGCGCCGCGTGACGCTTGTGGGCTTCCACGGGCCATCTGAACCTGAGTCTGACCGCCGTCTTCGGACGGATCAGAGTCCAAACGAATACCCGACCAGGAACGAGAGCGTCCGGTTCTTTCTCGAAACCAGCCCCTCGGCTCGTGTGTCAATACCGCTGAGGCCAAGACTGTAGGCAGCGTCCAAGATCACGGCACCCCTGCCCGCTCGGATGTCCAACCCACCGAGCGCCATCAGAGCGCCGCCCGTCGATGATCCCCAAACCCAGTCCGCCTCGTACTCAACGGCTGGTCCGACGGCCAGATGCACCTTGAGCTTCCCCGCCTCGTCGGTCGGGATCGTGAGCTGAGCCAAGATCGGGAAGTCGATGTAATGGAGGGCGTAGTCGACGTCGCCACTCTGCGCACGGTGGACGGTCCCGCCCTTCCGGGAGTAGAGGACCCCCAGCATCACGCCGAATCTCGGACCGAGACCCAGACAAAGACGGAGGCCGGTGTTGATCCCCACTTTTGCACCGACACCAGCGGCGTCGTAACCCTCGACCGCAAGCGTCGCGACGTTGACTCCACCCACCACGCCAAGGGAAACGCCTTGCGCGTGACCCTCCGTCGCGCTCGAAAGCGCCAGCACAACACCAGCGAACGCCGTGACCGGGACCTTGCTCATCTGATGCCTCCTCTCGTTGGCAGCGACGGCTGGAAGCCCGGGGTCAGAACGCGATGCTCGCTCCGATGCCGAAGCCATCCCGCTGCGGCACTATGCTCACGCGCAAGCGGTCGAGCGGGACTGGCTCCCAGCGATCAGTCTTGATGAGCAGACCGGTCACCCCACCCGCCACCGCACCAACGCCTCCCAATAAGAGCGCGCCGTACATTCTGCATTCGGGGTCGTCGACGAACCCACAATCACCAATGCTCGTCCACGTGATCGCTCCCGCAACGGCACCAGCCAGCAGACCCATTCCCGCACCGACCCACACGTGCGACTTGCGTCCGGCGTAGACGTCGAGCCGCGTGATCTCGCTGATCTCACATACCACTGCCTTGCCGGCAAGAACGACAAGCGTGTCGCCGCTCATGCTCTGGAGACGCCCAGGCAGCTTGTTGATGCCGAGGTCTGGTGCAGTTACCCGTACCCGCTGGCCGGGCTGCAAGGGCAGTTCTTGGGGAACGGCGTCGGTGAACGAAGCAATGACGAGAATGACGAGAAGGACGGCTGAGCGCATGGCTTCCTCCCATACGGGACGCGCCAATGTGCTGGCGGGCCGTCAAGGCAGCGTCAAGCAGAACCTACGCCCTGTGTCCCGCGAAACAGTAGAGGAGTTGTCGGCGATGACGGTGGGAGAGGCCCAACCGAAAGCCCCGAACGCCGCGTGACGCTCGGGGCTCGATGTCTCTGCAATTGTCGGAAGCTACGCCTTCGGCCTCAACTGCCTCCGCTCACCACTCCAAATCCATCACCCAGATGTCACTCTCGTAGTCCGCAATGGTGAGGTAGAGACGCTCGGGACCCACCGTGAGGAAGCCCCACACGGTCAGAGAGGGATCGTCGAACGCTACCACCTTGGTGGCATCCCCACCGTCAGCCGCGATCCACCACACCCCCAGCGTACCGTCCTCTTCGGTGAAGTAGCCGTACATCCTCGATCCGTCAGGCGAGAACCGGATGGGCCCGAGCAACTGCAGCGTGGCTGTCCACCGATCATAGCGCGCGAGGACCTCGCCGCTTCGGGAGACCCGCACAAGCTCCCTCCCACTCTTGCATACCAGGCTGGTTCCGTCGACGTCCCACTGAGGGTAGCCACAGAGGGAATCGGTCAGTTGGACGGGTACCCCCCAATCTCCGCCAACACGGTCACGTGTGACGACCCACGTCTCTGCCCCAGGCGTCCCGGGCGGAAACGAGCTGAAGGCAATCGCAAGTCCGTCAGGTGACCACACAGGATAGGCGTCGTCGCCGGGCATATCCTCCAGCGGGTCGGGGACGCCTCCCGTTGCCGGCACCACGAAGATCCTCGCCGCTCCGCTGTCGGGTGGCACCGAGTGGAACGCGATTTCCGAACCGTCCGGCGACCACTGGGGACTGAACGCATACCCCGGCAGATTGGCGATCATCGTTGCGTCCCCACCCGTCAACGGTCGTGTCCAAATGTCGGTGCTTCCCAGAAGCGTGCTCTCGTAGACGATCCGCTCACCGTCGGGGGAAAGGTCGTGGCTCTCAACGAGCTGATTACCCGTGGTGACCGGGATCGCCTCGCGGATCGAAACCACACCGGATCGAGGAATGGGAATCGACCAGACGTTCTGCGCACTTGGGAACTTGGCGTACGCGAGTCTCCGGCCATCCGCCGAAATCGAGATGGAATGCGGATCCGACGAGCTCAGGACGCTGCGGGGAGGCCCTCGTGATCCGTCAGGCCCTACCTCGACCACGTAGATACCTCTGGGGCCATCCCGGCTGGACACGAACAGCAGATGGCGGCTGTCGGGAAGCCACTGGGGGCTCACGTTCAGGTACTCCGCGTCCGTTACCTGAACGCGTTCGCCGCTGTGGAGATCCAGGATCCAGATGGAAGCAGCGAGCGCGTTTTGGGAGTATGTCCAAAAGGCGTTGCCCCGCACGTAGGCGATCATTCGTCCGTCGGGTGACCACGCAAGGGAGTGCAACGGCGCGTATCTATCCGACACGTGCACGCCCAGCAGTTGTCGCTCGTCTTGGTCTGCCGAGTAGGCGAAGATGCTGTCCCCAGCCACGAACGCCACTCGCGTTCCATCCCGTGACCATGCGTAGCGATCCGACTCGCGCGGTACACCGACGGTGCGAACGGGGCCGCCGAGCTTTCCCACCTCCTTCCACTGACAGCCGGAACCGGGTCCGTATGCACCTCCAGCCCCGCAAGCCCAGAAGCGCAGGGATGCGCCCTCAGGCGTCCATGCCGGGAGCCATTGGAGTTCGCTCCCCGCCTCGCTCAGGCGCAATCCACTGCCACCGCCGATGTCGACGGTGCTTTTCATGGCGATGCGCGGGGTCTGGCGGGGACCCACGACGTACGCTACTTCGCTCCCATCAGGCGAGAGCGCGGGCTGGAACTCGATACCCGGCTGGCTGGTCACTTGCTTGATGTTCGACGCGGTGATGGTGATCGGCCCAGGGGCCATCATGCGGAACAGCACCACCGCGATCACGATGAGCACTGCAGCGGCCAGAACACCTGGACCAAGCCAGCGCCGTGTGCCCTGTGCGATGGGTAGTGGCCGCGCATCGGTCACCGACGCCCTTGGCGAGATCGCCTCGCCAAACTGCGCCACCGGATTGAACCGGTCCGCCGGCGTCTTGGCGAGACTCCGCTCCAGCGCCGCTGCGACCCACCCCGGCACCGAGGGACGAATCGCGGTCACATTGGGCGGTTCCGCCGACAGGTGCTGATGCACGAGACTCTCGACCGTGGGACCGGTGAAGGGGGGTTGTCCCGCCAGCATCTCGTACAGCACACAGCCGAGCGAGTAGAGATCGCTCCTGCCGTCTAGGTCCTTCTCGCCCCCTGCCTGTTCGGGACTCATGTAGGCCGGGGTACCTATCGCGATCCCCGTCTCCGTGAGGCGTGCGCCACCCGCCGCATCGACGGCCCGTGCAATCCCGAAGTCGGCCACCACCGCATGGCCGCTCTCCAGCAGGATGTTCTCGGGCTTGATGTCCCGATGGATCACACCGTGGGCATGGGCATAGCTCAACGCATCGGCGACTTCCCGTGCCACTTGCAGGGCGTCGTCGATGGCAAGTTGTTTCTCACGCTCCAGTCGATCCCGGAGTGACTCCCCTTCCACGTACGGCATCACGTAGTACAGGAAGCCCTCGGCTTCTCCCGAGTCGTACAGTGGCAGGATGTGGGGGTGGTGCAGGTTGGCCGCGATCTCAATCTCGCGCAAGAACCGTTCGGGGCCGAGTGCGGCGGCAAGCTCCGGCCGGAGGACCTTGAGGGCGACCGGCCGGTGGTGCTTCACGTCCTCGGCGAGATACACCGTCGCCATCCCACCTTTACCCAACTCCCGCTCGATCGTGTATCGGTCGGCGAGGGCGGTGCGGAGGCGCTCCAGCAAATCGGTCATGGGAGGGACCTCGGTTGGCGCTGCCCCAAAGTAGGACATGCGATGCCGCTCGGCCAGAACGAAGGGCCTCGGACATCCCAAGAAAGTGTTGCGACTACGTTAATAGTCCCGCTCTACCGTCGCGCATGGAGGCCGCGATGGCCTGCCCGTTCTGTGGCGACGTGATGACGTGTTGGGCGCGAGGCCGCTACGCGCTACAACTCTGCTTCGGTGCGGGTGCGCCGGATGAGCGGTGGGACGTGTGGCGCTGTCCGACGTGTGGGTTCGTGGCGGTGTTCAGGACGTAAGCAAACCGCCCGGCGTGGGGCAACCGAAAGCCCCGAACGCCGCATGACGCTCGGGGCTGAAACAGCACCGCCCGGCGCGGGGCCGGGCGGTGCTGGCACTCGACGGTTTGAGCCGGTGCTGATGCTACCAGACCTTCACCTGTCCGCGGGCCAGGTCAGAAAGGAACGGATTGTCGCTAGGGAGACGTGTGAGGCAGAAGGAGGGATCGTCTGGCGGAAACCCCCCGGTCCATTGCGGGAAGATCGAGTAGCTGATTTGATCCGCAGGATCGTTGGCCGACGTGCCATTATCGATCACCGCGGTGATTGCGCGCTGACCACTCACGTCAACACCAAAGAAGGTCCCATGTGTAATCACGCCGCCTACCATTGCGCCGTTGTCAACAACGTTGAGGCAGTCAACAGAGACGTGAATCCCCTCGCCCCCGCCAGCGAACGTATCCTGCCATTGGCCGGATACACTGCCATCGGCTTTCTCATTCGCTACGAGCGAGAAATTGGCATCGCAGCCGGGAGGAGCACAGGCATCGGGGCCACCTACGGACACATGGTGAACCACGGGACCGCTGGCGGCGAACTGGGGACCGTCTACTGCGGGACCTGTGGACTGATCGCTGCACGACACGATCAGGGCGCTCATGACGAATACGGATGCTACGCTGCGTAACGTGCGCATGGTGCCACCTCCGAATCAGGAAACGGTGCGTGGTTTCCCGTCGCTGGTCTGGCAGTCGCGTCGTTGGTGGGCGTCCAAGGGCAGGCGTCGCTCTAGCGGCGTGGCCATCGTGGCCATCGGCAGGTCTAATACACGAGACTGCGGCGCGATCAATCCGAACGCAAGAGTCACAACTGCGCCACAATTGGACCCCCACGGTCGCGTATGCCCTTCAACCACCCCGTGCGGTAGACGTTGCGATGTTTACTGATACGGAACGTGCGTCGTCTGGATTAGGGCATTGTGTGGTGGAGTGCTGCGTCGTTTGTCCCGTGCTCGGGTGGCCACCCGTCGAAAGGACACCGCAACCGAAAGCCCCGAACGCCGCGTGACGCTCGGGGCTGGGATGGAGACAACGCGATATCTCAGGGGAGCACTGGGGGCCGGAGCGCATCACGAAAACGTGTAGGTCACTGCAGCGCACAACGATAGGAACTCGCCAGTTCACGGACGCTGATTGAAGCGAACGGGGGATATCGGGCAGTTCTTGACGCCAGTTCCGGCGTTGTTTGGATGGCTCGGTGAGCAGCCGCAGGGCGACATCCTCTGGCAGATAAGGCAGAGGAAGCGTATCGGGGTTAGATTTAGCCCGATTCCTGGAGCCGCGACAGAACTCTCCGACGGCTTCATGGCACCATGCTCCTCACCGAGCGTGTTGTTTCGTCCCAGTACCCTCCCAAATGCGCTCCGCGCCAAGGAGTAACGATGAACCGATTCGCCCAACCCGCACTCGCACTCTTTCTCGTTCTGTGTGTTCTCGTCCCCGCGACCGCGCAGGCGCAGCAGGCGAACCGCGCCAAGATCCAGGAAGCCATGAAGGCTGCGCCGCAGGATCTCGCCCGCAACGCCACGATCATGGATTGGGATCAGACGGTCTTGCGCGAGGGAACGAATGGCTGGACGTGCATGCCGACACCGCCAGATCTTTCTGGCACCGCCCCAATGTGTCTGGACGAGCAGTGGGTCGGTTGGGCACACGCATGGCAGACCCGGACCACACCCACCTTCACGGGTATCGGTATTTCCTACATGCTGGAGGGAGATGAAGGCGCGAGCAACTCAGATCCCTACGGCACCAAGGAAACATCGACGGACTGGGTCGTGGCCGGACCGCACCTCATGATCCTCGTTCCCGATGCATCGCTGCTGGACGGCATCACCACCGACCCCAGCACCGGCGGCCCGTGGGTGATGTGGAAGGGAACACCTTACGTGCACATCATGGTGCCTCTGAGCCAGCGCAAGTAGCGGCTCAGCGACCCTGCAATCCTGACGGGGGGGCCTCCGTGCCCTGAATGAGGCGCACGAGAGGATCCCCCCTGTTTGCAGTCCTCCACCCATCACCACCAACAGCACGCCGTTTTGCTCCGGAGCCGAAGGTTCCGCGTTCGAATCACGGCAGGCGCATGGTACGTCACAGCCCCAGAGCTACTTGGTGGTGGTGTTCGCGCCTGCGCTCTTTGAGCCTGCTGAGAGTTCTGCCCTCCCGTCGCGCATCCCTCACTGGAGGCGCGATGGACCATACTGTGGTGCGTGAGACGCTGACGGTGTGGCTGAGGTTACCCGAGCGGGAACGGGATGCGATGCTCCATGCGGCAAGGGTTGAGCAGTGGCGCGTGCCAGCGGTTAGGGTTCCAACCCGGTTGAGCTGACGACATCTTCAAGCACCGGACAGAAAGGGGGGGGATGTATAAGCCTGGCAAGCGCGAAGCCTGGTTGGCCGTCGTGACGCTGATTGTGTTGGCGATTCTGATCCTTACGGGCCGTCTGTAGCGATGCACTCAGGGAGGTGGGTGGGTAAGACGGACGGCCAGTAGGACTACCAGCCTCCGCACGCCCCGAACGCCGCGTCCCAGATCGTGGAACGCGCCGAGCGCGCGATCTATACGGGCCCAAAACCGGGAGAACGGTGCATCCGTAGGGTCGGGTGCGGACGCAGGCGGCACTCCACACGACAGAGGGTAACGCATGCCCCCAGCACTCGCCGAAGCCATTGGCCCAGTTCTCGCGATCCTCGGTGTCGGCAGCATGATCTTGATTGGGATGAAGATCCGCTACACCCACCTGCGGCAGACGCGCCTTGGCCAGGGCGGGCAGGAGGAGATGGAGCACCTCACCGAGGATGTTGCGACCCTGCGCGACGAGGTCCGTCTCCTGCGGCAGGACTTCGCCGAAATGTACGAGCGGGTCGAGTTCGCGGAGCGCCTGCTGACTCGGGGACAAGCCGAGGCTGCGGATGACGAATCATGAGGTCGTGCACCGTCGGAATGCTCTTCGTGTCGGCGGTCCTCGCGGCTGCCGCCTGCGGCAGCACCACCGAGCCGGGGTACGGCGGCGGTGACTTCACGACCGGTCTCACGTCCAGTGGAAGGGTGCGTACCTATCGCATTCACGTGCCGCCCACCATCACGCCGGAACAGGTGGTGCCGCTGGTGATCGTGTTGCACGGGGCGGGCCAGGACGCCAACGACATCCGTGTGCTCTCGGGCTTCGACACCGTGGCCGATGAACGCGGTGTGCTGGTCGTGTACTTGGACAAGGCAAAGGACAACACCCCGACCTGGACCTACTACGGCTTTCCGGGATCCAACGGCTTCGACGACGTCCAGTTCGTGGTGGACGTGATCGACGCCATGGCCGCGACGTTCGCCATCGACCGGGACCGGGTCTACGCCGCCGGTTTCTCCAACGGCGGACTCTTCACGCTTCAGCTTGGCTGCCAGCTCAGGGGCCGGCTGGCTGCGGTCGCCAGCGTCGCCGCGTCCCTGAGCGTGGTGACCCGGCAGCTGTGTACCCCGGAGACGGTGATCCCCGCCGTGTTCGTCCACGGCACGGCGGATGAGGCCTTCCCGTGGGCCGGGACACCGGACTTCATGGCGGTCGAAGAAATGTGGCGGCTGTGGGCGGATCTGAGTGGTTGTAGCTCGGGACCGACCGTCACCGATGTGGTGAGCCAAAGCCCCACCGTGCGGCGCCACGATTACGCCGTTTGTGCTCGCAGCGATCGCATATCGCTGTACGCGATCGAGGGCGGCGGCCACGCGTGGCCCAGCTCCATAGACTTCGCGGCGAGCGAGGTGATGATGGACTTCTTCGAGGGGATCAGTCGCTGAGCTGCGCCGGAGCTGCAGCGACGGCGAGCACGAACCACAGCGCGAGCCCTATGAGCGGTGTCGTTCAACCCGATTCTCCCAGGGGTTCACACGAAAAACGACAGCGTGCCGGATGAGCGAGGGATGAAGGGCGCCGGCGCCGGACTTCAAAGCAGCGAGGTGCCGGGGATCAGTGATGTCAAGGTGGCACTCGCGGCCAACACGCCATTGGAGTACGGCCTGGTACGGATGTTCGAGGCCCACTCGGAGGATGTTGACACGCAGGTGCGAGTCTTCCACACCATCGAGGAGGCGGTCACCTGGCTCACCGGGTAATACAGTCCTTTGCTGGCTGGCAACCGAAAGCCCCGAACGCCGCGTGACGCTCGGGACCGAAACACAAGCGCCCGGCGTGAACCAGGCGCTTGGATTTCTGATCTCGTTTGTGATTCCTTCCGTCAGTGCAGGTTGACCACCGAGGATGTGACGTTGCATTCCCCAGTCGGCCAGCAGACTATCTGCCAGTGTCCGTTGTACATCACTCTGCTGCCGTCGGCGGCCGCCGTCAGCTTGCCCTGTCCGCGGAACCTCCACGTGTTCGCGTTCGCCCCATCATCCGTACCGAAAACGTCGTTGTCGTTACTCGACATCCTTCCCCAGCCCTCGGCGACCAGGGCGTCGCCGAAGCAGTCTCCGGGCGTGTTCTCGTCACGGACGGTGATCCAGGCATCGCCCTGCATGTGCGCGTGGAGCCAGCTCTCGGGGACATCCCCGACATAGGTCCCGACATCCTGGTAGGACGCGGGGGCCTCATCCTGCTGGAGGCCGCAATCCGGCTCAGAGCCTCCGCCGAGGGGCACCGTACCCTGGCAGACTCGCAGACCGTTCTCCGCGTCCGTCCAGCAATTTATCCAGTCGAACTCGGCCCGGTAGACTTTGAAGTTGCCATTGTCCGGGTTGTTCATCCAGTTGAACACCGGACCATCCTCGATCGGTGCGACGGGTTGCGTGTCCGTGCACGCGATGAGCAACAGCGGGAGCAGGGCGAGGCGTAAGTAACGCATGTGTGCCTCCAAGTGAATCCTGGGACGCCATAGTAGGTGCTATGCGTGCTCTGCCAGTGGGCTGGTGGTCTCGTCGTCTGGCGGGCGTCTACTGCGACGTCATGCTTCGGCGTCTACAACGGCGTCGGTCTGGCGGCGGGGCTGTGAGGCCACCGACGGGAATGATTCCGTTTGTGTCGTGGGTAATACGACACGAGACCATCGCTGACAAGAGTCGTAGCAATGCCACAATTGGACCCCCACGGTCGCGTATGCCCGTCAACCGCCTCGTGCGGGGGGCGTTGCGGGGTTCACCGATACCGAACCTGCGTCGTCTGGATTAGGGCACTTTGTGGTGGAGTGCTGCGTCGTTCGGCCCGTGCTTGGGTGGCCACCCGTCGAAAGGACACCGTCCTTCGAAAGCCCCGAACGCCGCGTGACGCTCGGGGCGTGGGTACATGACCTTGAAGCAGCGAACGCAACTACGGGCAAATCACCCCATGGTATTCGAGGTGTGAAGTGCGGGGCACAGTGGACACGTCGGTCGTGCCGTGTAACGTCAGATTGCCCTTCTGTGCGCCCGCGACGAGTCGCATTGTGGTGTTAACGCCTATCAGGGGCAGGTGCGCTAATGTGCCTCGGAAAGCGTTTTCGAAGACCAATGTTCGTCCAATTAGAGGTTGCACAATGCCGCCTGTGACCGTCCATGTCTGCACAACAGGTCTGAACACGACCTTGCCGTGACGAACCACGGGTCCGGCCGCATTTACGACAGTACCGATAACGTCACCGGAGAGAGTGCCGGAGGGGAACACTATCGCTCCCGAGACGGTGGCGCATCCCGAATTACCTGCGAGCTCGAAGTTGGGCGTGAGTCCGTCTGTGCCCGTCGGCACATCGCCGCAACCGACCGCGAGACCCACGAATACCAGTGGAATGAGGAGCCTTTTCATGACGCACCTCCGAGATGTGGTGGAGACGCCGATGGTCTGGTGGTCGCGTCGTCGGTGGGCGTTCAGGTGGAGGGCGTCGCTCTAGCGGCGGGGCCGTTGAAGGGCCACCGGCAGGCCTAAACTCAGCGCACTAGCATAGGGCGTTACACACGGATGCCCAAGGACGGGATTTGTCCGGTTTGGATTGTGCCCAACCGAAAGCCCCGAACGCCGCGTGACGCTCGGGCTGGACTACTTCCGATCCCGACGGTATGCGAACAGACCGTCTTGTGCTGCGCTCTGCTGGTGCCGTCGCGCTAAGGATGCCTCACGGCTTTCCGGGGCACGTGTAGATTTCGCGGTATCGCTGGAGCTTCACGTTGCCGTCGTCGATCATGATTCGGTAGTCGATCCGGTCGTGGAGTTTTTCGCCGTCTTGGTTGACGTACCGTTCACGCGCTTGCCAGTGTTCGACGTACGTGGTGCCCTTCGGCTTGGTGAGAGAGCCACCTGTGTCCTCCGCCCCCACGAGGGTCCAATCGTCGCCCGATGTCAGCCCACGGATAGTCAGCGGAGTTTCTGTAGCATAGTCTAGCTTCCAATGCACAACCTCATTGCCCGAGGGGGTCGTCTCTGACCGGTAATAGCCGTCAATAGTGCCGGACCATTCAAGATCCTCGCCTCTACACTCGACGTAGACCACCAGTCCGGTTAGATCAGTGACCTCAACCCATGCGTCGCGTGTCACTTTGAACGACGGAGCGTTCATCTCAATGTCCGGCGCCACGGGTTGCGTGTCCGTGCACGCGATGAGCAACAGCGGGAGCAGGGCGAGGCGTAGGTAACGCATTGTGTACCTCCAAGTGAATCCTGGGGTAACGCAGTAGGTGCTATGCCTGCTCTGCCAGTGGGCTGGCGGTCTCGTCGTCGGGTGGGCGTCGTACTGCGGCGTCTACAGGGCGGCGGGGCCGCGAAGGCCACCGACGGGAATGATTCCGTTTGTGTCGCGATCAATAGGACACGAGACCATCGCTGACAAGAGTGGTAGCAATGCCACAATTGGGCCCCCACGGTCGCGTATGCCCTTCAACCGCTTCGTGCGGGGGACGTTGCGTGGTTCACTGATACCGAACCTGCGTCGTCTGGATTAGGGCACTTTGTGGTGGAGTGCTGCGTCGTTCGTCCCGTGCTCGGGTGGCTCACCCGTCGAAACGCTGGGCGCAACCGAAAGCCCCGAACGCCGCGTTGAGTTCGGCGCTCTAGACGATACCTCTCTGGTCCGCCAGCAACCGTCGGTCGAGCCCCTTGCGCCTGTCAGGGCGGCGGCACCGACCAGCGTCGGGGCCACCCCAGCTCACGGTACGTGATGGCTTCTCCCTATGGCGATCCGCGCCGCAACGGCATTCGTCGCCGACCCGTCGATTCCTCAGGTGCCTTCGCTGTCGGAGACGGCGTTCCGCGACTGGGCGCTTGGCTGCACCTCCAACCTGACCTGGAGCATCGGTCAGACGACGCCAGTCGAAGATTCGACACGTCCGGTCTCGCCGAATCAGCTTTGATCTGATCTGGGCTATCTCTCGCTCCAGGGCGGCCACTGTCGGCGGCGGCAGCTTGCCCTCGTGATTCCGACACCAATCTTCAACGGACCGCACAGCCGCGTCGCCAACCGAGCTTGAGGGCAACATCCCAACCGCTGCCATGCGGGGGATGCTCGCAACCCAGCGCCGGACATCCTCCAGCGTATCGAGCGGCCCAAGTTCCTTCCCGAGCTCCCCCTGCGTCAAGGGCCGCGCCCAGCCGGCGTTCTTCGGGCGCCCTGCCGCCACAGGGTCATCGTGAGACCGGGTGCCTCTACGCTGTTTGCCTCGCACGTCGTAGCTGGCCGCGTGGGCTCCA
>Ga0224512_10003007_pt1 | contig 15046 bp, 13 predicted proteins | sample SF_May12_sed_USG_4_FD_169103 | JGI IMG/M metagenome (GOLD analysis project Ga0224512, IMG submission 169103) | Sediment microbial communities from San Francisco Bay, California, United States - SF_May12_sed_USGS_13 | ecosystem: Environmental > Aquatic > Marine > Sediment | place: USA...
CATTGGCAAAATACACGTTGTTGAGCACGCTGGTCGGAGTGCTCAGCCGGCGCACCTGCACGAGGTTATGCCGCCGCGACGAGCCCGCCGGGTTCACCCCCAGTACGCCGATGGCGGTGTCATTGGAGACGCCGTCGCCATTGGCATCATCTATCACCACCACGTCCACCGGCGTCCAGGCGGCACTGAGCACGCTAAACCCGGCGATGGACGCGCCACCCTCGGCCATGCGCACCTGCACAAACAGCTTGTTGGTCGCAATATTGCGGCCCAGCACGGCCACCGCCGGGTCGTTTCGTACGCCATCCTGGTTGCCGTCGGCGACCGTCGCCGCGGCCACCGCCGCCCAGGCGTTACTCAGGTAATTGACCTGGTCGAACTGCTGGCGGTTGGCGCCGGAGTAATAGCGCACCCGCGGGCGGTCCGCCATTTGTTGCGACAGAGCCGCGACATCCGGCACGCCGTCGCCGGAGATGTCGGTGACGCCCGTAACATCGACATCGGCGTCGGGGTTTTGCGCACCGATCGTAGCGATCGTCTGATCTGAGTCCATGGCCCCGACGTCATCCATGACGATGAGGCTCACATCAAAGGTACCCGTCGCGGCATACGTGTGGGTCGGATTCACGCCCACCCCGTTCTCGCCATCGCCGAAGTCCCAGCTATAGCTAACGATGCTGCCGTCCGAATCCACGGAACCCGAGCCATCGAACTGCACCGGCACACCGGCTGACCCGTCATACGGTCCATTCGCGTCGGCCACGGGCGGCTGGTTGACGGCGGTCGGATCAAGATCTCCGATACCCCCCGGCGCCTGTTGACCGGCAGTGGTGCTGCCATCATCAAAATAGACCGTGTTATTGGCGCCGGCCGTCCAGCCCGGCTGCGCATCGGCGTTGATTTCCTCGAGGTTCGAAAACCCGCCGGACACGTCCATGTCGGAGTCCAAACCTTCGATATTCCCAAGGGCTGCGGCGAGTGTGCCGTTGTTGAGGTCGGTATTACTGCATGAGGCGCTTAGTTCGGCGAGCAGCACGCGCAACGCCCATCCATAACCGTTGTAGGGTTCCCCGACGCTTTGGTGGCAGGTCTGACAGGACGCATTACTGCCGGTTAGCGAATTGGGATACTTCGCCGTGAAGGCACTAAGGCAGGGGCCCATCGCCAGGGCGTTGCCGGATCCGAGCAGCAGGGCCATCGACAATAATGCCGTGCCAACAATAGAAAGCTTTCTGTTCAAATTGAAGCACATCGGTCGAATCTCCTTAATAGACTGCTGCAATACATTGCTGCGTGCCGGTTGGATTAATGAGGTTGCTAAGATAACTTCCACTATATCGCAGCTCATAAGCTGCATGAACCGTTTAGTAAATATATAAATATACTTGGTCGAAACGAGCGGCATTTCCTATTATGTCAATCTTCCGATTGCTATGAGCCAATCGTGGCCGGCCAATACTGGGCAACTGACCGCTGGTTGTAAACTCACCGAACGACACCCGAATTCAATCGGTCTTCAGTTTTGCGAGGCATGCAAACGGAATGGCAAAGGTATCAAAAAACAGGCCCACAATGATCCACAACGGCAGATCTGCTGATCGCGACCTCGAGATCAGATAGCACGCCAGCATCGAAAGCAGGTTAGCGATGACGAGTACGGTCACTGTCCCCTTAATTCCCGATTCCAAACGGTGTTGAGCTGTCCAGGCCTTATCTGCGCTCCAGCCAGCAGCTCAGGCCGCCAATGTATTCACACAATCACTCCTGTTCTGCTGCTTCAGGTATCTGACAACCACAGGATTCTATGAGCTGCTTCATCTTGGCGATGTCTGGCATCACGTCCTGGTCGCAGAATTGCTGCATCAAGCCGACGTCCGTGTCACTGAAATCGACTTTGCCACAGTGCTGCATAAACCGTCTCATCTTGTCGAAGTCGGGCTTGCCATCGCCGCGGCAACATTTCTCCACCATCTCATCCATGACCCACTCCCTCAGCGCTTATGCCTCAATGAGTAGCTATGCGCCCTTTGATCGTGGTGCGCAATGCGGAGATACCCCTAACCGCAACCCTTTGGACCCACAAATATTCCAGTGCACAGGAAAGGCAGACCGCGCTGGTCGGGCCTTTGTTATGGCCTGCCGGGCGTCGCCGTTGGGGCAAACTCGGAGTGCATTCACCGTGCTGACTAGATGTCCGGATTGGCGAGCTGATACCATTGTGTTCTGCTTTATAGCTGTCGTGAGGATGTCATCATGATTTTTTGGAACAATGCTACAAAACTGACGGTATTTTGCCTGCTACCACTGGCATTAGGTGGTTGCGACCGAGCCGAACAGATGAGTTTTTCCCAAGACGTCAAGCCGATCCTTGACCAGAACTGCATCGCGTGCCACGTGCCCGGGGAACCAGGGCAGAACGCGAGTGGATTTAGCATGGAAAGCTACGATGACCTGATGAAGGGCACAAATTTCGGTCCCATGATCATCGCCGGGAATTCCGAGACCAGCAACATGGTTGTTCTGATGGAGGGTCGTGCCGATCCTTCCATCAGCATGCCGCATGGCGAACTGGAACCGGTATCGAAGGCAGATATCGCAAAAATCAGATTATGGATCGATCAAGGCGCGAAGAATAACTAGAAGGAAATTTGATCGCCGGTTTCAGCTGGATGTCAGCGCCGGCTGCATGCGCCGACGCTTTGCCGGATGCAACCAGGCTTTTACGGTCTGCGTTCAGAACCTGCGTTAAGCGATGCTGCCAACTCGCGCTGCGCCGTGCGCTCGATGCGAATATTGCCCCGCATTTCGTCGCGCAAATTGTTCACCCCCATCAGAAATTCACGCATCAACATCACCCAGTAATACCTGCCGCGACGCGTAAGCACCAGCTGTTCGCCCCTGTCTTTTACGGCTCCGAGCCAACGAAGCGCCCGCAATTCCCAATGCAGTTCATGGAAGAAACTCGGCCCGAAAAGCTTCTCGGCACGGCGCTTACTCAGTGACAAGCCGAACAAGCTGGTCATCAAAAAATACCGAAGCTGCTCTTGTCGCGTGAAAGTTTTAGACCTGGTAATGCCTGTCAAGCCTCTGTTTACGCGATTAATATATTGTGAAATGGAAAACGAGTTGGCATGTATCGTGCCGTCGAGGTAGCCGAAAGACCCGCTTCCAACTCCAACGTATTGATCATAGTCAACGATGTACTCATCGATCATGCCGGCGTCACGTGAGAAACACCATGCTGATGAAGGCTGGTACGTACGGCAGACCATGTCGTGAATGAGGTAGTAGTATTGGCGCTCATTTGTAAAGGTTACTTGGCCCATCTGCCTCGACATTTTTTTCATGGTCGACTTGGCGGGCATCAAGGGATAGTAGGACACCTGATCTAACTGCAGATCGTTCGTTACGATCTCGACGTCGTTTATCAGTGATTGCCGAGTCTGGTGAGGTAAATTAAACAGCAGATCGGCATTCACGGTATCGAAGATGCCCTTCGTGTCTTGCAACCTGCCGATGATTTGCGCGCCACTGCCGTACTTGGCATAACGGTCCATCTCTTTAAGCAGCCGATCATCGAAGCTCTGCACACCTACCGACAGGCGATTCACGCCTGCCTCCTTCAGCATCGTCAGCACCGACGGGCGCAAATGGTCCGGATTCGTCTCCACGGAGATATCACCGACGGAAAACAGGGAACGAATCAGGTGGAGCGTCTCGCCCAATTCTTCCGGCATGACGGTCGGTGTGCCGCCGCCCACGTAAACCTCGGCAAAGTCGAATCCTGTTTCGTGATACAGCCTGATTTCGCGACGCAGAGCGCGATAGTAATGCAGCGCCTTCGTCTTGCGGAATTCCACGCGGTGGAACGTACAGAAAGGGCACAAGACCTCGCAATACGGAATATGCACGTACAGAAGATAGCGACGATCAGGTATGGGGCAAGGCAGCGTAGCCGGTTCGCATACATCCGGAAAACTCAGGGCGGCGCGATTGGCCCATCGCAGGTAGCGTATCAGCAATGACGTCAGCATACATATATCGCCCAAGTTATCATGGCTCGCTTGATCGTCCTCGGAACACCAGTTTGATCAATTCCGGGCCAGCCCATGTGATCACTATTCATAGATCGGTTCAACGGGCAACAGCAGCTCGACAAAACCAACTCCGTGTTGGTGAGCAGGCAATTTTTGGCAGCGTCGAGAGCCAAGCATTATGTCTACCCGGCTATCCCGGTATGGATCTTAGGCACCTCACGTGGCGCCCAGTCCCCAACTGACTACCAGCAGGCCTGCAAGAAACAGTTGGACGCGGGCCGTGGCAACCATGTAGCCGTTAAAAACTGGCCCCGGTAACTCTTTCCAGAAACGATATACAAGAAAGAACACCCACGGCAGTGCCACGAACGGCAGTGCCGTTGTCAGTTTTGGAGCCACGCTCGAAGTAACCAAGGGCAACAGCGTAAACGGCAATATCATTAGCAGCGTATACTCAATTCGGGCGGCACGAAGGCCGAAGCGAATGACAAACGTTCGCCTGCCAACGCGACAGTCGCTATGCAGATCACGATAATTGTCAACGGCAAGCACAGCGGCCGCTGGCATCCCGATAATCAGGCCAGTCAACAGGGCCGTATAGCTGAAACTCCCGACTTGCAGGTAGTAGCTGCCGACCACGGCAACGATGCCGAAAAAAATCAGCACAAACAATTCTCCGAGAGGCGTGTAGGCTATCGGCCGAGGCCCGCCGCTATACGACCAGCCCGCTGCAATCGACGCCAACCCAGCCAGCAGAATCGGCCAGCCACCTTGCACTACAAGATAAATTCCCGCCGCACCCGCCAGGCAGAAGCAGCTTAGTGCGCCCGTTCGGACCTGAGCGACTGTCAGCCATCCCTGCTCGGTTGCCCGGGCGGGGCCGAGCCGCGTCTCATGAGCGTCACCGCCCGGCTCGGAATTGGCGCTGTCGTTATGCAGGTTCGTACCCATCTGGATCAATGCAGCCGCAATGAACACGAGCAGAAAAATCGTCCAGTCCAGCATGGCGGTCTGCGCCCAGGCAAGCCCGGTACCGGCCAGTACTGGAGCGATGGAAATGCTCAGCGTCTCGGGCCGGCAGGCGCGGATCCAATATTTAGCTTTGCCAGGCAATCAACTATCGTCCACGACGGTCCGCAGTGTTATCGAATATGAACACTAAAACGGACGTCTAGAAGTTGGCCGCGCAGGTCATTGGTACGCGACTCATGCCTGTTCATGGTTGACACCTCGAGTGGCTCTTAAAATAGAGAAGATTCTGTGCGCCCGCGGCAAATACCGCAAGATCAGCATAGCGGCACCCCCTGCGCTTGCCCGGTTCACCGAACCCTGATGGCCGGGCAGCCGGGGGATCATAGCGGATATGATGACCGGGTTATCTGGCTGCGGACCCGCAGGTCGACTCGCGGCAATGCAAAAGCCACGTATTATCGGTTTTGGTTGCGGATCAGGCGCTATACGGATTAAATAGGCAGGGAATAACAATACATCCGAGGCCTCACGCTTATGTCTACAAAAACCGCCATTATCGTGCCAACCGACTTTTCGGAACTGTCCCTGGCTGCGCTTCCATGGGCAAAACGCATCGCCGCGATGGAGAACGCCGAGCTGCACTGCGTCTACACGGTCGAAGAACCACAAATCTATGGGTCGCTGGGAATGGATATGGCGACGGTGCCGATGCCGACCGCCCAGGAGCTGGCCGCCAGCGCTCAGATTCAATTGGACACGCTGGCCAGGGAAGAGTTAGCGGGAATGGAACCGGCGCCGGTTACAAAAGTACTGATCGGTAAACCGGCGGAAAAACTTGTCGAATACGCCGACAGCGTTTCGGCGCAAATGATCGTCATGACGACCCATGGTTACAGCGGTATGAAACACGTGTTACTGGGAAGCACCACTGAAGGCGTACTGCGACACGCAAATTGCCCCGTTCTGTCCATTCGTATCGCCTAGAGTGACTTTGATTGGCACACTCACGGTGTGTGACATCGCCATTTAACACAGCAATGTTCGACGTGAACTGCCGCCGGGGCACGATGGACGTGGGTAGCTATATCATCGGTTAGCGTAAAGACAATGGCGGCGAGTGACGAACCAAATTCAGCAACTGCCGTATCAGCAGCGCTGGTCAAACATCTTGCGCGGCCAGATGCCTTTCCTCACGCAGTCGATCAGCTCGAAATTCTCGAAACTCATATTTCGTGGATCGTACTGACCGGACCCTACGCCTATAAAATTAAAAAGCCGCTGGATCTCGGCTTTCTGGACTTTTCCACGCTCGAATTGCGCAAACATTTCTGCGCGGAAGAGTTACGCCTGAATCAGCGCTACGCCCCGCAGATTTACGTCGACGTCGTGCCGATTGGCGGCAGTATCGAGCAGCCGCAAGTCGGGCTCGAGCCCGCCCTGGACTGGGCTGTCAGGATGCACCAATTTCCAGAAGCCGCGCGACTCGATCACCAGGCCGCAACCAAGCTTATTTCGGTCGCTGACATGCAGACACTCGCGGAATCTATCGCCTCGATGCATGATCAGGCGGCTGTCGCCCCGCCGGATGGCCCGTTCGGGACAGCGGAAGCCGTCTGCAAACCGACTCTGGATAATTTCCAGAGCCTGAAACGGAACTGCCCCGGGCCGGCCCTGCAACAACAGCTGGCCAAGCTCGAAGCCTGGAACCTGCGCGAAGTCGAGCGGCTCAGCTCAGTTTTTCCAACGCGACTTACGCAGGGACGAATTCGCGAGTGTCACGGCGACCTCCATCTCGCCAACCTGGTGCGCATCGATCAGGAAATCGTGGCCTTCGATTGCCTGGAATTTAATCCTGCGCTGCGTTGGATCGATGTGATTAGTGAAGTCAGCTTCCTCGTGATGGATGCTTTGGTGCACGACCGCTCAGACTTGGCTTACGCCTTCTTGAATCGCTATCTTGAAAGGACCGGCGACTATGCGGGCATTGAATTATTGCCGTTTTATCTCGTCTATCGATGCCTGGTGCGCGCCAAGGTCGCAGCGGTAAGGCTCAGGCAATCGCCCAAAACTACGGATCTAAAACCCATCACGCGCTACGTGAATCTGGCGTCCAGCCTGACCCAACCGACTGGCAAACCCACGCTGATTATTACGCACGGATTATCCGGGTCCGGAAAGACCTGGTTGACGGAACAATTGATGGTTGCACTTCCGGCAATCCGACTGCGATCCGATCTCGAGCGGAAGCGACTGCACGGTCTGTCAAGTCTGCAATCAAGCAATTCCGAACTGGCTGGGGGAATTTACAATAAGTCAGCCAGCGCTGCGACCTACCATCATCTGGCAAACACGGCCAAAACGTGCTTGTCGGCAGGATTCAGCACCATCGTCGATGCAGCGTTTTTGCAATTGGGACAGCGTTCCGAATTTAGCGCCCTGGCTGACGGTCTGCGCATACCGTTTACGATCGTCGACTGCCAGGCAAGCGAAGAAACGCTCAGACTGCGCATCACGGCGAGGTCTGCGGAGGCTCGGGACGCCTCCGAAGCAGATCTGGCGGTTTTGGATCATCAACTGGCTACCGCACGACCTCTGGTCGACCGTGAACGCCAGCATGCGGTGCGGGTCGATTCCGAGCACGAGATCAATATTCAGGCTTTAATTCAGCGAATACGGGCGACACAGTTCGAAGGCACGGAATCAGAATGACGCATGCGGCCACGGTATCTGCTATATGCGACACGCAAAAACACGTATTAACCCCGCGCACCGGTGGGCGTATTATCAAATAAGGTTAGTGTGTTTACACAAGAATGTGTGGTGCCGGCATGAGTATGCATAACGCCTTGCTCGTGGTGATTGATCCAACTGTCGAGGTCCAGCCAGCGTTGCAAAAGGCGGCCATTTTTGCGCAGAAAAGCAGCCACGAGTTGATATTGCTGGGTTGCGTTTACGACCCGTACATAGCAGGCGATCGTTTTTATGATGGGCCTGATCTTGAACACATGCGCTCCAAGCTGCTGGATGAGCGGCTCGATACCCTCCACGCTGTTGCGGATCCACTCCGCCACAAGGGTCTGCGGGTAAACTGCAAAGTCGTATGGGATAACCCATTACACGAAGCAATCGTGCGTGCGGCGCTCGAAATTCAGCCAGACTTCGTGCTTAAGGACGCACATCATCATTCCGTCCTGTCTCGCGCATTATTCACGAACACGGACTGGCATTTGATTCGTCAATGTCCGGCGCCCTTGTGGCTGGTGAAGCAGTTGCCGATACCCGACCAGGCCACCGTGATGGCTGCGGTCGAACCCACCCACGAACATGATGAGCCGGCCGCGCTCGATCACAAAATTATTGAGCAGGCGCAACAACTGTCTGTCATGTTCGGCAATGGTCTGCACCTCGTACACACTTTTCACATGCCCACGGTGGCCGTTGTGAACCCATATGCGGCGCTCCCGGCATCGGCTTCGCCACCATCAGGTTATGAACGTAATGTTGAACAGGCGGAGCGATTTCATGCAGACGCGATGGCGCGCCTGACCAAAGATCTCGATTGTCCCGCCGACCGGATTCACCTGCGACAGGGACATGCCGCGGAGATGCTGCCTGCGCTGGCCGAAGAATTACAGGCCGGGATCGTCGTGATGGGCGCAGTGGCCCGCTCGCGCCTGGCGCGTGCGATCATTGGCAGTACGGCGGAACGAGCCCTGGAGCGCATTGCCTGTGACATCGTCGTCGTAAAACCGGACGGATTCGTGTCGCCCGTCGACGCCGATTCGGACGCTCAGGGCTTCGTCGAAAAAACCGAGCAGACTAATACTCGGACCGGAAATGCTGTGCAAACGGGAAAATCTCGATGACTACCTCAAACGCGATAATTTTACCGCTCGATTTCTCGACGCCATCCTTGCGCGCCTTGCCTTGGGCACGGCGCATATCAAGCACCCTGGATGCAACGATCCACTGCATCTATATCGTCGAAGAGCCGCAGGTATACTCGATGCTGGACATGCCTGTCCCGGTGCAGATACCCACAACCCAGGAAATCGCCGAGATCGCAGCCGAGCGGTTAAGCGGGTTCGCTGCTGAGCAACTGCAGGGCCTGGGGTCGGCGGCACTGACAAAAGTCTTAATCGGCAAGCCCGCAGACGAAATCGTTGCGTATGCCGATGAGGTCGAGGCAAAGATGATCGTCATGGCCACCCACGGTCATAGCGGCATCGAACATATACTTCTGGGAAGCACTACCGAGGCGGTGCTGAGGCATGCGAAATGTCCGGTACTGAGCATACCCAATTCATGAAACACAACCGGAGGATTTCAAATCATGGCTAGCAAAAACGCGATTGTCTTACCGCTTGATTTCTCGGAACTGTCCGAGGCCGCTTTGCCCTGGGCGCGGCGCATGGCAGCCGTGCTGGATGCCGAAGTCCACTGTATTTTCGTGGTCGACTATCCGCACGTCTACGGCTCGCTGGATATGACTACGCCTATAGCGATACCAACGGCCGAGGAGATTGCCGAATCGATAAAGGGCCAGCTGAGTGCGTTTGTCGATAAACATCTCGATGGATTAAAGCCGGCCGCGATTGGGAAAGTGCTGATTGGGCGTCCCGCGGAACAGATCATCGAATATGCCCACGACTGCGACGCCGCGATGATCGTAATGACCACGCACGGCTACGGTGGCGTGAAGCATTTAGTGCTCGGCAGCACGACCGAAGCGGTTCTTCGACACGCCGAATGCCCGGTTTTGTCGATCCGCAGTGCGTAGGCTGCGGTGTCACGTATTGTGGTGAATTTCGGCCCGTCGGGGCCGAGTGGTACGGTGTGCCGTGTTGGCCGGCACTCGAGCATCACGAGGGCTCGAAAATGAACAGGATTGGCGTGTTTCTTGCCCTGCTAACGACGGCTGCTCTGTGGCCTTTGAGCATTAATGCGCAGGCTTTTGGCGAGTACTCAGGCGAGGAGACATTTCTGCGCTACTGCGCCGCTTGTCATGGTGAAAAAGCACGCGGCGACGGACCGGTAGCCAGCGCGGTCCCGATCACGGTGCCTGATCTGACCCTGATACGCCGACGCCTCGGAGATAAGTTCCCCGAAGAAACATTGCGAAAAATCATCGATGGTCGCAACGTCGTGATCTACCACGGCACCCGCTACATGCCGGTCTGGGGCTATGAATTCTGGGTCGAGGAAGGTGCTGACGAAGAAGCCAAGGCACGCGTTGAAATTATCATTGCTAACCTGATCGAGTACATCACTTCGATCCAGCGTTAAAAATACCGGACCTGACACTAACGCTCGGCGTAATAATAACCACCCGGCCGCTTCTTCAGATTTACCGGGCTGATAAATCCTTTCGGTTTGATGGCCAGCACATCGCACGACAGGTAATCCAGAACTTTTTCGGCGGTGCTGCCGATCATGACGTCCTCCATCCTCGAGCGCGCCAATGAGCCCATGACGACCAAACTTATCGCATGCTCGCGAATGATCTGCGGAAATACATCGGCCGTTGCGCCGGCCACCAGATGAACCCGCTCGTCACTGATAGCAAACTGTTCGGTTAGAGCTCGCAGCGCATCGGCATGGCGCGTTTCGATACGCCGCGGGTCATCGGGTTCGAGGTAAGGATTGAACGCGTGAAATACGCGCGCTATGCCTTCCAGCGAATCCGCCAGTTCACAGGCTTCAGACAAGATTCTCGCGTCGAGCGAAGCAGGCTTTTCGTGCTCATGCAGCGGATCCACGGCGGCCATGATCGACGGACTTACAAAGCTCGTATCCGGTTTTACCAGCCACAGCGGAGCTGGACAGCTGCGCAGCAAATGCCAGTCAGTGTTGGAAAATAACGCTCTGGAAATAGCCGAATGATAATGCGTATCTTTGAGAACATAGCGCGCATCGCTGTGCAATGCCTGGCGGATGATGCCCTCGTGCAGCGGCCGGTCCCAAGACGCCTGGACATTAAACGCAATACCTTCATCGGCAACTTTTTCTGCCAAGCCTTCGAGAAATGTCAGATGAGTCTCGACGGTTTGCTGTCGAGCGGCTTTCAGCCCTTCTCTATCGAGCAATTTCTCGGCGACCAATCCCACATCATAGTCGCAAATAAATAAGTTCAGGTGCATACCCAGATGCTTGGCCAGATATATGGACCTGTCCAACGCCGGCTGCGTTTCAGCGCCTGGGTCGATGACCACGAGGATCGGTTCAGATCTGGCCATCAAGTTGCCTCCAAAAAAACACGATATTCAGGTTAGCCAGCTTTGCCTCTATGGTTAGCATAGCGTGCAAGTCGCACTCAATACGTAGATGCCGTCAAGCAAGCTGACGCAAAGGCAGCTGCTGGCCGGGTGTTGCTCTGACCAGCCGGACTGCTTTACGGACATCGCATCAACCTGAAATCAAAGCACTTTTTGTGATCATGCACCACATGATGTAGAGCACCATGAGTGTGCCGAAATTACCGCGGATCGCGCCGCTCCAGATGCCATGTCGGGGGTCCTGCGAATGTCGGTTGCGGCCGTAACGAATTACATCGGGGACAATGCTGACGCCGGCCATCAGCCACATTGCCAGGTAAGCGTCCCAGGCCCAGGGATTAGCTTCAAGCCCGCCGTAATAGGGCATCAGGAAAAGGCCAGCCAGGGGGGTGATAATTGAAGTCGGAAACGTGATGCCGAGCGCCAGCTTGCGCAGAAATCCGCGTGCCCAAATACCGGTCTCCTTCGGCTGCGTCATGCGAATTCGCATGGCCCAGATATTGCTGAATAAAGTGTGACCGACGAACATGAATCCGGCAAATTCATGGATCACCAACCAAGTCATCCGCGACCAGACCTGCGGCAGTTGCAAGTCATAGAATAGCGGCACGGCTGTTACAGCCATGACGACCACAAAAACGAAATACCAGAAATATTTCTGCGGATCGACATCGGTTTCTATTACGGCTTCTGTGCTGTTCATCGCGTTTCCTTTTGTTGTCGCCTCAGTCAAATATCTTGCCCGGATTCAGAATACCCTTCGGATCCAGACTCTCTTTTAGCGCTTTCATCAAGGCGATCTCTGCCTCGCTTCTGCACCAGGACAAGTACGGCTTTTTTTCGAGCCCGATGCCATGTTCTCCGGACACCGAGCCCGCGAGTTGCATAAGCGGCTGGTAGACGATGCGCTCCACCGCCGACCGCGCCTGGCCGTTTTCCGCGCCCGCCGAAATCGCAAGATGGATATTGCCATCGCCAAGGTGACCGAATACAAACAAGCGTTGCTCCGGCCACAGTTCGGTAAGCTCATCACGAACGCCCTGCACGTACGCTTCGACCGCATTGATCGGCAAACTGACGTCGAACAGAAATATCGGCTTAAGCTCGAGCAGCCGCACCACATCATCCCGAATCGCCCAGATTGCGTCCCGCTCCGCCTGCGATTTGGCCACTACTGCATCGGCCACGAGCTGTTTTTCGAAGGCCTCCGCCAACGCTTTCTGAAACCGTTCCGAGTCGCGTTGCTGATCACTGCCAAGGCTTTCGACGAGCACGAAATACGGGTAGTTGGGCTCCAGCGGCGCTTGCCGATCGTTCAACTGACTCGTCACCAGTGTATAAAAATCTCGCCAGAGCACTTCGTAGGCGCTGAGCGTGCCACCCAGGGCTGCGTCCATAAACCGCAGAAAATTCGTCACCTGGCCGAAATCACGCATGGCAATAAGTGCCGTATCCTGGCTGCTGGGCGCCTGAACCAGCCGCAATACAAGCCGTGTCACAACCCCCAGCGTGCCTTCGGTCCCGATAAACAGGTGCTTCAGGTCGTAGCCGGCATTATTCTTCAGCATGCGATTCATCGACGACACGACGGTGCCGTCGGCCAATACAGCCTCCAGGCCCAGAATCATCGAGCGAACCATCCCATAACGAATGACGCGATTGCCGCCGGCATTGGTCGCTGCATTGCCCCCGATCGTCGCGGTGCCACGCGCCCCAAGATCGAGCGGGAACATCAGCCCGTGCTCAGCCGCCTGCTCCTGAACGACTTGCAGCGGCGCACCCGCCTGCACGGTCATCGTCGCGCCGATTGGATCCATTTCCTCAACACCGGTCATGCGCTCCAGCGATAGCACGAGATCGCCTGGATTGGCGTGAGCCCCATCGACCACGCCGGTTAGTCCCCCGTGTATGACGACCGGCTGACCGCTATGGTTGCAGATCTTCAAAACCCGCGACACCTGTTCGGTGTCCCTGGGACGAACCAGCAGATCTGCTTCCAAGTGGCGCTCCGGCCCCCAGATTCCAGCGCTGCGGCCCTGCACGTCCTCACCCGTTAAGACCGCATCATTGCCGAGCGCACCTCGAAGCTGGCCGGCAATATCAGTCATGGCAATTCAACGACAAGCTCTGAATATAAGTTACATTCATTTTAAGTATATATTATAAGTTATTGTTTAATATAATATTTTTATATAACCCGTACTGCTTATAATGGCCCACAGTGCCGACCTCACCCCGGCACCGCAGCCGGGTTCTGCCAAGCATAACCGAACTGCGCCGCAGATCGCGGCCAGCGTGAATCGCCAATATGCCCTGTCCGTGGTCAATCCACGCATCCGTTTCGGTTTGGGCGCCCCGCGAAAATACAATAAGCTCCGACAACGCATTGATCGGCCATTGGCCGCATCCAAACACAGGGAGTACGGTCGTGCATGATTTTCGGTCCTTTGTAAAACTGCTCGATGAGCGCGGCGAGCTTGACCGCGTCAGCCGCGAAGTAGAGCCCGGGCAGGAACTCGCCGGAGTCATGTCCAAGATTGAAGAGCAACGTCGCGTCTTCTTATTTGAGAATGTAACGGGTGCAAAATTTCCGCTGATCGGCGGATTGTTTAACAAACTGGAACGATTTGGCATGGCTCTGGGCCATGACTCTGAAGAGCCCTTTACACACGAACTGTTTGATATCCGCATCGAAGCCGCCAAGGCGAATTCTATCGCACCGGTTTCAGTAGAAACGGGCCCGGTCAAAGACGTGATCTGCACCGGGGCCGATGTCGATCTTGCCGATATTCCTGTGCCGACCTTTTTCGAGCTCGACAGCGGGCCGTTCATCACCGGCGCGATCGGCGTGTCGCGAGATCCCGAGTCCGGCGCCATGAATATCGGCGTCTACCGGACGCTGATTCTCGACCGTAACCATTTCGTCATCAACGCCAGTTCGCTGAGTGACTTGCGACGAATTTATGCAAAGTGGGAAAAAACCGGCGAGACGATGCCAATCGCACTGGCGATCGGCGTGCCACCGGCGATGCTGGTAGCCGCGGCCTGCAAATTGCCACCGGGCCGATGTGAATTTGAAATCGCCGGCGGTTTGGCAGGCGCCGCAATCGAGCTCGTACAATGCGAAGACAGTGACCTGATGGTCCCGGCCGATGCCGAGATCGTCATCGAAGGAACCGTGGATTTCTCCCGACGGGTTGAAAATCTGCTCGGCGAATTTGCCGGTCAGTATGGTCCCGAGGAAGCGCCGGTCACGCGGGTGAATACGATTACTCATCGCAGCGATGCGATGTATTACGCCATCGTTGCCGGCCGCAATCCGGAACACAACACGCTCGGCATGGTAGCCATATATGGCGTGCAGCGCAGCATTATGGCTGTCTTGCGGGAGGCCATCCCGGACATCAAAAACGTTTACGTGCATATGGATCCGGGACTGGGAACCCTCGGTCACGTGACAATTTCTATCGACAAAAAATCCAATGAGCAGCCCCGGAAAATCATCGAAACCGCATTTGCGACGGATGGTCCGATTTTTCCGGTCAGCAAGATCATCAAACGCATTATCGTCGTCGACGACGACATCGATGTCACGGACCTGGATGACGTCAACTGGGCAATCTGGAACCGTGCTGCCGCGGCGTCGAAATTCATGGTCATTCCGGACGTGGAAAGCTGGGAGCTCGAACGCGCGGCCAAAGAAGGCATGAAATCAGCGCGCATTGGCATCGATGCGACAATGGATCTGGAAGACATCGATAA
>Ga0224512_10003008_pt1 | contig 15046 bp, 11 predicted proteins | sample SF_May12_sed_USG_4_FD_169103 | JGI IMG/M metagenome (GOLD analysis project Ga0224512, IMG submission 169103) | Sediment microbial communities from San Francisco Bay, California, United States - SF_May12_sed_USGS_13 | ecosystem: Environmental > Aquatic > Marine > Sediment | place: USA...
AAAGGGTGTTGGCGTATCCCAGGGTTGCCGCGAAACTGGAAGAGTCCTCCGTTACCAATTTTTGATAGTAGGGCAAGGCACCATCGAAATTTTGATTCCATAGCATGGCTTCGGCGCGATTGAGTCTAATCTCATAATCGCCCGGATAGTCTTTCAGGAGATCCTCGAAAAGGTTTAAAGCCGAATCCGGGGATCCTCCCAAACCGACTGCCCGGGCATAGCACAATCGTGCAGTTCGATTCGAGGGATCCTGAGCCAGAACGTCAGAGAAAAATGATCTGGCTTTATCCCATTCCCCATCCTCCAGCGCTTTAAAGCCGGATTGGAGATCAGGCTGTTGGCCAAATCCCAACTGGAGACAAAAGCATCCCAGAATAAGAAAGTAGAAGGCTATCCAATCTTTATTGATCACGAATTCAAAAGTAAGATGTTTTAGTGGCGGCACCGAATTGTTAGGGGCCTACATAGGGATCATTCCCTTTCCATACCAATACAGGCAATATGCACGCCAAAAAACGAAGGCATTTGACCAAAAGTCGAACAGTTAAAATCTTCGTCAACACGGAAAGTAGATTTGTGATCATAAACAAGAAAATACTATGGCGACATTACACATTGAACCCAAAATTGAGGCAACCGGCCAACTCTCCACCTTACAATTAAAAGGAGATTTCACGGCAATGGATGCCATGGACTCCAGATCTGAAATCATTGACTTTATCTCTCGGAATAATGGCGAAATCGTTCTAGATCTGAGATCTGTAGAGGTAATAGATCTTGCCGGCATAAACATCCTGGCCATGGCTCAAAGATCTGCAGAGGTCAATCAAAAAGAGCTTCAAATCCAGATCACCTCAAGCGGTAATATCACTGAGTGGATCCAGATGACAAAGATGGACAAACTCCTCAACATTCAAACCATCAATTAGAACAGATCATTTACAAGGGGTAACACAAAATGACAAAATTCAAAAAGCTAAAAAGTAAATTGGACCTGAACGATGCCGGAATCCTTCTAGGCAGCACTATTCTGGTCAATGCTGGTAACTACCTGCTCAACTTGCTCCTTGGTAGAATCCTGGGTCCGGATGTTTTTGCAGAGGTGAGTGTCTTGGCAACAGCATTCCTACTGCTTTCATTTATTGCCGTAGGATTTCAAATGGTTGCCGCTAAATTTGCCGCAGAGTGTTTCGCAACAGATGATCTTGAATCACACCAGGGTTTTGCCCAATGGTTTACAACCAAGATCCGCTGGATAAGCCTGGTCATTGTGGCGATATTGATGATGAGCTTGATCATGATCCGGGATTTTCTGCACTTTGAATCGGCGTGGCCTCTCTTCATTATAATTCTGGGTATTCCTTTTTATCTCGAAATGAGTGTAAATCGAGGACTATTGCAGGGACGTAATCGATTCAAGAAACTGGCATGGACCTACCTGGTAGAAATGGCCAGTCGGGTGGTGGTAACATTTGGTGTGTTGTTTTTAACCCTAAGTAAAAATTGGGATCTGGCCTCCGAGATTGTTGCCTTTGGCTTTCTAGCTTCATTTCTCGGAAGCTTCTGGATCAGTCGGGATATAGCACAAAGTGCACAAAGTGTCAATCATTTTGGGAAAAAAAAGGCTGCTATTTCTTTTCTGTTGATCTTTTGTGCATATGAATTCAGTCAGATCCTGATAAGTCATAGCGACGTCATATTGGTTAAACATTATTTTGGCAACCATGAAGCAGGTCTTTATGCATCGCTTGCACTATTAGGCAGAATGGTGTTCTTTGGAACCTGGGCTATTGTAACCTTGCTTTTTCCCAAGGTAATTCAGTTGGAGAAAAAAGGATTACCTCATAAGGGATTATTCCTTAAGTCTCTGGGTTTGGTCGCACTGGTGGGTGTCTTCATGATCCTAAACTGTGTGATTTTTCCTGATTTGATCATCAGTCTGATGTATGGAAGTGCCTACCAGGTGATCAGTCCCTTGGCATGGAGGTATGCATTTGCTACTACATTGTTTGCCCTTGCAAACGTATATGCCTATTACTATTTGTCTCTTGAAAAATATCTACCCGTGGCATTATCTACTACCGCGGGAGTTGCCCAGATTCTGTTAGTCACTAGATTTCATCAGTCGTTGGAGTCTGTGATTGATGTGCAAATAATGACGATGGGCTGCCTTCTACTTGCCATGATCGTATTTCAAATCTCGAATTCGGCTGACTTTTTTGCTGGTATTCGTGACCGCCTTTTCAGTATAACCAAACCCTTAGCAAAGACCGTATAGCAGATTCCATACAATCTCCCTGAGTCAAACATCTTTTTTCTAATCGACATGTCTATCCCGTGAGCGAAGACAAAGCTAAAAAGATAAAAAAATGAAACCGGTCAAAAGCAGAGAACTCCATTTCAAAGAGTTATTTCAAGGTCACTTTGATTTTTTGTGTAGGTGGTTAAATTCCAAAACCAATTGCTGGGATACAAGTCAGGAACTTGCCCAAAAGACCTTCGTAAAGATCTGGGAAAACCAAATCTGTCTGGAAGAAATCAAGGATTTCAGGAGATTCCTTGTTCGAACTGCCAGGAATAACTTGATTGATCTCGTTAGGAGTCAAAAACGTTTCAACGAGCATTCCACGGCATATAATTATTTAGCCGAGAAAGAAACCGAGAATCATTTCAGTTTTGAGCGGCAGGATTTCTTCATGCGTGAGTTAATGATTGCAGTAAAGAAATTAAAACCCAAAACACGTCAGATTTTCACGCTTAGCAAGCAGGACGGTTTGACCTATGATGAAATATCCGAGTACCTCAACATCCCCAAGCGAACAGTCGAGTACAACATGAAAATCGCCTTGAAAAGCCTTCGCCATCAGCTACAGGGGATAATCGAAAGATAAAAGATCATGTTGCATTACTATTCATGGACAAAAGACTACCAAAAAAAGAAGGGTTAGGACCGATAATCGAAAGGCACTCTGGTAGCGAGTTCTTCCCACTTACCTTTGACCCTGTAATACAAAAACATCGGAATTATGAAAATTGCTATCGTTTCCCCTTTCCCCCCAAGCAACGGCACTCTAAATGAGTATGCCTACCATTTGGTCCAACATCTAAGTGTTAAACCGGATGTGGAAGAAATCGTGCTCATCACAGATAAACTACCAGAACAAAAAGAATATGAATTACCTGATTTCAAGGTGCCAGTATCGGTTAAAGATGTATGGGAATTCAACAAATTAACCAATCCGGTTAAGATTTTAAGAGCCATTTATAATAGCCAACCCCATGTAGTATTTTATAATCTTCAATTTCTTTCATTTGGCGACAAGAAAGTCTCTGCAGCTCTAGGCCTTTTGATTCCCTTCTTAAGTAAGCTGATGGGATTCCCTTCGGTTGTCTTATTACATAACATCACGGAGACGGTTGACCTTGAATCAGCTGGTATCACTTCTAATCCGGTGCTTAAATTCATTTTTGCGATGACCGGTACTCTTTTAACCAAGATTCTCTTAGGAGCTAATCTGCTGACGGTGACCATTTCAAAGTATGTCAAAGTGTTGGAGAATAAATATAAGGCAAAGAATGTAGCACTAGTGCCCCATGGCAGCTTCGAATTACCCCCTATCCCGGACTTTGAGAATGGTCAGGGAATGAAACAGATTATGGCCTTTGGAAAGTTTGGGACATACAAGAAAGTAGAAGAAATGATCGAAGCTGTTGACCTACTGCGCAAGCGTCACAACGAAAGAATTGAAATTGTGATTGCTGGATCGGATAGTCCCAATGCTAAGGGTTATCTGGAAAGTGTTGCCTATCGGTATCAAGACATGGCCGATCTGGTTTTTACCGGATATGTTGCAGAAGAAGATGTGCCCCGGATCTTTAGGGAAAGTACTGTAGTAGTATTTCCTTACACCAGCACTACCGGAAGTAGCGGTGTTCTGCATCAGGCGGGCTCCTATGGAAAGCCTGCTGTACTGCCTGACATTGGTGACTTGCAACATCTGGTGCGAGAAGAAGGCTACAATGGTGAATTCTTTTTACCAGGTAAGGTTGAGGATCTTGCGGGTGCTATCGAGCGAGTATTGTATGACGAGACCAATAGAATTTCTTTGTCCAGAAAGAATTATGCGGCAGCAGCCTCACTTCCGATGGCAGACATTGCTGACTGGTATCTGATGCATTTCAAGAGTCTGATCAATAAAAAGAAAAGAGCAACGGTCAAAAATATCCCTTGGAGATCCTTCTGGCCAACATCACAGCAAGAAATAGAACCAGCAGGCATGTAAAATAAAATGGCTTGATCAACCAAGTCCAACTATTTCGTGTATCGGAAATCTGCTCCTGGTCCAGGATGACCTGAGCGGATTTCTTTCTTATTCCAGCAGCGTTGACCAATCCGAATTGCTTTTGAGCTTTCCTGATCCAGGGCTTCCAGCCAAAAACACCACCAGGTATTCTTTGAAAATCATGAAGAGTCCATACAAAATTTGAGTTGACTCCAGCTTTTTGGGCATAGAAAAGGACATTTTGGATGTATGCTGCTTGCTCGGCTTCGGACACTCCTCCAGGAAAGAAAAACGAATTCAGCGATGATTTACCGAATTCGGTCAACCAAAGTGGCTTTTCGGGATCGACTTTTTGTCGTAAGGCATCTGTCTGAGTCACCAAATGGGAAGGCTGTCCATAGAAATGAAAAGAGATAATATCCAGCTTGTCTGCCAATAAGTGAGCACTTGTTGGTTTCGACCAGCCAATCGTAACTGGTTTGGAGGGATCTATTTCCCTTATAGTTGCGATCATCAATTTCAACCATTCAAGTACCGTACTCTGACCATATACTTCAAAATCCAGGTCAGGTTCGTTTTTGAGATCCCAAGCCAGAATGTGAGAATGGTCTTGAAACCGATCAACTACCTCTATCAGGTGTCGTCGGGTTTGCGTATAGTGATTGATTTGATAACCTTCCGGAAAATCAAACAAGGTAGGGACGACGAGAAGATCAAAACTGACTGCAAGATTAAGTAGTTGATTTAGTCGTTGTAAGTAAACCTGATCTACCTGGTTCTTGCCAAAAGTGGAGTAGGGGATGAATATCCGTATAGCTTCCAACTCTAGCTCCTTGATCAGTTCGAAATCCTCTGCGATCGCCAGAGTATCAAAGTCGGTCCAGAAACTAAACCATGGTGAAGCAGATGGATAATAGTTTACACCTTTCAGATTTCTCCTGATACCGGATATCGAGTGAGGAGCATCATTCATTGCTCGATCAGTACTTTGCAGGTGGCTCATGTGACGGACTTTCCAATGACCATCGTCCAAGGTCATGATGACTTCGAAGGATTCCTCGCTGTGGTTGTGTAATAGAAGCTGGTCTGTAACACCGTTCGTGATTCTTACTACTGCATGCATAGCGGAATCTGTGAAGGCAACTACCTGCCGATCTAACGAAAATAGATTCAGTCTGATATTGTGTTTGAGATTGACCCGCTCTGTGAAGAATTCATCGTCTCCATTAAGAAGATGCCTTAAATGCTGGAGACAAGGACCTGAAAAATAGTCCTCAAGCAGTTCCAGATTCCCGGTCCGGCCGGCAAGATGCAAGGAATGCCAGGCCCGAAGATACGCTTGCTCCACATCCTCTCTGGTAAAATGGTCCATAGGCAGGCCTTCAGCCAAGCCCGCAGAATCCCAGGTAGTGACGGGATCGTAAACCTTCCATAGTTCTTCATCAATGGCTTTCAATTCACTGAAAGTCGCACCACTTTTGAAGTATGACCAGATTTGCCCAAAGAGACCCACGATCAGAGCGATAACAAATATTGTTGTGACATGCACTATTATCCTTCGATGTGTCTTCTTCATTCACCCAATATCTCCAATGTGATCATTTCATTAACACCTAGTACAGAGACCGTGGCGGTATAGCTGCCCGAAGGCAGCATATATTTTGATATAGAAAAGAAAACTTCACCTTTTATTAGTTCTTCCTCTACAATTTCCAAGATCTCATTTCCAAATATTTCAAGTGTGACTCTGGTACCCTCCGGGACCAACTGTCCGAGGTTTCCTTGTACAGGACCAACATGGATACCTTTCAGATCTTGGTTGTATCTCACTACAAGCCGAATCTGATATTCATCGTAATTAATGGATATCGGATTACTTTTCTGCCCCGAGGTTGATAAAGCAATGTAAGTCCGGAGGCAGGGATGCCCGGGATTCAACACATGGAATGAAACTCTTCCGTTCACCGTCTTCCCTGTGAAATGCCCGATCAGGAGTTCACCTTCATAGACCGATAAGTTGATCAATGTTCCATCTTTGATTGGATTATCCCCTCTATCCACAAGCACTTCGGAAGAGAACTTGGTTACGCTGCGCCCATCTGCAAATGGAAAATATTCATCTGCTACCAATTGAAATGACACCGGCCATCCCGATTGCACAAGTAGATCCTGTTGAATGGTACCAGCATTCGTGGTAAATCCTCCAAAGATCCTTCTCCCGGCATGTTCCGAGGAGTTTATCAGGTGTGCAGCGTATCCATGACGGGTGGTATAGGATAATTGCTGATCACTTTCGCCACTTTCTTCTTTCACGGTAACTTCTGTTCCCTTGCTCACCGGATTCAGATATTGATCGGTAGGGATCATCACCAGCATGGAGGATTCTTTCGATGCGAATAATATGGTTTTGGGACCCAGATAAGACTCAATATAGTTTGATGGAGGACCTGGTTGGATCATAATAGACTGGTGATCGATAGGCTCTCCTGAATGGGTTAGATACAAGTGCTTTTGCCCGGCATTGCCAGTTAGAAATGGTGAAATTTCTAGTATGGTATCTTTTCCCCTGATCGCGAAACAAGTCGAAGCAGCCAGATCCCTCCATACCAGTGTGTATATATTTTGTTCATCCGATAATTGAATGCGTAGAGATAAGGAATCACCAGCCTTAATAGTCGAATCATTCAGGATAATCCGTCCACTGCCAGGAGTAACCCTGGTTGGTTCGGGTTGATCCCTGCAAGCAAGCAGGATCCCCAGGAATGTAAAGCCGATGATGTATCGAGTATGTGGCATCAGTCTATGTATGGTTGTAGGGTAAGTACATTAGAGTAAATACGAAGGTGAATATTGGAATCTAACTGAATGGCCGGCCAGGTGGCCTCAAACTCAGGTGTTAGATTCCGGTAATAGGATCTGCTGCTGCCATTAATGAAGATTTGAGAATCATCCGCGGCATGTAGAATTTCAACATGGTCAAGTGGTTTGAGGGGAAGTAGGAATGGCTGGAAGCGGTGTGGACGGACTCCCCTAGAGAGATAATTTCTACTCACCCATTTCACAGCATTGCTGTTATCCAGGTAAGCAATCAATACCTGAGGGATACTTATGGCGGCGGTCCCGTAATTGAATAATTCGCCGCGGATAGATTCCTGAGAGTCTGTTTTTAGATTTTGGAATCCAGTTGAACGGTAAGGAGAGAAATCTGTCACGGATGTTCTAACGAATAATATGAAGCTGGATGGCTTGAAAGTGACGCTGTCTCGTCCAGACATAGCCAGTCTTTCAAATTCGCTGCTAAAATCAATGAGAAAAGGAGTGCTCTCTTTTGGTAGTAGATAGTGAATCATGCCATCCATGGCTGAATATCTGGCAATCTCATTGGAGAGAGAATCATATAAGATGGCCTCTATCGCTACAAATGCAGGATCAACATCAATGTTGAAGAATTCGCCGAGCACAGCATAACTCTCTTTGTGTCGCACCAGGGTAGCATTACTTACCCAGCCATCGGGACGATCAAGTACGTCCTGCTTGTCGGTTGAACCAACAATAGGACTCCGTCTTCCCTGCTTCACAAATGTGACTTCTGTGTCCCGCCCAAAAGTCTCCGCCGGACTTCGACGCGGATAGCTTTCTGGCATCAGGTAGAATTTCCCTCTCTGCTTCTTTACGGTGCAGCGATGTTCTGTTTCAAAGGCAGATAAAGAAGTAATCCAGGTTGCCGTTACCAACGTCTGAATTCCGTTTGAATTTTCTCCAAGAGTTTGAATGCTGAGTGAGTCTAGCTTTACATAAGATGAAAGCATACCTCCATCTAAAGATAACTCAAGAAGATATTGCTCTAATGACGGCCGGATTGTTGGGTCTAGATATGAGTAGGCCTGATCGAAGTCTTTAAAATCCAGAGCATGAAAAAATGACTTGATGACTTGCGAAGGACTCGCCTGGCTGGCATTATCCTGAGCATTTTGATTCACTATGTAAACCAATGCGGAAGAGATCAGTATGGCCCAGATCAGGTGAAACCACCAGGCACTATCACTGCTTCTTTCTTTATACTGGAGTCCCTCATCTACTTCCACCTTCATGGAGACTCCCCTAAGTCTAAAGATTAGATGGATAAGGACTACGAACAACACTGTAGACAGGGGTAGTACGCCCCACATCAATCTTTGATAGGATGGAATGTCTTTTCTTGGCAGTACCTGCGGGAGGGGGGGGACATCTAATCTCTCCCAGATCGCGATTTTATTTTCCAGTTCCTGTAGTTTCTGCCATCCTGCGAAATGAAGCAACGGATCATAGAATTGATCGTTCGAAAAGATGTATTTCAAATGATATTTATCAGGCACGGTCAGGAATTGCTGCAGTGAGGCTAGCCCTGAATTGCCGAGGTACTTTGCATTTTCCAACCTTTCCACTGCACGGCTGGTCAATTCCGTTAATCTTCTGGCTGAATGGTAGTTGCCATCAACGGTTAATGCTTTAGTGTTCGCCGATAACCAGGCCATCTGATCGCCAAAGCCCAGAGTGAGATAACGCCATTTATCATGGTCATCCCGGTGAAGAAAATTGACAATAGGTTGAATATCTATGGGTTCCGGTTGCAACTTCTTGAAGGCTGACAAGTTAGATGTCACGATGGCCAATGTCATAAAACCGATCAGAAAAGGAATGGCTAAAAAACGGTGACCTGTCCTGCTGATTCGATCTTCCAGGAACGATTTTATTCTGCCCTCAAGCAGTTCAAAGAGGAATAATCCGACAAAAGGCAAAACCAAAATCGAACCCCAGAAAGTGAATCGATCAAGGGTAAGAATTTGAAAGGCATTTTCACCCAAAATCGTCCTCGGAATTGGAGTTGTTCCTCCTGTGCCGAGGATAAAAAGGAGAACGAATGACAGACCCAGGAAGACATGCCGTTTGTGGGCTAACCTTTTCAAAACAAATGGGAGTAGTAGCAAGATGATGCCCCAGGGGATGAGGAAGAATACAAGGCCGGATGATAACACTTCGAGGAAATTATCCCTGCTTCCATGGGGGATTGGGACTTGAGAGATAGGGTCCGATTTGGACCATATCCAGTAGGGGAAAGTGATCAATAGGGTTATCCCACCGGCAGAGAAGCCGAAGAAGATGATCCTTTTCAAATTGATCCATAGTTCACGGATAAATTCCTGGATGCCGATGACTTCACTATTTGACTTTTTTACCTGAGCAAGATCAAAAAGAGCGATTCCTATCACAGGAAAGACAAAGAACACCATTCCAAAAATGGTTGAAACATGATGGGCGGCGGAGGTCATTGCAATGAGACTGATGCCGCTGAGAAACCGGAGCCTTCCACCTCTTCTTAGCCACAGATAAATTTCGGAACATGCATTGACCAATAAGGCTGTACCGGTCAGGCTGGGAAGCTGACCAAAGATGTGAATAGCTTCACAAATTGAAGTACTAAAAACAGTTGCTAGCGCGGCATAAAGAGCAACTCGCTCGCTGAAAAAGATCTGGGAAAAACGATAAACCCCACGGATCAAAATAGCAACAACAACCCATGACCAAATCAGGAAGCCCATCTTGAGCCCCACCAATTTTGACAAAAGAGCTACGATATGATGAACTAGCGGGGGATAACTAGTAACTGTAAAGCCAGTATACCACCGGTACTCCCAGGTATCAAACCACGATGATGCATAGTGTTCCGCAAAGAACATGTGAACATAGGCATCATAAGTGTTTTGGAAATTATAGAGGGAAGATGTGATGTGAAATAAGAGCCCTACCGCTAGGATGCCGTAAAAGTGTCGAGAACCCGCATTCATTCAGGGACCAATTTACGATAAGCCTTTTAAAATTTAGCTGTCGATGTATTTCTAGCCCAAAAGTTTAGCTACCGGAAAACGAAGGAATTGGGTCGAAAAACGAAAGATACTTCCTTGCAATCGAACATTCATTTTTTCCCGCTGCAGGCCTTGCAAATTTGCATTGTAAAAACAATTAGAAAACTCAAAAAGAGAATACTATGATACACGGAATTGTTATACCCTGTTACAATGAGTCGAAAAGATTGAAGCTCCAAGAGTTTCAGCGATTCATTGACCGCACAGATGAATACACCTTATGCTTTGTTAATGATGGAAGCTCAGATAATACTTATGAGATGCTGAGGAATTTTCGCAGAGGCCAACCACATCGGGTCAAGATACTTGATCTGGAAAAGAATGTAGGAAAAGCTGAAGCGGTGAAGAGAGGTATCCAGTACATGCTGGACAACTCAAAAGTCGAAGATATCGGATTTATGGATGCCGATCTTTCCACTGATTTCAGAGATTATCAGGTGTTGGTTATCAATCGAATGAAACATAACCTGGATATGGCTTTTGGATCCAGAAAGATGTCGAAGTCAGGTATTGAGCGAACCTGGATACGCAGGTTGACCTCAACAATCGCTTATGTTCTGATCCAGTTAGTGGTGAGGTTACCCATTCATGATACTCAATGCGGCGCCAAAGTCTTCAAAAGATCAGCTGCAGAATTGGCCTTTCGTCAGTCGTTTACTACCCGGTGGTTGTTCGATGTAGAGCTTTTCATACGCTTCAAGAAGATCTTTGGCAAGAAATGGGTCATGGATCGATTGCTCGAAGTGCCATTGATGAGGTGGCAGGAGGTCGAGGGTTCAAAACTTACTTTGAAAGATTCTTTAAAAATTCCCGCTCAACTACTTCAAATCATCAAAGTGTACTCCGTAATGCCTTATCTAAGGACCATAGAACAATCACTAATGATTTCATTAGGTTATAGATTGAGCCAGGGACAGTAAAAAAACAGTTTCTCTTAATTAACAGACGTATGTCTGGCAAGCCTCATCATCATCCTCCGCCGGGTACACAGATAATTATGGATCGCTGTCAGTTCTTCTCGAAGCTCTTTTAGTGATCCAATCTCGTCCTTGTCGTGTTGCGATAATGTCGCCACATCGTCATCGAGAAAGTAAGATCGCAGATCCCGGAAGATATTATCGGTGATGCCTTTAAGAGATTTTGGAGTCAAAACTTCGCAGACGGTCGCCATTTCCTCCAGATACCTCTGATACAGGTAAGGATCGTTGGCGATGGTGCGATCAAGCTTGTCCTCACTGGAAAAGAGCAGCTGATCACCCAGGGTTTCCGCTCGTTTAATAGCACCTTCGTGAGGCCCTTTGGCCAATATATCGTCAAAGTCCCACGGTATAATGCCGAAACGGACTGGATCTGAGTTTGGCAAGGCATAGTAGAAGACCTCATCGGTGTAGTCGCCATTTCTTACTAAATAGTTGAAAGCCAACCAGCGAAAATATGACTGCATGTCCAACTTGACATTGAGGGACTCAAACAGCTCCTTGCCAGCCAGCTCAGCACAATCCTTGCTGATGGATTCAAAGGTTTTCAGACTAAGTTTTCGATCCTCATCCGATATATCCTTGTCAAATTTTTCTTTAGCAAGTAGTCCGGTTGTCTGTCTGCGAAGTATGCTATGTGATCTGGATTCCTTTAGGGCATAGTCCGCTGGCCTCTGCACAAGCATGTATAATCCCTCCGGGCGATCATTGATTCTGAGTGTGACGTACTGATACCATAGCGGAAACACCCCAAGGGGAGACAAACAATCAAAGGCGAGCCGGTTGCGGAGGTAATTTCTATCCATCGACATGCTCAATAAATAGAATTTCTTCATAGCTATTGAATCACTGAAACTAAACTTGTCTTCCAGGGAAATCGTGTAGCTTTTACGCCAGTATTTTTTGCTGGTTTTGCCGCGTGTGTGAGCTGAAACAGCGCTGACTTCTTCCCTATTAATCTTCATGGCTGCAGGCTGGAATTCAAATTCAACCAAAGTTTTACGTTTCATCTTCTTATAGGCGTCTTCCGCCATCTGCCATTCTATGGTCAATCCTTGATCTGAAACAGAAGTGCCTTGCGACATAGCACCGGTTAAAGGAAAAAATGCAGCTAGAAGAACGATAAATCTTGACATCAGCATTTGAAGGAAATGAATGAAATAAAGTTATATGAAATGACCAGTTAATGCTAGGTTTTCTTGAAGGCTATGGTCGGTCTAAAAAAATCCCCGCTGAATCAACAGCGAGGATCTTTTTTCATTCAGAAATTAGTGAATTATGCCGGTGGCTGAACATCGTAAAAGAATTCCTCTTTCACGACCTTGCCGTCCTTCACTTCATATACACAGATCTCCTTGATTTGCTGCCTTCCCATCTCTTTGAAGGTTACATCATTTTCCATAGCGCAGGCGAAGTGACTTCCAGAAACAATTGGATCTGATACTTTGGCGCCATGTACCTCTTCTACCATGTTAGCCCATTGAACGGCTTTAGCTTGGATCGCAGGTAGACCTTCGGCTTTTCCCCATGGAGAGCCGTCAGGCTCCACACTTACCGCATTCGGAGCATAAAGACTGCTTTGAGCCTCCTGGTATTGGCCAGTGCGGCATAATTCGACGAGTTTGTTTGCAACTTCTTGTGTTGTCATGTTTGATTATGTTTTGGTGATCAAATGTTTGAATTAATCCTGTACCTGACGAACGAATCGACTTCAAGGTGTCAGAACAGCTCAAAATATTTGTATTACTTGAACTGCGTATCGCCAGATGAATCTGCCGAAATTTACAGGATCCCCAAGTGTAAAAAGTGGAAGTTTCCGTAATTTAATACGAAAGAGCTACACCATTAGACCAATAGATGGTTGAACTACGACCTACAACTCTAATTTCATGGATCCTTGCAATAATTCTAGACTGGTTTTTCTTTCAAAAAGGCTGGCTAAAGCTGACGGGCACCGAGGAGGTAACCACTCAATTTGAGAATTGGGGCTATAGCAGTCAGTTTGCAAGAATTATTGGGATCCTTGAATGCCTTGGTGCCGTGATGGTTTTGATCCCGCGCACCGCATTTTTTGCCTCCATCATCTTCATAGCCATAATGATCGGAGCTGTTTATACACACGTCTCCACCAGCATTGGATCACCATTCATGGCAATTCTGTTGCTGATGCTCGCAGTGGCTCAAATCATCGTAAGCAAACGGAACGCCTTATTTCTTCATCAAGACAATAAAGTAGCCTGAAGGTGTTTTCACCTTCCCCTGGGTGATGTTGGCTAGATCTATTGATTAATCTTTTACAATTAAGGAGTTTCCACGATCGAGTGTCAATATTATTTAGCCGGAAACATTGTACCCAAGCAGGTAACTCCAGTGAAAAACTCGAAATTTAACCTATGCTTCTAATTCAGAAATCAAATTGTCAGCATCACGTAAGCGGTTAACCAGAATTTTGCATAGAGATAGATAGAACTTCATGGCCATCATCGGATGGTTTTCCTTCATCTTGGTAAAATTTTCCGTCGAAATCCGGTAACAAATCAAATCTGTGGCTGCTCGGATTGATGCCGATCTTGGTTTTTCATCTAACAGTGCCATCTCCCCAAACACCGTACCGTAAGTAATGGTAGAAATCCTTTTCATTCTGCCGCTTGTTGGCAAGACGATGAAGATATCTGCAATTCCCTTCGCCAATAAATACATCGAATTGCCCAGATCACCTGCTTGAAATAGTAGCTCACCCATCTGATATGTCTGCTTTTCTACATAGCTATACATCACTTCGATTTCTTTCTCCGTAAAATCCCAGTCGTTGAAAAATCCCTTGAAGGTGAATTCGAAGTCTTCCGATACATTAGCATTAAGGCTCTTCAGAAGTTCATCTTCAAAATATTCGAGAGCTTGATCGGTATCGATAAAAAACAGGTGAGAAGGAACTACTTTGTTTAGTCCAAAGTCTTGAATTTCTGACCAGAATTTGCTCTGCTCCGAGAAGTAACAAAAGCTCAACGTACATCCGAATTGTTTGAGGCGGTTGTAATTCTGTTCAAAGATTTTATACCCGGTTGCATCAATGTGGTTTACGCGTTTGAAATCCAGTATCAAATACTTCACTCCCTGATCAACCAACTCATCGATTTGATCTACCAGAGTATCGGAAGCACCAAAGAAAATGGAGCCTTCTAGTTCAATCACCGCAATTTCTTTACCATGTTGCTTAATCAAGGCATGAAGAGCCTCGTGCCTGATTTTCTTTGAGTGGTAGGAAGTGCCAAAATAGACATGCTTTACGATCGATTTGCTCATGTTTTGCACAAATAGTCCAATCGACACTACGATACCGACACCTACAGAGAGCATGAAATCGATAAATATTGCAACGATCATTACCAGCAGTATAACCAGAATGTTAGTGACTAAACGCTGGCGGTGTGATACTTTCTTCTGAAAAAGATCCCTGACCAACTGATAGCTCCACGGATCAATGATCTGGATTGCCAACACGACTACGACTGCCCCCATCACCACCTGAGGTATGTATCCGATATATTGGGCTAATAACATTATAGCAATGAGGAGAATGACACTGGTCATCATGCTGGAGTACCGCGTAGGAGCACCTGCATGATAGCTTACGATGCTGCGACCCATGAAACCCACACCAGCCAATCCTCCAAACAGTCCTGATGCGACGTTGCCAATGCCTTGTCCGATCAGTTCGCGATTTGCATTGGTCCGGTGATTGGTGATGCTCTGTAAGGTGGCTGCAGATAACAGTGAGTCAATAGAGCCAATGATAGCAATGGCCATGGCACCTTTGACAATGATCGAAAGATAGGTCCAATCCAGATACTGACCGATAGACTGAAAACCGTGCACCAAATAC
>Ga0224512_10003009_pt1 | contig 15039 bp, 11 predicted proteins | sample SF_May12_sed_USG_4_FD_169103 | JGI IMG/M metagenome (GOLD analysis project Ga0224512, IMG submission 169103) | Sediment microbial communities from San Francisco Bay, California, United States - SF_May12_sed_USGS_13 | ecosystem: Environmental > Aquatic > Marine > Sediment | place: USA...
AAAACACCGCGTAAAGTCCATGCTGTGTCGTTGACGCGAGAGGAGAGCGACACCTCGGTCATCTCCTGAGCTCCGAGCGTGTGACGCCACTGCTAACTTCCCCCCTACATCCGCTGCAAATACTCGACCACCAACTCGCGCAGTTTGGGCTCGGTCTCTTCCGCTGTTTCGATGATTTCTTTAATGTTTGCCGGACGCAGGTTGTCCGCCGGACATAGATCGGTCACAATAGAAAGCGCTAACACGTTCATGCCACTGTGCACCGCGACCAAGACCTCGGGGACAGTTGACATGCCGACAACATCCGCCCCAAGTCTTCGCAAAAACCTGTATTCGGCCGCGGTTTCCAGGTTGGGCCCGGCAACGGCCGCCAACACCGCGCGACGCACAACGATGCGCTTTTCGAGAGCAATTTTCTCCACCAGGTCCCGACGCTCGGTCGAGTAGGGCTCCGCCATGTCGGGGAAACGCGGTCCGAGGCGATCATCGTTCCAACCGATCAACGGATTATCGCCCATAAAATTTATGTGGTCGGTCAACACCACGATATCGCCGCGATCGAGGTGCGTGTTCATCCCCCCGACGGCGCTTGACATCAGAAGTTCGTTTGCACCCAGGGCACGCATCACGCGCAGCGGGAACGTGATCTCCTTCATCGAGTGCCCCTCGTAATAGTGCAGACGCCCCTGCATGGCCACAACGTCCTTCCCCCCCAACTTTCCCACGATCAAGTTGCCCGCGTGACCAAGACCTGTCGCTTTGGCGAAATGCGGGATCTCTTCATACGGAATCGTTGCTTCCGCGTCGATCGATTGCGCCACTCCGCCAAGCCCCGTTCCCAGAACGATCGCAAAGCGGGGTCTTGCCGCCACTTTTTTCGCAACAAACTCGCTTGCGGTTTGGATCTTTTCGTAAAGACCTTTCAACCGTCACCTCCCCGTCTTTTTTTTGAGCTGATTCCGTCGTGTCGTTGCGATCTTGTCGCGCGGGGTTTCGCACACGGAATGAATCTCAGAAAGATGTATAAATCGTTGCGGGCTGGAATTCTAGCAGATGTCCGCGAAGCTTAAAAGCCGATTCTTGCAGGCCCGTGGCACGACCAGCCGTTTGGTCCTCGAGTGCGATCCCGAGGCTATCTTCACATCCACCTTCTGACAGTCGAGCGTCCTGGCCAGCAGTTTCACCAGCTGCCGATTTGCCGCTTCGTCGACCGGTGGTGCGGTGACACGGACCTTGAGGTGCCCCCCCTCGGACCAGCCAACCACTTCTGTTCGCGAGGCGCGCGCAACCAAAATCACCGCAAAACACAATTGTCCGTCGGTGAGATCTTCGATTCGCTTCATTTCTGCGAGCGACGCGAGAGTATGTCACGTTTGAGGCGCTCGAGTGACCACTCGCCAGGTTCTTCGGCCACATCTTTGGCTTCGGCGTCTTTGGGCAGTACCGGAGAGACGTCGCGGTCGATAGGGGTTACCGACGGCTGGGAAACCGGGCTGGCCGCCTGCTTCTTGGGAGGCGCCGACTCCCTCTTGTTTGTATCAACCTCGAGCTCGTGCTTTCGTTCCATAACGCGCTCGATGAGGTTGTCCAAGTGTCTCGACGGGGTCGGGTCGGCGATGGTCGCCGTAACCACATCGGGGCCACCTTGGGCCTTTGCACGGCTGTCCGAGTGCGGCCCGTCCGGTAACGGTCGGTCCAAGGGTGATGCTGGAGTGTCCAGCGGCGGTGACATTGACGATTCACCGACATCGCGATCTGCTGGCATGCTGGCCGCAGCCCGCTTGAGTTCTTTGTTCTCGCCCGGACGGGTGGAAGTCTTGAGCTCATCCCCGCGCTCCGTCTTTCGCAAGCGCTCTTTGTCGTCGGCCTCCATTCGGCGCTCCTCGTCCACGAAGTCCTTCTCGGCCGATTCGAGAAACTTCAGGTGCGATTCGACGATCATCTTCATGCGCGTGACATAGCTTTCACGCTGGCGTTTCAACAATTGGATCTCCTGGCGGAGCTTGGAAGCGTTTTCCTTGATGTCCCTGGCACCCCGGTCCGCGTCGAGCTCTGCTTGTTTGATAATGAGCTCGGCCTCTCGCCTCGCGTTTTCTTTTGCATCAACGGTGATACGCTCTGCCGTGAGCAAGGTGTCGCGCAGCGTTTTCTCCATGTTGCGGTATTCCTGAACCTTGTCGTCGAGCTCTAGGAGTCTCTCCCGCAGCGCCTTGTTGTCGTTTAGCACCGCTTCGTATTCGTCAGCGACCGTGCTGAGGAAGGCGTACACCTCATCCGAATCGAGGCCCCGCATCGCTTTCTTGAATTCTTGCTTCCTTATGTCGAGCGGCGTCAAACGCATTTCGCTTCCTCCCGAAGAAATCATGCCGTTAAGGCTGGGGATCTTTCACACACGTACGTCCGATTTTCTATAAGTTGTCCCGTTCTTCAATCGGTCATCAACCGCGGAGCATGCCAATGATCAGTTGCACCGCTACGATCACGACGATGGGTGAAAGATCCAGGCTTCCGAACTGCGTGAACGAACGAACCGGAGCGAGCACGGGCTCTGTCACACTGGCCACAAAACGAAGCAACGATGCCGCTCGTCCACGCTTATCCAGCTCTGCACCGCCCGTATGATAATTAGCAGTTGATAGACCTTCAACAGAGCAATTATTACGCCAATCATCGTGTGTTCACCAAAGCCCAAAACCCATTGTCAACGCTAACGTTCCGGCTCTCGGGCGTCAGCCAAACCTCCGGCTTTTCAAGAAGATACACAAATCAACTGAATATGGTAAGTTTTTTTCCGTCTCGATCACCCCGCCCTGCGGTCGGTCGCCGCCCGGGGGTCACCCGTGACAGGGGACGCTCGGCGGGTGCCCTTTTTTCGCGGTGGTCCAATCAGCGGCGCCGTTCGCCAAAGAGCACCCTCCCCAGGCGAACCAGCGTCGCCCCCTCTTCGATCGCTATCTCAAAATCATCGCTCATTCCCATACTGAGGTGCGGCAACGGCGTGCTCAGGTCGTTCTCGAGCTTTGTCTTCAGCCGAAAGAGTGACTGAAACGCTCTGCGGATGGCCGCTTCGTCATCGGTGAGCGGGCCCAACGTCATCAGGCCTTCGAGTCTTAGATGCGGCAAAGCGGACAGCTTGGCGGCCATGTCGGGCGTTTCGTTCGGTGCGAAACCGTGTTTTGTCACTTCGCCCGTGGTGTTCACTTCCAGAAGCACGCTCGTCGTCTGCTCGCGCTCGGCCCCGAGTCGACTCAGCGTCTCCGCGATGCGCAGCCGATCGATCGAGTGGATCATATCGAAGGCGCCGACCGCCTTGTTCGCCTTGTTTCGTTGCAGCGTACCGACGAGGTGCCAACGGCACGGCTTCTTTATGTGGGGTCGTTTGGCGAGGAACTCCTGAATCTTATTCTCTCCGACATCAACTATGCCGGCGGCGATGACCGCTTCTACCACTTCGGGCCCGTGGGTCTTGGTGACAGCGACGATGGTGACGCCGTCCGCTGACCGCCCGACCCTCGCACAGGCCGCGCCGACGCGCGCGCGCACTTGCTCGACATTCTCTGCGATCTTATCCATGGTTGTGACTTGCAAAACCGCAAGACAGAGACAGCCACCAACGGGTCGACTATGCCACGACGATATGAGAACTGCACGCCAAAACTCGGCGAGTCTATAGTTCAATTATTGGGCTTTAACAGATGTCCACAAATTAATTTTTTCACATGACAGGTAACGCTTGACGACCGATTTTGCAGCCCATATGATCGCGTCCGCACCTTTGGAAAATCGCTGCGAACCACAATATCTAGTGCACGAAACCATTGAATTTACTATATTTTGGATAACAACCCCCTGAGTGGAACCGGGAGAATTCATGGCCATTGACAAGATAAAAAAGAGAAATGGCTCGGTCGTCGACTTCGATCGGGTGCGTATCGAAAGGGCGATGGAAAAAGCGTTCATCGCCACGCGCGTGGCCGTCGTCCAAGAAACGCTCGAGTCCATCACCGATGAGCTCATTCAGATTCTGGAGGCGCGCTTCGTCGAACGCATTCCTGGGGTCGAGGACGTGCAGGATCAGGTCGAGAAGATGCTGGCCGAGCGAGGTTACTTCGAGGTCTCGAAAGCCTACATTCTCTATCGAAAACAACACGCCGAGCTCCGCGAAAGTCGTAAGAACGAGATCCTCGACAAGATCGAACGACGCGAGCTCCGCGTCAGAAAACGCAGTGGCGAGATCGTCGACTTCAACATCGCCGAGATCGAGCAGGCGATCAAGAATTGCTGTCACGGCTTTGATGGCGTTGTCGACGTGGTCGGGATCATTCGCGACACAAAGTTCGCCATATACGACGGCATCACCACGCACGAAATCAATCAGGCTATCATCATGGCACTGCGGGCACGGATCGAAAAGGATACCGCCTACTCACAGGTCGCGGCGCGTCTGCTCTTCAATGACCTTTACAAAGAGGTGATCGGCACCAGCGAATTCGATGAGGGTTTTGAGCGGACCTACAGGGACAAGTTCAAGGACAAGATCACTTACGGTGTGGAGGCGGGGCGCCTCGACCCACGACTGCTCGAGTTCGATATCGACCGCCTGGCCCGGGCCATCAAGCCGCAACGCGACCGCCTCATACAGTACCTCGGCGCACAGGTGCTATACGACCGATACTTCTTGAAAGATCTCAACCAGGACATTATGGAAAACCCACAGTACTTTTGGATGCGGGTGGCGATGGGTTTGGCAATCGAGGAGGAGGACCGCGAAGCTCGTGCGATCGAGTTCTATGACATCATCTCGGCACTGCGTTATATTCCGTCCACACCGACGTTGTTTCACTCGGGCACCAACCATCCACAGATGAGTTCATGTTATCTCACTACCGTTGACGATGAGCTTTCACACATCATGAAGTCGATCGCCGACAACGCGCAACTGTCCAAGTGGTCGGGCGGTCTCGGCAATGATTGGACCAACATCCGTGCGACGGGCGCATTGATAAAGAGCACAAACGTCGGCAGCCAGGGCGTGGTGCCGTTCTTGAAGATAGTCGACGCGACGACGGCAGCCATCAACCGAAGTGGCAAACGGCGTGGAGCAACGTGTGTCTATCTCGAAACATGGCACTACGACATCGGAGATTTCCTCGAACTCAGAAAGAACACGGGAGACGAGCGCCGTAGAACGCACGATACCAATACGGCAAACTGGATCCCTGATCTCTTCATGAAACGCGTGTTGAACGACGAGGAGTGGACGCTTTTCTCGCCCAATGAGACACCCGAGCTGCACCATGTTTATGGCAAGGAATTTGAAACGCTCTACAAAGCGTACGAGGAGAAGTCCGAGAGGGGTGAGATCAAATTGTCGCGCAAGGTGCGTGCGGTGGACCTGTGGCGCAAGATGATCACAATGCTTTTTGAAACGGGACACCCTTGGATCACTTTCAAGGATGCGTGCAATATTCGTTCACCGCAGGACCACGTTGGCGTGGTGCACAGCTCGAACCTTTGCACAGAGATCACTCTCAACACGTCTGCCGACGAAACGGCGGTGTGCAATCTGGGTTCGGTCAACATCTCCCAGCACGTGCGCGATGGACGGCTGGACCTCGATACGCTGCAGGACACGGTGTCGACCGCGATCCGGATGCTCGATAACGTCATCGATATCAATTTCTATCCCACTGGGGAGGCGAGAAACGCCAACTTACGGCACCGACCGATCGGGCTGGGGGTCATGGGTTTACAGGACGCGCTCTACAAATTGGACCGCAACTTTGATAGTAAAGAAGCGCTGGACTTCACCGATCGCACCCAGGAGTTCATCGCATATCACGCCATACTGGCCTCCTCACAACTGGCCAAAGAAAAAAGTCCCTACCCCAGCTATCGAGGCTCGAAATGGGATCGGGGCCTTTTGCCGATTGACACGCTGGCATTGCTCGAAGAAGAGCGTGGCCGCACGACCGGCGTTGATAGGGCATCGACGATGGACTGGTCGCCTGTGAGAACTCACTTACGCGACTTCGGTCTGCGCAATTCCAACTGCATGGCCATCGCACCAACGGCAACCATCGCCAATATAGCGGGTTGTTTCCCATCGGTCGAACCGATCTACAAGAATATCTATGTGAAGTCCAACTTTAGCGGTGAGTTCACCATCATAAACAGCTATCTGGTTGACGATCTCAAGGCGCTCGGACTGTGGAGCGATGAGCTAAGCGAAAAACTCAAGTACTATGATGGAAGCGTTCAGAGAATTGCTGAAATACCCGGACATCTCAAGATGAAGTACAAGGAAGTCTTCGAGATAGACGCCAAGTGCCTGATCGACCACGCGGCGCTTCGCGCAAAATGGATAGATCAGAGCCAGTCGATCAACATCTTTACGGTTAGCACATCGGGCAGTCTGATCTCCGACATCTACCAGTACGCGTGGGAGAAGGGCCTGAAGACCACCTACTACCTGCGGACCCTAGGAGCCTCGGCGATCGAGAAAAGTACGCTCGATAGCTCCAAGCGGTATGAGAACGCACCCCAAACAGAACAGGTTCCGGTCGCTGTCGTCGAGCGCGACGACAGCCACGATGTACCCGCAACGGCGGTATTGTCTTCTGCCTGCCTTATGGACGACCCGACGTGCGAGGCGTGCCAGTAGCGATCGCGTCTCGAATCATGGATTGGTGCTGTTCTGAGGCGACCTCCGCAGCGCGCTCTGACCTTTAGACGCGCGCGAGGACCGGGAGCCGAAGAACAGCACCAATCCATGATTCGAGACGCGATTGAGCATGCACGCCGCGCGCACGATAACATCGAACCACCACTCGTAACAACGGAGGATAAGGATGACCACTGCGCGAAAAACTAAGACGCTCATCAACTGTTCATCAACCGATCCCAACAAGATCTTGCCCATGAAGTACCAGTGGGCGAGGGAGCATTACAAGACCGGGGTTGCCAACAACTGGACGCCGGAAGAGGTCAACATGCAAAAGGACGTCGAAATGTGGCGGAGTCCAGATGCGCTGACCAACGAGGAGAAGCGTCTGGTCTTGTGGAATATGGGTTTCTTTTCCACGGCAGAAAGCCTGACCGCGAACAACATCGTTCTGGCTATCTACAGACACATCACGAACCCCGAGTGTCGCCAGTATCTGCTCCGCCAGGGGTATGAGGAAGCTATACACACAGATACCTTTATCTACTGTTGCGATACGCTGGGTCTCGATCCAGACGAAGTCTACAACATGTACCTCGACATCCCCAGCATCCGCAAGAAAGACGAGTTTGTCATCGACATTACCAAGTCGATTCTCGACCCAGAGTTTACAACACAGGGCACCGAGAACGTTCGTCGCTTTGTGCACGATCTTGTCGGCTACTACCTCATCATGGAAGGCATATTCTTCTACGCGGGATTCGTGATGATGCTATCGTTCTTGCGCCAAAACAAGATGGTGGGCGTAGGAGAGCAGTTTCAGTTTATTTTACGGGATGAGTCGGTGCACCTTGCCTTTGGCACCGATTTGATAAACACCATCGTTCAGGAGAATATAGACATCTGGAACGAGCCTTTTAAGAAAGATATCACCGATAACATCAAGACAGCCGTCCAGCTAGAGTACGAGTACGCCAGAGACTGTCTGCCCAAAGGCGTGCTGGGTTTGAACGCCGAAGTCATTAAAGAATACATCCAGTATATCGCCGACCGACGTCTCGAAAAGATCGGTCTTCCCAAAGTGTACGAATCAAAGAATCCGTTTCCCTGGATGAGCGAGGTTATCGATCTCCGCAAGGAGAAAAACTTCTTCGAGACGCGGGTGACGGAATACCGATCCGGCGGGACCCTGAGCTGGGATGACTAGACTCTTCACTCTTCTTCGTACTTGTTCTTGAGCTCTTCCACAACGCTTGCATCAGCAAGCGTTGTCACATTGCCCAGTGCACGGCCTTCGGCGATGTCGCGGAGGAGTCGTCTCATGATCTTGCCCGAGCGCGTCTTTGGAAGATCGGCCGAGAAGATGATCTTCTCAGGTAGTGCAAACTTGCCGATTTTTTTAGCCACCCACTGGAACAGTTCTTTTTGTAACTCGGGTGTTCCCTCGACTGACCCTGCGAGCGTGACAAAAGCCACTAAACCCTGACCCTTTATGTCGTGGGCCACGCCGATGACAGCCGACTCGACCACGTCTTTGTGTTCCACAAAAACGCTCTCCAACTCAGCGGTGCCGATGCGGTGACCCGCTACGTTGACCACGTCGTCGACCCTTCCCAGAATCCAGAAGTAGCCGTCCTTGTCCTTTTTGGCACCGTCCCCGGGAAAGTACATCCCATCCCACTTCGACCAGTACGTGGCCTTGTATCTCTCGGGATCGCCGTATATGCCATGAAGCATGCCTGGCCACGGCCTGCGGATCGCCAATAGTCCGGCGTTGGTTTCTTTGCTATCACCATCGAGTACGGCCGCATCGATGCCAAAGTATGGAAAGGTAGCGCTACCAGGCTTGGTGGTGGTAGCACCAGGAAGCGGCGTAATCAAGATGCCGCCCGTCTCAGTCTGCCACCAGGTATCCACAATTGGACAGCGGCTGTTGCCTATCTTCTCGTGGTACCACATCCACGCCTCGGGGTTGATCGGCTCACCCACCGTTCCCAGAAGTCTCAACGAACCAAGATCGTACTTCTTGGGCCATTCATCTCCCCATTTCATAAAGGCTCGAATCGCGGTCGGCGCGGTATAAAACACGGTCACGCCGTAACGCTCGACGATCTTCCAGAACCGTCCCTCGTCCGGCGTATTCGGCGCACCTTCGTACATGACGCACGTCGCCCCGTTGGCGAGCGGACCATAGACGATATAACTATGACCCGTAACCCAACCCACATCCGCCGTGCACCAGTAGACGTCTTTCGCTTTCAAATCAAACACATGCTTCGTGGTGTGGTACGTGTAGACCATGTACCCGCCGGTAGTGTGAATGATTCCCTTGGGCTTGCCGGTGGTACCGCTCGTGTACAACAGAAAGAGCATATCATCGCTGTCGACCTGCTCTGGCTGGTGTGGGACAAAGGCGACGTCCATCAGATCGTGATACCAGTGATCACGGCCTTCCTGGAAGTGACAGGGAAAAGGTTCGCCCGGCGAGCGTTTGATGACAATGACGTCAGTCACGCAATCACACTCTTTGACCCCATCGTCGACGATGCCCTTTAGCGGTAGCACTTTACCACGCCGCCAGCCCCCATCGGCAGTGATGACCAGTCGCGCCTGGCTGTCGAGAACACGGTCGCGGATCGACTCGGCGGAAAAGCCCGCGAAAATGACGGAGTGTACGGCACCGACTCGGGCGCAGGCGAGCATGGCAACAGCCAGTTCGGGAATCATCGGCAGGTAAATCGCCACGCGATCACCTTTCTTGATCCCCAACCGACTGAGCGCGTGGGCGAACTTGTTGACCTCGTACCACAAATCCCAATAGGTCAGCACCCGCTCTTCGCCTGGCTCCCCCTCCCAAATAATCGCCGCTTTGTTGCGAGTGGCTGTATTGAGATGTCTATCCAGGCAGTTCTCAGTGATGTTGGTCTTGCCGTTGACAAACCATTTGTAAAAAGGCGCTCCCGATTCATCGAGCACCCTATCCCATTTCTTGTACCAGTGAAGCTCTTTGGCAACCGAGTCCCAGAATCCCTGGGGATCCTCGATGCTCTTCTTGTACATCTTCTGATATTCGGCGAAGGAGGAGATGTGTGCATCTTTTGTGAACTGTTCCGGCGGCGAAAACCGTCGACTCTCCTCGAGAATCGTATCCAGATGCTTGTCAGCCATGTCGCCTGTTCTCCTTTGTGGACGTGTCGGTGTTCCGAAGGGGATTGTGACATTCTAACAAACGCGCGGAAAATTTAAAGGCTTTTTATTCTTGTACTTAGGTCACGCATAGCGCTTGACAGCGCCGCAGGTTTCGAGCATGCTCGCTGGTACGGTCGCGCTGTGCGACCATCCGGGCCAGAGAATCGACGCTGTTTTCACAAATGCGATTCCCATCGTTAAGACTCTTTCTCACCGAGGCGACCAGCACCCTATTTCGATTCCCCGCTGTCCTTTTATCCGCCGTATTGGCCGCCGTCACCGGCATAGCAGCGATCGGTCAAGACCAAGAGCCCGACGTACTCCTCAAAGTCATGGTCAGTGCCCAGCTGGGCATTCCCCTCTTCTTCGCGATCGCTGTGCTCAGCGAGAAAGATCGCTGGGCGAAGCCCCCACGCTTCGTCTTTGCACTCATGGGTGCCGCCGCTCTCATAGCGTATTACTTCTTGTTACCCGAGTGGATATCTCCCTTGGCGATGACACGCCTGGTGCAACTTCATCTAGGCCTTCACTTGCTGGTTGCGTTTGTGCCCTTTATTCGACCGCACCACTCGAACGCGTTCTGGCAATACAACAAGAGCCTCTTTCTGAGATTTCTCCTGGCCGCGCTGTATTCAACCGTCTTCTTTGTGGGGTTGGCAATCGCGCTCGCCGCCCTCGATAAACTCTTCGGTCTCGAAATCGACGGCGACACCTATCTCAAGCTGTGGGTGGGCGTGGTGATGATCTTCAATACGTGGTTCTTCTTGGGGGGTGTTCCGCGCGATCTGTCTGCTCTGGAAGGCGAAAACGAGTATCCAACGGGACTCAAAGTATTTACTCAATTTGTTCTGATCCCTCTCGTTGTTCTTTATCTGCTGATACTCACCACATACCTGGGCAAGATCGTCATCACACAGGTTTGGCCGAGCGGCTGGATCGGGTACCTGGTTTCCAGCGTCGCATGTGCTGGCATATTGTCGCATCTCCTGGTGTACCCGATACGTGAACAGCTCGGGAACAAATGGATCAAGACCTTTTCGCGATGGTTCTACATTCTTCTTGTTCCGTCAATCGTCATGCTGATGATGGCGATATACAAACGAATCACCCAGTACGGGGTGACCGAGCCACGATATTTTCTCGTCGTGCTCGCCATCTGGCTTGCTGCGGTTTCCGTTTACTATGCCTTTGGTCGAGCAAGAGGTATCAAGGTTATCCCTTTGACCCTGTGCTTGCTCGCATTTGTCACTTCATTTGGTCCATGGGGAGCCTACCGCGTGTCCGAAAAGAGCCAGGTCAATCGCCTACAGAGCATTCTCGTCACCAACAGCTTGCTGGTTGACGGTACCTTGCAGCCGTCTAACAAACAGGTCTCCTTCGAAGATCGCAAGGAAATCAGCGGCATTCTGCGATACTTGGTGAACACACACGGCGTGGGCGCGATCCAAGACTGGTTCCCCGATTCCGCCGCGCCATTGGACAGCCTGGGTGAGGTGACGGTGGCGCTTCGTCCTCGCCAATCCATTGGACGAGTTCGCGTCATCATGGGGCTAATGAATCTTGAATACGCCAAGCAAGGGGCAACGTTCGAGACGGATCATTTTAGTTACGCGAGCGATCCGTTGGGCCACGTCTTTCGCATCCAGGATTACGATTTTCTTGTCAGGCTCACGCAGAAGAGTAAAGATGACACGTTGACTGTGGGAGACGAATACGCAGTGGTCTACGACGCAAACGACCAGACGGTTCGGCTGAAACGCAAAGACGATCTAGTGCTCGAGATCAAAATCGTAGAGGTCGTTGATCGGTTACGCAGACTCGAGCCGGGATCCTTCGATCCATCGGCGGTGCCGGTCGAGCAGATGACGATTCAAGCAGACAACAACATGGCGGCGGCACGCCTCCATGTTGTCCATATCTCAGGCGATACCATCAAAGACGAGATCGCGATCGACTACTTCACCGGAGACTGTTTCATAAGACTCAAGAAGTAACGACGTGGCAAAGCTTGACAACAGGAAGAGCGTCTACTCGTGGGCCCTCTATGATTGGGCGAACTCCGCTTTTTCAACCACGGTGATCGCCGGCTTCTTCCCAGTTTTTTTTAAACAATACTGGAGCGCCGGTGCCGACGTAACGGTTAGCACACTGCGTCTGGGCACGGCCAATTCGATCGCCAGCATCATCGTCGCCATCCTGGCCCCATTTCTCGGCGCCATAGCCGACAAGAGCAGCGCAAAGAAGAGATTCCTGTTTTTCTTCGCGATGATGGGCATCGTGATGACGGGCGCGCTCTACTTCGTCGAGCAAGGCGACTGGCCGGTCGCCGTCTTTGTCTATGTTGCAGCGACCATTGGTTTTGCTTCGGCGAATTCGTTCTACGACTCTCTTTTGGTGACGGTATCGCCCAGGAAACGAGTCGACTACGTATCGGCTTTAGGATTTTCGCTGGGTTATCTCGGCGGCGGGATTCTTTTTGCGCTCAATGTGGCCATGACGCTCAAGCCCGAGTTCTTCGGTTTGCAAGACGCGGCCCAGGCCGTGCGTGTGTCGTTTGTGACCGTGGCCATTTGGTGGGCTGTCTTTTCTATTCCCATTCTACTCTTTGTACGAGAACAACCCACTGGCCACATCACAGGATGGGGCGCCGTAAAGGCCGGTTTCCATCAGTTGAACCGCACCTTTACCGCGGCGCGCAAGCTGCGGGTGCTCGTATTTTTTCTCTTAGGATACTGGTTCTATATCGATGGTGTTCACACCGTCACACGTATGGCGGTTGACTATGGCCTCTCACTGGGCTTTAGATCCGAGATTCTCATCACCGGTCTTCTCATCACCCAATTCGTTGGCTTTCCCGCGGCGATTTTCTTTGGGCGTCTGGGCGAGCGGATCGGGCCCAAAAAGGGGATATACATAGGGATTTGGGTCTATATCGCGGCCTGCGTCGGTGGCTCACTGATGAGGAGCGAAATACAATTCTATGGGTTGGCGATAACCATCGGCCTGGTCCTCGGTGGCATCCAGTCACTTAGTCGGTCACTGTATTCGCGGCTCGTCCCCAGGAGCAAGGCCGCGGAGTTCTTCGGTTTCTACAATATGCTGGGCAAATTCGCCGCCGTGATCGGACCGATTCTAATGGGATGGGTGGGGGTGTTGACCGGAAATCCACGCTATTCAATAATATCAATCATTATCCTTTTCATCGTGAGTTTTGTCTTTCTTGCTCGAGTCGATGAGACAGAAGGTCAACTTGCCGCCGACGAATTGGAAGCGCTGTGAGTTGACGTCCCACTAGATTCTGTTATGGTTTGCAGGTGTGCCTTGCCGCGGATCATTGTCGACAAATGAAAAACAAGAACAAAGCAATTGACGTAGCCAAGAACATGCTGCTGGGATTGGGTCGGGCAATACCTCGCGCGTGGCATGGCTTTTTCGAACGACGCGTACCCATGATGGCGGCGGGTCTGGCTTTTTACTTTCTGCTCGGTTTGATCCCTTTCCTTTTTATTGTCGCTGCCACGACGGGCTATTTTCTGCAGAACAACCCCGGGATTTACCACGAGGTCGCCTCGACCGTTGTCGAGTTTCTACCACCTGGCGCGGGCGAGAGGCTTCTCCCACATATCGAGGGCGCGGCGGAGAACTGGCAGGGATTCGGTGCTCTGGGTCTGTTGACCATGGTGTTTGTTGCGATGGGACTGTTTGATGCTCTCGACGAAGGAATCAACGCCGTCATGGGCACCAAGAAAAAGGTGGGCTTCTTGGCCGGTCGCGTGATATCGCTGGCCTACATCTTGGGGGCGATCTTGTTTTTCTCGATCGCTGCCGGAGCCAGTTACAGTCTCAAGCTGTTCGCCGCGCTTCCGTTTTTTCAGCAGCATCCGGCTCTGGTCGATGTGCCAGGAAGATACGTCTCGATCTGGGTCTTTGCCATATTTCTGTTGGCGTTGTACATGCTACTGCCCGTAAGAACCCCAAAGTTCGTCCACGCCGTCGTCATCGCCCTTGCCGTGACCGGTGCGTGGTCGGTACTGCAACAATTGGGTACCTATATCACCGCCGGCATAACGAGACGCCAGGCGATTTACGGTGCGCTGGCCGGTGCCGCCGTATTCTTGACGTGGATGTACTTGCTGGCGTTGCTCATCCTCCTGGGGGCTCGCATCCTCGACTTCTGGCGCAGCAACGATCATGGGCCGGCGGACGAGCGCGGAAAATAATTGCCCCTCCTAGAGCATATTCGTTTGTCATATATATAGTTATCTTAACCCGTGCTTCCAACGGCGGCGGAGCCCACATTAACAAAGATTGACTTATGTCTTCTTTTCGCGCACATCATTTAGTATAATCACTCTAATAAGGAGAGCACGTGCCATGTCCGAAAACTTTGAAAAACCCTTTTGCACGTACTGCGAAACACGGATCACCTCGGTTCTGAAGTCTGTCGACGAACCGCAGCTAGATGTGGTGGCGAGCGCAAAGGCTTGTAATCTATATAAAAAAGGGCAGTTGATCTTTCAAGAGGGCGGTTCGCCCTCTGGGCTTTTCTGTATTCACCAGGGCAAAGTCAAAGTCTATAAGACCGGCGAGGAAGGCCGCGATCAGATTGTGCGCTTTGCAAAGCCCGGAGACGTGGTGGGCTATCGCTCGCTAGTTAGCGGCGAACCCTACAATTTATCCGCGGCTGCGCTCGAGGATTGTGTGATTTGCTGCATTCCTTCGGACACGTTCTTTGGAATGCTCCGTGAGGATGGCAAATTTACCATGGACATGATTCAGCTCCTGTCGGGGCAGTTGCGCAAGGCCGAGGACCAGCTGGTCCACCTCGCGCAGAAACCCGTCCGCGAACGGCTCGCTGAAACCCTGCTGATTTTGAAGGAAGTGTACGGCACAGAGGACGGTGATCAGTCTGCGCTGAACATTAAACTCTCCAGGGACGAACTCGCGGCCGTCGTTGGAACCGCCACCGAAACTCTGGTCCGCACCATCGCCGATCTGAAGCGTGAGAACCTTATCGCCACCGAAAAGAAGAAGATCTACATCCTCGATGTGGACGGATTAATTCGCGCCGGAAACCTGCAAGACTGACGGTTCTCATATCCATACTTCGTCCGAGTTGCCCAAGCCGCATCGGTTCCCGCCGGCTGCCATTGACCGATAGATGACGGTGCGAGCGCAGAACAGGT
>Ga0224512_10003010_pt1 | contig 15035 bp, 12 predicted proteins | sample SF_May12_sed_USG_4_FD_169103 | JGI IMG/M metagenome (GOLD analysis project Ga0224512, IMG submission 169103) | Sediment microbial communities from San Francisco Bay, California, United States - SF_May12_sed_USGS_13 | ecosystem: Environmental > Aquatic > Marine > Sediment | place: USA...
TTTCGGCATGACGATGCAGCTGTGAAGCCGCTTTGCTGATTAGTATGAGGTCTACGACGATGGTTTTCTCAGCTTCGATTTTGTCGATTGGAATCAGGCTAAAGCTGCCCACTATCAGTGCTACCAAAGCGGCAGGCCATAAGCGTCGTTGGCGTAATTCCTGAATCGAGTAGCGGCCCGTCCCGCCGGCCAAAATTGCTAACAGTGGGACTAAGGGCAGCCGGAATCGGGCGCTTACAAAAAATAACAAGGTCGCCAGCGCCAGCACGACTCCACTAACGATGATTAGTCGGATACGTGGATCACGAAAGCCGATCACTGCGCCCGTGATACCCAGCGATAATAGTAACGTCCAGCAGATCGGGTTGAATCGCAACCACGGTGAGCGGCGCTTATGGAATACATATGTCTTGTTATTGTACTGCTCGAAATTGTTGAGAAAATAGAACGCTTTAGATCTCATTAAGCGCATCCATTGCCACGGATGCGCGGCAATGTAGCCGATTGTCTTGTCACGCCAGTAGCGGCTCATCTCCCCATAGTCGCTGTCGGATGCATTGGGGTTTTCGCCTCTATACAAGCGTTCTGATTCGACCCGGGTCGGATTGGTTAGCGGATCTGTCGCTACCACTCGCGTAGTCTGTTGGTAGTAGCGGCCGTTGGATTCCGGTTTGTTGGCGGCCCACATGTTGTACGCCCCTTGCCATGGCAGCAGTCGAAAGTCGTGGGCGATGCCGTAGTTGACGATGCCAAATGCAGCGAAAATAACCGTAGGGCCTATGGCGGCAGCACAAGCGCGCCGCCAACGAGATGATCCGAGACTGGGTAACAGGATCACGGTAATCGGCCACGCTAGAACTAGCGGCAATAGATTCGGTCGAGTAAGCGTGGCAAGACTCCAAAACAGCCCGCAACTTGCGAGCCATGCGAGTCGACCGCCGGCGCGAACCGCGAAGTACAAACCAATCAACATAAGTGTCAATGCCAGCGTGATGTCGAGTGGGTCCCCCACAAAGTGTAAAACCACCGGGTTTAGGCCAAACAAAACTCCAGCAACCGCTACCGATCGGGGTCGATCCCAGATTTGACCCGCAATATTCATGATCAAGACCGTGCTCAGGATATGGCACGTGCCGTTAACAATTCGTGCGGCGATGATCAGCTGTGGATCGGACAAGCCGCCACTGGCGAACAAACTCAGCAACGCCGGGTACAGTGGCGCCCGGTAGAAGGCTTCCTTCGGCAAAGTTCCCTCACTGATAGCTTTGGCCAGCGCCAGCAGTTCTCTGCCGTCGAGAACCGGATATAGTCCTAGCGGTGTAAGCGAATACCAGGCTAGATAGCCGACGGCATACAACGCCGTCGCGGCGAACACGGCCATGCGAGGATTGAGTATGGCAGCGATCATTACCGGTACCCAGATCCTTGGGGCATAACGGATATCCGGGCCGCCCCAGCAAATTTCTGAAGGGTTCGGAGCTCAGAGGGGGTCCGTGCCATAACGATGCCCGATTGTTCCTGAATCCGAACAAGGCGTACTGTGTCGAGTCGCCGTATCGCTGCACGCGGCGTCGCCATTTCGAAAATTATGATGATTCTTGGCCCATGCTCAGCCCTCGTGAAATTTCCGGGCAAGTGCTAGCTCGTGAAGCCCGACAACAATTTGTCGACCGAACGTAGAGTGAGACGCGGCATAGGGCGTCCGTCGATCGGGCTAAGTGGAGGAGACTGGTAGCGCTGTGTGGAAAACACTGTGAGTTCGACCGCAACATCGTCGAAACAAAAACCGATCATCGGTAGCCGTCTTTCCGTCCCCCCACCAAACCGCAGGCGTTTATCGCGGGCCTCATGGGGAACACGACTTTGATTCAGAAATTGCAGTAGATCTTCGAGGGTGGGTGCAAATACGTGAAGTTCAATGGGCGTATGGGGAGTCACCGCGCTCTGCGATAGTGCACCGCTAAGTCGGGGCTTGAAGCAATGCAGGAATAACATCAATTCTTTCGCTTGGCGTAATCCCATGACCTTAAGCTCATCGCTCGAGCGACTTCCGAAAATCGAAATCTGGTCGGCGACCGCGTCATCAATTTCAGCATTACTGGGTAATCCGACAGCGTGGCCAAGGTCAAGGCGCGTGCGTGCTTTTTCTTTGGCGCTATGGAAATCCCGTAATCCCGTGTCAGCCATAATGCGTGCTGCCTCGATAGATATTAGCTGGCGCGCTCGATCCAGGCCAATAGTGGCCGTGTTGGGTCGCGTGGGTGCCGACGGTTTGGAACGAGTCGAGGTAGTGGGACGAAAGCGTGGCATGGCAGTTACTCCGGATTATCTATAACGGGTTTGGGTGTCGCGGGAAATCAACCGTAAGGCGGTCAGAGGTGAAGCCGAATGCCGCCGAAATCGGGTGCATCAGAATAGGACAACCCGTGTACAGGCCCTGTGCCTCAATGCTAAGGGGGAGCCAGTTCAAAAACTGGGAAGATTCTTGTTTCACGGCCCGTGTTCGTGAAATATTCAGATCAGTGTGAATTAATTCGAGGCCCGGCCAACCATATCAGAATCCATAAGTATTACGATCATCATAACTTTACATTCAGCCAGTGGGTCACGAATCAATATCGAGCGCACGCGATTGAGCCCGAATCTCGTTCGCATCGGCGAAATTACCGATTCAGAAAAGTTCGTCGGTGGTAGACCCACTTGCGGTTGCCGAACCGCTAGCCCCGGACGTCGGAGTTGCGTAACCGTTATCGGACAACGATGTGCGGGGTGCCGTGCCGGCGATGAAAAACTCCTCGTAGCTTTCCGGATGTGAGGATGGCACCGCCTCGCCAGTCTCCTTGTGGATAAATGCCGTAGTGATGCTATCCGGTACTTGCAAAACCGATTCTGGGACGTCGTTTAGAGCAAATTTCATGTAATCGACCCAAATCGGCAGCGCTGCCTTCGATCCCGCTTCGCCGCGGCCAAGGTCGCCCGGTTGATCGAGTCCCACCCAGACCGTAGTAATAAGGTCGCTGTTAAAACCCGAGAACCATGCGTCGTGAAAATTGTTGGTGGTTCCGGTCTTGCCGGCCAAATCAGATCGCCCTAGTTTTAGCGCACGGCGTGCAGTTCCGCTTTTTACTACTTGCCGCATTAGACTGTTCATAATGAACGCGTTTTCAGCGCTTATCACGCGTGGCGCATAGCGCGAAGTCGGCGTGCCGACTTCGCCGGAATCCGGTACGCAATCACGGCAGACCGTGGGCGCATCGGAGTGCGCAATCACGCGCCCATCGGAATCTTCGACCCGATCGATCAGATGGTATTTGATCCGGTAGCCACCGTTGGCGAATACGGCGTAAGCGCTCGCTAACTCGACGGGCGTCAACGATCCAGAGCCGAGCGCTAACGACAGACCGTTCGGCAGATTACTCGGATCAAATCCGAACCGCGCCAAATGTTGGCGCGTAAAGTCGATGCCAATCGATCGTAACAATCGAACGGAAACAAGGTTTAGCGATAAGCTCAATGCTTTGCGGAGACGCGTTGGCCCAAATATCTTGCCGCTGTAATTTTCAGGGCGCCACATGTCTTCGAGCGCGGCGTCTTCCACCACGATCGGTGCCCCACTAACCAGAGATCCTGCAGTAAAGCCTTTTTCGAGTGCCGCAGAATAAATAAAGGGCTTTATATTGGAGCCGGGTTGTCGTTGTGCTTGTGTAGCCCGGTTGAATTTACTGAGGTAATAATCGAATCCCCCCGCCAGCGCGACGATCGCGCCCGTATCGGGGTCGAGCGACACCAACGCACCGGAGATTTCCGGGATTTGTGCGAGACGCCATGTACCTTCATCACCTCTCTGGACATAGATAATATCGCCGGGTTGGACGATATCGGCCGCACGATTCGGTTCAGGGCCTTTGCGCCGCGCGCTTTGATAGGCGCGTGCCCAGACCAGCCCTGGCCATTCGATCAAAATCGAATCGCCGTTACGTAATAGCGCTTGGACGCTCTGTTGGTCGATTTCGGTGGCAACCGCCGCGATAACGTCTCTGCTGTCCGGAACGCCTTGCAATCTGCTTTCGATGGTAGTGTCGGCGCTGATAGCGGCAAGATCGAAGTGGCTAACAGCGCCACGATAGCCATGCCGGCGGTCATATTCGGTCAAGCCGGCGCGCAAGGCTTGTTCGGCCGCCGACTGGTGGTCGGCACGTATCGTCGTAATCACGTTGTAACCCGCATCGTAGACTGCATCGCCATACCGATCCCACAGCTGCTGCCGGGCGATTTCCGCGACATAGGGCGCGTCGATTTCGAGCTCGGTAATATGTAGGGTGGCAGTAAGTGGCGCTGTGGTTGCGGCGCTAAACTCATCGGCATCGATATGATCCAAATCGAATAAACGTTGCAGCACATAGTTGCGCCGCTCGCGGGCGCTCGCGGGGTTCGATAAAGGGTTGTTACGGGAGGGTGCTTTGGGCAGGGCCGCCAGCATTGCCACCTCGGGTAGCGTCAGCTCCGGCAGTTGTTTGCCATAATAGACGTGTGCCGCCGCGGCAAAGCCGTAGGCACGGTTCCCTAAAAAAATCTTGTTAACATACAACTCAAGGATCTGGCCTTTGCTGAGGGCTTGTTCCATACGCAGCGCCAACATCACCTCTTTTAACTTGCGGATATACGTCTTTTCATTGGATAAAAAGAAATTACGCGCCACTTGCATGGTGATCGTGCTCGCTCCTTGGCCATGACCGCCCGATCGGAAATTGGCGACTGCAGCCCGTATGATCCCTGCAATATCGACGCCCGGATGTCGATAGAAGCCGTCGTCTTCGGCCGCCAATACGGCTTGAATCAGTGGTTCCGGCACGTCGTCAATCGAGATCGGAATACGCCTTTCATCGCCAAATTCCCCCAATAACTGCCGATCGGCGGTATAAATTCGCAACGGTACCTTGAGTTTTATCTCGGCAAGTGACTCGATCGGAGGTAGCTCCGGTACCAGGGTCAGGGCAAACGCGCCCACTGCAATTGCTGCGGTAAGGCCCAGGCCCGTGATAATTATCAGGAGCCGAAATACAATCTTTATTAGAACCATGTGCTATATATATTAATGATATTTGTGTTGGTGTTGTTGATTCGGATATCGGGTCGGCGGGCATGGTGTCAATTTGGCCCATAGGCTACCGGGGAATCCGCGAAAACGGCTAATTCTATGACACGCAGGCTGTCATTAGCGGGTGTAGTCCACTCAATCGGGTCCCGGGCGGCCGATGGGAGAATTATAGTGGCGGGCGGCTTCGAACAGAAATTTGTCATTTTGCGCACCCATCGTCTATAGTTGCCATTAGAATCTCATGCAACCTGACACATTGCGTCCGTAACATAAGGAAAGTAGGGGTATTTCTTGGGACTTTTCTCTAGAAAGAAAGCGCCACTGGTCGGTATAGACATCAGCTCGTCGGCGGTAAAGCTCCTGGAGTTGGGCCGCAGCGGCGAACAATACAAGGTCGAGCGCTATACAGTTGAGCCGTTGTCACAGAACGCGGTAGTTGAAAACGCCATCACCGATGTCGAGCAGGTCAGCCGAGCGGTCGACCGGGCGGTTAAACGCTCAGGCACGAAACGCCGTGACGCCGCTGTTGCGGTTGCCTCGTCGCATGTCATCACAAAGACCATTACTATGCCGAGCGGTATGCGCGAGCAGGAACTCGAGCAGCAGATTGAGATGGAAGCGGATCACTACATTCCGTATCCGCTCGAAGAGGTAAATCTGGATTTTGAAGTCATCGGCCCATCGAGGGCGAACCCCAACGAAGACGACGTGATAATCGCCGCATGCCGTAAGGAAATCGTCGACGACTATGTAGCAGTAATCGAAGGTCCGGGACTCAATCCAGCGGTCATCGATGTCGATGCATTTGCAATGGAATCGGCCTATTCGTTGTTATCGTCACTCCTCCCATCGGGCGGTGTCGAATCCACGGTGGCAGTGATCGATTTCGGCGCGACGACGACCCATATGAATGTGATGCATAATAATCGTTCGGTATACACTCGCGACCATGCATTTGGCGGCAAGCAGCTTACTGAAGAAATTCAACGGCGCTATGGATTGTCCTACGAAGAGGCCGGCCTCGCTAAGAAAGTCGGTGGCCTGCCGGACAACTATCAAACCGATATTCTTCAGCCGTTTATGGAAGCTATGTGCCAGGAAACAATGAGGGCGCTACAGTTTTTCTATTCGTCGACCCAATTCAACAGTGTTGACCACATTTTGCTGGCCGGCGGCTGTGCGCAGATTGGGGGTGCGGATGAACTCGTGGCGAACCGAGTCGGTGTGCCAACGGCGACGGCTAATCCGTTTTCCGATATGTCGCTGGCATCACGCGTAAAGCCACAGATGTTAGGGGGTGATGCGCCATCTTTGATGGTGGCGTGCGGCCTCGCAATGCGGAGTTTTGACGCATGACACGAATCAATCTACTGCCTTGGCGCGAGATACGCAGGCGCCAACAAGATCGCCGGTTTTTAAGCGGAAGTATCGGAGCTTGGGTGCTGATGGGGCTGGCTGTAGTGTATGCATGGTGGCATATGACCGGCCTTATAGATCACCAAAACAATCGTAATGAATACCTTCAGCGTGAAATTGCTAAAGTAGAAAAGGACATCAAGGAAATCAACACTATTCGTGCCGAGCGCGAGCGATTAATCGCTCGCATGGAAGTGATCCAGCAATTGCAGGGCGATCGCGCCGAAGTCGTACATGTATTCGATGACTTGGTTCGCAAACTGCCAAAGGGTGTGTATTTCACGGCATTAACGAAGAAGAACAAAGCCATCGTATTAAGTGGCTTTGCCCAGTCAAATGCACGCATCTCCACGTTGATGCGTAACCTTGAGGCGTCGGACTGGTTCGCCAGACCGAATCTTGACGTGATTAATGTGACGCCGCAAGGCGGAACGCGAATCAGTAAGTTTACATTGAAGGTCAGGCAGTCCGTTATTAAGAAACCAAAAGAAGGTGAGGCCGCTCCGCAGGCTGACTCTAGGCAGCCGCATTCAAACGCAGTGGAGGCAAGCGCTGATGTTTGACAATCTCGGCCAAATTGATTTTCAAGACCCGGCATCCTGGCCATGGTGGTTAAAGATTGTCGGTGCGTTGGTGGTGTGTGCCGGGATCTTATATGCCGGTTACCACTTCATTATCAAAGATCAAATCAAGGTGTTGGAGCAGGCTGAGCAGCAGGAACTGCAGTTGAAAGCGACCTACGAAAAGAAGAAAGCGTTGGCCGTCAATTTGCCCGCCTACCGCGAGCAGATGAAGGAAATGAAGGAAAGTTTCGGCGTGATGCTTCGGCAGTTGCCGAACCAAACGGAAGTGCCCGAGTTGTTGATCGATATCACCCAGGCCGGTATAGCACGTGGGCTGGAGTTCGAGTTATTCAAACCGCAAAGCAAACGCAACGCCGATTTTTACGCGATTTTACCGATCAACTTAAAAGTGAAAGGCACGTACCATCAGTTTGCTGAATTCGTTAGCGATCTGGCCGCGTTGCCGAGGATCGTTACGGTCGGGAATATTACGATCAACCGCGGAAAGTCGAAGAATTCGAATGTCAAGGGCGGCCTGTTAACGATGTCTGCGATAACCGAAACCTATCATTATCTCGATGAGTCGGAAATTAAGGCTCAAAGTGATGCGAGCGCCGGCAAGAAGAAAAAGAAACGCGTCCGAAAAAAGAAGAAGAGTTAATGGGTAACGGATGAACATGAATATTAAGATGATGAGGTCATTGGCAATATTTGCAGCAGTCGTGATGCTGGCAGCAGGTTGCGCCGAGCGTGATATGGGCGATCTGCAACAGTGGACCGAGAACTTGTACAAGAATCGTAAGCCTAAGATAGAATCATTACCGCAAATTAGGCCGAGTGAGACTTTTGTATATGCAGCAACGACTCTGGCGGATCCGTTTTCGGCCAGTAATCTCATAAAGCAGAAGCCACCGGCGGCTTCCGGACAGGCGCCGGACCAAACGCGCCGCAAAGAGCCATTAGAACAATATCCATTGGACGGATTACGTATGGTGGGCACATTGTTCCGGAACGAGTCGTCGTGGGTCATCCTCCGTGCTCCAGACGGTACGGTACATCGCGTTCGGGAGGGGAATCATGTCGGGCAAAGTTATGGTGTTATCACCGATATATCGGAAGAGCAAATATCGATAAAAGAGTTGGTCCAAGACCCCAACGGCGCTTGGGTGGAAAGGCTCGCGAGCCTTTCCGTACAATAGCGAGCGCGAACTACAGCATTCTAGGATAGAATCGGCAGCATTAGTTTAGTTATTACAATAATTTCTCAATTAAACGACCTACGCACGGGCCTGATAACCAATCATGAACAGCAAACTCGGGGCAGTCCAAAGCGCTATTCGGAACGGATTTAACTACTTCTGGGGCGGCTTAGTCATCTTTTCTGTGCCAGTATTATGTGGGGCTGCAGAGTTGAGTTCGTTGTCTTGGGAGGGTGATGGCGATGCCGCCGTGGCTCTCCGGTTAGATGGACAACCGACATATCAAACAACCGTGTTGGATGGAGGCACCCGCCAGCGAATCAGCTTTGACCAAACCACGCTCGGCCGTGACGCTGTGGATGTCGAAGGTCGTGGTGTCGTGAAAGGAATTTTTCCCTATCTATCTGACGATGGCCAGCGAGTGCATGTGGATATCTTGCTGCAAGAGCCAAGAGAAATTGCGGTTACTGAGTCGGAGTACGGCTATCGCATCGCGGCGCTTGCTGCGGCGCAAGTGGCCGTGACTGCAGCCGCGAGCACGACGTCGGCCGCAACCGAATCGATGTCTGACGATTCTGCGTCGGAAAACCCGAATGTGTTACGAGAAATTACGTACAGCCCCTTGCCGGGTGGTCGTATCCAGATCGACTTGCGTATGGACCGCGCGCCGGAGGAGCCGGGGAATTTCAGTACTAACAAGCCGCCTCGCGTCGCTCTGGATTTTTTCGATACTGCTAGCGAGCTTGTGGATAATGTAGTACGAGTGGGTAAGGGAGCGGTTGATAGTATTGTTGCCGTCAGTACCAACGGACGTACTCGGATCGTCTTGAATTTGGTCCGTTCGGTGTCTTACGAAAGTAAGATTCATGAAGGTGGAATGACGCTAATCGTTGCCAGTGCGAGTTCGGATGTAGCCAGCCCCACCAGTAAGAAATCGAAGCATTTTGCGAGCGCGTCGGAGCGACCATTAAAGCACAGCATCAACCGAATCGATTTTCGGCGCAGCAAGGAGGGAGCGGGCCGGATTATCGTGGATCTGTCCGATACCTCAGTAGGAATCGATATTCGCGAAGAAGCCGGTGAGATCATTGTCGATTTCCTTAATACCGCGGTCTCCGAAGAATTGGAACGGCGACTCGACGTGGTAGATTTCGCAACCCCGGTGCAGACCATTGACACGTTTGGTCAAGGTAAAAATACGCGAATGGTTGTAACCCCAGTGGGTCAGTATCAGCAGCAAGCGTTCCAAGCCGGAAACGTATTTACGATCCAGGTTGCTCCTATCGTAGTGTCCGAAGACGAAGTCGAGGTCGATGAATTCGGATACTCTGGCGAAAAACTTTCGTTGAATTTCCAGAAGATCAGCGTACGAGCTGCGTTGCAGGTCATCGCCGACTTTACTGGGCTAAATTTCGTCACCAGCGATGCCGTGTCGGGTGATTTGACATTGCGCTTGCAAGACGTTCCATGGGACCAAGCGCTGGATATTATTTTGCAGACTAAAGGCTTGGCGATGAGGCAGAAGGGCAATGTGGTATGGGTTGCGCCGGCCGCTGAAGTTCAGGCTCTAGAGCGTCAGCAACTTGAAGCCAGCAAGGAAGTGCGAGAACTCGAGCCGTTGGTTTCCGAGTTGATCCAGATTAACTATGCGAAGGCCGGTGCTATAGCCAAGATCCTAAAATCAGTGCGCGCTGTTGAAACCGGTGTTCAGCAGTCCTTGTTTGGCAGTGTCAGCGTGGGTCAGATCGAAACCGAAGCCAACTCACTTTTGTCGGCGCGGGGAAACGTGACGGTAGATAGACGGACCAATACCCTGCTGATCCAGGATACGGCCGGCAAGATTAGGGAGGTCCGTAAACTCATCGCACAATTAGATAAACCCGTGCGTCAGGTTTTAGTTGAAACCCGTATCGTCGAAGCTAATGACGATTTCAGCCGCACCCTTGGTGCACGACTTGGGTTTCAGCGCTTGACGCAGGACGCACAGATTCCGGGCTCGACCGGGAATATTGGCACGGCTGTACAGACCGGTAGTCTCGAAGGTGCGGTGCCGATTCTCAACGACAACACTATTATTGCGAATACCGATGGGTTGAACGTTGATTTGGCGGCGGCCGGTCTCAGTGGAGACAACGCGGCGTCCTACGCCTTGTCGATCGCTAAACTGGGTTCCGGCTTCCTGCACCTGATCAATCTGGAAATTTCGGCGTTGGAGGCGACGGGCAAAGGTAAAATTGTCGCAAGTCCACGTTTGATCACCGCCAATCAGCAGAAGGCCCGCATCGAACAAGGCCAAGAGCGGGTGTTCACTACCAGTGTGCTGGGCGTGGGTAGTGTCGTCACCAAGAAGGCGGTGCTGGGTTTGGAAGTCACCCCACAGATTACCCCAGACGATCGCGTGGTGCTGGATGTATTTATTACACAGGACACATTCTTGACGGCCAACGATGACACGTTGAATACCAAGCAAATCCAAACGCAAGTATTACTAGACAACGGCGAGACTGTTGTGATCGGCGGAATTTACGAGCAAGACGAACTTGAAAATGTATCTAAGGTGCCGATTTTGGGTGATATACCGTTGATCGGAAACCTGTTCAAGAAGACGACCCGTACCGAAGACCGATCCGAGTTACTGATTTTTCTCACACCTCGGATAATAGATCCGGCGTTGAATATTCAGTAATACCTCGTCGAACGACACGGCCCATTTCTCGGCGATGATGCCCGCACCGCGTATGCGGTGCGGGCATCGTGACATTATTTGCGCGGCATTATCGGCATGCCGGTTTAGTATCCGCGCGATCCTCTTAGTACTTAAGCGATGCCAGTCAACGTTTATTTAATTGGACCCATGGGTGTTGGCAAGACCACAATCGGTCGGCTGCTTGCCCAACAGCTCAGCATGGAATTTGTCGATACCGACCGCGAGATCGAACAGCGAACCGGCGTCAGTATCACCCTAATTTTCGACATTGAGGGCGAGGCTGGTTTTCGGGATCGCGAATCGGGAATGTTGCGGGAGCTGACCGCGCGCGAAAATGTTGTGGTTGCTACCGGAGGCGGTGCAGTTCTGCGTGAAGAGAACAGACAGCTATTACGCAGCACAGGCGTCGTAGTCTATCTCCACGCCTCGGTCGATCTGCAGTACGAGCGCACCCGTCACAGTAAGAATAGGCCGTTGCTACAAAATGGCGCGCGGCGGGAAATTTTAGAAGCCTTAATGGCAGAGCGCGAGCCTTTGTATCGCCAGGAAGCGGATATCACGGTCGAAATCGAACGCCAACCAGCCGCCGCTGTGGCTCGCGAATTAGTAGAAAAAGTAGGTGAATTGTGAAGGAGGTTGTCGTCAACCTTCCCCACGAACGCCACTATCCTATTTATATTGGCCCGGGACTGCTTGCGGAATCGGAGCGTTTGCGTCGTCATGTAACCGGGACCAAGGTGTTTGTGATCACCAATGACGTTGTCGCGCCGCTGTATCTAGACCAGTTGTTGGAGTCTTTGCGGGGCCTGGACGTCTACAGCAAAATTCTGGCAGACGGCGAAAGCCACAAAACCCTCGATACGGCCGCGACGATATTTGACGCGTTGATTGCCGTCCCCTGCGATCGTGAGACTACAGTAATTTCGCTGGGAGGAGGAGTCACTGGCGACATTGCTGGATTTGCCGCCGCTTGTTATCAACGTGGAATTCCGTACATACAGATACCCACTACGTTATTGGCGCAGGTCGACTCGGCTGTCGGTGGGAAGACCGCGGTAAATCACCCGTATGGCAAGAACATGATCGGCGTGTTTCATCAACCCGTGTGTGTAATTTCCGACACGGATACGTTATCGACTCTCGATGATCGCCAGCTTCGTGCAGGTTTGGCCGAGACCATTAAGTACGGTCTGATACGAGACCCCGAGTTCGCGAACTGGCTCGAGGCCAATGTCGATGCACTGTTGACACGAGATTCGGCTGCATTGAGCTATGCGGTCGAACGATCGTGCCAAATCAAAGCAGCGATTGTCAGTGAAGACGAGTGCGAACGCGGAGTGCGGGCGATCCTAAATTTCGGCCATACGTTCGGACACGCGATTGAGACGGGTCAGGGCTATGGTGCGTGGTTACACGGTGAAGCGGTTGCGGCAGGTATGGTTATAGCCGCGCGCGTATCGAATCTTATGGGCTGGTTATCGAGCGCGGACTATTTGCGTACTGAGAATCTCCTTCAGCGTGTCGGATTACCAATTCGCGCGCCTGTCGAGTTGACGGCGGCCAGGCTCATCGAGCTTATGGCAGTAGATAAGAAAGTTAGTCGGGGTACGTTGCGATTGATTTTGTTAAAAACAGTCGGTGATGCACGGATTGTGTCCGATTATCCCGCGGATGTGATAAAGACCGCCATAGAGCAGCTGCGCGATACCGAATCCATCAGTGCCCGATGACTGAAAGTCTGCCGGTTTTCGAAATAGGCAATGCACCGCGGGGGCCGGTGCCGGCAGTCAGGATTTACTGGACATCTATCGAGAATCTATCGGAGAATAACCGGGGTATTAGTGAACAGTGCGAAGTTGCGACATGACAAAACTAACGATATTTTTTGGATTATGGGCAGTGTTGATAGCAGGGTGTGCGCAAAATCACGGAGCCGCCTATATCAATTCGAATCCGCAAGGGGCTGAAGTGGTCAACCTAAACGACGATACGGTACTCGGCGTGACGCCCGTAAAAGTATGGTGGAGGGAATCGTCGGAGCAACGCAAATTCATAAATATACGACTGCAAAAATCCGGATTTCAGGACAAAACCTCATCCTTTTGGTTGACGATGCGTCATAACACAAAAAAGTCGGCATTGAATGACCCACAGTTTGTCGAAATCGAACTTCAAAAAGAAGGGCAATAGAAATGTGCAAAATCCCATCACGTTCACTGGCGTTGAGCATCATTGTATTGTTGATGGCACTCGCCACCGGATGTGCGTCGACTCGTGCCGTGCCGTTTACAATCCAGTCGGACCCTCTCGGGGCTTATGTTTTGTTGCAGATCAAATCTTCGCAAATCGGTGACTCGTCGGATTGGATTTTTGTTGGTAATACCCCATTGTCGACAACGCGCACACTAAGCGACCGTCAATTGCGAAGTGCTGAGTCCGTCACCATTAGAGTTATGAAAGAAGGTTATTTTGATCAAAGTAAGCAATGGAATCCGAATTCATTGCTTGTTGAGAAAAAAGAGAAAGGGATGGTATTCTGGAATCCGCGGCTCGTGCGTTCATCAGAATAACGATCTACGGCACCTCTATCCGAGTCTGGGTGGATGAATTTGGGGCCCAAAATCATCGACATCGAGGCGTGAATTGTAGGCAACGCAGAGATTGGTTATTTTAGACCCAAGGTCATCGATTTGGACGTATTCGGAGGTTCCCAAAATTTCGTAGCGTAGGAAAACATTCAATGCATGGAACGTCGAGCCGCAAACCCAGCGTGCAATTTCCACGCATACTCCACATTACTCCCCTTGTCGGTTCGCTATGCCGGTCCAAGTTTGAAACTGCATAACGTCGAACGTATACTGAATCGCTCGTATTAATAAGGGCCGGGACTGTCAAGTGCTGAATTTCACAGACGGTTACGGTGTCTAAATTATAAAGACGTTTGTTCGCAGTTCTGTACCGCGGTTTGGTTGTGGTGATTAATGGGCTGCACGTTAACTCCTTGGTGAAACAGTGACTCACGGTCTATATCAACATCGATTCGAGCGGGATAATTGTGGCTTCGGCCTGATCGCGCAGATGGATGGACGCGGTAGCCATCGCTTGGTGTCGGCCGCGATCGAATCACTGGCCCGTCTGACCCATCGCGGTGCTATTGCAGCGGACGGCAAGACTGGCGACGGCTGCGGGCTGCTGCTCAAGACGCCCGACACGTTTATGCGCGCAGTTGCAGACGAACTCGGCCTGGCGCTAGGCCGGCATTATGCCATCGGCATGGTGTTCCTGCATCCGAGGCTTGAGTTGCGCAAGCGGGCCTGTGAGGTCATTGAAGCAGAATTGCGGAATGTTGGACTGGCGGTGCTGGGGTGGCGCGACGTGCCTGTCGACGACACGGCGCTTGGGGATGAGGCGCGGACGTCAAAGCCGGTGATCTGCCAGGTATTCGTGAATGCCACGCACGATATGGATGGGTCCGAGTTTGAGCGTCATCTATTCTTGGCGCGTCGACGTGCCGAGGACCGCGTCGATGCGAGCGATGATCAATTTTATGTTGCCAGCCTGTCGGGCCGAGTGATCTCGTACAAAGGAATGGTGATGCCGGACAATCTTTCCGTCTTCTTCCCAGATTTGAGTGATCCGCGGATGGAGAGTGCGTTATGCGTCTTTCATCAACGATTTTCTACAAACACCTCGCCGCGTTGGCGACTGGCGCAGCCATTTCGGTTGCTTGCTCACAATGGAGAGATAAATACGATACAGGGGAACCGACACTGGGCCGCCGCACGGAGCCGAAAACTTAATTCGACGGTATTTGAGCATCTCGGCACAACTATGCCGTTCGTACGTCCTGGGGACTCCGACTCTTGCAGTCTCGATAATATGTTGGAAGTGCTGGTCGCCGGGGGAATTGACATCTTCAGGGCGATGCAGCTATTGGTGCCCCCAGCGTGGCAAAACGTGGAGACGATGGATCAGGATCTGCGCGCATTTCACCGTTATAACTCAATGCATTGCGAGCCCTGGGACGGCCCAGCGGGAATCGTGTTAACAGA
>Ga0224512_10003011_pt1 | contig 15032 bp, 11 predicted proteins | sample SF_May12_sed_USG_4_FD_169103 | JGI IMG/M metagenome (GOLD analysis project Ga0224512, IMG submission 169103) | Sediment microbial communities from San Francisco Bay, California, United States - SF_May12_sed_USGS_13 | ecosystem: Environmental > Aquatic > Marine > Sediment | place: USA...
GGCTCCACTGTCCTCCGAGGAACCCGTTCACGTTGCGGGCCTGAATGCCCAGGCTCCGGAGGAGCACGACCATAGCGGTGCTGAAGTACTCGCAGTGGCCCGCCTGACGCTCGAAGAGGAAGTGAGAGAGGGTCGCCTCGCGCGCCGACCCCGGAAGGTCCCGGGTGTAGACGAAGGACCGTAGCCAGTCGCGGATCGCCACGACGCGGTCGTAGCGATTGTCGAGGCCCTGCGTCAGCGAGTCGGCCAAGGTGCGAATGCGAGGGTCGAGCTGAGGAAGCTGCAAGTAGTGCAGCGCCGACGGTGTGAACCCGCGGTTCGATAGGCGAAGTGCTTCAGGCGCGGGCGGGTTGGCGGGCGAGTAGGCCGTGTAAACGGGCGCGCCGGAACCCCAGTAGACGTAGTCCCCCGCGTTGTCGAAGAGGGGCTGGATGCCGCTCTCCGTGTCGATGCCGAGGATGGGATGCAGAGAAAACAGGACGCGCACGTCGAGCGGCGCCCCGAAGATCTTCTGCTCGACGACCTCCTGGCCCCACAGGTCTCGATACCACTGCCTCGGTGCGGAAGACGGAGGGAGCTGCTCTGTGCGGGTCCATGTGACGCCATCGAACCGGTCGTAGGAACGCCCTCGCCAATGCAGGCCGCCGAGGTCGGCCGGTCTCCCGCCCGGGAACTCGACGCGGAGCACGATCTGGGGGTTCGTCAGAATGGTCGATCCGTACTGCCCGATCGAGATCTCATCGCTGAAGCCGGCGATGGACGTAGCGAGCTGCTCCCCCCGACCAGCCCAGCCCTGCGACACCCGAGGGAAGGTCACGAAGACGAACATCGCGACCATGAAGATGACGCCCGACAGCACGCCGGTGGTCGCGAGAAGCCCTCTCCCGATCGGGACCTCGCGCACTCCGTAGGCCTCCGAGCGGCGCTTGATGTGACCGACCATGAGCGCCACGGTGGCAAGCACCAGATAGGCGACGAAGGCGAGCAGGAAGACGATCCCGGGCCGGTACGCCGTCGACGCGAGGATCAGCGCAAATGACAGCGCATAGAGTCGGAGGTCGTTCGGTGCGTCCAGAGACCGAAGCGCCTCAGCCGCGAGGAGTAGCAAGAGCAGGTCGACCACTGGGATGACGATGTCCTCGCGCACCAGCACGACGTGGAAGAGCGCCCGTAGCACGAGGATCGTCGCGAGGGGCAGCCAGATCCGCTCGAGTCGGGCCGAGAGTTCTGCGTCCGGATGCCAGAAGAAGGCCGTCACGAGCGCGACGGCTGCCAGGAATGCCGAGGCTGGCTCGAAGCCCGCGCCGCCCGCGAATGCCACGAGTCCCGAAAGCGACATGAGCACCGCTAACCGGCGGTGGAATCGGCGCAGGTTCACGCGGCTACCGGGGTCGTGCCCAGCGACGACTGAGGGGCCTCCAGCCGCGCATTCGGCCCGACCGCGTAGACGTCACCCCAACCGCCGCTCCGGTGCACGGACACCAGCAGGCACGCTTCACGCATGACAGGTGGGTCCGGCGCGGGGTTCTCAGGTGAGAAGTCCACCCGTGCCAAGATGTCGAGCGCTCGCTCGAGTTGGGCCGCACCGTCCCCGGGCTCGAGCACGACGTCGCCCACAACCAACGCAAACGGGCGTCGCTCGGTGGTCGCGCGCCCGGCGAGCGACGCGGCCACCTCGACAGCCACCTCGGCCGCTTCGGAGGGCTCGCCGCGCGTATCCAAGCAGATCCAGCGCGTATCTGCGCTGTCCCGGTCGTACTCACGGATCACCGGCTCCCTCAAGCGCGCAGACGACTTCCAGTGGATGTCCTTGGGATCGTCCCCCGCCCGGTATCCGCGCAAGCTCCGGTACTCGCCGCGCGTCCCGCGCGTGCCACGCATCGAAGAGCCGCCCCGGGCCAGACGGCCGGCGCCCGCGGCGGGCTCCCGCACACGTCGGTCGGCGCGGGGCCACACGACGACCTCTCCCGGGATCTCCACGTCGCGCTCCTTGCGGAACATCCCGAACGGAAAAGACGTCGACAGCGTCACCGTGCCGAGCGGATAGATCCCTCGCCGCACGAAGCTGTTCGTCGATCGAGCCTGTACGGTGCCGCCTGCGGGCACGTGCGCAAGGAAGGCGCGGCCAGGGAGCCCCGCCTCGACGAGCTCCACGGCCAGGCTCGGCAGCATCCTGCGGCGGTTGGTCACGGTGTAATGCAGCCTGAGATCATGGCCCACCGTCACGGAGTGCGGTATGTGTCGCTCCACTCGCAGATCGCGTATCGCCTGCTCGCTGAGCCAGCTGCTCACCGTGATGAAGCCCAACATGGAGCCCAACAACAGATAGAGCAGGTTGTTCCCCGTGTTCATGGCGGCGAACCCGACTGCCAGTGTCCCTAGCGTGAACGCGAGTCCACCCGTCGTGAAGTAGAAGCGTCGCCAGGCGCGCAGGCGGCGCCACGCGAACGCCAACCACTTCACGACAGTGTTCACACCGGGGCCTCGAGCTCGTCTAAAAGGCCCTCGAGGATCGTGGCTGCCTCCTCGTGAACATCCATCGTCGTCCCGGAGGCGCCCGCCGGCAGAATTCGGTGCGCGAGGCACGGCACGACGAGGTCACGCACGTCGTCCGGCACCAAATACGTCCGGCCCTGGGTCAGCGCAAACGCGCGGGAAGCGCGGTAGAGCGCGATGCTGCCGCGAGGGCTCACGCCCATGCGGAGCTTGGGAGTCGCCCGTGTCGCCGCGACGATCGCCATCAGGTAGTCGAGGATGGCCGGATCTACCACGACCTCCTCGACTCGCTCCTGCAGCTGCATCACCTGGGTCGGGGAGAGGACCGTGCGGATCCGGTCCATGACCGGCTCGAAGCTCGCGGACTCGGTCAGGATGCGGCGCTCGGCCGCGTCGTCCGGGTAACCGACGGTGATGCGCATCAGGAAGCGGTCGAGCTGGCTCTCGGGCAACGGGTACGTCCCGTGGTGCTCGAGCGGGTTCTGAGTCGCCATCACCAGGAACGGCTTCGGTAGCTCGAACGTCTGGTCGTCAATCGTGACGTTGCCTTCCTGCATCGCTTCGAGGAGCCCACTCTGCGTCCGAGGGGGCGCCCGGTTGATCTCGTCGGCGAGCACCACGTTCGCGAAGATCGGGCCAGGCCGTGTCTCGAACGTCGTGGTCTGTGGGTTGTAGACCGACACGCCCAAAACATCCGAGGGGAGTAAGTCGGCCGTGAATTGGATCCGCCGAAAGCCGAGGCCGAGCGTCTTCGCCAGCGCGTGGGCGAGCGTGGTCTTGCCGACGCCCGGCACGTCCTCGAAGAGCACATGGCCGCGCGCGAGCAGGGCGGCCGTTGCCAGCCGCACGACCTCGCGCTTGCCATGAAAGACACCTTCCACTTCCTGCACCAGATGGTCCAGCAGCTCGAGCGAAGGTCGAGCTTCTCGGACGGGTGCTGTCGCGCTCGTATCGGGCATGACCCCTGCGTCGGAAGACGGGGTGGGATGACGCGAAAAAGGTAAAACACTCCCCTTGTCGAAAGGTTCTCGACAGGGCCATTGGACCATCTTGACCCCAACCCTGCGCCGCAGGTAGGTTCAGGCCGATTTTAAGGCCATGTTCCGATTTGTCACAAGCGTTCTGTCCGTAGCGGAAACGGCCTCTTTTGCGCCTGCCTCACGGGCGCGATGCTTCGCTCAGGAGCACTGCATCGGATGAACAAAAACTGGCTGATCGGCAGCCTCGCGACAGTGCTCGCGCTCGCGGGTCTCGCGTTCGTCCAGGGCGGGGGCGCAGAAGGTGGCGAGGCCGAGGCGGCCGTGGTCCAGCCCATCGCGTTTCCTCACAATCTGCATGCCGGAAGTGGAGAGGAGCAGGCGAACATGAATTGCCAGTTCTGCCACTTCTCGGCGGAGCGCTCAGTCGACGCCGGCATTCCACCGGTCTCGAGCTGCTGGGGCTGCCATCAGGTGGTCCAGGGCCGGAACAATCCGGGCGAGGTCGCCAAGATCCAGGGATACATGGAGCGCGGCGAGTCGATTCCCTGGGTGCGACTCTACAAGATCTCCGATCACGCCCACTTCCCGCACATGAGGCACATCAACGCCGGCCTCGAGTGCCAGCAGTGCCATGGTGAGATCCAGGAGGTCGGGGCCGAGGGCATCCAGACGCGCGGCGGCTTGGCCGGAGCGCTGTTCGGGACGGACCCGGGCGTCCACGAGAACGGGCCGGTGTGGCGTGGAGACGCCATGGGCTGGTGCATCGATTGTCACCGCCAGCCCAACGAGGCGGGTCAGCAGCAGGCCTCCACGGACTGCGCAGTATGCCACTACTGATGACGGCGGGGCACTAGCACATGTCGAGAGATCTCGCGGAGCGCGACGACGGCATCAAACGTCGTGACTTCCTCAGGGTCGTCGGAGTCACCGGCGCGGGTGCGACGCTTACGGGCTGCTCGACGAGTGAAGTAGAGAAGCTCCTCCCTTACGTGGTCGCCGACGAGGAGATCACCCCGGGGGTGGCCACGTGGTACACCACGGTCTGCGGCGGCTGCGCAGCCGAGTGCGGGATGTGGGTACGCACGCGCGAAGGGCGGGCGGTCAAGGTCGAGGGCAACCCTGACCATCCCGTATCGGAGGGAGGGCTCTGCTCGCGCGGTCACGCGACCCTCCAGCACCTCTATCATCCGGATCGCTTCCACGGCCCCATGATCCGCGAGGGCGAGGTCTTCAGGCAGGGCACCTGGGACGAAGCCGAGCAGCTCCTGGCCGCGCGCATCACCAGGGCCCGGAACCCGCAGAACACAACAGACGGCGGTCGCGTCATGTTCATCGGCGGCCACATGGGTCCTTCCATGAGCCGACTCGTAGACGAGTTCGTCGCGGCCCTCGAGGGCACGCGCGTGGACCACGACGCCATATCCGATGCGCCGCTCCTCGAGGCCGCGCGCATCGCTTATGGCTCCAACAGCCTGCCGCGCTATGACATCGGCGCCGCACGACTGCTTCTCTCTTTCGGTTACGACTTCGTAGAGTCGGGTGCATCGCCTGTCGAGCACGGCAAAGGCCTGTCGCGCATGAGCGCGGTGAACGACGAAACGCACACCAAGGGCACCTTCGTCTTCCTCGGGCCGCGTCTGTCTGTGACCGGGCTCAACGCCGACGAGTGGGTGCCGATCCGGCCTGGCTCCGAGGGAGCCGTCGCGCTGGGGATGGCATCTGCGATCGCGGGACCAGGCGGAGGGGGCCCGTACGCCAACCTCCTCCAGGCATACAGCCCGGCGATCGCAGCCGAGGCTGCCGACGTGGGCGTCGAGGCGATCGAGGAGTTGGCGCGCCGCTTCGCATCTGAGTCGCCTAGCCTCGCGCTTGGGCCGGGGTCGGGCGCGCACCATCGAAACGCCACCGCCGCGAATCTCGCCGTGATGATTCTGAACGATGTAGCGGGGAACGTCGGTACGACGGTCCATTACGACACCGCGGGGGCAGGCGGAGCGGCAGGGGCGTCGAACGGCTACGCGGCCATCGACCAGGCGACGACCGCAATGGCATCGGGCGACGTCGGCGTTGCCATCGTGCACGGCACCAATCCGGCGTACTCGCTGCCTGCTGCATCGGGTTTCCGCGAGGCTTTCGAGCAGGTTCCATTCAAGGTGGCGTTCGCTTCGGCGATGGACGAGACGTCTGCGCTCGCCGACCTCATCCTGCCGGACCGCCACTTCCTCGAGTCCTGGGGCGATTCGGCTCCGCGGCCGGGCGTCATGGCGATTCAGCAGCCCGTCATGGAAGCGGTACCGATGTTCGATTCCAAGCAGGCGGGCGACGCGCTCCTGGCCGTCTCCAGCCGCCTTGGCAACGACCTTGGCGCGGCCACGTTCTACGAATACCTCCAGACCCAGCACAGGGATTTTGCCGGCACCACCGGCTCGGACTTCGACGAGGCGTGGCGCCAGGCGTTACGCAACGGAGTGGTCGAGTTCGCGGCCCCGGCGTCTCCAACGCCGCAGCTGCGGGCTCCGCAGACGGCGCTGACCTTCAACCCTCCGGTGCTCGACGGCTCAGGCGACCTGACGCTGCTCGTGCACCCGTCGGCCCGCTTCGGCGGCGGCGAGTTCAGCAACAGCCCTTGGCTGCAGGAGCTGCCCGACCCGGTCTCGAAGATCACGTGGCACTCGTGGCTGGAGATGAACCCCCACACGGGTGAGGAGCGCGGGATCCGGACGGGCGACATCGTCACCGTCGAGTCGCCGCATGGATCCCTGGATGTGCCGGTTTGGCTCTACCCGGGCATCCGCGAGGACGCCGTGGCGCTCGCGATGGGCGGTGGACATACCGCCATGGGTCGCTACGCGGATGGGTCAGGCGTGAACGCGCTCGACCTGCTCCCGGCGGTCGCCGAGCAGCCTTCGGGCGCGCTCGTGACGCTTGCCACGACGGTCACGGTGACGAATACCGGGACCGGTCGCCGGTTAGCGACGATCGAAGGGTCCAGCGACCAGCACGACCGCCCCATCGCACCTGCCGTCCAGCTCGCTCTGCTCGGTGAGGCCGCCGAAGAGGCGGAGGAAGAGCACGGTGAGCTCATGGAGCTCCAAGGCGTCGGCGGTTTCGTACCGGTGCCCGCCGAGGGCGGTGCTCCCGGAGCGTTCCCCCTCGAGGGTGCACGGCACGGTGAGTATGCCGATGCGCACGAGGGCCCTCGCTGGGCGATGGCCATCGATCTCGACAAGTGCACCGGATGCAGCGCGTGCGTCACGGCGTGTCAGGCCGAGAACAACGTGCCCTGGGTCGGGGAAGACCAGGTGGTGATGGGCCGCGACATGAACTGGATCCGCATCGAGCGCTACTACGAGCACGTCGACGCGACCCAGGCCGGCGATCTCGACGTGCGCTTCCTCCCCATGCTCTGTCAGCACTGCGGCAACGCCCCGTGCGAGCCTGTTTGCCCGGTCTTTGCGACGTACCACACGCCTGAAGGCGTCAACGCACAGATCTACAATCGCTGTGTCGGCACGCGGTACTGCGCCAACAACTGCCCGTACAAGGTCCGCGTCTTCAACTGGTACCGGTACACGGACGCGGTTCCCGAGCCGCTCAACTGGCAGTGGAATCCCGACGTGACCGTGCGCGACAACGGTGTCATGGAGAAGTGCTCCTTCTGCATGCAGCGCATTCGCGACGCGGAGAACAGGGCCGCCTTGGAGGAGGGCCGCCCGGTGCGCGACGGTGAGGTCGTCCCCGCCTGTGAGCAGAGCTGCCCGGCCGAGGCGATCGTGTTTGGCAATATCCGCGATCCGAACGCGCGGGTCACGCAGGTCGTGGCGAGCGAGCGCACCTACCGCGTGCTCGACGAGCTCATCAACACCCAGCCTGCGGTCAATTACCTGAAGAAGGTGACGTTCCACGAAGTCGTGTCGGAGGCACACTGATGGCGAACGGCGTCACCAAGGATGCGACCGCACGGGGCGCGATGACCCACCCCGATCTCCACAGGCTCGACGACGTCAACCGCGACGTCCTGAAGATGATGGGCCCCCCTGGAAAGGGGTGGTGGGCGCTTTTGGGTCTGGCGGCTACGGGCATCGGCGTCTTCCTCGTCGCGTGGCTTGGGGTCCAGGTCCCAGTCGGCATCGGCGTCAGCGGGCTCAATGGCCCGGTCGGTTGGGGCGTGTACATCACGACCTTCGTCTTCTGGGTCGGTATCGCGCACTCGGGCACGCTGATCTCGGCGATTCTCTTCCTTTTCCGAGCGCCGTGGAGGCAGTCGATCTACCGCGCGGCGGAGGCGATGACGGTCTTCGCGGTCATGACCGCGGGGCTCTTTCCGCTCATCCACGTCGGCCGGCTCTGGCACGCATACTGGCTCGTGCCTTATCCGAATGCCCGCTTCCTGTGGCCGAACTTCAAGTCGCCACTCATCTGGGACGTCTTTGCGGTCACGACGTACTTCACCGTGTCGGCGACGTTCTTCTTCCTGGGCTGCATCCCCGACATCGCCGCCGCACGCGACCGGGCGACCGGCCTTAGGAAGAAGTTCTATCAGGTCATCGCGCTCGGCTGGCAGGGCTCCGACTCGCAATGGCACCACTTCGGCAAGGCGTACATCTTCCTCGCGGCGTTGGCCACGCCGCTCGTGCTCTCGGTGCACTCGGTCGTGTCGTGGGACTTCGCGATGTCGATCGTGCCCGGTTGGCACACGACGATCTTCGCGCCCTACTTCGTGGCGGGCGCCATCTACTCCGGCGTCGCGATGGTCATCACGCTCGTCGTGCCGATGCGGAAGATCTTCGGCCTCGAAGCCTACCTGACGACAAAGCACTTCGATGCGATGGCCAAGCTCTGCTTGCTCACGTCGATGATCGTGCTGTACGCCTACCTGTCGGAGTTCTTCCTCGCCTGGTACAGCGGCGAGGAGGTCGAGCGCACGGCGTTCTGGAACCGACTCTTCGGTAACTACTGGTGGGCCACGTGGATCATGCTCGTGTGTAACGGCATGGTGCCTGTCATGCTCTGGTTCAAGCGTGTGCGGCACTCGATCCCGGCACTGTTCGTCATTTCGATCTTCGTCAACATCGGCATGTGGTTCGAGCGATACGTCATCGTCGTGACGTCGCTCCACCACGAGTACGAGCCGTTCGCCTGGGGCATGTACCGGCCCTCAGTCGTCGAGATGTGCATCCTCCTCGGCTCGTTCTGTTGGTTCGGTTTCTGGTTCCTGCTCTTTACCAGGCTGCTCCCGCCGATCGCGATTCAGGAGCTCAAGGAAGTCATGCCTCCGCCGATGCGGAATAAGGCTTCGGGAGCGCACTCATGAGCGCCGGCACCGGTATTCTGGCTTCCTACGAGTATCTCGACTCGACCGTGGATGCGATCACGGGCCTGAGGAAGGCGGGATTCGAGGTGAAGGCCTATGCGCCTTATCCGGATCACCACATCGAGCACGCCCTGGGCTACGACCAGAGCCCCGTGCGGGTCTGGACGCTCGTCGGTGGGCTCACGGGCACGGCGACGGCGCTCGCATTCACGGTGTGGACCTCGGTCGACTGGCCCATCGTCGTCGGTGGCAAGCCGATCGTTTCGATCCCGCCTTATGTCATCATCATGTTCGAGCTGACCGTGCTCTTCGGCGCGCTCTCGACGATCATCGGCCTCTTCGTTCTGAGCCGGCTCCCGAACCTCAAGCCTTCGGTGATCTACGATCCTGAATTCACGGCGGGCCGGTACGGCGTGTACGTCGAGGCGGACGGTGCTCGGCTGGACGACGCTCGCCGCATTCTGAACGATCAGGAGCCGATCGAGCTTCGCGAAGGGCAGGTGGCCCATGCGTAGCCTCACCCGGGTCGCGGTGTGTGCGTTGGCGCTCATGACGCTCGGCGCCTGCAAGCCGCTCGACGATACGATGGTTCTGGTGTTCGGACGCTCGATGCGCGATCAGCGCTCTTTCGATCCATACGAGAACACGCGCCCCGCGCCCGTGAACTCCGTGCCGTTCTCCGCGGGGAACTACCCCATCGCGGATGGCGTCGTGAACATCGGCCAGCCCGAGGGGATCGACATTCCGCCGTTCACGCAGAACGATTTGGGCGTCCCCGGCATCGGCGGACCTGTCATCCAGGCGATGACCAACCCGACGAATCCGACCAGCGCGGCGTCCCTGGCCCGCGGAGAGGAGCTGTACCAACGGTTCTGCATCGTGTGCCACGGCCCGGACGGCGTGGGTGCGAATGCGAACATCGCCCAGTTCCATCCGGTGTTGCCGGCCTACAACCTCTCCGGTGACTTGGTCTCCGCATACAGTGACGCCTACCTCTACGCGATGATCCGGGTGGGACGCGGCCTCATGCCCGAGTACGGCAGCCGTATCAGCCACTTCGACCGTTGGCACGTGGTCAACTACGTGCGCCAACTCCAAGCCCAGGCGGGGAACTGATGGCTGACGTCCACGCTCCGGCCGAGATCCCGGTCCGCTACCTGCCGCGCTCCAGCGCGGCGACGATGATCTGGGGCGCGATGTTTGTCATCGGCCTCGGCTCGTTCGTCGTGCGGCTCGGGCAGAACCCAGAGTCCGCTTGGATCAGCTACATCACGAACTGGCTCTTCTTCACCAGCATCTCCATCGGCGGCGTGCTCTTTGCCGTCGTGACGTGGATCGTGAAGGCCAAGTGGAACTGGTCGGTGCGGCGCGTCAGCCAGGCGTTCGTGGCGTTCCTGCCGATCTCGTTCCTGCTCATGCTTCCCATGCTCGGCCTCGGGGACCGGTACTTCCCGTGGATCGAGATGATGGCGACCGATCCGATCGTCGCGAGGAAGGCCGCGTGGCTCAACATGCCCTTCCTCGTCACGCGGAACGTTGTGATGGTCGGGCTGCTCTTCGGGATGGCGATCTACTTCGTCTACCACGCACTGCGCCCGGATATGGGCCTCACCCAGGCGGCGGCGGGTGGCGACGCGGCGCGCTCCAGCTGGCGTGAGCGCCTCATGCAGGGATGGAGGGGCCAGGAGCAGGAGGAGGTCGCCAGCTACAAGCGTATGACCACGCTCGCGCCCGCGTTCGTGGCCGTGTACGCGGTAACCATGACCATCATCGCCTACGACTGGGTCATGTCGCTCGAGCCGCATTGGTTCAGCACCATGATGGGCCCCTGGTTCTTCATGGGTGCGTTCTGGACCGGCATCGCGTCGACGGCGCTTTGGAGCCTTTACCTCAGGACGAAGGACAAGGACATCGCGAAGCACATCGGGCTCCAGCAGCGCTGGGACCTCGGCAAGCTCTCCTTCGCGTTCTGTGTTTTCTGGACCTATTTGTTCTTCAGTCAGTACATCGTCATATGGTACGGGAAGCTCCCCTGGGAGCAGGCATGGATCATTCGGCGCTCCGCGCCGCCGTGGGGTGGCTTCTCGCTCTTGGTCATCGGGCTGTGCTTCATCGTGCCGTTCGTGGGCCTCATCGGCCGCAAGCCCAAGATGAAGCCGCGCTTCCTGGCGTTTTTCACCATGGTGATCATGGTCGGGATGTGGCTGGAACGGTACGGCATGCTCGCACCGTCGCTCCACCACGAGGGCGACCCGATCTTCTCGATCTGGCAGCCGCTCATCGGCCTCATGTTCCTCGGCCTGTATATCGGCGCAGTCAGGTGGTTCCTGTCGACGTTCCCTGCCATGCAGATCTGGCAGCCGATGGTGGATCCCGAGACGGTAGAGGCGGAGCTCGCGGCGGGGGCCCGCGCGGCCGAATGAAGTCGACATATCGCGGCGCGCTGGGCGGTGTCCTGGCGGCGTGCTGTGTCGCGCTCGTCGCGGCGTGCGGCAGCGATAGTCCGACCGCACCCGTCTTCGAGGTCATCGAGGACGTCACGTTCGCTGATGCGTTCATCACCACCGACGACGACACGCTGACCGTCGACCTCGGGCTGATGACCGTGATGGACACGACCGGGATCTACTTCCAAGACCTGGTGGTCGGGGTCGGCGACAGCGCTGCGCCCGGAGACACCGTGTTCGTTCGGTACGAGGGGTGGCTTCGCGACGGACTCCGGTTCGATGCGGGCAGCTTCAGCTACGAGTTCTTCAATCCCCAAGCCGCCATCGCCGGCTTCCAGCTCGGCATGCAGGGGCAGCAGGTCGGCGGCTCTAGGTTGATCATCATGCCGCCCGAGTGGGCCTACGGAAGCGCCTCAGTCGGAGCCATCTATCCGGGCGCGATCCTCCTCTTCGAGGTCCAGCTCGACTCGATTCACGCTGTTCCGTAGCGGGACAGCGCGCGAACCCTCCGAGTCTGTTCACCGCGGATCCGAGTTCGCGTAAGTTGTGTATCAGTGCCTGCTGTGTAGCTCCGGCTGCCCCCCCGCCAAGATCCCGAGTCACCAAGGACGACAATTGATGAAAACGATGCTCACTGGACGCCACGGAACATTCGTGGTTCTGATTGCCGCCACACTTTCCCTGACCGGATGCTCTTCGAATCTACGAACCGGCGCCCTCGGCGGTGCTGCGGCCGGCGCGGTAGTCGGCGGGCTGGCCGGTGGATCGGTGCGAGCAGCGATCGTCGGTGCCGCCATCGGTGGCGCAGCCGGCGCGGCTGTCGGCGCCGTCATGGACTCGCAGGCCGAGGACCTCCAAGACAAGCTCCCGAACGCTCGCGTCGAGCGCATCGGCGAGGGCATCGCCATCACGTTCGACTCAGGCATCCTGTTCGCGGTGAACCAAGCGAACCTGCAGGCGGCCGGTCAGCAGAACCTACGTGATCTCGTGACCTCCCTGAGGGACTACGAGGGCACCGACGTGCTCGTGGTTGGCCACACGGACTCGTCGGGTACGGACGAGTACAACCAGGGTCTGTCGGAGCGGCGGGCAGACTCGGCGCGGACCTTCTTGGTCGGCGCTGGCCTCGAGGCTGGCCGTGTGACCGCTGTCGGGCGCGGTGAGTCGGAGCCGATCGCCGACAACGCTACTGACAGCGGCAGGCAGGAGAACCGGCGGGTCGAGGTGGCGATTTTTGCCAGCGAGGACATGCAGCAGGATATGCTGAGGCAGCACGGGCGGTAGGGCGCGAGGGGGGGCGGCGACAACCGTGGTCGTCCGCCCTCTCACCCGGTCTCAGCGCTGGACCGCGAGCCCTCCGTAGGCTCTCGCGGAGCGGCCGTCGAGACAGAAACAAGAAAAGTGTGTGTTGGTGGGGTGCAGGAATGTAGATTCAGAATAGCTTCCTGCCGTTAGCCCGCCCAAGGCAGGTCATGGGCCGGTTCCGAATTCCTCTCCCCCTACCCAGCCCCCCCTTTTGAGCACTCAATCCGTCCTGTCTCTTTCCGGGTTGCTCGACGGGTCCGCATCCCTGTTCCCGCATCGTACCGCCGTCGTGCTGCCGGATGTCGGCTCGGTGAGCTACGCTGAGCTCCGTGAGCTTGCACTGTCCACGGCCATGCGACTGCGTGCCCTCGGCGTCTCGCCGGGTGATCGCGTTGGTATCTACATGGACAAGTCGGTCGACGCCGTGGCGTCGATCTTCGGTGTGATGTATGCCGGCGCGGCCTATGTTCCTGTCGACCCGAGCGCGCCAGTCTCCAGGTGCGCCTACATTTTTCAGGACTGCGAAGTGTCGGCGGTCGTGCTGACCCGGGATCTGGTCGCGGGACTGCGTTCAGAATTCTCGGAGACGGGCTTTGCGCCTCCCATGGTCGAGCTCGAGGCCGCGGGAGACGGATCCGCCCTGCGCGCTGCGGTGGGGGTCGACACGGCCGACGCGATGCCTGCTGAGGCCCCCGACCCGAGCGATCTCGCCTACATCCTCTACACGTCTGGATCGACCGGTCGCCCGAAGGGCGTCATGCTCACGCATGAGAATGCTCTTACCTTCGTGGACTGGTGCTCCGAGATCTTCCAGCCGTCCGAGGAGGACCGATTCGCCTCGCATGCGCCGTTTCACTTCGATCTCTCGATCCTCGATCTGTATGTCTCGCTCAAGCACGGCGCGGCTCTGGTGCTTATTCCGTCCGAGTCAGGGCGGGAGCCCACCGGCCTCGCGCGCCTGATCGCAGAGCAGCGTCTGACCATGTGGTACTCGGCGCCGTCGATCCTCTCGATGCTGGCGCAGTACGGTCGGCTCGAGGAACAGGACTACTCCACCCTTCGCATGGTCCTGTTCGCCGGCGAGGTGTTTCCGGTCAAGCACCTACGCACGCTGAAGTCCTTAATTCCGGGGCCGCGCTACTTCAACCTCTACGGGCCGACCGAGACCAACGTCTGCACCTTCTACGAGATTCCCGCCGAGATTGCCGAGGCTCGGGTGATTCCGTTCCCGATTGGGAAGGTCTGCTCACATCTCGACGGGATTGTCGTCGATGAGAGCGGAGGGTCTGTGACGGTCGGGGAAGAAGGCGAGTTGTGCATCACCGGTCCGGGGGTGATGCAGGGTTACTGGAACCTGCCGGAGCGAAGCACCACGGCGTTTCTCGAGGCCGATGGTCGCCGTTGGTACCGGACCGGGGATATCGTCATCGAAGAGCCGTCGGGCGACTACCTCTTCGTGGGCCGCCGTGATCGGATGGTCAAGCGCAGGGGGCATCGGATCGAGTTGGGTGAGGTCGAAGCCGGCCTCTATCGTCACCCGCTGATCAAGGAGGTGGCGGTGGTGGCTGCTCCCGACGAGCACGCCGGAGTTCGAATCAAGGCTTTTCTGACCTCACGCGACGGCGAGCGCATGTCCGTGCTTGACTTGAAGCGGTTCTGCGCTGAGGTGCTTCCGAGCGCGATGGTCCCGGACTCGTTCCATCAGATCGAGGCGCTTCCCAAGACCTCGACGGACAAGGTCGATTATCAGCGGTTGACGGAGACTGCCTGATGGATTTCTCGCTTACGCAAGAGCAGGAGCAGCTCCGTTCCGAGGTTGTCGGCTTCGCCCGGAAGGAGCTCAACCATGGGGTAGCCGAGCGGGATCGGGATCAGGAGTTTCCGCGGGATCTCTGGCTGAAGTGCGGCCAGATGGGTCTGCAGGGTCTGCCGGTGCCCGAAGAGTACGGAGGCCTCGGCCTTGACCCACTCTCGTGCGCGGTGGCTTTGGACGCGTTCGGTCTCGGGTGTGAGGACAGCGGCCTCGTCTTCTCGGTATGCGCCCACCTGCTGGCCTGCGTCGTGCCCGTCTGGAAGTTCGGCACCGAAGAGCAGAAGCGGCGCTATTTGCCCGGCCTGTGTGACGGGACGATCATCGCGGTGAACTCGATGAGCGAGCCTGATTCCGGCTCGGACGCTTTCGCACTCCGGACGCGTGCGGAGCGCGTCGCGGGCGGCTTTCGCCTCACGGGGACCAAGACCTTCGCGACGAACGGACCGGTGGCGAACCTGAGTCTGGCGTTCGCGACGACCGATCCTGAGAAGGGCGCGTACGGGGGCGTCACCGCCTTCCTGGTGGACATGGACACGCCCGGGGTCCAGGCGACGCGAAAGATCCCGAAGATGGGCCTTCGCACTTCGCCATTCGGCGAGGTCGTGTTCGACGAGGCGTTTGTTCCGGACGAAGCCGTTCTGGGCGGAATCGGGGGCGGCGCCGACCTCTTCGGGCAT
>Ga0224512_10003012_pt1 | contig 15027 bp, 15 predicted proteins | sample SF_May12_sed_USG_4_FD_169103 | JGI IMG/M metagenome (GOLD analysis project Ga0224512, IMG submission 169103) | Sediment microbial communities from San Francisco Bay, California, United States - SF_May12_sed_USGS_13 | ecosystem: Environmental > Aquatic > Marine > Sediment | place: USA...
TCTTTCGACTTCGATCCGGGAACGGGTCAGTTTTCATGGCAATGTTGAGCTCGCGCAAAAACTGCAACGGATTTTCGCCGGCCTCGATATCGACTGGGAAGAAGCGCTGGCGCAACGCACCGGCGACGTGCTCGCATTCCAGATTCATCGGCGCGTGCGCGTTCTCGGCGCCTGGCTGAAACAGGGCGCTGGCTCGTTGCTGCAAACCAGCAGCGAGTACCTGCGCGAAGAAGCGAGGCTCAGCCCCACGCGCGTCGAATTCGACGATTTCCAGTCGCGCCTGACGGAACTCAAGCACGACGCCGCGCGTGCCGAGGCCAGGTTAACGCAATTGCTCGAGAAAGCCCGATCGCGATAATGCGCAACCTGATCCGCCTGATCTCGATCAACTTTACGATGGCGCGTTTCGGTCTCGACGAGATCGTACTTTCGATGCATTTCTTCCGCCCGGTATACCTGCTCGGCGCGATCAATCCGTTCAACTGGTTTCGCAGCAAGGAGCTGAGCCAGGCCGAGCGCCTGCGCCTGTGCATCGAGTCGCTGGGGCCGATATTCATCAAGTTCGGACAAATGCTGGCTACCAGGCGCGATCTGTTCGGTGACGAAATCGCCGACGAGCTTGAAAAACTGCTCGACAAGGTGCCGCCCTTCCCTTGGCAAGAGGCCCGCGAAATCATCGAGCAGCAACTCGGGATGCCGTTCGACAAGGTGTTCAGGGCTTTCGACGAAAAGGAAATCGCGTCGGCGTCGATAGCGCAGGTCTACGCCGCGGAGCTGCCCGATGGCCGTCAGGTCGTGGTCAAGATCGTACGCCCGGGCATCGAAAAAAGGATACGCCAGGATATCGAGGTACTGATGTTGCTGGCGAAGATGGCCGATCGCTACTGGCGCGAAGCCAGGCGCGTCAAGCCCGTCGCGATCGTACGCGAATTCGAGACCACGATAATGCATGAACTGGACCTGGTGCGCGAGGCCGCGAACGCGAGCGAACTGAAACGAAACTTCGAGGGGTCGCCGGACCTGTATGTCCCGTCGGTTTACTGGGATTACTGCCGGCCGCGCGTCATGGTCATGGAAAGGATTAGCGGCCTGCCGGTCACCGACGTGAAGCAGCTGCGGGCGCACCAGATCAATCTCGAGGTGCTATCGCGCAAGGGTGTCGAAATCTTTTTTACGCAGGTGTTCGACCATAATTATTTTCATGCCGATATGCACCCGGGCAATATTTTCGTCGCGACGGAAAATCCCGAAGATCCGCGCTATATCGCGGTCGACTTCGGCATCATGGGGACATTGTCGAAGAGCGATCAGCGCTACCTTGCCGAAAATTTCGTCGCTTTTTTTAACCGTGATTACCGTCGCGTCGCCGAGCTCCATGTCGACTCTGGCTGGGTCGATCGCGACACCCGCATCGACGAATTCGAAGCCGCGATCCGCAGCGTTTGCGAACCCCTGTTTCAACGACCCCTGGCCGAGATTTCATTCGGACAGTTGTTACTGCGGCTGTTCCAGACCGCGCGCGCGTTCAACATGGAGATACAGCCACAGCTGTTGTTGCTGGAGAAAACTTTACTGCATATCGAGGGAATCGGGCGCCAGCTATATCCGCAGCTGGACCTGTGGAGCACCGCCAAGCCTTTCCTCGAGCGCTGGCTGTCCGAGCAGCTCGGCATGCGAGCGCTGCTCAACGGCATGCAACGGAATCTGCCCTATATTGCCGAGCATTTACCAGACCTGCCGCAGCTCGCCTTCAAGGCGCTCGAACGTGTCGCCAACGATGAGTTACGTATCGAATTCAAATCGCGCCAGATAGACGAACTGAAGCGCGAAATCAGGCAGGCCAACCGGCGCAGCATACGCGCGATCATCGGCAGCAGTTTTGTCATCAGCGCGACCATCGTGCAGGCGCTCGACGGGCTGGCGCCGATCATGGTGGGTAGCGGGCAATTGATCGTGCCGCTGGTCAGCGCGGCGCTGCTCATTCCCGGCGTCTACCTGCTGATCAGCAGTTATTTCGACAACTAGTTGCGGGAATTTGTACCCGGAATATGTCCGCAGTTGCGGCTAGGTCTGGCACTTGTCGCGGGTCAGGTTTTTGTTCAGGCGTTTGCCGTGCTTGTAGCCCTTCCAGTAAGCCGCTTTGACATCTTCGCGGTATTCCTCGGGAATCGACTCGAGGTATTCGTTGTAATCTCGATTGAATACCTTTTCGTCCTCGCAAAACTTGCGACGGTAAGCAAGCTGACCGGTCAGTTCGGCTATGCGCAGGTGACGAAATTTCGGATCCTCTGGCGGCAGTTCTTCCACAACCTCCTCCGCCGGCTGCTTCGCGGCCCTGGCCTTGGTCTTGTCCTCGGCGACGTTCGCATCGGGTTCGGCTTCGCTGCGCTGGCGCGAGCGCGTCAGGCGTTCGCATTCATCCTGGGATAGCAGCGGGGTTTCCTCCTTGCTCTTGTCGAAACCTTCCTGGAATGCGTCGCGCATCGGGTTGCGGCTTTCATCGGGCATCTGCTGCACCCGTTGGGTAAATTCGGCGAGCACGCCGGCCTCGCCACATTGCAGCCGCGAGTAGCTCAGCGTACCCAGGGTTCGAGACAAATTGACAATGGTAGCGGTCGCAGTTTCGAGCACCGCAGGATCGATCTCGGTGCCGTCCTCCGGGGCCTTTTGATTAAGCTCGGTAATGGCCTTGTCGATTATCTCCATGACCGAATTCAACCCCTGATCCTGTAGCTCGGCGCGCGCGCCAAATGGCAACAGGGTCAGGAGCCACAGCGTCAACAGCATTTTTAGGGATTTCATAATGTTACCGTAATCTGCTCAGATAGAGGATTAAATCATGGATCAGCGGGATCATCCAGTGCCTAAGATCCCGCATTTTGCGCTGCATCACAATTTAAACGATAATGCGGCGTCTTTTTTGACCATAGCACCGGATTGAAGCATCCACACACTTTTTTCGGGTTTCGCATCGCCGCGACTTACGCCGGCAGGTCGGAGTCCTCGCTGCAGTTCGGGCGACGCGTTCGGCACGCGCAGGCAAGCTGCCTGAATCGGCGATTGGCGATATTGCAGCTATCGCAATGGCGTCCAGCATGACGGCTGGCGCACCCAGGGTCGGCTTTGTCAGTCTCGGATGCCCCAAGGCAACCGTCGATTCGGAACAGGTCATCACGCAATTGCGCGCCGAGGGATACGAAATCGTTCCCGATTACGATAGCGCCGACATGGTGATTATCAATACCTGCGGCTTCATCGACGCCGCGGTCGAGGAATCGCTGGAGACGATAGACGAGGCCCTGCATCACAACGGCCGGGTTATCGTTACCGGTTGCCTCGGCGCGCGCGCCGACCTGGTCAACGCGCGCTTCCCGTCGCTGCTCGCGGTAACGGGGCCGCATGCCCGCGACGAGGTGATGCAGGCGGTGCATCGGCATTTACCGGCGCCGCATGATCCGTTTCTCGACCTGGTGCCGAAGCAGGGAATAAGGCTGACGCCGCGTCATTATGCCTATCTCAAGATTTCGGAGGGCTGCAACCACCGCTGCAGCTTCTGCATTATCCCATCACTTCGCGGTGACCTCGTGAGTCGGCCGATCGACGCGGTGCTCGACGAAGCGCAGATTCTGGTCGATGCCGGCATCCGCGAAATTCTGGTGATTTCACAGGACACCAGCGCCTACGGCGTCGACTGCAGATACGCGACGCGCTTCTGGCGTGGTCAGCCGCTAGCAACGCGTTTCGTGGACCTGGCGCGTGCGCTCGGGCAATTCGGCGTCTGGGTGCGCCTGCATTACGTCTACCCCTACCCGCACGTGGACGACGTGATTCCATTGATGGCCGATGGCGCAATTCTGCCATATCTCGATATTCCGTTTCAGCATGCCAGCCCGAAAATCCTGAAGGCGATGCGGCGCCCCGGCAACCGTGACCAGGTGCTGGAGCGCATCGCAAAATGGCGCGAAATCTGCCCCGACCTGGTCATTCGCAGCACCTTCATCGTCGGTTTCCCCGGCGAAACCGAAGCCGATTTCGACGAATTGCTCGATTTTCTCGACACGGCACAGCTCGATCGGGTGGGTTGCTTTACCTATTCCCCGGTCGACGGCGCCGTCGCCAACGAGCTGCCCAACCCGTTGCCCGAGGCAATCAAACAGGAACGATATCATCGTTTCATGCAAAAACAGCAGCACATCAGCGCGCGTAAACTCGGGCGCCGCATCGGCCAGCGGCTGACGGTATTGATCGAATCCGCCGACGGCGAGGGCTACCTGGCGCGCAGCTATGCCGACGCGCCCGAGATCGATGGAGTGGTGCACGTTGTCACGAATGCAGCCTTATCCCCGGGTGAATTCTGCGATGTCGACGTTACCAATGCCGACGAATACGACCTTTACGCGGTGCCCAGCAGGTAAATCCTGTCGTCCTCGACCCTGATCGGCAGGGATTCCAGGCTTTCCCCGGGGCAGGGCCCGGAAACACATTCCCCGGTGTCTATCAGGAAGCGGGCGTCATGCACCGCGCACTGGATCAGCGCACCCTCGATATCCAGAAACTGGTGGTCGACCCAGTCGAGCGGCGAACCGGTATGCGGACAACTGTTGCGGTATGCGAAACACTCGCCATCGCGCCGCACTATGAAGCCATCGACTCGCCTGCCGTCCGATTCAACCGAAAATCCGTAGGAACCGGGGTCAGACAGGCGATCCAGCGCGCAAATAAGGGTTAAATTTTCCATTTTTTGCTTATGGATTCTCACTAATAGCCGATATCTATCATGCCGCGCCCGGTCGGCGCGAACCCCGACGCGACCACGAACCTGGTCGTGCAGAGGACGAGGAAATCGAGTTGATGCTGCACAAGGTGCAAGAAAATACCGACTGGAGGTCGAAATATCAAGACGCGATCAAGGACCTTGAGGCGCGCGAACTCGAGTGGGAGCAGATCGAGGCCTTGCTGCGCAAGACGATTGGCCGGCTCAGTATTGCCGGACGCGGGCTCGATACGCATCTCGACCAGCAGCTGCGCGTTATCCAGGATTTGTCTCGAGAAAAACGCAACGAGAAACTCGCCGAGGCGCTGAACAAGCTTTCCGAGATCGTCGCATCGCTGGAGGATCCCCAGGCGGTCAACAAGCCGCGTCGCTCTGACCCGATCATGCTGATGCTGGAATTGCTGCAGAACATTCACTTCGATGCCGCGCAACGCGGCCAGTTGAAAGAAATCTGTTCGGAACTGCTGATTTCCGTCGCTAACGGCCATGACCGCGATTCGGTCAGCGTTTATATCCAGAAGCTGTCGGCGTTGATCAACGAGAATTTCGATAACCTCGACCAGGATGACAGAACCTCGAAGATCCTGTTCCGCCTGCTCGACATGCTTGCCCTCGATGAATCGCGAGATAAGGAGGTTCGCGCGCAACTCGAAAACATCAGGGAGTTCAGGGACCAGGAATTACAAACCCTGGCCGATCTGATCAACGAACAACTGGGATCTGCCAGCAGGAATTCCTCGATCGACGAGGTAATGATGACGCTACTCGAGCGTCTCGCGATCGTACAGGGCAACAACGGGGCCACGCAGGAAATTCAGACCCGGGTACACGACGGCGTCGCCGACGAGCAGTGGCCCGATACGCTGAACGATATCGTCAATTCGATTTCGGATTCGCTGAAAAAACTCGACCAGGAAAAGCGTGAACTGGAAGATTTCATCGTCAACGTGACCGAGCAGCTTGGCGAGATCACGCGGGTCATCTCCGAGGATCACCGGGACCACCAGTCGGACCATGAGGATGCGCAGTCGCTGCACGAATTCGTGCAGGAAGGCATGAGCCTGATTCAGAAAAATTTCCAGTCGTCGAGTAATCTGCAGGAGTTGAAGTCGGAAATATCCAAGAATATCGATGCGATCAGGGGTGGCGTCGATGAATTCGTCGGCCGCTTCAACGAGCGCCACGAGGCCACCGAGGAACGTAATTTACGACTGACGCAGCAACTGTCACAGATGGAGCAGGAAACCCAGGAATTGCAGGTCATGCTGCAGGAGAATCGTACCAAGCTGATGTATGACGCGCTCACCGGAGTCTATAGCCGCATGGCCTACGACGAGCGCATCGTCCAGGAGCTGTCCCGCTGGACCCGTTACCAGACCCCGTTCAGCTACGTCATCCTCGATATCGATCATTTCAAACACATCAACGATACCTATGGTCATAACGCTGGTGACAAGGCGCTGAAAATCGTCGGGCAAATGATGCAAAGCTACGTGCGCCAGTCCGATTGCGTGTTTCGTATCGGCGGCGAGGAGTTCGTACTGTTACTTTCCAGCACCGCCGTGAGCTCCGCCGGCGGGATGGTCGAAAACATGCGCAAGGGCATCGCTGCCAGCAGCTTTCATTTCAAGGGAGAGCCGGTGCGCCTGACGCTGTCCGCGGGTATCACCGAAACGCGTGACGGCGACAGTATCGAATCCATTTACGAACGCGCCGACGCGGCCTTGTACAGGGCGAAAAATTCGGGGCGTAACTGCCAGTTTATCGCCGACTAGGCGAGCTCAGCGGGAGTCCTGGCAACGATGGTCAACGCGTGCAGTTCGCCCGAGGTAATTTCATCGTTGACGCAGGCGTACACCAGCTTGTGCCGTTTTATCGGCGTCAGGCCCTCGAAAACATCGCTGGTGACATTGGCGACGAACTTGCCCTCGGCGCCGCTGACTTCGACGGCCGCACCGGGCATGCGTGAGGCGATGAGCTGTTGAATCTGATCGGGCGTCATTAATCGAGAATTCCGGGATTAGAAATGATTTACAAAACTATATTACAAGAGGTGTCAGGAAAAACCATGCAAAAACTAATTTTATGCTCATTGATCCTGCTAATCGGTTTCACCCAGGCGCGCGCCGCCGAGGACGAAGCGCCGCCGCCGGCGACATCGGCCTATGTTTCGCTGGGCGATCCGATGGTGCTGAACCTGAGCGACAGCAGAAAGCTGACTTTCCTGCAAATCAGCGCCGACGTGCTGATCAGCGACGCGGATGCCGAGGCCACCATCAAGACGCATGTGCCCGCGATTCGCCACAGCCTGATCATGTTGCTCAGCGAACAAAAGGCCGTCGACATCAAGTCGCCCGCCAGGCGTGAGGAAATTCGCCAGCAGGCCACCGCGCGTATCAAGGGATTGATCGCCGAGCTGTCCGGCAGCCAGGACGTCAGCGACGTGCTGTTCTCGAGCATCCTGGTTCAGTAGGATTGTACGTGCTGCGCACGCGCTTGTTTAACTGGATACCGCGATCAAGTCGCGGTATGACACTTTTTGCGCTTCGACAGAACCATGGAACAGGATTTATTTCGGGTCGAGGCGGATAGACTGGTCGGCGACGCTAATGGTCGACTGGCCATGGATAAATTCGAGTAGTTGCTCGCCCGCCATCGAGAAGCGCCAGCCCTGGGTCAGGCGACTGCTTTTCTGATTTAAAATCAGGTTGTCGATGTCCTTGCGCGTCGCCAGCGTCGCCAGCGCGATGTCGTTCTGGTCGGCGATCAACCTGCACAGCGCCATCAGGCAGTCACCGAGGGCCAACTGCCCCGAATCCAAGCTCTTTAACCTGTCATGTCGCGGCCATTGCGACGCATCGACCCGTGCCGCCTGTCCGATTATCTTCAGTAATTTTTCACCATGACGCTTGACCGTCTTGTCGCCCAGGCTCGGAATTCCCGCCAGCGACTCGATGCTTTCCGGTTTCAGTCGCGCGATCTCGACAATCACCTCGTCCTTGACGATCCAGCGCCTGGGCCGATTCTGCTGCTGCGCCAGTTCTTCGCGCCACTGGCACAGGTCGCTGGCGATCTGCAGCTTTTCCCCTTTCAGTTTCTGCACGCCCTTGAGGCGCTTCCACAGTTCGTGCCTGTCGATTTCGTAGTTGGCCGGGTCGCTGATCGCCTGCAAGTCCCGGTCGAGCCAGCCGCGCCGCCGGGTCGCCTCGAGCCTCTGGTTCAAATGCTCATAGACCGCCAGCAGGTAGCGCACATCATCCATCGCGTAATCCAGTTCATCCCCGCTGAGCGGCCGGCGCATCCAGTTGGCGCGTGTGTGTTTTTTCTCGAGCGCCACCCCGGTCACCTGTTGCACCAGGTCGGCGTAGGAAACCTGGTGGTTGTAGCCGAGCACCGCGGCGGCGAGCTGGGTGTCGAACACCGGGCACGGTACCTCGCCAAACTTCTGATACAGAATTTCCAGATCCTGTGAAGACGAATGGAACACCTTCAGCAGTTTGTCGTTAACCAGTAACCCGGCAAGCGGTGTGAAATCGTCTATCGCCAGCGGGTCGATGCAGGCGAGCAGCTCGTCGCTCGCGATTTGAATCAGCGCCAGCTCGGGGTAGTAAGTGCTTTCACGGATGAACTCGGTATCGATGGCACAGCACTCGGCCCCACCCAGCGCGCGGCAAAACTGGGCCAAGCCGGCATCGCTATCTATATAGTCGTAATCCTGCTTTGGATTCAAATGCTTATCAACTCAATAGCGCCTTACGCCGGGCGTCGCGCAGGATGACGAATACCCATGGCCAGATCAGCATGCCGATAAACGGCGCGCCGAAAAAGGCGAGCAGCGGCGTCGGGCGTCCCATGACACCTTCCACCCAGGCAACAACGACCTGGTTGACCAGCAATAACGCGAATACGTACATGGCCTGTTGCGCCAGTGCCAGCACGCGAATGCGCTGGTAAAAATTCATGTTGACGAAAATGATAATGACCAGCGCCAAGGTATGCTGACCGAGCAGCGTGCCCTGCGAGGTATCGAGGATGATGCCGGTGAAAAATGCGAACCAGAGGCCGACGCGCTTGGGCAGAGCCATGCTCCAGTAGATCAGCACCAGCGCAACCCAGTTGGGCCGATAGATCTGCACCCAGTCCGGCAGGGGCAGTATCATCAGCACCAGCGCCACGACCAGGCTTAGATAAATGACCAGATAGCGCAGCTTCGACATTTTATTGTCTGGGCTTGATGACGAGCACTTCGCGGCTGGAATCGAGGCGCGCCTTCGGTTCAGCCAGTACCGTTACGAATCCGCGCACGCGGTCTTCCTCGATTGCCGTAACCTTCGCCACCGGGTAGTCCGGCGGAAATCGTCCCCCCAGGCCCGAGGTGACGAGATCGTCGTCGATCTTGATATCGGCGGTAGCCGGCAGGTAACGCAGTTCGAGCTGGGTGGTGGAGCCACGACCGAACGCAACCGAGCGCGTGCCGCTGCGCACGAACTGTACCGGTATCGCGTGCTCCGGATCGGAAATCAGGATCGTGGTTGCGGACTGCGGATTGACGTGTATGACCTGCCCCATGACGCCGAAATCGTCGATCACCGCAAAACCGATCTCGACGCCGTCGCTGCTGCCCTTGTTTATTTCGATCAACTGGCGATAGGGATTCTGGTCAACCGAGAGCAATTCCGCAACGATGACGTCGTCGGCAATTTTACGGGCGGAACCAAGCAGACTGCGCAGACGCGCATTTTCCTCGGCCAGAATTTCAAGTTTTTGCAGACGCGCGTTGAGGATGCGGCCCTCGGCCCTGAGCGCCGCGTTTTCTTCGAGCAACTCGGTGTGCGAGGTAAACCAGTCATTGAGCCAGTTGCCGCCGGTCGCGGGCAGGCTGACAATGTATCTTAGCGGGGACAGCGCCAGCGAGATGTTGGTGCGAACGACCTCGAGATGGTGGAAACGATGATCGACAACCATCATCGCGACGCTGATCACGACGAAAAACAACGCCTGTAACGATGCGCCACGTGCCTGGAGTAAAATCTTCATGGAGGCGGTGGCCGCTGAACAGTTACTCTACCGCCAGAAAATCCAGCCCATGTTCGTCGATCATTTCGAGCACCCGTCCGCCGCCGCGGGCGACACAGGTCAGCGGATCTTCGGCGATAATCACGGGCAACCCGGTTTCCTCCATGATCAGCCTGTCCAGGTCACGCAACAGGGCGCCGCCGCCGGTCAGCACGATACCGCGCTCGGCGATATCCGACCCGAGTTCCGGCGGCGTTTGCTCTAGCGCATTCTTGACCGCGGAAATGATACCGTAAAGCGGGTCCTGCAGGGCTTCGAGGATCTCGTTGCTGTTGAGCGTAAAACTGCGCGGCACACCCTCGGAAAGATTGCGGCCCTTGACTTCCATTTCCAGCAGGTCCTTACCCGGGTACGCGGCCGCGATCTGCACCTTGATCTTCTCAGCGGTCGCCTCGCCGATCAGTATGCCGTAGTTGCGGCGCACGTAATTGATGATCGCGTCGTCGAAACGGTCGCCGCCGATTCTAACCGATGCCGAGTAAACGATGCCGTTCAACGACATGACCGCGACCTCGGAAGTGCCGCCGCCGATATCGAGCACCATCGAGCCCTGCGCCTCGTCGACCGGCATACCGGCGCCGATCGCGGCCGCCATCGGTTCCTCGATCAGGTAAACCTTGCGTGCGCCGGCGCCGAGCGCCGACTCGCGGATCGCGCGCCGTTCGACCTGCGTCGCACCGCAGGGCACGCAGATCAGGACACGCGGACTGGGCCGCAGGAACTGGTTTTCGTGCACCTTGCGGATAAAGTGCTGCAGCATTTTCTCGGTGTAGGTGAAGTCGGCGATGACGCCGTCTTTCATCGGCCGCTTGGCGGTGATGTTTTCCGGAGTACGGCCCAGCATTTTCTTCGCGTCGGTGCCTACCGCCTCTATCGACTTGGGCCCGCCGGGTCCACGATCCTGTCGAATCGCGACCACCGAGGGTTCATTGAGGACGATTCCCTGGCCGCGGGAATAAATGAGGGTATTGGCTGTACCCAGGTCGATCGAAAGATCGTTGGATAGCAGGCCGCGAATAGCTCCAAACATGCTGTGTGTTTAACCCGTCGTGTGTTTTGTGATGTGCGCTGGCACGAAAATTCCCGCAGTTGAGATAGTATAGCGCAGAACGATCGTAACTATAGCTACGGCAAGTGATTTTCACAAGGTGAAATACCTTAAAAATCAGTCTTTTGCTTATACAAGCGGTGAAATTGTGGTAAGTTTGCGGGCTTTTCCATGGCGCTTTAGAAATTTCCTGAAATGACCCTCAAATCCGACGACATTCGCAATATCGCACACCTCGCCCGGCTGCACATCGATGAAGACGCAATCGATCGCTACGCGGCCGATTTATCCAGCATTCTGGCGCTCGTCGACGAGATGAACCAGGTCGACTGCAGCGGCGTGGCGCCGCTGTCGAATCCGCTCGATGCAACCCAGCGCCTGCGCGACGATGTCGTCACCGAGGAAAACCAGCGCGATAAATTTCAGAGCATCGCACCGGATGTCGAACAGGGTTTTTACCGGGTTCCGCAGGTAATCGAGTAATGAGCCTGGGTGTCAACGAAATTCGACGCGGGCTCGCCAAGGGCAAGTTTTCCAGCGTCGAAATTACCCGGGACTACCTCGCGCGTATCGCGCGTTATAACCCGACGCTGAATTGCTTTATCAGCGTTACCGACGAAATTGCCCTCGCGCAGGCGCGTGCGGCCGACGCCGCGCTCGCGAAAGGCAACGCCGGCACGCTCACCGGGGTGCCGCTGGCGCACAAGGACCTGTTCTGCACCGACGGTGTCAGAACCTCCTGCGCCTCGCGCATACTCGACAATTTCATCGCGCCTTACGACGCCACCGTAGTTGCAAACTTCAAGCGCGACGGCGCGGTGATGCTCGGCAAAACCAATATGGACGAGTTCGCGATGGGCTCGTCCAATGAAAACTCCTACTATGGCAGCGTCGCCAATCCGTGGAATACCGGACACGTGCCCGGCGGATCGTCGGGTGGCTCCGCGGCCGCGGTGGCGGCGGGCCTCGCGCCGGGCGCAACCGGCACCGATACCGGCGGATCGATCAGGCAGCCGGCGGCGCTGTGCGGCGTTACCGGAATCAAGCCCACCTACGGACGGGTGTCGCGCTACGGCATGATTGCCTATGGTTCCAGCCTGGACCAGGGCGGCCCGTTCGCGCGCAGCGCCGAGGATTGCGCGCTGCTGCTGCAAACCATGTCGGGTTTCGATGCGCGCGATTCGACCTCGTCCGAGCAGGCGGTTCCCGACTTCGGCGCCGCGCTGGGCCGGGGCATCGACGGACTCCGGATCGGTTTGCCGAAAGAGTACTTCGCCGATGGCCTCGACGGCCGTATCGCGGCCGTGATCGAGACCGCGATCGGCGAATTGCGCAGGCTCGGAGCCGATATCCGGGATATCTCGCTACCTAACACGCGTTTGTCGATACCGACTTACTACGTCGTCGCGATGGCGGAATGCTCCTCCAACCTGGCGCGCTTCGATGGCGTGCGTTTCGGCTATCGTTGCGAAAACCCCGTAGACCTCGAGGACCTGTACAAGCGCTCCCGCGGCGAAGGCTTTGGCGCCGAGGTCAAACGGCGCATCATGATCGGCACCTATGCGCTTTCCGCCGGCTACTACGACGCCTATTACCTGAAGGCGCAGCAGTTACGGCGCATGATCAAGGACGATTTCCAGCAGGCTTTCACGGACGTCGACCTGATCCTGGGCCCGACCACGCCCGAGGTCGCCTTCAGGATCGGCGCCAAGACAGACGACCCGGTCAGCATGTACCTGCAGGATATCTACACGATCTCGCTGAACCTGGCCGGGCTGCCGGGCATGTCGCTGCCGGTCGGTTTCGTCGACGGGTTGCCGGTCGGCATGCAGCTGATCGGCAACTACTTCGACGAGGCCGGGTTGCTCAACGCCGCGCACAGTTATCAACAGGTTACCGACTGGCACCTGCAGGCGCCGGAACTCGAAGCATGAGCGACTGGGAAAGCGTCATCGGACTCGAGATTCACGCCCAGCTTGCCACGCGCAGCAAGATATTCTCGGGCGCGTCGACCGCGTTCGGCGCCGAACCCAATACCCAGGCCTGCGCGGTCGATCTCGGTATGCCGGGCGTGCTGCCGGTGCTTAACCGCGAGGCGGTCAACATGGCGATCCGCTTCGGGGTCGCGATCGACGCCGAGATCGATCACCACTCGGTATTCGCGCGCAAGAATTATTTTTATCCCGACCTGCCGAAGGGTTACCAGATTTCGCAGTACGAGTTGCCCATCGTCGGCAAGGGGCACGTCTTCATCAGCCCGTCCGAGGGCGAGCACCTGGAAATCGGTATTACCCGCGCGCATCTCGAGGAAGACGCCGGCAAGTCGATACACGACCTGTTCCCCGAGCAGACCGGCATCGACCTGAATCGGGCCGGCACGCCGTTGCTCGAGATCGTCTCGGAGCCCGATATGCGCAGCGCGAAACAGGCCGTCGCGTACGCGCGCAAGATACATTCACTGGTGCGTTACCTCGAAATCTGCGACGGCAACATGCAGGAAGGCTCGTTTCGCTGCGACGCCAACGTGTCGGTCAGGCGCAAGGGCGAGCAAAAGCTCGGCACGCGGGCGGAGCTCAAAAACATCAACTCGTTTCGCTTTCTCGAGCGCGCGATCAATTTCGAGATCGAGCGCCAGATCAACCTGAACGAGGATGGCGCAAGCGTGGTGCAGGAAACCAGGCTGTACGACGCCGAGCGCGACGAAACCCGCTCGATGCGCAGCAAGGAAGAAGCCAACGACTATCGCTACTTCCCGGACCCGGACCTGCTGCCAGTAGTCATCACCGACGCCGACATAGCGCGCATCCGCGATGCCCTGCCCGAGCTGCCCGAACAGAAGAAGCAGCGCTACATCAACGATCTCGGGCTGTCCGACTACAACGCGGAACTGTTGACCGCGAACCGCGAAACCGCGGCCTATTTCGAAGATGCGCTCGGCGACGCGCCCGATCAGTGCGCACAACTCGCCAACTGGATCCTCGGCGACCTCGCCGGCGCGTTGAACAGGGCAGGCCTAGAAATTACCGCGGCGCCGATAACGCCGACGATGCTCGCGCAGTTGATGCAGCGCATTTCCGACAACACGATTTCGGGTAAGATCGCGAAAGAAGTATTCGAAGCCATGTGGCAGGGTGAGGGCGCCGCCGACGACATTATCGAGGCGCGCGGGCTCAAGCAGATTACCGACAGCGGCGCGATCGAAGCGCTGATCGACGCGGTGATCGCCGCTAACCCTGGCCAGGTCGAGCAGTTCAGGGCCGGCAAGGAAAAAGTGCTCGGCTTTTTCGTCGGCCAGGTCATGAAGCAGTCGCAAGGCAAGGCAAATCCCGGGCAGGTGAATCAGGTATTGCGTGACAAGCTGAAACCCTGACGATGTTGACGATCAAACGCACCTGTAGCAACAGGATCATTACGCGGGCTCTCGAGTCGGAGGGCCGGCCGCTGCTGGCGTTGCTGATGCCTGGTGCCGAGGATTGCGAAATCTGCGCTGGACGGGATCAGCTCCAGGCCGGGCTCGCTGCCAATCCAGAAGCAATGATCGTTTACAATCAGCAGGCCGACGCGATCGCGCAGGTTGAATCTCTAGCCGTGCCGCCCGAGCAGGTTTTTATCGAGGTAAGGCAGGACACCAAGGGCGTTTTGGGCCTCGAGGCCTACCATAAAAAGGGCCATCAGCCAGAAGCGCTGGAATTGTTTCACGAGTAATCGGGCGAGGGCCCGCGCCTTCACCCACGGAACCGGACGCGATGTCAAAAGTACTACTCATCACCGGGGCAAGCCGCGGCATAGGCGCGGAAACCGCACGCCTCGCGGCGGCCCGGGGTTATTCACTCTGTCTTAACTATCTACATAGCGAGCAGGCCGCTAACGAACTGCTCGAATCGCTGCTCGCGGGTGGCCACCAGGCGATTCTGTTCCAGGCCAATGTCAGCGACGAAGCGGAAGTGGAGGCGATGTACCGGGCCATCGATGACGAGTTCGGCCGCCTCGACGGACTGGTTAACAATGCCGGCATACTCGAGCAGCAAAGTGACCTGGTGGACATGACGCCGGAACGCTGGCGGCGCATTCTCGATATCAACGTCGTCGGCAGCTTCCTGTGCGCGCGCGAGGCGATAAAACGCATGTC